>Ga0136624_1000036_pt1 | contig 36106 bp, 25 predicted proteins | sample AntDrymUQ4692206_2_FD_104802 | JGI IMG/M metagenome (GOLD analysis project Ga0136624, IMG submission 104802) | Polar desert sand microbial communities from Dry Valleys, Antarctica - metaG UQ469 (22.06) | ecosystem: Environmental > Terrestrial > Soil > Desert | place: Antarctica: Dry Valley... | reverse complement strand
GGCCTGGATCACCTACGCCCCTCGGGTCTGGTGACCAGGACGACAAGAGCCGTATGACGGGAGATCGTCACGTACGGATCTGTGAGGGCCGGGGGGTGAGATTCCCCCCGGCTACTCGGCGGTCGAGGCCGTCGGCGTCGGTCGGTGCGCACCACGTCGGCCAGGACGTAGGCGTCGAACCGGTCGTCCTTGTTCCCGGCCGAGCCGTAGCGGCTGCGCAGATTCTTCAGCTGCCCCGGTGGGATCACGTAGACGACTGAGAATGACAACCTCATCTGGCCCCACTGTGATGGTCTGGTCTGGCCCCACCTTGGTTCGTGCGGGGACGGCTGCTGATCACGGGTGGTGATCGGCAGCTGGTTGGGCTGCGGTGTGGTTCTTCGTGGCGCGAGTGGCGCGTAGGCGGTAGGAGTCGGTGCCGGTCGCGATGATGTGGGCGCGGAAGGTGAGCCGGTCCACGATCGCGGCGGCGAGGCGGGGATCGGTGAGGGTGGTTCCCCACTCGGGGAAGGGGGCGTTGCTGGCGCAGGCGATGGATGCCTTCTCCTCGCGGGCGGTGATGATACAGCGCGCTGACGCAGTCAGTGAATCCCATCTCGGCGGCCAGTTCCGCGAACGCCACCGGATCGCCGTCCAAAAGGTGAACAGTGCCGAGCATCCGCCGCTGCTCGTCAGCAAGACGTTGTAGCTCGTCCATCACCAGATGCAGTGCGGCATGCACGTCGACACCACGAACGGTGACAAACAGCTCATCATCCGCCGTGACCGTCGCGATGCAACCGGAGAGCAACGGCGACCGGCGGTAGTCCGTAATGACCGCCACTGGCTGGACATAGGAGTCGACTTCGGGGCGCTCGTGTCGCCTGGTCTTGGTCATACAGCAAGCCTGAACCACGGGACCGACAATCTCGGGGAGGTGTTCCTGACGACCATCTCGCCACCCGTCCGGTCCCACCTAATGCGTGACGTCTAGTTGCTAGTTCCAGGTGATGCTTGACAGGCGGGGCCAGGGCCTGTCTCTTGAATCATGTGGGGACCAGGGATGAGGCTGGCGAACAGGATGCCGCCGCGGCCTGAGGGCGGCACGGATGAAGGACAGTTGGAAGGAGCGGCCGACCGTGCAGCCGAGTAAGATCACCGAGGTTCTGAACCGTCCGATCAGCTAGGAGCTACTGGGCCCGGGACCTGACCCGCCTGGCCTATGTGGCCAAGTACGGCACGCCGCGGTCGATTCCGATCGCGTTCACCTGGAATGGCTCGATGATCGTCATGTGCACTGCGAAGAACGCCGCGAAGCTCTCAGCCCTGCGGCACAACCCGGCGGTTGCCCTGACGATCGACACCGAGATACACCCTCCGCGGATCCTGCTGATCCGCGGCCGGGCCGAGCTTGACATCGTCGAGGGCATCCCGGACGAGTTCCTCCAGATGAACGGCAGCTACTCGATGACGCCGGAGCAGCGCACCGCGTGGAAGGCCGACGTGCGTTCGCTGTACGACAGCATGGTCCGGATCGTCGTCATCCCGACCTGGGCGAAGCTGATCGACTTCGAGACGACCCTCCCGAGCGCGGTGGAGGAACTGGCCCGGCAGCGGGACGAGCGTCAGCGCGCCTGATACCGTGCCCTCCAGCTGTGGACGCTTTGGCGGGAGACACCGAACTGGGCGCAACGTCGACCACGCTTCGTGCCGGACTGCACCGCCCGCACCGCGCGATAGCGCTGCTCGACAACGGTCATGTTCACCAGGGCCACTCCCGGCCTCCCCGCCCACCGCCCATCAGGACAGCGATAGAGAAGCCGATCACGCCCGGCTGTAATGCATCAGGTGAGACCGAAGTGTCAAGCGTCAGGTGGGACTCGACACGGCCATCTCGCCACCGTGTTGCGGAATTCGGCTCTATGGGATCAAGACGGCCCTGCGGGCCGTTCCGGTGCCGAGCTGCTCCCTTGGCCGGTGATCGTCCACGTCGTGCCGTCGGCCGCAAGGGCGCCTATCGGCGTCGCCCGCGATGGGCTGGCGCCCACCCTTGCCCCCGACATCCCGACGAGCAAGGCGGCCAGGACGAGGAAGCAGGGCAGAAGTGGGAAGAAGAGGAATCCCCCTTCCTCACCAGACGCAAGCAATCGGGCGCCCGGGGCAGCCTGCGCGCGGGCCTAGCGGCCCGTGCTCGGCCACCCCGACGGCCACGCAGCGACGAGAACGAGCAGGGCAGCGGGGGAGCCGCGCGTTCAGCGACCCTTGGTCGCTCATCTCGAGCCGGGAAGCCGCAACGCAGGAACCGGAAGCCCTGGGGCGTTCGCCAGCCTGTGGTCGTCGGTGAGCAGGGAAGCGCCGAGCTGGGCGGCGAGCGCGACGTAGACGGCGTCGGGAAAGGTGAGGTTCCCGCGGAGTCGCCAGGCCTCACTGACCAACGGCCGGACCTGGGCGATCTTCAGCGGCCACGTGGTCAGCTGGTCGACGGCCGCGGCGACCTCCTCGGCACTGAGGACCCGCTTGAGGTCCCAGCGGCGAAGTACGGCCCCGCATTCGACGTAGAAAATCTCGGGAACCCACGGGACCGCATCACGGGGGAGCAGGCCACGGATCGCTCGGCCGCGTTGGGTGTCAGCGACCAGTTCGACGCCAGCGGAAGCGTCGATGACAACCAGTAGGGTCACGCCTCACCGGCAGCGCGGGCCTCAGCAAGGGTGTCGGCAGCTGTCACGCCCGGGTCGGACGGAGAACCTTCCTGGCGGCGGTCGAGCCACTCCGTGAATGACTCAGGCGTCACCTCGTCCTCGGGGTTGACGAGGACGACAGTCGGTCCGGGCAGATCGCCAGCGGGTCGCGCCATGACCAGGAGTGTACGGGCTCGAACGCCGAGGACCTTGGGTGAGAACTGCACGAGCACAGCAACACCGACCGCGCCGACACCTTCGTGGACGGGGTGGCCTGCCGGACCCTGGACCCGGCGGCGGTCGAGGTCATCTGCGCCGGCGCCGCCGACGTCGTCGAGGTGCCGGACGAGGCGACCGCCGACGCGATGCGCCTGCTGCACCGCTGCACCCACAATGTGCCCGAGCCCGCAGGAGCGATCGCGCTGGCCGGGATGCTGTCGCGCCGCGAGCAGCACCGGGGAGAGCGCGTCGCCGTCGTCGTGACCGGCGGCAACGACTCCGACCTGTACAACGACTCCGACCTGTACGCGGCCGTGCTGTCCGGGCGGTGACCGGGCTCGCGTCTGCCCGGGGCGGTCACGCCAGGGCGTCGGCGATGGCCGTCACGGTCCGGTCGAGTGCATAGGGGATGGACAGCACCGAGGGGAATGCCAGTGCCACGCTGACCGGCTGGTCGATTATCACATAGGTGCCGCCCCGGACGGCGTTCAGTCGGGGGACGAGCGGGTTCGATTCGAAGAAGGTCCGGTCGGCGTCGGTCGGGTAGGAGGCCAACATGACGTCGGCGTCCAGAAGGCCGATGTTCTCCGGGCTGACACTGGACCGGCCCGGGGAGTCGGCCTGCGGCAGCCCGGCGAGCTTGGGCGAGATGGTCAGGCCGAGCTGTCGGAGCAGCGCCAAACCCGCGTCCCCGCCGGTGATCGCCCGGATCTCCCCCTGGGACGCGTAGAAGTAGCTGAGCGTCTTCCCCGCGAAGCCCGGGTTCGCCAGCGCCGCCTCCATGACCTTCGCCGTGATGTCGACGATGAGCTGCTCGGTTGCGGCCTCACGCCCCAGCGCCTGGCCGATGTGGGTGGCGCGCTGCTGCCAGGTGTCGCTCTCGACCCCGTCGACGTAGGAGACCGTGGGCGCGATCTGCGAGAGGCGGGCGAAGTTGTCGGCAAGGCCGTAGTCGTCGGTCGCCACGATCAGGTCCGGGCGAAGTGCCGCGATCTTCTCGAACGGCAGTCCGGTCGCACCGTCGAAGATCTCCGGCCGGGCCTTCCCCAACGCCGCTTCCACCCAGGGAGCACTGCCGCTCTCGAAGCTGTCGTGCCGGACCATGCCGGTCGGCGTGACGCCCAGGGCCAGCACCGTGTCCGTGTCACGTTGGAATCCGACGGTGACGACCCGTTCCGGCCGCGCCGGGATGACCGCGTCGCCCTCCTTTCCGGTGAGGGTGCGCGGAAAGCCGGCGCCCCCCGTGGGCGACGATGAGGGGTCCGAGTCGCCGCATGCGGCGAGCAGCGCAGCCGCCGCGCCAGTGAGGACTACCGCGCCGCATCCGGTGGACGTGGCGCAGGACGAGCAGGACGCCGACGAGCTGATCAGCTGCCCGACGCTGGGCGCTGTGGGGCGCGGACTTCGATGCCGTCGGGCAGCACTTCGAGGTGCTGGACGTGTGGCGCGGCATGGCCCACACCGTGCGCGGCGTGTCGATCCCGCAGCGCGGGCACCCGCCGCACGAGGAGCGGACCGACATCGTCAATCCGGAGCTGCTCGCGTTCCTCGACGGCTGGAAGGGATGACCGGGAGGTCCACGAGCGGTTCGATCAGGACAGTTCGATCGGGCCGGCGTCGATCGGGAAGGCGGCGGTGGACAGCGTTGTGCTCACCGTCGGTAACGTAGAGCCGGCCGGCGGCGTCGGTCTCCATCCCGTCACCGACCGCGCCCATCGTGACCGGGCTCATCGAGCCGTCCTCGGCTCGCTCCAGGAACTCGACGCCCTCCACGATCATCCGCAGGTCCGGCCGGGTCTCTGCCTTTGGTGCTGGGGTGGTTGTGCAGCCGGCGCCAGCTCTCGCCGGTCGCGAGATCCACGACGATGATCCCGTTGGGACCCTGGTCGGAGGAGTCGGTGCGCTGCAGCGCTTACCGGTGCACGTCGCCGACTCCCGCGTCCTCCTGTCCCAGCTGGCGAGTTCGAGTCGGCGCTGGCCGGTCGCGTGGATTTGGCCGGATGGCTGCGGATGGTGGAGCGCGGCGCGACCATGCCGCTGGTGACCCGCCGCAGCGGCCCCTGGCCCCTTCGCCGGTCCGTCTATGCTGTCGACGTGTCGTCGAGCCGTGACCCGTTCGAGTTCGCCGAGAACCCGCTCCCGGGGTCGGAGCAGGGCAGATCGCGGGGAACCGACACGGGGGACTCGCCTTTCCACTTCGGGACCCAGCCGACGGCGCCACCTCCGGTTTCCCAGGGTTCGCGCCGTACGCGGCTGCTGTGGCTCGCCGGCTGGCTGGGCGCGGCTGGGGTGATCGCGGCCGGGGTCGTTGTGGCCGCCACCGTCCTCGGCGGCCCGGACACCGGCGGCCCGGACACCGCGCCGGTTCCGGCGAGGAGCCCTGCGGCTGCCTCTCCAGACGAGTCGATCGTCTATGAGGTGACGGGGGCGGGGACGGCGGCCAGCGTCGAGTTCTCGGCACCGGAGGCCGGCGGTGAGTCGCGGCTGATGGACGTCCCGCTCCCGTTCCGTGTCTCCGTGCCCGCGTCGGGTGTGCCTAGCGTCTACACCGTCGTCGCGCAGCGGGGCGCGGACGGTGGCCCGATCAGCTGCTCAGTCGGCGGGGCCGGCACGTTCGACGAGCGCCGCACCGACGGCCCGTTCGCCGCCGTCACCTGCTCTGCGTCGGCGACGCCGTAGCGCATCGGCCGGGCATCACTCGGTCGGCGGGGTGGCCGCGACCCGGGTTGTCTGCGGTCGCGGTGAGGATGAGTATCGCCCCGACCGAGACGACGATCATCGCGAGCAGGGTGTGCGATCGAGCGCGCCGGACCGCCGCGCGGATCCGCCACACGTGCACGAGGGCGGCGAGGCGGTTCATGAGCTGCTCAGCCAGCGCTACGTTCGCCTCGGCCGCCGCCAGCGCGGCGGTCCACCGCCCCCGCCGGTGTGAGTCGGTCTCCCGGTCGGCGCCGGCACGCAGGTTGACCGCGACCCTCCGGTGCTCCTGCAACCCGCGCGCCAGGCCGTCCCAGGTGTCGCCGAACGGGCCGAAGTAGGTCGACGGCGAGCGCGCGACCTGCGCCCGGAGGTCGGAGAGCCGCCTGTCCCGCAAGATCTCGACGGTGGTCAGCGCCGGGGTGAGTGCCTCCGCCGTCTGCCACACCGCCCATCCCAAGGAGACGATCACGATGAGCATGCCGCCGGCGATGGCGAGGAGATCTCCCACGTCGTCGATGCGGCCTACCGCCGTCAGCGGGGCCCCGCCGACGAGCAATGCTCCGACGGCGGACACGGCGCCGATCGTCCAGCGGGCGGTCGCTCGCGTGTCGGGGACGGCGTCGAGGGGGGAGGGGAGGGGGTCGGTCCGGGTCGACGTCGGGGCCTCCGGTGCGGCCGTCTCAGGGTTCGCGGCCGGCGGCTCAGCCATCCGACCACCGCCTTTGCTGGATCCGCGGAAGACCCAGACCGGCGGGATCTTCGGGTCGGACAGCTCCCGGTAGGGCTTCCAGCCGGTTCCGTCGAACCACTCCACGACGTCGTCATCGGACATCCGGACGTCGGCGACCTCCGCGGGCGGGTCGGCGTCGTCGGGCACGGGGGACCCTATCCGAGCCGCGCCGGCTCCCCGGCCGGCCGACGATCAAGTTCCGGCCGAACGGCGGGCCGGGTCGGGGAGCGTTGGCCGATCAGGGTGAGCGTCAGTGTCATCCGGTCTCCCTGGTGCGGGGGCGCCCGGTCGGGTGCCCTCACCAGGAGGCGGGACGTCATGTGGCCGCGGACACCGGGCCGGGGCATCAGACGAGCGCGGATAGCTCCCTGATCGCGACGGCCATCCGCCGGCCGTCGCCCAGCACGGAGTCGGCCACCCGGTCGGGCACGATTCCGCGCGAGACGAGATCGGCGAGCCCCTCCCGCAGCGCCGACCCGGGCGCCCCCGGACGGCGCCGCGCCGCAGCCACCAGGTGGTCGACGACGAGCCCGTCGGACGTGGCGGCCGGCCCGTCGGCCGACGGGTCCGATGCGGCGACTCCCGCGAGGTCGTCGGGCAGCGCGGCGACGGAGGGCGGGGGCCGCCGCCCCAGCGGTCGCTCGACGTAGCGCTCCCACCAGGTGATGAACTCGGGCCGGTCCTCGGTGCCGACGTTGACGCGGGGCCCGGTCCGGCAGTGGCGCTCCACGACCGGGAGGCCGTCGCGCACCCGGTCCCGGTGATCGAGCGGGTCGCCGCCGAACTCCGCGGCGCTCCGTACCGCGAGCCGCCGAACCAGCGACTCGTGGCCTTCCAGCGGAGCCGGGGAGCCCGCCTCATCGCAGAGGTACTCCAGCAGGGCGCGGTGGAACTCGTCGGGCAGCAGCCGCGCCCGCGCGCTGTGCCGGATCCGGTCGCAGCGGGCCTGCGCTCCCATCTCGACGCGACGGCGACGGATCCAGTCGCCGGTGGCGCGGGTCCGCAGGTGAGTGCGGACCGCCCCCGGCGGGTTGTGCAGCCGGCCGGCGTTCCCGACGAGCAGGAGATATGCCTCCACGAACATGTCGACGAGGAAGTCCCGGCACGCGCAGTCCCCGTCGATCCGGACCGTCCCCCCGTCGGGGCGGGACATGCCGAGACGGAGGTCGCACCGGTCCGTGCCGGTGAGGGTATGGAGCTTGGCGCGATGTGGGTGAGTCTCGATCATGGTCGCCGTGACCACAGCGAGCCAGGTGGTCGCGGGCACGGTGCGGCAGGTGGACACACCGTCGGCGTCCGTTCGCGGCGGTCCGTCAGCAAGCGAGGATGAGGGTGTTGGAGCCCACATATGCGTAACTTTACGAGAAAGCACCGCGTCAGGGAACTCGGGGTCGTGCTGGAAAGGGGTTCGGAGATGGGTCTCCTGCCGATCGTGGTCCCGGACGTGCCCGGGGTCCGCTCTGAGATCGTGCCGGCCCGGCTTGCGCGGAAGGTCGCTCCGCTGTTCGGCGTGCCGTGGCTGGACGGCCCGTTCGGCCACCGGACCTGGGTCTGCGACTACAACAAGGTCACGCTGTCCGAGATCGCGCGGGGCGCGCCACTGCCCTCCCGGGGGAGGGTCGGTTGGGCTCGGGAGGCGGTGCCCTGCGGCTGGGCGGTCGTCGACCGGATCGGGGTGAGCGCCTCCGGAGCCACGCTGCCCCATGTCATCCCGAACGCCACGCTCAACCGTTTCGGTCCGGATACCAAGGCCGCCGTGCTGCTCACCGCCGCGAATCGGCTGCTCGCGCCGGTCACCGCGGCGATCGGGGACGCATTGCGGTCGCTCGTCGCGGCCGACGGGCGCCCGCTGTCGCGCCGTGTCCGGGCGGTGGCGTGGACGGCCCTGCTGCTCGAGGCGTTCCGCACCCAGCCCGCACTCGTGGCGGCGGCTATCCGCTCCCGCACCGTGCAGCGCGAGTTGCTGGTGGACTGGCACCTACCGCTGGCCGGACCGAGCGCGTCCGTCGCGCTGACCCGGTGCGAGGTCAGCGGCCCGGAGCCGGACGAGCCGCGGAACCCCGCGTCCTGCCCGCGCGAGCTGGAACTCGTGGACGGAACTGTCACGCTGCTCGGCGTGGCGGAGCCGGCAGAGGTCGCCGACCGGCTGCTGCGCGAGCTGATCGCGATCGGTACCCGACAGAGCTCCAGCCACCTGTGGCTGAGCGAGCGTGTCCCCGACCAGCTGGTGGTCGAGGCGCTGATCCCGCCAACCGAGCTGGTCAACCGCTTCGTGTCGCGGGTGGATCCGCTGCTCGGGGATGGACCCGACGTCCCTGACGGCGGGCCGGCGCTCCCGCGGATCCCGGACGAGGCCGAGCTCGAGGGCACACCGCTGCTGGTGCGGCGCACAGTCCTGCTGGCCGTGCTCGCCATAATGCGCGACCTGCGGTACGACGGCGAGCAGCGGGAACGCACCAGGGGGCCGGTGGTCCCAGCGCTGGGGGCGCTGACCCGGCTGGCCGGGCGCGTCCTGGACGCGGACGACCCGGCAGCCGCGCTGATCCAGTGCCGGGTGGCAGACATGGTGGTGCACACCTGCCGGCACGACGTCCGGCACGACCTGTCCGGCCCGTTGCGCGAGCTGATGGATGCCGTCGAACACTGCATCGTGCTGCTCGACGGCGGCGTCCTGGACCGGGGTGCCGCCGCCGAGGCGATCTCCTCGGCCAACGTGGAGATCAACATCGTGCGCCGGACGAACGCGGCGCTCGCGGGGTCCGGGCTGCCGTCACCGGTCGAGCTGGATACCTGGTTGCGCGGGTCCTGGGCGGCGTTCTGCCGCGCGGTCGAGATCGAGACCGCGGCCGGTGCGGGGTCCGAGGACGGTGCCGACGATCCGCGGCGACCGGCCGGGCACCACCTGCACAACTATGCCTCCTACCTGGCCACCCACCCAGACGACGAGCCCGACCTACTCGCGGCGGTGGAGCTGTTCGGGCGGGCCGTGCTCCCGGCCCGCGAGCTGTACTGGCAGCGGGCCCGCAGCTTCCACCCGCTGCGCCAGTCCCTACAGACGGCCTCCCGGGCGACGACGACGCTGAGCAGGCGGGCGGCGGCCGCCGGGGACGCGGAGTCGGCGCGGCGCTGGGCGGCGCTCGGCCACGGCTGGATCACCCGTGCGCTGGGCGCCCGGGAGAGCGCGACGCTGCTGTCCGGGACCAGCGAGCCCGCGGCGCACCTGTCTCTGCTCGCCGCGCCGGCCCTGCTGGCGGCTGTGGAGACAGGCGTGCCCGGTACGGGCGCGGCGGACCTCGAACAGGTCGAACGGCTGATCGGGGTCGCCGAACGCTGGGTGCAGCGGGTCACCGGTGGCGACGAGTCCAGCTACAGCCGGGCCGCCGAACTGGCCGAGCTACGCGAGCGGATCGCCCGGCTCAGCAGTCGTCCGGCGTGAGCTCGGGTTGGATCCCGAGCAGCCACTCCCGGTCGGGGCCGCGGTACCGGCCCAGCAGCTTGCGCACGGCCTCGGCCGAGTAGTCGGTGTCGGCGCGGATGGTGCGGTAGTTGTCCAGCAGCCCCAGCTCGCCCCACGGCCGGTGCGGGCACGCGCGCGCCTCGTCAACTGCCGGACGGCCGCGGACGTCGCCGCCGGGACGGTCGTCGGCGTCGCAGCACGGGTCGGCGGCGTTGTCCGGCTTGAAGAACTGGACGGGGGCGCGGACCGCGGCCCGGGCGAGCACGAGCACCCTGTCCGGGTCGTCGCCACGGTGACGCCCCGAGCGTCGGTGCCCGGCGAGCAGCCGGACCGCCGGTCGGCGCCGGGTCCACAGTGGCGGCAGGGCGAGGTCCGCGACCCGCAGCGTGTCGGCCTGGCGGCTCCCGGACAGACCGCTCCGTCGCACCGCGGCGCTCATCCGCTCGACGATCCCGGTGAGCTCCCGCCCGGACAGCCCGACGATGAGTGGTGGGGAGTGGCCGGGCCGGCGCTCGAGCTCGGCGAGCCGGGCGATGGCGACCCGCAGCGCGCTCACAAGCTCCGGCAGGCGGTGCGGCCGATCGGGTTCGCGCTCGGCCCGGAGCCACTCCAGGATCGTGTCGTGCAGCGCCGGAGCGGCACGCTCGAACAGGCCCGCCACCAGCGAGCGCACCAGCAGGTCCAGCTCGTCGAGTTCCGGCGTCGGGTCGGGACTGCTCGGCAGCCTGGACCCGGTGCCGGTATCGGCCGGTCGACGCGACCGCAGGTGCCGCGTCCGCAGGACGTAGGCCAGCCGGACGAGCCGGCCCTCGTGTTTCCTCGTCCCGCCCACCGCCCCCAGATCCTCGGCGTACTGGTCGAACGCCGCCAGCACGTCGGGATCCCCGGTCCCCCGCCGCAGTCGGAACCGGCCCACCACGGTGGTCATGGCCCGGTACATCGAGTCGGCCAGTGCCCGGGCCGTCGCCTCCAGCTCCGGGCTGCCCGCTGTGGTGGTTCCTCCGGCCAGCTCGTCGAGGGCGACCCGGTAGCCGGCCATCCGCAGCAGGAAGTCGACGTTGCCCAGTACCGGCAGCCCCAGGTGGGTGGCCGGCGCCGGCGGGCCGCAGCCGCGGTGCCGGTCCGCGAGCTCCGCGCCCCGGTCGAGCACCCGCCGCGCAGCGGCCGGCCCGTCGTCCGCCCCCGTCGCGGCTCCGGTCCGCTCCAGCGCCATCGCCACAGCGGGGAGCACGACGTCCAGGACGAACGGCGGGTCGGTCGCGCCCGCCGCGTCCAGCGCGTCCCGCAGCTGGTCCACCCGCTCCAACAAGGGGACCAGCTCATCGAACTCGTCCGGGTGGCGGGCCATCACCATAGCCAGGTCCTCCGGGCTCGTGTGCGGGTACCGGCTGTACCGCCGGTAGGCCTCGACGGCGCGGTCGGTGCGTTGCTGGACGCCGCCCGACTTCCGGTTGAACGTCAGGCAGGCCAGCACCAGCAGCCCCCGTCGCGCCGCGGGCACCGGCTCCCCGCCGCGATGCAGCCCGGCCCTGGCCAGGGCGGCCCGGTGCGCCAGCGCGTCCACCAGGGCGTCGCGGGAGATCTGGCGTCCGACGACGTCGCCCACGTCATCCGGTTCGAGGCGGTCCAGCAGGGACTCGGCGACCGAACGCAGCTCCGCCCCGTCTACGGTGCCTGTCGCCGCGGTCACGAGCCGGGTCCCGTGCGGAACCGGACCGCGACCGAGCCTCCGTCACGGATGGTGAGCCGGGCTCGGAGTCGACCGGGGCCCTCGGCCCGCAGCGGTTCCCAGGTCCCGCCCGGATCGTCCACGCCGGTCAGCAGTGTCGCCGCCCCGGCCCGGTCTCCCTCCTCGGCGTCCACCTCGACCTCCATCTGCAGCGTCCCGTCCGCGCCGGGGCGCAGCGACCACGATATTGTCCGCCCACAACCGGCCTCGTCGGCCATCGGTGCCGGCAACAGCCAGCGACCCGCGGCCACCGGCGGGTTCGGGTCGGATCCCGGGGGGTCGGCCGTACCACCCCGGAACACCGGAACGGGATGTCCCACCGGCCGGTGCGGTTCGACCGGCGAGTGCCCGGCCCGGAAGTCGAAGGGCGACGGGGCGCCCACGAGATCCGGCCAGGACGGTAGTTCCAGCGACGTCCAGAGACCGCCGGCCCACGACCCGACGGCGGCATCGGACGTCGTGGCCGGTGCGGTGGCCGGTGACGGGGCCGCCCGCAGTACCCGGGCACGGTAGGGCGCCCACGCCGCAGCCAGGTCATCGACCTCGACCAGGTCGAGCTGCAGCCAGAGGCCAGCTCCGCCGGCATCGACCAGAGTCGCGACGGCGCCGGCGACCCTGCTGCCGAGCAGTGCCGCCACGTCCTCGGGCAGTCGGCCCTGCGGGGTGGCGACCGTGACGCGGGTGGGCGGGCCATCCGCGTCGTCGGTGACGAATCCGGCGACCAGATCTGCCCGCACCGAGGCCTCGGCCGTGGGTTCGACGGTGAGCAGGGTCAGCGTCACCGTCGCGCCGTCGGCGGCCCGGTCCACCCGCAGGTGGCCGTCCCACGCCGTCACGATCACCCCCACACCGTCACGAGCATCGCTGTCCTCCGCCGTTCGGTGCTGGGTCGACATGGTGTCACAGGTCTGCCCGCACGTCGCTGGGCCGCGGACAGCCGCGCGGCACTGTCCGCCGGGGGATGACGTCGCTCCACGGGGTGTGCGGCCGATCCGGCCGGGCGGGAACGGGAGGAGTAACCCGATGAGCGGCGGATCCGATGACAACTGAGAACCGGGCGGGGTCGCAACCGGTGCTTCTCCGAAGACACCACGGTGCGCCAGACACCACGGTGCGCCGTCCCCGTCGTCCGTCAGTGCCTGGACACGAGCCCGGCCCCTGATCCACGACCGCGACGAGCACACCGAGCACACCGAGGGTGACGATGGCTGACCGCACGCGCAGACGGTTCTCCCGTCCCAGCGGCTGGTTCGTGGCGCTGGTCGCGCTCGGTGTCGCGGCCTGCTCGGCCCCCGGGCCGGACCCGGAGCCCGGCCCGGACCCAGCCGGCACGGTGGAGGTCTCCTACGAGGGGGCGGTCGGCTGGCTGGCTACCCTCGACCCGGCCGAGGCCGGCCAGCAGGTCCAGGACTGGGCCCGCCTGGGCCTCGCCGCGGCGCTCGGCATGGACGCCGACCAGCTGCTCGACGAGTTCTACGACGGTGCCGTGCTGCGGGACAGCGCGGTGGTCGGGCTGGCCGACCTGCCCGTCGAACCGGGCCGTGCGCTGTTCGACGGCACCACCCTGCACCTGCTGGTGCCCGCCGACGACCCGTCGCCCGAGCGGACCATCGGGTTGCTGCTCGACCAGCGCCGCGCCGACGCGGGGTCCGATCCGGCGCAGGTCCAGGTGCACACCTACCGGATCGACGGCCCGGCCCGCCGGATCGTCTTGTCCGGACGTCCCGCCGAGCCGACGGCGCAGGCCCGGGCCGGGAACGGCTGGCTCGAGCGCCGGGTCGACGACCCTGCGTCGCTCGCTGACTTCCTGTCCCGCAACGACCAGCTGACGCGGCTGGAGACCCGCGGGTCCGGGATCTGGGCGGAAGGCTGGGACTGGCCGGATCAGGCCGCAATGATCACCCCGGCCGACGTCGACGTCCTGCTGCGCGGCTACCAGCGGACGTCCGCCTCCCGCCCGGGATTCTCTCTGGATCCCGGCCCCCCGCCGACCGCGGAGGACCTGCGCGCCCTCCTGCCGGACGTGAGCCCGGCGCTGGTCGGGGCGTTGAGCAGCGGGGACTACGCAGGTTCCGGCTTCGACTCCGCCGAGCAACTGCGCACAGCCGTGTCGGAGGCGCTGTTCGACGGCCTGCCCCCGGCTCCCGGCCTGACGGCGGACCGCACCCAGCTGTGGGGGATCTATCAGCAGCTCAGCGGCGAGGTGGCCTACGGCCAGGCCCGCTACGAGGGCGGACTGGCCGGCACCGAGGTCGGAATGTCCCTCTTCTACACCGACTTGGTGGCTAAGGACTGGACGGCCGGGGTGGGGTCGGGGGTCCCGGCCGGGCGAGTTCCCGGGTTTGTCCCGGACGACCGCGCGCGCACCCCGCCGAGCCTGTGCCCTGATCCTGATGTGACGGGTGAGTCCGGGCGGCTGTGGTTCGGCCAGAACGACGCCGCGTTCGCCTACGGCACGGACGGGGTCAGTATCGGGCGCCAGGCCACGCGGCTGTTCTTCCGGGCCGACGGCGGTAACGGCGTGGAGGTCGAGCCCGGGTACCAGTTCGGCCGCGGGCTGCGGTGGTGGGACCGCAACTACCGGGCCGTCGCCGACTACGAACCGCAGTACCAGCGCCTGGAGCAGCTGATGCGCTGGAGTGGTGCGTTGGAGTGGCTCAGCCTCTCCGACCGCTCGTTCCGGTTGGCCGGTGCCCCCACGACCCCCAGCCTGACGTTCGAGTCGTGGTATGCAGGGCGCCAGGACCTGCGCGAGCGCGCTCCGCTGAGGCTCGTCCGACCGCCGTCGGCCACCGAGGAGTCGGTGCTGACCATCCCCTCTGGGGCGTACACCGACTGCGGGATCCGGCAGATCTCCGGTGGGGTGTCACTCGCCGACGCGAGCGTGCGGCTGGGTGAGCTGCCCGAGCGGACCCCGCTCCCGAGCGGACCCCGCTCCCGGGCAACCTGTCGCGGGCCGTTCCCCTCGACCCGGCCGCCACCCGCGTGGACGCGGCCGGGAACGGGCTGATCGTCCGCGCCGACACCGGCATCACCTACGAGCTCCGCCGCGGGCCGGGCACCGCCGAGGTCGACACGACCGGGCCGCCCAGCGTGGCGACGCGGATCGGGGACCATCGGCTGGTCGCCGACCAGGGCCGGTCGCTGAGCATGCAGTTCCGTTCCGACGGCCGGACGATCGATGCCTACCAGCAGCTCGGCGAGCTGTCGGCGGGCCGGACGACGGTCGAGCTCACGGACAGCGGCGTCACGGTCACCGTGCTGGACGCGTTCGTCGCCCGCTTCGCGTCGTTCCTGGATCGGTTCCGGACGGACCCGCCGCGGGGTCCGTCCACGACGCCGGGGTTCCGCTACGAGTACGGCGACGGGTCCGGTACGGTGGTCGCGCTGGACGGGACGTGGGTCCGCACCGGGCCGCCATCGCCCGGGACATTCGCCGAGACGCTGGCCGCGGAGGCGCGCGGGCCGGGCGGCGAGCCGTTACGGGCCGCCACCGGCGCCCCCAGGTCGCTGAACGCGCAGGATACGGCGGCGCTGGAGACCGTCGGCGATCCGGTGATGATCACGCGCGGGGAGCTACTCGACAGCGTCCCCGCCGGCACCCCCGTCTACACCGACGCGCCCAGCCTGGTGCCCGGTGCGATCCCGCTGACCACGCCCATCGTGATGCGCGAGGCGCGTCCGAGGGGGGAGAACGGCGGCGGGGGGATCCCGGGCACACCCCGGGGGGACGGCCCCGAAACCGGGGCGACCGACGGGAACGGCCCCGTCGGCGGCGGGCCGTGGCAGCTGCTCGGCTTCGGCACGGGGACGGGTCCCCCGGATGGCACCTACCCTCTCGTCGTACTGGTCAGCGACTGCTCGACCGAGGAGCCGCCCGTTCGCCCGCAGGAGTGCCCACAATGACCTCCGAGAGCTGGCCGGTGGACGCCGGCACGGCGCTGGCGCGGGCCCTGGTCGACGCCCGCGCCGCGCGTGAGGCCGGCGACCGCGCGGGCGTCGACCGGCACTATCCGGTGGCGGTCCGCCTGGCGAGCCCACCGGCGTTCGCGGTCGAGCTGGCCGCCGAGCACGTCGACGCGGTGCGCCGGATGCACGACAGCACCGCCGCGCTGGCCCTGTGCGCCGGGTACCGCAGGCGCCATCCCACAGCCACCCTGCTGCTCCTGGTCGAGGCCGAGACACAGGTGATGCAGGGGGACCTGAGCGGGCTCGGCGGCCACCTCGCCGAGCTCAGGACGCTCACCGGGGGCCGGCCGCTGCCGCGGCGGGAGGCCGCCCTGGCGACCCGGCTGGCCGGGCTGGCCGCGCAGTACCGCGGGCGGTTCGGCCCGGCCCGGACCCTGCTGACGGACGCGCGCACCCGCTACCGGGCGCTCGGCGACAGCGCCGGCGTCGCGGAGGTCGAGCGGGACCTGCGGCGGCTGGACGCCCGGGAGCACGCGGATCCCGCGGGCGCGCCGGACGTGGAGGTGCCCACGTCCGAGCTCAGCACGGCCGCGGGCCTGGCCCGCTCCGAGGAGCTGCGGATGGCCGGGCGCTACGAGTGGGCCCTGCGGGTGATCCGGGAGGTCCGCTCCGGGCCGGTCGACCCGGCGCTGGCGTTCGTGGTGGGCGAGGCGGAGATCCGCCTGTTGCGGATGCTGCGCCTGGACGAGGAGGCAGAGCGGATGGTTCCCGACCTGTACGCGGCCGCGGACCGCTCCGCCCAGCCCGAGGTGAACCGTGCCCTGGCCGCCCGCCTGGACCGGCCCCGGCTCGCCTCCGCAACCGTCGTGCTGCCGGCTGACCGGCGCCTGCAGCAGGTGCGGGTGCTCGTCGAGGCCGGCCGGCTGGAGGACGCCGAGCGGCTGCTGCGCGCGGAGGCGGGCTCCGGGGACACCCGGCACGAGGCGGAGTGGCATCTCACGGCGGGGGAGCTGGCGCTGGCGGACGGCCTGCGCCGCGGACCCGCCGACGTGCGGGCCGTCGGACAGGCGATCACCCACCTGGAGCGTGCCGCCGAGCTGGCGCGGCAGGGGACGCTGGGTCCGATCCGGATCGCCGCGCTGCGCCTGCAGGCCCGTGCCCACCGGGTGCTCGGCGACGTGCCCGCCGCGCTGCGGGCCGCGGCCACCGCCCGCGAGCATGAGGACGACGTCGCCGGCCTGCAGGACAGCGACGAGGGCCGCATCCGCATGCTCACCGGTGTCGTGACCGAGTTCGACGAGCAGGTCCGCGCCGCGCACGAGGACGCCGAGCGGGGCCTGCGGTTCGCGGCGGCGTCGATGGCGGTCGCGATCGAAGCCGGGCGCGGCGCGGCGATCCTGCCGCGGATCATGCCGTCGGGCGCCCCGCCCGGGCGCGAGCTGCCGCCTCCCGGGGACGGGCCGGGGGCCTGGCGGTGGATGCGCCGCGCGCTGCGTGGGCTGCCGCGGGGGCAGACGGTGTGGCTGCTGCACGTCACCCCCACCGGCCTGCATCACGTGCTGGCCCGCCGGTGGAGCCTGCGCTACGAGTACGTCGGCGGCTGCACCCGGGACGACCTGCGGGCCCGGGTGCAGGCCCTGCGCCGCTGCTGGGAGGCGGGTGGCGAGAAACTCGTCGCGCGGGCCGAGGAGTTCTACGGACACCTGCACGACCTCGCCACCAGGATCGGCGTCGACCGGGTGGTGGCGCAGCTGCCGCGCCGGACCCGTCGGCTCGCGATCGTGGCCGGGGACGAGCTGTCCGACATCCCGTTCGCGGCCCTGCCCTGCCCCGGGGCGCGGCCCGGCACCCGGGACCTGCTCGGCCGCCGGTTCGCGTTGTCGGACCTGCCCTGCCTGGCGGTGCGGCAGCCGCTGCGCGGGCGGGCCCGGCGCCAACGCGGTCCGGGCTCGCTGCTGGTGCAGCCCAGCCCGCGGCTCATCAGGCCGGTGCCGGCCGGTGAGCAGGAGTCGCTGACCCCGGCGGCCCCGCGGCGGGCACGGACGGTGCTCGACCGTCACGAGGCCACCCCGGCCGCGCTGCGCGAGACGCTGGCGTCCGGGGTCCGGACCGTCCGGATCGACAGCCACGGGACGTTCGGCGCCGACACGGACCCGGCGTTGTTCCTGTGGCCCGTCCGCCGGACCGACGCCCCGAGCGGGGCCGGCGACCTGCGGCCGGCCGACCTGGAGACCATGAACCTGGAGTACACCGGTACCCTCGTGGTCGGCGCCTGTCGCTCCGGGATGGCGACCCGTCGCGGGCGCGACGAGCGGATCGGGTTCGTCCGGTCCGGCCTGCTCGCCGGGACCTCCGCGGTGCTCGCGGCCCGGTGGGACGCCGAGGACGCGAGCGCGGCGCGGCTCCTGGACGCGTTCGAGGACAACCTGCGCCACCTGCCCAGGGACGTGGCGCTGCAGCGCGCGATGGCCCGGGTCGCGGCCGACGCGCCACTCGGCGCGAGCGGGGTCGTCCTGTGGAGCGGATGGACCCTGTACGGGGACCCCGGGCCGCAGACCCGCCGGGGGCCGCTGCGCAGCCGCCTGGTCCGCAGCTGGGATGCGTTCCGCGAACGCGCTGGACGGGTGGAGGGCCGGCAATGACCGTCCGTGATCCCTTCGACTTCAGCGCCGGCGACCGTCCGAGCGCGCCGCCGCCGCCGTCCGCGCCGCGCCGTTCGGTGGCCGGGGCCGGCCCGCGGGGAGCCGTGGCACCCCGGGTGTCCCTGCTGTGGCTGGGCCTGGGCATCGCGACGGCGGCGACCGCCGCCGCGGTCGCCCTCTGGTTCGGCGCGGTGGCGCCGATCGCGATCGTGTGCTGGGTGCTGGCCGGGCCGGTGGCGATCGGGCTGCTCGCGGTCCACGTCCTGCGCGCCACCGCCGTCCGGGCGGGGCCGACGGCCTGGACCGAGCCCCGCGCAGCCGTCCCGCTCTACTGGACGGCGCTGGCCGTCTCGGCGATCGGGATCGGGATCAGCGCGTGGCGGATCGCGGACTGGGCGGGTCGGCTGTGAGCCGCGCGCTGCGGTGCCTCGCGCTCGGGGTCGCCCTCTGGCTCGCCCTGCTCACCGCCGGGGCCGGCCCGAGCGCGGAGGCCGCGGCCGCCGACCGATCCAGCCCGGCCCAACCCGGCCCGGTCCCATCCCTGTCCGCCGTCGAGACGTTCACCTCCTGCCTCAACTCCGCGCGCCGGGGCGACCTGCTGCTGCTCATCGACGAGTCGAACAGCCTCGCCTCGTCGGACCCGCGGGACGCGCGGGTGATCGCGGCACGCTACCTGCTGTCGCGGATGAGCACGTTCGCCGACCGCACCGGCTTCGAGCTGGACGTCGCCCTCGCAGGGTTCTCCGACCAGTTCGTGCTCCACTCCGGATGGACGCCGGTCGGCGAGTCGACGCTGCCCGTCCTGACCGAGCAGGTCGACGCGTTCGCCGACCGGGACCGCGGTTTCGAGACCGACTACTGGACCGCGCTGGAGGGCGCCCGCCGCGCGCTGGCCGACCAGGCCACGCCCGGAGGTGAGCGGCGGTGCCAGGCCGTGGCCTGGTTCTCCGACGGCGAGCTCGACATCACTCCCCGCGCGTCCGGGGGCGACGACGGCGCGACGAAACTCTTCAGCGGCCCACTGGAGATCACCTCGGAGGCCGCCGCCGACCAGGCCGAGGCGGCGGCCGCGGAGTCGTTGTGCGCCCCGGGCGGCGGGCTGGCCGACCAGCTTCGGGCCTCGGGGGTCGTGGTGTTCGGGATCGGCCTCGACTCCGGGGACCGACCCCTCGACTTCGACCTGATGCGCTCGATCGCCGCCGGCGAGTCGCCGTCCCGGTCGTGCGGCCGGCCACCCGCGTGCCGGGGGAGTTCGAGCTGGCCGCGGACATCGACGGGCTGCTGTTCGCCTTCGACGACCTGATCCCGCCCGGACCACCTATCTCGCAGGAGCGCGGGACCTGCCCGGTCACGGAGTGCACGACCGAACGGCACGGCTTCGTGCTCGACTCCTCGGTCGGCAAGGTGGAGATCCTGGGCTCGGTCGACCGCGACGGGGTCGACGCGGTGCTCGCCCCGCCGTCGGGTCCGTCGATCCCGCTGGACCCGAAGGCAGTCGGCACCCCGGCCACCTTCACCCGTGACCGGTCGACGGTCACGTTCACCTGGCTGTCGGACCGCACGGTGTCGGTCGATCTCTCCGGGGACACCCGGGTGCCCGGCTGGTCCGGGGAGTGGGCGCTGGTGTTCGTCGACCCGACGCCGGATTCGCCCGGTGCGCGATCCCGGTCGAACATCCACATCACCGGCGACCTGCTCCCGGAGTGGACGAACCCGCCACCGGTGCTGCACAGCGGCGACGTGCTGGACGCCGACTTCGGGCTGGTCGACCGGGCCGGTGCCGCGGTGGAGCCGTCGTCGGTGCGGGGGACGCTCGCGCTGAGCGCGGTGCTGCTGTCCCCGGGCCGTCCCTCGGCGACCGTGCTCAGCGGGGTCGACAAGGAGAGCCTCGGGGAGCCGGCCACGCTCGACCTGCGCGAGGTCCCGCCGGGGGCGGCGACGCTGCGGCTCACGCTCGCAGTCCGCACGGCACCGGCGCTCCGCCCGGACGGGACCGAGGTCCCGGGCACCCAGCTCGTCCCGAGCTCGGTCGACCTGCCGCTGCAGATCGCGGCGCCCGCAGGCTACCCGCAGGTCGGGGGCCTGGTGAACTTCGGGGCCTCGGACGGGGAGAAGGAGCTGACGGCCGTTCTCGACGTCACCGGCCCGGGATGCGTCTGGGCCGCCCCGGGGACGGCCCCCGCCATCGACGTCGTGCCTCCGGACGCGGGCGCGATCACCGTCGGCGCCACCGACGCGCGGGGGCCGCAGACCTGCCTGGAGCTCGCCCCGGGGGAGCGGGGTGAGCTGGAGCTCCGGCTGAGCACCGCCGAGGTCGGCAACGGCACCGTGGCCGGAACGCTGCCGGTGTCGATCGCGCCGCCGGGCGAGCCTGAGTCGGCGCGGTCGGTCGCCGTCCCGTTCACCGCCGACCTGCGCAGGGCGCTCGACACCGTCGTGTTCTGGCAGGTGCTGGTCACGCTCGCGGTGCTCGGCGTCGCCGTTCCGGTGGGGCTGCTGTACCTAGCGAAGTGGGCGAGTGCGCGAGTCCCGGCGCGGCCGTTGCTGGCCGGTGTGCTGCCGGTGACCGTCGTCGACGGGGAGGTGCGCGGCACGGAGGGACCCTTCCGGATCGGTCAGGGGGACGTGAACGAGCAGGTCCGGATCGGGCCGCGCGGCGGCCGGCACCTCCTCGCGGACCGCGTGCGGCTGCACGCCCGGCCCGGGTGGTCGCCGTTCGGCGCGGGCCACGTGCGGGCGTCGGTCGGCGACGGCTGCACGCGGGCCGCCTCGGAGCGCGGCACGGTCGGGGGCGACGCGCTGCTGCCCCTGGCCGTGCACAACTCGTGGGTCCTGCTGCACGACCCGGCCGGGCCGCCCGACCGCGCCGAGGTGCTCGTGCTGGTGAGCGGCGACGACACCACCGGGCGGCGGCGTACCGAGCTCGAGTCCGTCATCGCGCAGCGCCTGCCGGCCGTCCTCGCCCGCCTGCGCGCGCAGCATCCGCCGCCCGCCGGGTCGCCCACCGCCACCGCGGCCCCCCCGCCGTTCGGTCCCCCCGACGACCCGTCGGAGCCGCCCCAGGGGCCTTTCGATCTGGGCCCGTCCGGGGGCGGCGGCCCGACCCCACCGACCCAGCAGACGACCTCGGGAGACCACTGGTGAACCGGTTCTTGGTGGTGGGTTGCGGCGGCTCCGGCGGAGCCACCGTGGCCTACCTGATGGACCAGCTCCGCTCGGACCTGGGTGCGCACGGTGTGCACACCCTGCCGCGTGGATGGCAGTTCGTGCACATGGACGTGCCCCACACCGAGGAGCCGGGGCCAGACGGCGTCGGCAACGTGCGCCAGCAGGGCGGCACCTACCTCGGCACCGGCCCGCGCGACGCCGTGTACGCCACGCTGGACCGCGCGGTGAGCAAGCGGTTCGCGGAGAGACACGCTCTGGACTCGATCGCGACGTGGGCGCCGCGCGAGCCGGAGAAGGTGGCCATCCCGATCACGGCGGGCGCCGGGCAGTACCGCGCCGTCGGCCGGCTGATCACGCTCAGCCGGGTCGGGGAGATTCAGCGGGTGCTGCGCACCGCGTGGGACGAGCTGAACCGGGTGGAGACCGCGAGCGAGATGTCCGCGCTGCGGGTCCCCGGGCTCGGCGACTACGACGCCGGCCCGCCGCTGGTGTTCGTGGTCTCCTCGATGGCGGGCGGCGCCGGGGCCTCGATGGCGCTGGACATCTGCCGCCTGCTCACACTCGTTCCGGGGGTGGACCCCAACCTGGTCGGCGTGTTCATGGTCGCCCCGAACATCTTCGACATGATCCCGGAGGCCAGCCGCACCGGGGTGCGCCCCAATGCGCTCGCCATGCTCGGCGAGATCGTGGCTGCCCAGACCGGGGCCGCGAAGGCGCACGACACCGCGGCGCTGCAGGCGCTCGGGCTGCAGGGTGGCGGGGACACCCAGGTGCCGTTCGCCCGCGTGTTCCCGGTCGGACGCTTCGCCGGCGTCGAGCGCACCCTGTTCGGCAGCGGCCGGCCCGAGGCGGTCTACCGCGGCCTAGGCCGCGGCTTGGCCGGCATGATCATGAGCGGCACGGCCACCGCGCAGTTCCGTGGTTACGACCTGGCCAACGACAACTCCCCGGACGGTGACCGGAACCAGCTCGGGTGGGGAAGCTCGTGGCGGCAGCTGGCCTGGGGTTCCTACGGTTTCGCCGGCCTGAGCATGGGCCGGGACCGCTACGCCGAGTACGCCGCGCAGCGCCTGGCCGCAGGATGCGTCCACCGGCTGCTGGACGGCCACCTGCAGCCGGGCAACGACATGTCGGCCGACGACCAGGTCACGGCCCTGCTGGACTCCCAGTGGCCGGGTGCGTGCGCCCGCATCGGCCTGCCCGCTCCTGGCCGGGACGCGCCGACCGAGCGCCAGGTCGGGGCCTGGCTGACCCAGCAGGCCTTCCCGCGGTCTCGAGTGGAGTCCGTGGCCGCAGGCGTGCTGAACCGCGAGGTGCGCGACTACGTCCCCGATCCCACCGGGCAGCAGACCCGGCAGTGGGAGCCGGTGCTGCGCAGCCAGCTGGCCCAGCGCCGCGGCCCCCTGACCGAGGCGACCGGCGTCGAGGCGGCGGCGCTGGCGCACCGGTGGCATCAGGAACTGCGGGGCCGGATCGAGCAGGAGGTCGCGGAGGCGACGGCCGGCCTCGGCCTGAGCTTCGCGGCGGCGCTGCTGGACCGGCTCGGCACGCACCTGCGGACTGCCGTCGTGCCCGGTGCGGACCAGCTCAGCCGCCACGCGCCGGCTGACGTCAGCGCGATTCCCGAGGACGCTGCCCACGCGATCGATGCGATGTCCCGCGGTGTCGTGCAGAACGGGGGCGCGTTGGTCGACCAGCTGCTGCAGGGCTACCACGAGCAGGTCCGCACCTTGGTCTACTCGACCGTCGCGGGCCTCGTCCGGGACCTGCTCGACGCCATGGTCGTCGATGTGCTGGAGCCGTTGACGAAGGCGGTGGCCGAGGCCCAGCGCATCCTCACCCGCGCCCGCAGTGCCCCGGTCAGCGACCTGGGGCTTGCCCGGCTGGCCACCGACGAGTGCTCGGCCTGGCCCTCGGACGCCGACGAGCGCGTGCCGGCCCGGTTCGACCAGGCCGACAACGAGGTGCTGCTGACCACGTCGAGGGACTTCCCCGCCCAGTACACCGCGCACGTTCGTCGCGCGGTCGGGGGCGGCGGTGCCCCGTTCGAGCAGGCCCGCGACGAGGTGGTCGGCCGGATCCTGTCGGGCGTCTGGGCCACCGTCGACGCCGAGCAGGCACCCGGCAGCCCGCTGGAGGTGCTCGCGCCGTGGCGTTCGTCGGTGTTCGCGGTCGAACCCGGGACCGGACGCGCGCTGGTGCCCTCCCGGGCCCGCTATGACCTGCACCTGCGCCCGGCCGAGCTGCTCGCCCGCGCCCGCGCGTTCGTGGCCCGGCGCGGCGAGTCGTTCGACACGTTCTGCCGGCTGTCGATCAGCGACTACGTCCGCGGTACCACGGGCGGCGAGTCGGAGGTCGAGCTGGCGGACCGGCGGCGCACCGTCGTGGAGAAGTTCACCGAGGCGCTGTCCCTGGCCCGCCCGCTGATCAGCGTCGACCCGGCGGCGCTGCAGGCCGTGCATTCGGGTGTGCAGATCACTTACCGGTACAAGTTCTCCGAGGTCCCGTTCGCGGGACTGTTGATCGCCGACGAGCTGCTGGACGTGGTCAAGGCGAACACGATGATCGACGACTCCAGCCGGTCGAACCTGGAGGCCGCGCTCGGCGATAGCAACGGGGTGACCCGGATCGACGTCTTCGGTTCCTACCCGAACTACTCGCCGCTGGTGTTCGACGGCGTCCTCGTTCCCGTGGCCGAGCAGTGGTCCCGGACCGCCGACATGGGCCGGGAGGCGTTCTGGCGGTGGCGCCGGTCACGGCCGCTGGATGCCGCATTGCCGATGGGCGACGACGAGCGCAGGGCGATGATCGGCGGCTGGCTCATCGGGCAGTTGATCGGCCGGATCGCCCTGCCGGACCCGCCGTTCCGCCGTCCGGTGCAGATCTGGGACGACGAGGCAGGCGACACGGGCGAGTGGCTGGACTTCCCGCACCCGCTGCTGACCCCGCCCGGCCGGTTCCTGGTCCAGTACGACTGGCTGCCCGCGGTGCTGGAGTCCGTGCTGCTGGCGATCGCCCGCTCGCACGAGCCGCCGGTGATGTCGTCGCTGCGGCCCTACCAGGTGCTGCGCGGGCTCTACGACGCCACGCCGCAGGAGCCGGTCGGCGGCATCTACGTGCTTTCGGCACGCGAGCTGTTGGCGGGCTGGGTGCAGGGCAAGCTCTCGGGCGGCGGGCGGTCCCGGGTGTCCGGCGCGGAGCTGGCCAGCACGCCGGACGAGCGGGCCGACGCCGCGGTCACCTGGCTGACCACCATCCGCGACACCAGCCGGAAGTATCTCGGTGACGCGCCCGGGCGCCTGGCCCGGCGCGCCGACGCCGCCCGCACACCGATGTTCCACGACCTCGCGCCGGACGTGAACCGGGTGGCCGGCGAGATCATCCGGATCATTGGCGAGACGCCACGCGACCCGGACAGCGGAACGGGCGAGGGGATCACGTTCTGAGATGGCCACGCTGACCGTGTTCCTGGCGCCGGACGAGGGCGCCGGAGAGATCCTCGACGTCCTGCACGACCTGTCCGGCGCCGGGTTGCTGGAACCGTTCCTGTGGCTGCCCGCCGCGGGCGCGGCATGCCACGAGTTCGCCGCGATCGGGGTCGCCGGCGGTCGCCGGTACCCGACGAGCGTGCAGGACGTCGTCGTGGACGCGCGGCACGACCGGGTCCGGTTGTGTGTGCTCGTCCCGCTGACCACCTGCCCCGAGCCGATTTCCGGGCTGCTCGAGCAGGAGGTGACCGCGCTGCTGGCCGCGAACGCCGGCGGCGCCCCGGTGACCCGGATCCGGTACCTGCTGACCCGCGGCGGATCGTGCTCGCCCCAGGACGACGACGTGGCGCACGAGGGCTGGCACAACGTGTTCGTCGCCCCCGAGCGGTCGGCCCAGCCCGGGGCGGGCCGCTGGGTCCTGCCCGCGACGATCTCACCGGCCGACGCGGCGCGCGAGTTCGCGCCGGCGCTCGCCGGGATCGGCGGGCTGTGGACCGGGGCGCCGGAGTGCGTCCTGGACACGCTGCCGGTGCCGGCCGGCTGCAGCGTCCGGGCGGCCAGGGCCTTCTACCGGCGGGTGGAGGCCGACGACGTCGAGGCGGAGCTGCGGGCGCGGGTGCTGGCCACCCGGCCCGAGCTGCCGCTGCCTCGGGAGCGCCACGGCGCGTACACCGGGTATCTCCGCGACGTCGGCGTCGCCTGTGCCACGATGGCTGGCCACCTGTGGGCCCAGCACGGCGGCCTGCTGCCCGGGCGTCGCGCGGGGGCCGAGGTCCAGCGGGTATCCCGCGTCGGGGTGCGGGCGGCCGCGAGCTGGCTGCCCTCCTACCTCCTCGCCGCGCTCCGCGACGATCCGCGCCGGTGGTACGCCGGGGTCGTCGCCCGCCTGCGGGAGGCGGTCCCGCACCGCGACCAGGCGGCGACGTTCGCCGCGCTGCCGGGCAGCTACAGCTGGATAGTCCAGGACGCCCGGCCGGACGGGCGGCCGGTGGGATGGGACGAGGTGGGCGAGATCGCCGACGAGATCGACGCCGCGGCGCCGCCGCTGTCCACGGGGGCGGCGCCTCCGGACCGGCCCGCCGACCTGTCCGCGCTGTGGCGCGACTTCGCAGCGGGCGCGCTCACCTTGGCCGACGCCGGCGACCGGGGCGGTCAGGCCATGCCCCCGGCCCCGGCCGGCTCGGGCCGGGGGGTGCTGCGGGTGACCGCGGACTGCGTGCCCGGGCCGGAGCAGGACTTCGTGATCGCGGACGGGGGCGTCGCCGCGCGGGTGGGGGTGCCGGTGCTGGCGGCCGGGGACGTGCTGGGCACCGACCTGCTGCGCCGGCGGCTGATGTGGATGGCGCAGTACGGGACGCTCACGAAGGCGGCCAAGGACACCTACCGCGCACTCGACGAGTGGGAGAAGCGCCACAAGGCGACCTACGTCTGGTGTGTCGGGAGTCCACTCGCCGCGCGCCTGCAGGAGGTGGCCGGCGAGCTGCGCGGCCACCTCGGCGCAGTCGCGCGGGCCGCGGCCGATCCCGACGAGCTGTTCCGAACCCAGCAGCGGTGGCAGCTCGTGCTCTCGCGCGTCGTCCTCGCCATCGCCGGGGTCGCGCTCGCGGCCGTGCTGGTGACCCTGCTGACGATCGCGTTCGTCGTCGGGCCGGCGGCCGGTGCGCTGCTCACCCTGGCCGGCGCCGTGCTGGTGGGTGTCGTCGGGACCCCGGTGGTGTACGGGATCGGGCAGCGTCGGCTGTTCCGGGAGCTGGAGCACCGCCAGGCCCTGATCGAGCGGGTGGAGGCCGAGCAGCCCAACCTGCGCCGCGCGCTGCGCGACTACCGGCAGCTGCGGGACGCCTACGCCGACTTCCTGCAGTGGAGCAGGGCCGTCGCGACCGTCCTCGGGGAGCCGTTCGGGCGGTCGACCGGGGGATCGGACGCCCGGCTCCCCACGCTGCGCGAGCTGCCGCCCTCGGTCCGGATCGGGCGCGCGACCGTCGACCCGCCGGCGCTGCCCGGCGCGGTGGCGATCCTGCGCGGCGACCTGTTCGTCACCGGCTGGCTGTCCGGGCCCTGGCGGTCCAACCTGGACGTCGCCGTGCGCCGGTTCGCGGCGGGCGTGCATGGGCCGGCCGGCGCCGCCAGCCGGCTGGAGAGCGTGCTCGGCACTCGATCCAGCGCCTCGGCCAACCCTCCGCTGCGGGCCTGGAGCCGGCAGATCGAGGCCGACGGCCCGACGGCCGAGATCGGCCACCGGGCGTGGTCGTCGGTGATGGCGAGCCTTTCGGCGCACCGCGCAGAGGTCGGGGAGTCGCTGCTGTCCTCGATCCGCCCCGCCGACGGCCGGGACGGCACGTCGGCGCTCGCGGAGTTCCTGGCCGGGGTGGACCGCCCGGCCGGCTCGGCCGACCAGTGGTTCGACGCCGCGCACTTCACCGCGTCGGCACAGGTCGAGGAGCGCGCGCGGGTCGCGGGAGGCGCGCCGTCGGGCTCCCGGACCGGGCTCAGCCGGACCGACGTGCTCGTCCAGTTCGGCGACGCGTTCCCGGCCTGGGACCTGGAACTGGCGCCCGAGCACCCGGAAGCCGACGGCCCACCGGCCGCGGACGACGGGCCGAGGTTCTGATCGCGATGAGTCGACGGGGGAAGGGGCGACGGGCAGCCATGGACGACGTGAAGGGCAGGCGCACCGAGGTGCTGCTGAGGTGGCTGGGTGTGCTGGAGGCGGAGGGGCGGACGCCGCTGCCGACGCGCGCGGACCTGCGCGATGTCGGCGCTGCAGGTCGCTGCTGGCCGCCGCAGGTCGACCGCACCGTGCTGGAGCCATGGCGCGCGCAGGTCGAGTTCCTGATCCGGCGGGTCGCCGCGGGGGCGTCCGACCCCGTCCGAGAGCTGCGCGCGAGCCCGCTGGGCCGGTCCGATCCGGCGGACGGGGACGGTACCGGCGACGTCCTGGAGGCGTTGCGGCGCTGGCGCGCGGAGGCCGAGGCGGCGGCGCGCCAGGGGATCGACGCGGTTCGCGACAGCGACCTCGTGTGGATCGCCCGCTCGCAGGCCCGCACCCCCGAGGAGATTCGGGCGATGCTCGTGGACGAGGCTGTGCCCCTGGTCGAGGACATCGTCCGGGAGATCGACAGGGTGCTCGGCGGCGAGGACGCGCCGCATCCCGACACGCACCGCAACGGCGACGGGCCGGGCCTCGGTGGGACGGGACGCGGCGCGCCTTCGGACCCCGAGCCGGCCGCCCCGTCGGACCCCGAGCCGGCTGAGCAGTCGGACCCCGTGGACGGTCTCGGCCCGGACGAGGACCGGGACTTCGCGCCGCCCGACTACGGCGCGGCGGCGGGTCCGACCGAGCGCGTGGAGTCCCGCAACGGCCCCGGCGGGGTGGTGCTGACGTGGCCGGAACTGCCGAATCCGGACGGGGTCGTCGTCTACCGGGTGGGGTCCGGGGACGGGTTCGAGCCCTACTCCGCGGACGCGGCCGACCAGATCGCGGTCACCGACCGGTGCCGGGCCGTCGACGACCGCGCGTTCACCCACGCGATCCGGCAGGTCCGGGTGTGGGCGCACTCTGGAGCCACCCGCGAGGAGGCCGCCCAGAACCCGCCGGTCCTGCACGGCGCGGCGACGGTGGTGGCGCCCGTGCTCGGCGTCGAGATCCGGCAGGACGAGGGACGGGTCGTCGGTCGGTGGGAGGTGTTGCCCGGCACGGAGCTCGTGCAGGTGCTGCGCGTACCGATCGAGCTCGCCGCCCGCGAGGCGGGTAACCCGCGGTTCCGGATCCTGGCCGACCAACCCAACACGAGCGGCTTCGACGACACCGGGGTGGAACGCGGGCGCCGGTACCTCTACCAGCTCAGCGCGGTGGCGGCCGTCGACGGGGTGCGGCTGATGTCGGCGCCGGTGGACCGCGACATCGCGGTGTCCGCCGTGCTCAGCGCGGTCCCCGGCCTGTCGGTGGATCTGCGGCCCGGCCCGGTCGCGGAGGTCGACGTCCGCTGGGTCCCGCCGCCCGCGGGGCGGGTGGCGGTGTACCGGACCCAGGTCTCGCCGGAGGCAGGCGCGGACCGGGAGGCGATGGCCGAGGAGTCGCTGAGCCAGGCGGGTCTGCCGGAGTCGGCCCTCCTGTTGCACCTCGTCGCGCCGGAGGACGGGGGCCGCGTCGCGATGCACGGCGTGCCGTGGCCGCAGGGCTGGAACCAGGCCTGGTTCACCCCGGTCACGCTGCTTGATGGCCGGGCCCGGCTCGGCCCGACGTACTGCGTCACCCGGGTCGGCGCCGTCACCAGCCCGCGGATCGTTGAACGCACCCACAAGCAGGTGGTCACGTTCGGCTGGCCGGAGGGTGCGGCCGGGGTGCGGATGTTCCGCGGGGTGATCGACCAGGACCCGTCCACGGCCACGACCGGCCCCTTCGAGGAGATCCTGCACGGGCAGTACGAACGGGCGGGTGGGATGCACCTGGCCGACGTCCCGTTGGACAGCCGGGGCTGCTCGGTGCACCTGGTCGCGTTCGCCCGGTTCGAGGGCCGTCTCGTCGCCGCGACGCCGGTGAGCATGAACTATCCCGGCCTGCTGGGGATGCGGTACGGGGTGACCGCCAAGCGGACCATCGCGGGCCGGCTCACCGGGCTGACGCTGCGGATCAAGTCGCAGATGGAGCTGACCGGCCCGCCCGCGTTCGTCCTCGTGCACAACCAGGACCGGCTGCCCATGCACATCTACGACGGACACGCGCTCCCCGTCCGTCCGGCCTGGGACCGCGCGGTGCCACCCGCCCCGAGGTTCGTCCCCCCGGGGCTCTCCCCGGCCAACCCGGACCTGGCCTGGATCGCCGACGTGCGTGGGCTTGACGGGTACGTCCGCCTGTTCGTCGACGTGGACGATGACCGGCGCTTGATCGTCGCCCTGATCGACCCCCCGGTCGCGAACCTGCGGTTGGTGCCGATGGCGCGGTGGCGAGGGCAGCGGTGAGCGCTGCGAACAGCGCCGGCGCCGGGAGCCGGCCACGGTTCGCCCAGCTCACCTACGCCTCGGTCGACCGGGCGGGCGCCCCGGGGGGATGGCAGGTACAGGACACGACCGGGGGCGTCGATCCGGCCGAGCGGGAGTTCCTCGTCGGCCGGATCTCCACCCGGTTCTCCCCGGCGGCGACGGTGCCGCCGTACCTGGCCGCGGACGAGGTGCGCGCGCTGCCCCGCAGGCTGGTCTACACCTCGGGCCCGGGCGGATCGGCCGGCTACTGGCACACCGCTCCCTGTGGGGCCGACGCCCACGGCCGTCCGGGGAACATCTTCGTCCACGTACTGCTCGACCGGATGGCCCGCGACGGCGGCGCAGCCCGCCCGCTCCGGCCGTCCGACCTGCTCCGCTCGCCCCACTGGCTGCGCCCGTTCGGCCGGGACGGCGTCGCCGGAACCGTCCTGGGTGCGGTCCCGGAGCCGCCGTGGGACCCCGATCCCGGACGTGTGGAGGTCCTGGCGTTCCTGTTCCGCCTACCGGCCTCGGACGTCGGTGTGCTCTGCGTGCTGTTCGACGCGGTCTACGCGGCGATGGCTGGCGGCCCCCAGGTCGTGTTCGGCGTGCGCACCGAGGAGGCGGCGCTGTCGTGGATCGCCGTCCTGAGCCACCTGATGTCACCGGGCGCGGCGCGGCGGTTCCACTGGTCGACCTCGGAACGGCTGGCCGAGCGGCCCTCCTGGCCCGCTGGGGTGCACCTGGTGGTCACGCCGCACGACGACGTGGCCGGGGCCGGGCCGGTCGACGGCCTCGTGCTGCTCGGTGACGGCGAGCCGGTGCGCCGCACGGACCTCGGCCGGGGCCCGCGGGTGACCAGGAGCGGGTCGTCGGTCGCGGTGACAGCCTGGTCCGTCATGGCCTACGAGGTGTCGGCACGGCCGGACCGCGCCGAGGCGGTGCTGGTGGCGCTGGACCGGGTGGCCGCTGAGGTCGGCGACACCGGCCTGGACCCGGCGTGGCCGATGGCGATGGTCGTGGCCACCAGGCCCGACGAGCTCCCCGACGCGGTCGCGGTCGCCCGATCGGTGCTCGAGACGCGGTCCCCCGACGACCTGCCCACCCACCATCCCGAGCTGTACGCGCACGTTCTCGCCCTGGCCGAAAGGGACATCGAACCCACTGCCGGCGACGCCTGGGCCGCACTGCGGGCCTCCCCCACCGATGCCCGTCGCGCCGTGCTGCGCGACGTCTACCTGCTGCGTGCCCTCGCCGACGAGCAGTGGCTGTCGAGTCCGGGTGACCCGGGGACGGACGCGGCCCTCCTGTCCCATCCCCGTCCGGTCCCGCCTGCCGTGCGGGAGCGATCCGTGGCCCTGCTGCGCTCGCTGCACAGCCGCGCCCGCGACGGGGTGGACGACTCCGCGCGGGTCGCCCTGGCCACGGTTGTCGTGCGTCTGACCGACATCCTCCGGGTCGTCCGGCTCGACCTCGGGCCGGACGACACCACGCGACTGTCCGAGCTCTGGACGTGGGTGACCGATCAGGTGGTGCTCGCTCCCGGCCACCGGGAGGACCTGCTGGCGGTGCTGGACGGTCGGGTGGGGCCCGGTGCCCGCGACGCCCTCACCGAGACGATCACCCGCCACCTCGACCCGGACCGGTCGCGGGTCGGCACCCGGGTCCCGCTCGCGGTGCTCGCGGTGCTCGCGGTGCGGCTGCCGCGTCCCGCTGAGCTCGCCCGCACGAGGTCACCGCAGCCACTGCAGCGCGAGCTGGCGGCCTGCCTCACCCTCGTCGACCCGGATCCATGGTCGCTGGCTTGGCTGGTGCGGGTGTGGGACCTGCTCGGCTCGGCAGAGGACCCCGCGGGGTCTGCCGAACTGCTCCGCGGTGCGGAACCCGCCCGCCCCGGCCATCTTGCGGTCCTGCTCAACCACGAGCGCTCTGCCCCCGTGCGCGACCTCGCCCGGCGGACCCTGCTGTCGTCCCGTCCCGGCGCGGAGACCGACGACCTGGTCGACGCGGTGCTGGGGGCCGACCCGGACGGTGTGGACCACAGCGGTGGAGGGCACGGGGACGGGGAGCCGACCTCCGACCCGCTCCGGGCCGCCGCGGAGCTGCGCCGGGCCGCTGACCTGATCGACACGACGTCGGCGGGGCGGGTCCGCCTGCTGACCCTCGTCCGGTGGCTCCTCGGCTCGGTCGACCCCGGCGACGTGGCGCCGTCGATCTGGCGGGCGGTGCTGGCCGCGCACGCTGCGGAGACGCTGCACCAGTCCTGGAAAGGGGCCCCGGAGACGGCCGACGAGCAGCTCCCGCCATCCGTCGAGCGGGCGTTGCGCACGCAGGCGGCGGGCGCGGACGGCGCATGGCGCTGCGCCCATGTGCTCGCCGGGTGCCGGGACGTCCCGGGCGCGGCGCTCGTGCACGCCGGGCTCTGCCTCCGGTCGCTCACCGAGGACCGCCCGGAGGAATGGAACCGGCTGGGGCGGCTCGCCGCGATCGTCGCGACGGGCCCCGCGACCTGGTCGGCGCTGGACCGGGCGGCGTGGCTGCGGCATCGGGCCGGGAACCTCGCCGAGAGCGACCGGGACGAGGGCCTGCGCCGTTTCCGGCACGACCTGAGGGTCCCCGAACGGTCCCTGGCGCGGCGGCTGTTCGTCGACCGCGACGAGCAGACCGACGCCGCCTGCCGCGCGTGGTGGGCCGACGTCACCTCGACCGGCCCGGACGACCCGGACACCATCGGCTCCGCCACAGGGCGGGGCGGGCACTGAGGAGTATCGATGCCGAGCACCATTCTGGACCGCTACGGCCGGGCCAGGATCCCGTCCCGGACCCTGCATCTGTCCGTCTGGCGGACCGGCTCCGGGCGGCCGGTTCGGCTGCGCATCGAGGTCGACGGCATCCCGGACGACTCGGCCGTCATCCACCGCAGCCCGGAGCTCACCGTCCTGCGCGCCCCCGCGCAGCGCCTGGTCGTGCGCGTGTTGCCAGACTCGGGCGAGAGCGCGTTCGCCGACGGCACCGCGGTGACCCTGCGGCTGCGGACCGAGGTTTCCCGCAGTAGTCGGGAGGAACCCGACGAGGTCGTGGTCGAGACCGTGGACGTCTCCGGGCTCGCATCCCGTGAGCTGGCGGTTCTCGCGCCGGACGGCCCGTGGCTGAGCGTCTCCGCGGTCAACGCGGTAACGGACGGCCCCATCGACAGGTTCGCGGCGCGGGTCCGTTCCCGCGCCCGGGCCGTGCTGGGCCGCGACGAGATCGCCGGGACCGACCGCGCGGACCTGCTGGTCGCGGTGGACATCTCGGCGTCGATGCGGCCTGCGCTGTCCGACGGCAGCGTCGCGGCGCTGGTGGACGCCGTCGTCGGTCTCTCGTACGTGGTCGGTCGGCCCGGGCGGGTACGGGCTGGCCTGCTCGGGCGGCGGGCCTGCTGGCTGCCCGAACTGCCCGCGCGCGGGCTGTCCGACGCCGTGCTCGCCGAGATCGGTCGGACCGGACTGGAGTGCGGGTTCCGCCCGTCTCACGCCCCGCTGCCGGTCCCGGTCGGCGCCGGCCCGCCCGTCGTGATGTACATGGTCACGGACGCGGCGCCGCCCGACGCCGAAGCGTTGGCCGAGGCCACCGCGGGTGACGGCGTCACGCGCCATGTCCTGGTCAGCGGCCGCAGAGGCACGTTCCCGGCTTGCCCGAGCGGCGTGCACTACACCGTGCTGGAGCCCCCACCCCCCGCCACGTCAGCGGCGGAGTTCCTCCTGCAACCCTCCTCCGCCGCCGCGGTGGAGACGTTCGTGTCGTCGCTGGTGGCTCCGTGGGCAGCCGGGCACCGCCCATTCCCGTGAGCTCGACCTCCGTGAGGGAGATCCCCAATGGTCAAGTGTCCTCGGTGCTTCGCCGAACTACCCGCGGTGCAGGCGTGGATGTGCACCTCCGGCCAGTGCGCCCCAGGACAGGGCGCGCCGCCCGGCGTCACCGGTCCGGTCCAGAAGACGGAGCGACCCGAGACCGGGCCGCGGCCGGCGGGGCCGGTGACCTGCGAGAAGTGCCACGGCGGGACGGTCGAGGTGTGCCCGGTGAAGTCCTGCCGCTTCGTCCTTCCGTTCGGGTGGCGGGAGACACCGTCGACGTGCGTGGTCATGGCGGGCGCGCGGAACGCCGGCAAGAGCCTGTACATCGCGGTGCTGGTCAAGCAGCTGGAGCAGTACGGCGAGCTGGTCGGGATCCAGGTCGCACCGGCCACCCGCGCGAGTGCGAAGCTCTACCACTCTGTATACGAGGAGCCGCTCTTCGCTCAGCGCGGGATGCTTGTGCCGACCGGGTCGGTACAGCTGGCCGATGCCTACCAGCGTGAGCCGCTGGTGCTTGAGTTCGCTCACCGATCCAGCGCCCGACACCACCTGGTAATCCGCGACGTCGCGGGGGAGGACCTGGAGGCCGACTCGCTCGACCGGGACACCGTCCGCGTGCTCGAGAATGCGGACGGAGTGCTGTTCCTGTTCGACCCGCTGAGCCTGCGCGACGTGCGCGACCAGCTGATCGGGCTGGTACCCCTGCCCGACGTCTGGGACCCGGAGAAGCCCCGCGTCGTGCTGAGCAACATCCTCCGGTTGATCGAAGGACGGCGACCCAGGCTCGCCCTCGCGATGTCCAAGTTCGACGTCCTGCAGGCGATGCGCAGCGTCGACGGTGGCGACCTGAGCCGGATAATGCAGAACACCGGCGCGGCGTTCGCCAGGGAACCGGGATGGCGCGGGCCCTACCCCGAGCACGACGGTCGGCTGTTGCACGAGGAGATCCGCAGCCTGCTGCACTGGGTCGGCGCGGGCTGGCTCGTGACGGCGATGGAGCGCCTGGAGATCCAGCAGGGTATCGACCAGCGGTTCTTCGCGCTTTCCGCGTTGGGGGACGCGCCAGCCGGCCGATACCTGCACGACCGAGGCATCACGCCGTTCCGCTGCCTGGACCCGATCCGCTGGATGCTGACCGGCCGCGCTCTCTGACTGATCTGACTTTTCAGTGTAGGTCGGATACGGCGTGCCTGGTGATCATCGCGGTTCTCACAGCTGCTCGATCATCGGTGTGTCACGGTGTCCGTGTGTCCATTATCGGGGTCCCTGCGACTCCTCGGCAGCCTGTTGCCGGCAGGCCAAGGGGCTTGCCGCAGGTGAAACGCGCCTCCCTCTCCCCCCATTCGTCACCCATAAGCTAAGCCGCCGGCCGTTAAGGACCGACGGGGGGTCGCAGGTTCAAATCCTGTCGCCCCGACGGGTCTGATGGGCAGTGTCCTCTCGCGCCACTGTGCGTGCTGGGCGATTGGTGGTGCGCCGGTAGCTGCGGAAGGTTTCAGCCGCGCCACCTGCTCGTCGGTGAGGGCGTCGAACTCCCGGACCGCCTCGCCCTGGCGGGGTTGATCGTCGCGGATAGCCCTGTCCGGGGAATGCCCGGCGCGACAGCGGGTAAGTACCGGACATGGTTGATGTCGAGGCCGCCGTGCCCGTCGAGCACCACACCGCGCAGGTCAACGGGATCCGGATGCACTACGCGCTGGCCGGGGACGGCCCGCCGGTGATACTGCTGCACGGGTTCCCCGAGACCTGGTTCGCGTGGCGCAAGCAGATCCCGGAGCTGGCGCAGCGTTACTCGCTGATCGTCCCGGACCTGCGCGGCTACGGCGACACCGCGAAGCCCGACAGCGGCTACGACAAGCACACGATGGCCACCGACGTCCTCGAGCTGGTGTGTCTTCTCGGCCACGAGCTGATCGCGCTGGTCGGCCACGACCGCGGGGCGCGGGTCGCCACGCGCTTCGCCAAGGACCACCGCGACGTCGTCGACCGGCTGGTCGTCATGGACAACATCCCCACCCGCATCATCTTCGACACGATGGACGCCGCGTCGGCGAAGCTCGACGTCATCGTCCGGCCGGGTCCGCAGATCAACGCCGACCGCTGGTGCAACGTGCGGTCGCTGGTCGGCCGACGATGCGCTGCCCGGCTTCCGCGGCGCTGTCGCACTCCTGAACGGCCATGTCAGCGCCCCGACAGAACGCAGCGAGCGGGCGCCCCGATGCTCGGGTGCACCACGACGATGCGCGACGGCAGCACGCCGCGCTGACCTCGCACCCACCACTCACACGAAAGGCCTGGTCATGATCAATTGTGTCTCCCGCATCGCCGAGCTGGGCACCGTCCTGGGGATCTGGGCCCATCCCGACGACGAGGCGTACCTGTCCGGTGGTCTGATGGCGCTGGCCCGGGACAACGGGCAGCGGGTGGTGTGCGTGACGGCGACCCGCGGCGAGCTCGGCACGCCCGACCCGATCGCCTGGCCGCCGGATCGGCTGGCGACCGAACGCGCTGCTGAGCTGGCGCGGTGCCTGGAGCTCTTCGGCGTCACCGAGCATCGCTGGCTTCCGTACCGGGACGGGGGCTGCGCAGCGGTCCATGCGCCCGAG
>Ga0136624_1000035_pt1 | contig 36143 bp, 34 predicted proteins | sample AntDrymUQ4692206_2_FD_104802 | JGI IMG/M metagenome (GOLD analysis project Ga0136624, IMG submission 104802) | Polar desert sand microbial communities from Dry Valleys, Antarctica - metaG UQ469 (22.06) | ecosystem: Environmental > Terrestrial > Soil > Desert | place: Antarctica: Dry Valley... | reverse complement strand
TCCTGAAGCGAGCTTGCACATCTTGCCACACATCTCCCTGGGCGTGACTTCTTCCCCCATCGAAGACAAGTTCCATCACCAGTACGATTGTGACCGCATCGCATCGGGGTCAGCGGATGACCACCGGCGTGCCGACCGGCATCAGCTCGGCGAGGCGCAGGATGTCGGCGTTGCGCAGACGGATACAGCCGTGCGAGACCTCACCCGGCAGGATGTCCGGCCGGTCGGTGCCGTGGATGCCGACGAAGCCGCCCGCCGGCCAGTCGGTCAGCGTGGCCGACCGCGCGCTCGTCCCGAACGCCACGGGCCCGTACTGCGGGCTTTGATAGCGCTCCAGCCGGTTGCGGACGATGAACTCGCCGCGCGGCGTCGGCCAACGGGCCTGACCGATCCCGACCGGCGCCGAGAACACCTCCCGGTCGCCGAGCAGCAGTGTCGCCTCGTACTCGCCCAGGTCCACGACGAGCCGATGGCGCACCAGCTCGTACCCGCCCACCGCGCGACGGGGCACCCAGCCGAGCGTCCCGTTCGGGAGGATGGGCAGGCGCACGCGCAGCCACAACCGGCCGCTGCCGTCCGCCCGGCGGCCGACGACCGGCAGCGGATGCGCCGTTCTCTCGGGTGTGCGCGTGGAGAGCCGAGCGAGCACGCGAGCCGCCGACGACGGCGCGGCGCGGGCCGGGGTCGGCCGTCGCAGTGGCGCCCAGCGCGTGAGGCCGGTCTCCCGGCCGAGCCCCTCCGGCGGGGGGATGACGAGGGCGGGGCGGGGAGCCGGCGGCAGCTCTGGTCGTTTCGGCGGCGGCGTGGCCGGGTCGCCGTAGCCGGCCAGCGCGACGGCGGCCACGCCGATGACGGCGCCCGCGAGCACCCCTGCCCCGATCGCCCGCCACCGATTCACCCCGTGTAGCGCGGCGACCGCCGCGCCGACGTCCGCGGTGCCGAGCTCACGAAACCGGTCGCCTTCACCACCTGGTTGATCTCCGCGCGGGTCTGCGGCTCGTCGAACGCAGAGGCAGCGGGCTGGACGCCGGTGAGGTAGCGCATCCAGGCTGCGTGACGCGCTTCGACCGTGTGGATCCCGATCGCGGAAGCCAGCACCGCCCCGGACTTCAGCTTCGCCGCCTGTCCTTTGTAGGCGGCGACCGCGAGGTCCTCGAAGGCGACAGCCGTCTTGATGAAGTCGCCGGAGTCCTCGGTCACCCCCTGGAAGTCGAAGCGCGGCCGTGCGATCGCCTTGCGGCCCAGCAGCGAGCTGAAGGCCTTGACGTGCGCGCGCTCGACCGCGCCGACGACGCGCGCCGCCTCCGCCGCGCGCTTCGACAGCGCCTTCGACCGCTCCGCTTCCGTGTAGAACGCTGCCTGCAGGTACTCGAGCGAGAGCGCGTAGTTGAGCACCTCGACGTCGGAGCGCCGCAGGGGGGCGGCGCCCGCGTCATCGGCCAGGGCCAGGAGCGCGCCCGTGCCCGTCGCCGCGAGGGTGCCGAGGAAGCCGGCACGCGACAGGCCGTCGCGGGCCTCTTCCAGGGCTCCGTCGCGATCGAGCGCCGCGAGGTCGAGCTCGCTCATAGCTGCAGCCCCAGCTTGCGCAGGCCCTCACGGACCTCCGCGGCGGACTTCGGCTGATCCGTCGCGTCCGGTGCGGGCGGGCGGTCGCCGATGCTGCGAATCCAGGCGGCGTGCCTCGCTTCCACGGACACGATGCGCGCAGCGGCGGCGAAGGCCTTGGGCGTCACGTTCGCGGCCTGCCCGTTGTAGGCGGCGACCGCGAGGTCCTCCAGGCGACCCGCCGCGTCGGCGAACGCGTCAGGATCCCCGGTCGCGGCAGCGAAGTCGTGACGCGGCTCGGGCTCGGCAGCGCTGCCGAGCGCCTCGCGCACCACGGCGAGGTGGGCGCGCTCGTGTTCGGCGACGATCTCGGCGAAGGACTCCAGCTCGCCGCTCAACGTGCCTCCGCGGAGCGCCGCCTCATAGAACCCCACCTCGGCGTACTCCACCATGAGCAGGAGGTTGAGCACCCGCTCGTCCTGCGCGGGCGACGGCGCCGCCCCGACGACGCCGGGAAGCCCGACGCCGGTGACGCCGGCGAGCGCGAGCCCGGCCGCGCAGGCGCCGCCGCGCAGCAGCTCTGCCCGGGAGCTGCGGTTGCGGATCGGCGCTTCGTCCATCGAAGCACGGGCCCGCGGATCTGCTGTCGCCACCATGTCTCCAAGCCTCGATGCCTTCGTGACGCTCACAGTAGGCCGGTCAACGAGCGGCTGCCGCTTTTCTGGCGCAACGGCGATCAACGGCACGGAAGTGAACCCTCAGCGCGGCCCGCCCGGATCGAGCTCGAACACGATCCCGCCGAGCTCGACGTCGTCGCCCGGCTCGAACCCGTGGGCCTCGAGGGCGGCGATGACCCCCATGCGCCGGAGCCGGTGCTCGACCAGCGCGAGCGCCTCGTCGCTTCCCATGTCGTGGCGGGCGATCAGCCGGTCGACCGCCGCGCCGGTGACGCGATATCCGCCCGCACCGGTGCGCTCGACGTCGAATGCGCGTCCCGCCGCCGGCCGGAACACCTTGAACTCGGCGACCTCGTCCTCGCCGGCCGCTTCCTCCTGTACCGGCTCGGCGGCCGGCACGCGCCGCAGCAGCTCGCGCGTGAGCGCCTCCAATCCCTGGCGGGTGGCGCTCGACGTCACGAGCACCGCGGCGTCCTCTCCCAGCTTCTCGCTCCACCGGGCGGCGGCCGCTTCGGCGTCCTCCGGAGCGACGAGGTCCGCCTTGGACAGGGCGAGCATCCGCGGCAGCGCCGCGAGCTGCGGGTCGTGCTCGGCCAGCTCGTGCTCGATCACCGCATGGTTGGCCTCGGGCACGGAGCCGTCCAGCGGCGCCAGGTCGAGCACGTGGACGAGCAGCCGCGTGCGCTCGACGTGGGCAAGGAAGTCGTGGCCCAGTCCGGCGCCGACGCTGGCGCCCTCGATGAGTCCGGGGATGTCGGCCACCACGAGCTGGCGGTCGCCGGCCTCCAGCGTGCCGAGCACGGGCTCGAGCGTCGTGAACGGGTACGCAGCCACCTTCGGCTGCGCGCGGGTCATGCGCGCCAGCAGGGAGGACTTGCCGGCGTTGGGGAGGCCGACGAGCCCTACGTCGGCGAGCAGCTTGAGGTGCAGCTCCACGACGCCCTCCGCACCCGGCAGCCCACGCTCGGCGAGCCGCGGCGACTGACGCACGGACGACTTGAAGCGCGTGTTGCCGCGGCCGCCGGCACCGCCGCGGGCTAGCGTGACCTCCTGGCCCGGGCGCACGAGGTCGTAGCGCGTGCCGTCCCAGCGCATCACCTGCGTGCCGGGCGGCACGGGGACGACGAGCGGCTCCCCGTCGGCGCCATGACGCTGGGCGCCTTGCCCGTGGCCGCCGCGCTGGGCGCGGAAGTGCGCGCGCCGGCGGAAGCTCTGCAAGTCCCGCAGGTTGTCGTCGCAGCGCAGGAGGACGTCTCCGCCCCGACCGCCGTCGCCGCCGTCGGGGCCGCCCTTGGGCACGTGGGCTTCGCGCCGGAAGGAGAGGCAGCCGTTGCCGCCGGCCCCGGCGCGAACCTCGATGCGTGCTCGGTCGTGCAGCATGCACGTATCATCGCCGAAGCCGAGCGGCGAGCAACGAGCCCGCTCGCCTGGCAGGCGAGATTCCCTAGGAGGCGGCGCGAGGAACGAGCAGGCGCGCCCGCTATCGCGGGTACGGTGCCCGGCATGCCCGACGACAAGGTCTTCCTGATCACCGGCGCCTCCACCGGGATCGGCGCCGCCACCGCCCGCCAGGCCGCGCACGCCGGCTACCGCCTGGTCCTCGCCGCCCGCTCCGAGGACAAGCTGCGCGGTCTCGCGGACGAGCTCGGCGGCGACGAGCGCGCGCTCGCGATGCGCTGCGACGTCACGGACTGGGACGGCCAGGTCGCGCTCGTGCAGCGGACGCTCGACACCTACGGCCGGCTGGACGTGGCCTTCGCGAACGCCGGCTTCGGCGGAGCGCGCGGCTTCAAGTCGGGCACGCCCGAGGAGTGGAAGGCGATGGTCCTCACCAACGTCTACGGCGCGGCGCTGACCATTCGCGCAGCCTACGACGCCCTGGTCGAAACCAAGGGCCACCTGCTGCTCACGTCATCGGTGGCCGGCCGCCGCGCGCTCCCGGGCTCCTTCTACTCGGTCACCAAGCACGCGGTCACGGCGATGGGCGAGGCCGCGCGACAGGACTTCAGCGAGACGGGCGTGCGGGTGACGCTCGTCGAGCCGGGCATGGTGGACACGCCGTTCTTCGACAAGCCCCCGCGGACGAGCGCGCTCCAAGCCGACGACATCGCCCGCGCGGTGCTTTACGCCGTGAGCCAGCCGCCGCACGTCGACGTCAACGAGATCCTGATCCGGCCGACGGCTCAGCCGACGTAGCCTCGCCGGCGCAGTCGCGTGCAGGGTCTGCTGCCCGCCCAGCAGGGTGACCGGGCGAGATCCCGGCCACCCGGCGCGCTCTCACGCGGCCAGCGGCTGCGGCGCGTGGACGTCGGCCGGCGCGTAGCGCGCGGCATGCCCGCGGTGGCGCGCCAGCGCGGCCACCGGCGCCATCAGCGCCGTCGGTGGTCGAACCGGCAGTGAAGCCCGGGCGCGCTCGCCAGCCGCGCGTCGGCTGTGAGGAGCACGATCCTCACGCAGCGCTCGAGCCGCCGCATAGCGCCATAATGGCTTTGGCACCACTTCGACAACCAGATGCAGCGTGAGATCCCGATTCGCGGCGACATGATCCGGCTCGGCCAGCTGCTCAAGCTGGCCGGGGTGGTCGGCGCCGGTGGGGAGCTGAAGGCGTTCCTGGCCGACACCCCGGTGCTGGTCAACGGCGTGCCGGACGTCCGCCGCGGCCGCCAGCTCCACGCGGGCGACGTGGTCGCAGTCGCCGGCGAGGAGCTGCTCGTCGTGACCGGATAGGGCAGCCGCGGGTGACCGAACGGGCATATCTGCCCGCAGGCGTTGCCTCTGGGGTCGCGAGTCGGATAGACCTGCCCCGAACCCCCCAATGTCTTCTGCCTCGAAGGAGGTAGCGATGGAGATCAACGAAGCCCCGCTGTCCGGCGGAACCACCGGCCGCTCGCTGGTGCTGTTCGAGGAGGACGGCGCCGAAGCCGGTCTGCAGGCGGTCCAGGAGGCGATCGGCTTCGAGGTGGCCACGGCCACCGGAGACGAGTCGATGCCCGCGCAGGGCGGCGTCTTCTTCGAGTCGCTCGGCGTCGCGGTGGTCGACGCCCCGCCCGACCAGGTGGTCCAGGCGGGAGTCTCGGCCGCCGGTGCCGGCGCGATACTGGCCGTGGAGCCCGAGCGCATCGTCTACGCGATGGAGGCGAGGCAGTACGCGCCCCCGAGCAACGGCCACGCCAGGCTGCCGGAGGCGCCGCTCGCGCCGATGCCGGCCACCGCGGCGCCGCTCGAGGCGGGCGGGCGCAGCGCGGAGTACCTGCGCGGGTACCGCGAGGCGGTGCTGCACCTCACCGACGCCGTCGGCGCGGAAGCCGCCGTGGCCGAGGCGATCGTCGCCGCCGTGGACGAGTCGCAGGCGACCTGGGGCCTGCAGGTCACCAAGGTGGTCAACTGCTGCCGCACCGGGCGCGGCATCCGGGTCGCCGTCCTCGACACCGGCTTCGACGAGCAGCATCCGGACTACGCCGGTCGCACGATCACGACGCGCTCGTTCATCGCGGGCGAGGCGGCGCAGGACGGCCATGGCCATGGCACGCACTGCATCGGGTCGGCGCTCGGGGCCAAGTGTCCCGGGGTGCGGCCCCGCTACGGGATCGCCTACGAGTCGGAGATCTACGCCGGGAAGGTCCTCTCGAACGCCGGCTCGGGCTCGGACACCGGGATCCTGGCGGGGATCGAGTGGGCGGTGCAGAACAAGTGCGCCGTGATCTCCATGTCGCTCGGCGCCGCCACGCGACCCGGGCAGAAGTTCTCGCAGGTCTACGAGCGCGTGGCCCGGCGCGCCCAGCAGAAGGGCACGCTGATCATCGCCGCCGCGGGCAACGAGAGCCGGCGCCCCGGCGTGGTCAATCCCGTCGGCCACCCGGCCAACTGCCCGTCGATCATGGCGGTGGCCGCGATGGACGTCCAGGGCGCCGTGGCGCGCTTCTCCAACCGCGGCATCAACCCCGACGGCGGCCAGATCGACATCGCCGGCCCCGGCGTCGACGTCCACTCGAGCTGGCCGGTGCCCACGCGCTACCGCCGGATCAGCGGCACGAGCATGGCCACGCCGCACGTGGCGGGCATCGCCGCCCTCTACGCCGAGGCGGATCGCTCCGCCCGCGGCGCCGCCCTGGGGCGGCTGCTCACCGCCAACGCCCAGCGGCTCCAGCTCTCGTCCCAGGACGTCGGCGCGGGGATGGTGCAGGCGCCGTAGTGGCACCGCTGGAGGTCACGATCCTGATCGCCGACGACCACGTCGAGGCGATCGACGACGTCGCCGCAGCCCTGCAGAGCGCAGGGCTGCGGCTGGGCCAGGTGCTAGCGGCGACCGGGGTGGTCACGGGCGCCGTCGAGGACGCGGCGGCGATGGAGACGATGGCCGCCGTGGAGGGCGTGGCGGCGGTGGAGCCGGTGCAGGAGGTGTTCATCCCGCCGCCCGACGCGCCGGTGCAGTAGCCGTTCAGCGTCCCAGGATCCGGACGAGCTCCCGGGCTTGCTCCGACAGGTCGGCGATCAGCTCGCGCACCTCCGCGAGGCCCGTACGGAGTTCCGCGTCTCCGACCTCGACCGGCATCATCGAGTCCTGGAGCTCCGAGAGGATCAGGTCGGCTTCCCCCACTGCCCGCGTCGCATGGTCGAGGAAGCCCCGCACCCCGTGGGACGGCGCCCCGGCGGATGCGGGCGCGAACGTCGCGCCGGGCAGCCCGTGGCGGTCGGCGAACCCGGAATGGGTGCGCTGCGCGCGGCCGTAAGCCACCTGGACCGGCCGGAAGAGCGCCGCCTCGAGCCGGTCCCCGGTGAGCTCGTCGAGCTGCTCGTAGGCCGCCCCGAGGGCGGCGAGCGCCACACCGAGCTCCTCGATCGCCTCCGCGACGGTGTCGAGCAGGCGCTGCCTGGCTTCGCGGGTGACGTAGGCCATGACCCCAGGTTATTGACCTCCGGCGCCCGCGAGCACCCGCCGGATCCGCTTGCTCGACACGGGGACGCGGGTGCCCAGCCCCTGGGCGAAGTGGCTGACCCGCAGCTCCTCGAGCAGCCACGGCACCTCGCGCAGCGCCGCCGGCACCGGCCGGCCACGCGGCCAGGACTCGAGCCGCGCCGCGTACGCCGCCTCGAGCTCCTGCACCGCACGCATCCGGTCGCGGTCAGGCGCCGGGGCGTCGGGCAGGCGCTCGAGGCGCCGCGCGGCCGCCCGCAGATAGCGCTCGACGTCCGCCAGGCGCTCGGCGCCCGTCGCGCTGACGAAGCCGGCGGGCACCAGCCGGGCGAGTTGGCGCTCGACGTCCTCGCGCGCGGGCGCGAGCGCCGCCGACGCCGCCAGCGGCTCCAGTCGGCGCTCGACCTCGCGGGCGGCATCCAGGACGACGACCGCCTGCTCGACCACGCGCAGCGTCGTGCCGGCGAGCTTTTCGGCGACGTGGGCGCGCAGCCGCGCGAAGCCGCCCGCGTCCCAGGCCGGCCCGCCCCCCTCGGCGATCAGCGCCTCGAGCGCCGCGAGCGTCGCGTCCTCCAGCACCGCACGCGGGCTGCCGTGGGGCGCGGCGGCCAGCGTCAGCTGCGCGGCGTTGCCGAGCCGCTCCTGGACGTAGCGGATCGGCGAGGGCACGTTCAGCGCGATCAGCTTGCGCGTGCCGGCGTGCATCGCCTCGCGCTGGGCTGCGGGTGTCTCGAGCACGCCGATGCCGACAGCGCTCCCCTCGTCGACGAGCGCCGGGTAGCCGCGCACCGCGTCGCCGGTGCCCGGCAGCGCGACGACCTTCGGCAGCGACCCGATCGTCCAATCGCGCAGGCCGTGGCACTCGAGCGGCGAGGCCGCGGCGGACAGCTCCTCCCGCAGCCGCGGGCGGACCTGCTCGCGCAGCGCGTCGAGGTCAGCGCCCTCGGCGATCAGCGCGCCCCGCTCGTCTTCCACCCGGAACGTCATGCGCAGGTGCGCGGGCAGGCGGTCGAGGTTCCACGCCGTGCGCGGGATCCGCACGCCGCGCATCCGCTCGAGCTCGCGCTCGAGCGCTGCCAGGATCGGCTCGCGCCGTGGCTCCATCCGCGCCAGGGCTTCCGCGGCCACCTCGGGCACGGGCACCAGTGGGCGCCGCAGGTCCTTGGGCAGCGAGCGGATCAGGGCGGTGACCAGCTCCGGGCGAAGCGCCGGCACCAGCCAGTCGAAGCCGATCGGCTCGAGCTGCGGCAGCCACTTGAGCGGCACGTGGACGGTCACGCCGTCGCGGTCCGAGCCCGGATCGAACACGTAGCTGAGCCGCATCGTCTTCTCGCGCTGGCGCCAGGCGTCCGGCAGCGCCCGCCCGTCGGACGCGTCGGCCTCGTTTCCCACCACGTCCTCGCGCCTGAAGTCGAGCCGATCCGGACGGCGCCGGCGCTCCTCCTTCCACCAGCGGTCGAAGTGCGCGCCCGAGACGACTCCGGCCGGGATGCGGGCATCGTAGAAGTCGTGCAGAACCTGATCGGGAACGACGAGGTCACGCCGGCGGGCGCGATGCTCGAGCGCCTCGACCTCGTCGCGCAGCCGGCGGTTGGACTCGAGGAACGCATGGCGGGTCTCCCAGTCGCCCTCGACGAGCGCGCGCCGGATGAACTCCGAGCGCGCGAGCTCCGGGCCGATTCGGCCGTAGGCCACCGTGCGCCCCGCGACGACCGGCAGCCCGTACAGCGTCGCCCGCTCGGTCGCCACCACCGACGCGCGCTTTCGCTCCCAGTGCGGCTCCCCGTAGGTCCGTTTGATCAGGTGCCCCGCGAGCGGCTCCACCCAGCGCGGCTCGACGCGCGCGGCGGTCCGGCCCCACAGCCGCGACGTCTCCACGAGCTCCGCGACCATCACCCAAGCCGGGGGCTTCCTCGCCAGCGGGGAACCCGGGAAGATCGCGAAGCGCGCCCCGCGCGCGCCGAGGTACTCGCGTCCCGCCGCGTCCTTGAGGCCAAGGTGGGAGAGCAAGCCGGAGAGCAGCGCGACATGGATCGCCTCCGGCTCGGCCGGCACGCGGTTGCCTGCGCTCGAAAGCGTGATTCCGACACCCTTGGCGGCCTGGCGCAACTGCCCGACGAGGTCCTGCCACTCACGCACGCGGAGGTGGTGGAGGAACTCCGCGTGGCAGCGCCTGCGGAACTGGTTGCCGGAGAGCGCGCGCTGCTGCTCGCGCACGTAGCGCCACAGATTCAGGAAGCCGATGAAGTCCGAGTGCTCGTCCGCGAAGCGCGCGTGGGACTGATCGGCGGCCTCGCGCTTGTCGGCCGGACGCTCGCGCGGATCCTGGATCGGGAGCGCCGCCACGATCACGATCACCTCCTCGGCACACGCGAGGCGGTCGGCTTCCAGCACCATTCGCCCCAGCCGCGGGTCCACCGGGAGCTGGGCGAGCCGGCGGCCGAGCGGGGTCAGCCGCTCCCCGTCGTCGAGCGCGGCGAGCTCCTGCAGGAGCCGCACGCCGTCGCGCACCTGGCGGCGGTCCGGCGGGTCGAGGAAGGGAAAGTCCGCGACGTCCCCGAGGCCGGCCGCCGCCATCTGCAGGATCACCGACGCGAGGCTGGTGCGCAGGATCTCCGGGTCGGTGTAGCGCGGGCGCGCCGCGAAGTCCTCCTCGCTGTAGAGGCGCACGCAGATGCCGTCCGACGTCCGCCCGCAGCGACCCTTGCGCTGGTCGGCCGACGCCTGCGAGATGGGCTCGATCGGCAGCCGCTGCACCTTCAGCCGGGCGCTGTAGCGGCTGATCCGGGCAGTACCCGGGTCCACGACGTACTTGATGCCGGGCACCGTGAGCGAGGTCTCGGCGACGTTCGTGGCGAGCACCACGCGCCGGTCGGCGTGCGGCCTGAACACCCGCTGCTGCTCGCGCGTGGAGAGCCGCGCGTAGAGCGGCAGCACGTCGATGTCCGGGCGCAGCCGGCCGGTGAGCGCGTCGGCCGTGTCGCGGATCTCGCGCTCGCCGCTGAGGAAGACGAGCACGTCACCACTGCCTCGGCCTGCGGCCTCATCACCGGGCTTCGCCCTCGGCTCGCGCAGCAGCTCCTCCACGGCGTCGCCGATGGCGTCGGTCTGGTCGCGGTCGAAGTCGTCGGGGTCGGCGAGCGGCCGGTAGCGGACCTCGACGGGATAGGTGCGGCCGGAGACCTCGACGATCGGGGCGCCGCCGAAGTGCCGGCTGAAGCGCTCGGGATCGATCGTCGCCGAGGTGATCACGAGCTTGAGGTCGGGCCGGCGCGGCAGGATCCGCGTCAGGTGGCCGAGCAGGAAGTCGATGTTGAGGCTGCGCTCGTGCGCCTCGTCGACGATCACCGTGTCGTAGCGGCGCAGCAGCTTGTCGTGCCCGATCTCGGCCAGCAGCAGGCCGTCGGTGACCAGTCGCACGAGCGTGTCCGGGCCCGAGCGGTCGTTGAAGCGCACCGCGTAGCCGATCGCCTCGCCGAGCGGGACGCGCAGCTCGTCCGCGATCCGCTCGGCCACCGTGCGCGCGGCCAGCCGGCGCGGCTGCGTGTGAGCGATCGCGCCACGGACACCGCGCCCCAGCTCGAGGCAGATCTTGGGGAGCTGAGTCGTCTTGCCCGAGCCCGTCTCCCCCGCCACGACGACCACCTGGTGGTCGCGGATGGCGGCGAGCAGCTCGTCCTTGCGCTTGGAGACCGGGAGCTGCGGCGGATAGGAGATCGCCGGAACGGAAGCCAGTCGGCGGGCGATCCGGGCCTCCGAGCACACCCCCCGCACGATAGGACAGCAGCGTCTGAGCTCATGCTACGGAGACGGCTCCGAGCAGCGTGCCCGCGGCGCCGGGTCGCCGGGGGCTCGCTCGCCGCCCCAGTCCTGCCAGAGCCTCAGGGTCGGGAACGCGCTCGCCAGGCTCGTGGACACGAGGCCGGTGCGGAACAGGTCGTCCTCGCGCAGCGTGTACTGCATCGCCACGCTGACGCGCCGGTCGCGATACCAGCGCGCCAGCCGCGCGGCCGTCTGCCGGCAACCGCGCAGCCGGGTGGCCGCACGCCGGGCCGCCGAGAAGCCCGCGGGCGGGAACCCGGCCCCCGTCTCGGTGATCCAGACGTCCGGCGCGTCGGGGCAGTCGTGGGAGCGGAGCGCGCGCCACAGCGTGTCGACCGGATCCGGGCCGCCCATGTAGGCGTGTTGGCCGACGACGGGCGCCGCGCACACCAACCCGGAAGGGAGGGCCCGAATGAACGCGCCCATGTCGGTCCGGTTGGGCCGGCTGCCGGTGATGGCGGCGAGCTCGCCGAGCACCCAGTCCTGCTCCCCGGGCGCCGCGTCGAGCGCCGTTCTCAGCGCGCGGGCGATGCCGGCGTAGACCGCCACGGCGGGCAGCGACTCCAGGTCCGTGCACGCTTCGTGCTGCGGGGAGAGGAAGAACGGGTGGTTGGCCTCGTTCCACGGGCTCCACCAGCGCAGCGTCGCGCCCGCCTGCGCCGCCGCGGCCAGGACGTCGGCGACCAGTCGCCGGTACGCCGGCAGGGAATCGGCGCGGGGCGCGCGCGAGCGCGGCTCGACGCCCGGCTCCTCGCAGCCGTACGGGTCGCGCGCCGCCCAGTCCGGGGTGCCGGTGATCACCACCAGCGTCTCCCACCCGCCCTCGCGCTGCCGCGACGCCAGCGCGGCGAGCTGCTCGCGCAGGCCGGCCCAGGGCAGGCACGGCGGGACAGCACGCATGCAGCCGCCCTGCGGCTGGTCGAGGTTCGCGGGCTGCGCCGGGTCCGGTTGCAGCCGGCCCCACTCGAGCACGAGCCGGTAGAACGCGGGGTCGATCGCGGTCAGCGCGTCGCGCCAGCGGCCGAACGGCTCGGCGATCCCAGGGCGGGCCTGCTCGCTCCACACGAACGCCGGATGCGGCTCGGTGATGCCGAGCGCCAGCCGCGGCTGGGAGGGCGGCGGCGGGCTCGGAGCAGGAGCGACCTCGGTGGGCACCGGGGCGGGGGTCGGCGTCCGAGGATCGTCGCCGCCGCCGCCGCAGCCGGCTCCGGCGAGCGCCGCGCACAGCATCGGCGCGAGGATCCGCGCCCTCAGGCTCAGGCCAGCGACCGGTAGACCTCCGACGTCTGGGCCGCGATCGCCGACCAGTCGAACGCCTCCACCGCGCGCTCCCGACCCGCCTTCCCCATCGCCTCCGCGCGCTCCGGATCGACGATCAGGGCGTTGACGCGTTCGGCGATCGCGCGAGCGAACACGGCGGGATCACGAGGCTCGATCGTCCCCGGCTCCTGGTCGAACGGCACGAGCAGGCCGGTGACGCCGTCCTGGACCACCTCGACGATTCCGCCCGTCGCCGTCGCCACGACGGCCGCCTCGCACGCCATCGCCTCCAGGTTGACGATGCCGAGCGGCTCGTAGATCGACGGGCACGCGAACACCGTCGCGTGGCTGAGGAGCTGGATGACGTCGGGCTTTGGCAGCATCTGGTCGAGCCAGATCACGTTGCCGCGCTCGGCTCGCAGGCGCTCGACGCGCTTCTCCACCTCGGCGCCGATCTCAGGCGTGTCGGGCGCGCCGGCGCAGAGGACGAGCTGGGCGGCGGGATCGAGCTCCAGCGCGGCGTCGAGCAGGTAGGGCACGCCCTTCTGGCGGGTGATGCGGCCGACGAACACCACCGACGGCCGGTCGGGGTCGATGCCGTGGCGCTCGAGCACGTCGGTCCCGGGGTCGGGCCGGTACTGGTCGGCGTCGATGCCGTTGTAGATCACCGCGACGCGCTCGGGCGCGATGGCGGGGTAGCTCGCGAGGATGTCGCGGCGCATGCCCTCCGAGACCGCGATCACCGCGTCCGCCGCCTCCAGGGAGACCCGCTCGCAGAAGCTCGAGAGCGCGTACCCGCCGCCGAGCTGCTCCGCCTTCCAGGGGCGCAGCGGCTCCAGCGAATGGACGGTCGCCACGTGCGGGATGCCATGGATCAGCTTGGCCAGGTGGCCGGCGAAGTTCGCGTACCAGGTGTGGCTGTGCACCACCTCGGCGCCCTCGACGCCCGCGGCCATAGTCAGGTCGATCGACATCGCCTGCAGCGCGGCGAGGTGCGGCCGGCTCCCGGCGAGGGCCTCCCATGCGCGGTGCCCGACGACGTGCTCGTCGGCGCGCTCGGCGCCCCAGCAGTGCACGGTCAGCGCTTCGGTGCGCGCCAGCTCGCGCGCCAGGTACTCCACGTGCACGCCCGCCCCGCCGTACACGTCCGGCGGGAACTCGCGCGTGAGCAGGGCCACCCGCATCGGAGGGACCACTAGGCCTCGACGACGTCGCCCTTGCCGATCACGACCACGCCCCCGTCCGACACGGTGAAGCGCTCCTTGTCGGCGGCGCAGTCGACGCCGATCCTCGCCTCGGGGTGGATGAAGACGTTCTTGTCGATGATCGCGCGGCGGACGACGGCTCCACGGCTGACCTCGACCCCGGGCAGCAGCACGGAGTCCTCCACCGAGGCGAAGGAGTGGACGCGTACGCTCGGCGAGAGCACCGACCGGCGCACCTCGCCGCCGGAGACGACCACGCCCGCGCACACCATCGAGTCCAGCGCGTGGCCCATGCGCTCCTCGTCGGCGAACACGAACTTCGCCGGGGGCAGCGGCTCCTGCCGGGTCAGGATCGGCCACTCGGCGTTGTAGAGGTTGAACACCGGGTCGATCGAGATGAGGTCCATGTGCGCCTCCCAGAACGCGTCGAGCGTCCCGACGTCGCGCCAGTAGCCGCGGTCGCGCGGCGTCGCGCCGGGCACCTCGTTGGCCGAGAAGTCGTACACCTCCGCCTCCCCGCGCTCGACCAGCAGCCCGATCAGGTCGCCGCCCACGTCGTGCTTGGAGCTCTCGTCCCGGGCGTCCTCCGTCACGACGCGGCGGAGCACGTCGGCGCTGAACACGTAGTTGCCCATCGACGCGAACACCTGGTCGGGCGCGTCGGGCAGCCCCACGGCATCACGAGGCTTCTCGCGGAACGCGGCGATGCGGCGTCCCTCGGGCGACGTCTCGATGACACCGAACTGATCGGCCTGCCCGATCGGCGCGCGCAGCGCCGCGACCGTCACGCCCGCCCCGCTCGCGATGTGCTGATCGACCATCTGGCTCGGGTCCATCCTGTAGATGTGGTCGGCGCCGAACACGATCACGTAGTCCGGGCGCTCGTCGTTGAGCAGGTTGAAGTTCTGGTAGATCGCGTCGGCCGAGCCCGCGAACCAGCGCGGGCCGCGCCGCATCTGGGCGGGCACCGGGGTCACGTAGTTGCCGAGCATGGGTGACAGCGCCCAGGTGATCGCCAGGTGACGGTCCAGCGAATGGCTCTTGTACTGGGTGAGGACCACGATGCGCCGATAGCCGGCGTTGACGAGGTTGGAGAGCGCGAAGTCGATCAGCCGGTAGTTGCCGCCGAACGGCACCGCCGGCTTGGCGCGGTCGAGCGTGAGCGGGGCCAGGCGCTTGCCCTCGCCGCCGGCGAGCACCATGGCGAGCACGCGAGCGGTCGGCATGGTCAGCCCGCCAGCGCCTTGCCGACGATCTGGCGCGCCTCGCCAAGGATTCGCTCCAGGCGCTCCTCGCCGTCCAGGCTCTCCGCGTAGACCTTGTACACGTCCTCGGTGCCCGACGGGCGCGCGGCGAACCAGCCGTGCTCGGCCACGACCTTGAGGCCGCCGATCGCCGCTCCGTTGCCGGGCGCCTCGGTGAGGACGGCGGTGATCGGCTCGCCCCCGAGCTCCTCGCTCTCCACCTGGTCGGGCGAGAGCCGCTGGAGCTTGTCCTTCTCCTCCTGCGTCGCCGCCACGTCGCTGCGCGTGTACGCGGCGTGGCCGAAGCGCTCGGCCAGCCCGGCGTAGAGCTCGCCGGGATCCTTGCCGGTCGTCGCCTTCATCTCCGCGGCGAGCAGGCACGGAATCAGGCCGTCCTTGTCCGTGGTCCACGCGGTGCCGTCGCGGCGCAGGAACGAGGCGCCCGCGCTCTCCTCCCCGCCGAAGCCGAGCGTCCCCGCGAGCAGCCCGCCGACGAACCACTTGAAGCCGACGGGGACCTCGACGAGCCGCCGTCCGAGATCCGCCGTGACACGGTCGATGATCGAGGAGGAGACCAGCGTCTTGCCGACGCCCACCTCCGCGCCCCAGTCGCGGTGGCCGCCGAACAGGTAGGCGATGCACGCGGCGAGGTGATGGTTGGGATTCAGCAACCCGGCCGCCGGCGTGACGATCCCGTGTCGGTCGGCGTCGGGGTCGTTGGCGAAGGCGACGTCGAAGGAGCCCGCCATGTCGCGCAGGCGCGCCATCGCGTGCGGAGAGGAGGAGTCCATCCGGATCTTCCCGTCCCAGTCGAGCGGCACGAAGCGGAACGTCGGGTCGAGCTTGTCGTTGACGATGGTGAGGTCGAGCCCGTGCCGGTCGCGGATCGCCTGCCAGTAGGCGACGCTCGCGCCGCCGAGCGGGTCGACGCCGAGCCGGATCCCCGCGCTACGGATGGCGTCGAGGTCGATCACGGACGCGAGGTCGTCGACGTAGGCGGAGACGTAGTCGCGTCCGGTCGCCCCCGCCTCGGCGAACGGCACGCGCGGGATGTCGTCGAGGCCCTGCTCGAGCAGCCGGTTGGCCTCTTCCTCGATCCAGCCGGTCACGTCGGTGTCGGCCGGGCCTCCGTGCGGCGGGTTGTACTTGAAGCCGCCGTCGCCCGGCGGGTTGTGCGACGGCGTGACCACGACCCCGTCCGCCGCGGGCGGCTGGGCGCGGCTGCCCCCGCGGTTGTGCACCAGGATCGCGTGCGAGATCACGGGGGTCGGGGTGAAGCCGCCGTCGGCGTCGACGACGACGTCGACCCCGTGGCCGGCGAGCACTTCGACGATCGTGCGGAACGCCGGCTCGGACAGGGCGTGAGTGTCGCGGCCGAGATACAGCGGGCCGCTCGTCCCCTGCTCGGACCGGTAGCGGCAGACCGCGGCGCTGATTGCGACGACGTGGGCCTCGGTGAAGCTGCCGTCCAGCGACGTGCCGCGGTGCCCGGACGTGCCGAACGCCACCGGCGCGGCGGCGTCCGCCTCGAAGTAGGCGGCGAGCAGCCGGTCGACGTCGACGAGGTCGCCGGGGTCCGGCAGCTCTCCCGCCCGCGGATCCACGGCGCGAACAGTACCGTTGCCGCGTGGCTGCCGAGCGCATCATCGTCGTGGCCGGCGAGGCGCTCATCGACCTCGTGCCCGCGCCGGGCGAGGTGCTGGCCGCGCACCCGGGCGGCGGGCCGTTCAACACGGCGCGCACGCTGGGCCGGCTGGAGTGCCCGGTCGCCTACCTCGGCCGGATCTCCACCGACTCCTTCGGCATTCGGCTGGCCGAGTTGCTGGCCGCGGACGGCGTGCGCTCCGACGCGCTCGTGCGGACGGACGAGCCGACGATGCTGGCGCTCGCCGAGCTCGACGCGGACGGCGTCGCCGGTTACCGCTTCTACGCCCAGGGCACGGCCGCACCGGGCCTGACCGAGGCCGACGCGCTCGCCCGCCTCCCGCCCGGCGCCGCGTTCCTGCACGTCGGCACGCTCGGACTGGTGCTCGAGCCGATGGCCTCGGCGCTCGAGGCGCTCGCCGCCCGGCTCGCGGGGCGGGCGGTCGTGATGGTGGATCCGAACTGCCGTCCGAGCGCGATCGCCGACCCCGCGGGTTACCGCGCCCGGCTCGCGCGCGTGCTGGGCGGCGCGGACGTCGTCAAGGTCTCCGAGGAGGACGTCGCGTGGCTCGCGCCGGAGGCTGCCGCGCTGGACGGCGCGCGGGGGCTGCTCGCGCAGGGTCCGGCCGTCGTGCTCCTCACCCGCGGGAGCCGGGGCGCCACAGTGGTGACGGCCGGCGGGGAGGTCGCGGTGGCCGCCCCGCCCGTGACGGTCGTCGACACGATCGGCGCGGGCGACGCCTTCTCCGGCGGCTGGCTGGCGTGGTGGGCCGAGCGCGGCCTGGGTCGCGCCGAGCTGGCGCAGCGCGACTCCGCGGTCGAGGCGACCCGCTTCGCCTGCCTGGTGGCGGCCCGCACGTGCGCGCGGGCCGGCGCCTCGCCGCCGTGCCGGCGCGAGCTGCCGTAGTGGTCCGTCTGGTACCCGCTCTCCGGACCCAGCGCGAGGCGCAGAGCCGCGACGCGGTCCTGCTCGGCGACAAGCATGCCGCTCAACTCGGGGCGCTCGTCCAACAGCCTGGCTGATCTCCTGCCGGCGCGCGGCCTCGGGAAGGCTCCGGAGACCGGGCCGGTAGCGCGCGAAGAACGCCAGCTCCTCGACCGTGACCTCCTCCCACGGCGGGTTCCCGACGACGGCGTCGAAACCGGGGCGTTCCCGCGCGAAGACCTCCGCGAAGGCCAGCGGCCAGTGCAGCACGCGCGCCTCGCCGGTCAGCGATTCCGCCTCGGCGGCCAGCTTCGAGGGCACTCCCTCAAAGATCTCCATGCCGTGATCGGTCGCCTCGTGACGGGCTCGCGCCAGGCCGAGCGGTTCTGCCGTCCACAGGTCGAAGAGCCGCTTGGCGTTGGCGATGCGCTCGTGCACCTGGTCGTCGGCCGCCTTGCTCTCGCGGAACCGCTCGGGCGTCGAGTCGTCGATCGCGCGCACGCAGGCGGCCGCCTGTGCCGTGCCGCCGCCGCGATCTGCTCGGCGATCAGCGGGCCGAACAGCGTGCCGTCGGCGACGCCGTCGGGCCGGGTGATTCCGATCAGCGAGTTACCGCGCTGGATGTTGTGGTCCAGGTAGGCCAGCGACAGCCCGGGCACGAACGTCGCCAGCCAGAGCGACACCTTGGCGATCTCGGTGCCCAGCGCCGACACGTCGACGCCGTACACGCAGCGCTTGAGGACCAGGCGCTTGAGCAGGGCGGTGTCCTCGATCCCCGCTCCGAAGGTCGCCCCCGCGCCGGTCCGCAGCGCGTCGAGTTGCTCGCGGACCAGAGCGGTCGGCGCCCTCGTCGTAGACGTAGTCACGGTCGGCCCGCGACAGGTGGAGCGAGACAGGCCCTCATAGACGTAGCCGAGGTGGCCGATCTCGAGCCTTGAGAAGTCGAGCCCCACACCCGGATCCTTCTCGTCGCGGGCGAGCGCGACGAGGACCGGGCCGAGGACCGCGTCGGAGATCGAGGCGCCCTCCAACGTCTCCGCGCCGGCGACCCCGTCGGCGGCGAAGAGGTCACCGTTGTAGGCCGGCAGGTCCCAGGCGCGCTGGCCGGTGCGCATCTGGCGCACCAGTGACGCGACGTCGTCCCACAGCGAGCACGCGTGCTCGTCCGCCGCGTCCTGCTCCTCCCACGCCCGCTGCGCGATCCGCGTCAGGCTCTTGGAGGCGTAGGTGGGGTTCGTCATCGGCAGGTGCCCGGCGCTCCCGGCGTACAACAGGAAGAGCGCACGGAAGATCCACGTGAGCGAGGCCGCCTCCAGCTCCTCGCGGGCACGGTCGTCGCCCAGGTCGCGCCGCCCCTGCTCGCTCGCCCAGCGACCCAGCTCCCGGCCGAGCACCGGCAGGACCTGCTGGCGCAGCGCGATGTCCAGGCGGGCTCGGAGCTGCTGGCCGTAGTCCCGGGCCTCGGCCAGTACGTCGCCGCAGGCCGTCGCCCGCCAGGCTCGCGGGCGAGCGCGAGCAGCGAGTCGGCGCGCACCCGGCGCACCGGCCCGTCCTTCTGGGGGCCGAGGACGCGGACGAGACCGCGCCCGTCGGGGTCGTCCGCGACGAGCACGAGCGGTGTCGCACCGCCACCCTGGCGGCGCTTGTAGGTGCCGCGCAGCTTGGCTTCCTCGGTCCCTCTCGCCCGCGTACTCGACGCCTCCCACGAGCCGGCCGCCCACGAGATCGTCGCCTTCGGTCGTCGACTCGTGGCTGTTGGGAAGCGCGGACAGCCCCGCGAACAGCTCGGTCGCGTTCACGAGGCGCAGTGGTGGCCGGCGCGCACCGCGGCGAGGCTACCGAAGGCCCCGGCGACCGGCCCACTGGCGACGGTGGAGTGCGGGCGCGCTGCTGATCCACTCCGCCACTGTCGTGGACTTCGCGTCACAGATCAGCACCGACGCGCCACAGTTCACGCCCAGAAGTGAACTGATCCTGCGCGCTCGATGAAAGGCGGCTCCGTCCGACCCTCAGTACGCCGCCGGTACGTAGCGCTGGGTCTCGCGCGGTGGGCGCACGTAGCCGTCGGAGCTCTGGCGCTGCGGGAGCGTGAGGGGGATCGGCGCCACGTACTCGTAGGGGACGCTCGAGAGCAGGTGGGACACCGTGTTGAGCCGGGCACGACGCTTGTCGTCGCCTTCGACGACCCACCAGGGCGAGAGCTCCGTGTCCGTGCGCGCGAACATGGCGTCCTTGGCGCGCGAGTAGTCGACCCAGCGCGAGCGCGCCTCGAGGTCCATCGGACTGAGCTTCCAGTGCTTGGCGGGGTCGGCGAGGCGCGCCTGGAAGCGCCGCTCCTGCTCGTCGTCGGAGACCGAGAACCAGTACTTGAGCAGCTTGACGCCGGAGCGGATCAGCATCTCCTCGAACAGCGGGCACGCACGCATGAACTCCTCGTACTCCTCGTCGGTGCAGAAGCCCATCACGCGCTCGACGCCGGCGCGGTTGTACCAGGAGCGGTCGAACAGGACGATCTCGCCGGCGGCGGGCAACTGCGCCACGTAGCGCTGGAAGTACCACTGCGTGCGCTCGCGATCGTTCGGAGCGGGCAGCGCCGCGATCCGGCAGACGCGCGGGTTCATGTCCTGCGTGATGGTCTTGATCACGCCGCCCTTGCCGGCCGCGTCGCGGCCCTCGAAGAGGACGATGACCTTGAGGCCCTGGGACTTGACGTACTCCTGCAGCTTGACCAGCTCCACGTGGAGGCGCTCGACCTCCTCGTCGTAGACGGCCCGCTTGAGCTTCCCCGTCTTGCCGTCCTTTTGCGCTCGTGCCATGCCTCTCCCTCGATCGGCTCTGCGGGAGGAATCCTCACCGGTGCGCGGGCGCCGCAAACCGGAGCGCGCGCGGCAAGCTCCCGACCATGCTCTCCCGAAGTGGTGCCCGTTCGGGCAAGGTGAGCCGCCTTACGCCGGCGAGGGGTTGATCCGGGAGGGCGATTGCGGTCGGGTTGGACCCATGGCTTCCGCAGAGCATTACGACTGCATCGTGGTGGGCACGGGCTTCGGCGGGTCGGTGACCGCCCAGCGCCTGGCCGAGGCCGGGCGCCGCGTGCTGGTCCTGGAGCGCGGCAAGGCGTATCCGCCCGGCTCCTTCGCCCGGAGCCCGATCGGCTTCAGCAAGAGCTTCTGGGATCCGAGCGAGGGGCTGCAGGGACTGTTCGACCTGTGGTCGTTCTCCGGCCTGGACGCGCTCGTGTCGAGCGGCCTGGGCGGGGGCTCGCTGATCTACGCGAACGTGCTGCTGCGCAAGGACGAGCACTGGTTCGTCCAGGACGGCCCCGGCGGCGAGTCCTGGCCGGTGACGCGCGCGGACCTCGAGCCGCACTACGACCGCGCGGAGGCAATGCTGGGCGCGCAGCGCTATCCGCTCGACCACGCGCCGTACGACCGCACGCCCAAGACCCTGGCCTTCAAGGCGGCCGCCGAGGCGCGCGGCCTGGACTGGTTCCTGCCGCCGCTCGCGGTGACGTTCGCCAACCCCGGCGAGGATCCCGTTCCGGGCGAGCCGATCCGCGAGGACCGACCCAACCTGCACGGTCGCACGCGCCAGACCTGCCGGCTGTGCGGCGAATGCGACGTCGGCTGCAACTTCGGCGCCAAGAACACGCTCGACTACACCTACCTCACCGCCGCTCAGCACGACGGCGCCGAGATCCGCACGCGCTGCGAGGTGCGCGAGTTCGAGCCGCGCGACGGCGGCGGCTGGGCGGTCGGCTACATCGCCCACGACGACGCGCACGAGGGCCGGGCCACGGACACCCGCGGGCTCCCTCGCGTCACGGTCACCGCCGACCACCTCGTGCTCGCCGCCGGCACGCTCGGCAGCACCTACCTGCTGCTGCGCAACCGCGCCGCGCTGCCCGGGGTCTCGGCGCGGCTCGGCGAAGGCTTCACCGGCAACGGCGACCTCCTGACGTTCGCGGTCCGCTGCACGGAGGACGGGATGGACGGAAAGCGCGCGCCGCGCCGCATCGACCCCGCCTACGGCCCGGTGATCACGAGCGCGGTGCGCGTCGGCGACACGGCAGATGGCAACGGCGCCCAGGGTCGCGGCCTCTACATGCAGGACGCGGGCTACCCCGAGTTCGTGTCGTGGATGCTGCAGGTGCTCGACACGCCGCAGGCGATCGCCCGTGCGCTGCCGGTGCTCGCCTCGGTGGCCGCCAAGCTGCTGGGCGGCCAGGACCAGAACCTGAGCTCCGAGGCGTCCAAGCTGCTCGGCGAGTGCCGGCTCTCGTCCGGCGCGCTGCCGCTGCTGACGATGGGTCGCGACGTCCCCGACGGGCGCATGTCGCTGGCCGGCGACCGGTTGGAGGTCGACTGGAGCAAGGACGGCGGCTCGGAGGCGTACTTCGACCGTGCGCGGGCGACCGCACGCGGGGTCGCCGACGAGCTGGGCTCCACGTTCCTGGACAACCCGATCTGGCTGCTCAACCGGGTCATCACCGTGCATCCGCTGGGCGGCGCCCGCATGGGCCGCAGCGACGCCGAGGGCGTCGTGGACCCCTACGGCCGGGTGTTCAACGCTCCGGGCCTGCACGTCGCCGACGGCTCGGTGATGCCCGGGCCGGTGGGCCCGAACCCGAGCCTCACCATCGCCGCACTGGCCGAGCGCTTCGCCGACGCGATGCTCGAGGGCGCGCCGGAGCCCGCGCGCCGCTTCGCGCGCAGGGCCGGCACGGCCGAGGGCGCCCCGCCGGCGGCAGCAGCGCCGCCCCGCGCCGACGCGATCGCCCTCTCCTTCACCGAGGAGATGAAGGGATACCTGGACTTCGAGGCGACGGGCTACGACGAGGCGTTCCGGGCCGGCAAGGCGGCCGAACGCAAGCTGATGTTCCACCTCACGATCACCGCCGACGACATCGAGCGCTTCATCGACGACGATCGGCACGAGGCCCGCGTGAGCGGTTGGGTCGGATGCGACGCGCTCGGCGGCAAGCTGCCGGTGGAGGGCGGGCACTTCAACCTGTTCGTCGACCAAGACGGCGACCGCCGCCGCAAGCGCATGTACTACCGCCTGATGTTCCGCGACGGCGCGGGGCATCCACTCACCCTGGTCGGCTTCAAGGAGGTGCGCGACGACCCGGGCTTCGACGTCTGGACCGACACCTCGACGCTCTACACGCGCGTGCTCACCGGCCACGTGAGCGCCGAGGAGGAGCCCGCCGCGCCCGTGCTGGCTTCGGCGATCCTGCACATCCTCCCGCGCGACTTCGCGCGCCAGATGACGACCTTCCGCGTCAAGCCGGCCCGCCGCGTGGACGCGCTCGCGCGGTTCGGCTCGCTGTTCGCCGGCTCGCTGTGGGAGACCTACCGGTGATGCGCGAGGAGGTCGTCCCGTTCGCCGCGGGCGACGGCGTCGGGCTCAACCTGATCCACCTCTCCAACGGCCGCAGCGCCGGCCGCCCGCCGGTGCTGCTCGTCCACGGCGCGGGCGTGCGGGCGAACATCTTTCGCGCGCCGTCGGGCGGGACGCTGGTCGACGCGCTGGTCAAGGAGGGCTACGACGTGTGGCTCGAGAACTGGCGCGCGTCGATCGACGTGCCGCGCCGGCGCTGGACGCTCGACGACGCCGCCGTCCACGACCATCCCGCCGCGGTGCGGACGGTGCTCGAGCAGACCGGCGCCGACGAGGTGCGCGCCGTCATCCATTGCCAGGGCTCGACCTCGTTCATGATGTCCGCCGTCGCCGGCCTGGTTCCGGACGTGTCGGTCGTCGTCTCCAACGCGGTCTCGCTGCACCCGGTCGTCAACCGGCTGGCCCGGCTGAAGCTGCGCTGGATGATCCCGCCCACCGCCCGGGTCATGGGCTACCTGGATCCCCAGTGGGGAGTGACGGGCGCGCCGTGGCTGCTGCCCAAGCTGATCGCCGGCTGGGTGAAGGTCACGCACCGCGAGTGCGACGACATGGTCTGCAAGCTCTCCAGCTTCACCTACGGAACGGGCGCGCCCACGCTGTGGCGCCACGAAAACCTCAACCGGGCGACGCACGAGTGGCTGCGCGGGGAGTTCGCCGACGTGCCGCTCTCCTTCTTCGAGCAGATCCTGGCCTCCGTCGAGGCCGGCCACCTCGTCGCCGCCGACTCGCACCCCGCGCTGCCGGACTCGTTCGTCGACGCGCCGCCGCGCACGGACGCCCGCTTCGCGTTCTTCGCCGGTGAGCTCAACGCGTGCTTCGCACCCGAGAGCCAGCGCCGCACGCACGCGTGGTTCGACCGCCAGGATCCCGGCCGCCACACCGTCACCGTGCTGCCCAACTACGGGCATCTCGACGTGTTCATGGGCGCCCACGCGGCGCACGACGTGTTTCCTCTGATGCTCTCCGAGCTCGAAAGGACCTGAGTGGATCCCCGCAAGCGGATCGAGCGCCTGCACGGACGGCAGGCGCTGGTCGACGGCATTCCCTTCTCGCTGCCGGTCGACAGCCGCGACACGCCGGCCCTGATGGCCGCGTTCCCGATCTCCGCCGCCCGTGCGGCCGAGCTGCTGCCCGGCGAGGAGGTCCACCCGCTGCGGCTCGGCGGCGACGTCGGGCTGCTCCTCGTCACGGTTGTCGACTACCGCACGACCGACATCGGCTCCTACATCGAGTACTCGCTGGCGATCGCCTGCACCCATGGCCTCTCGCCCGCCCCCGCGCTGCTGCCGGCCCTGCTGCGCGGCCGCCACGGGACCGGCCAGTTCGTCGTCGACCTGCCCGTCTCGACCGAGGTCTCCGTCAAGGGCGGCAAGGGGATCTGGGGCATGCCCAAGCACCAGGCGAACCTCGACTTCGTGATCGGGGCCGACCGGGTGACGAGCCAGTACGACCTCGACGGGCAGCTGTGCTGCCGCATCGAGATCGACCGCCCGCGCTGGACGGGCCTGCCGATGAAGCTGGCGGCGGTCAACTACTGCGCGTTCCGCGGGATGCTCAACAAGTCCTCGATCTACTTCCGCGGGCGTGCCGGCCTCAACCTCCCGCTCCTGCGCTCCTCGGCGCGGCTGACGCTCGGCGACCATCCCCGCATGGCGCCGCTCAAGTCCCTGCGTGTGCGCGAGCGCCCGCTGTTCGCGGGGTTCTTCCCCGAGACCCGCGGTGTGCTCGACGACCACATGGAGAGCTGGTTCCTCACGTTCGCCGGCGCGCCGCCCTTGGCGCCCGAGGGGCTGGAGAGCGTCGTCGGCCTGGGCCTCGGGCGCGAGTGGCTGGCGCCGCCGGCGGCACGCTGATGGAGATCCTGCGGCTCGCCGCCGCGACGGTGATGCTCGCCTGCGGCTCGATCTACCTGGGCACCGGCGTGACGCTCGTGTTCTTCCTCTTCCCGATCCAGTCCAAGCTCACCCCGGCCACCTACCGGGTGCCGTTCGTGGAGCCGGTGGCCGCCGCGACGCGGTTCCTCACCCCGATGACGGTGGTCATGCTGGTCGCGACGGTCGGCCTGATCGTGCTCGAGCTGGGCACCGCGTACTGGATCGCGCCGGCGGTATACCTGGTGACGACGATCGCCTCGACCCTGCTCACCACGCGGGTGATCTTCCGCCACAACAAGCGGATGGAGGCGGGCATCGAGGATCCCGCCGAGCTGCAGGCGACCTTGGAAGCCTGGCGGCGGCTGAACACGGGGCGGGCGTCGCTGTGGGCCGTCCAGTGGGCGGCGATCACCACCTGGTTCGTGGTGCGTGCGGCATGAGGGGAATCGAGCGACGGCTGCTGCGGGGCATCGCGGCGACCACGGCGGCGACCGGGGCGCTGCAGGCCGCGGCCCCCGGGGTGACGCTGGGAGTCCTGCGTTCCGAAGACTCCCCGGCGGCGCGCCACTTCTTCGCCACCGTGGGCATGTTCATGGCCTGCACCGGCGGCGTGCTGCTCGCGCGGCCGGACGACCGCGCGGTCGTGGCGATGACGGCGGCGCAGAAGCTCGGCGCGGCGGCCGCGGTGGGCATCGGCGTGCGGCGCGGGGTGTTCTCCCCGCTCGCGCTCGGGGTGGCGGGCTTCGACGCGCTGTCGGGCGTCCTCGCGCTCGACTACCGGCGCCGGCTGCCGTGACACACGTGCCCACGCTGGCGGCGGGCGAGGACGCCGCCGGCCCGCGCCGCTCGCTGCTGCTGGCGGGCGGCGGCATCCGCGTGGCCTACCAGGCGGGCGTGCTGCTCGCGCTCGAGGAGGCCGACGTGCGCTTCCACCACGCCGATGGGACGTCGGGGGGAGTGCTCAACCTGGCGATGCTGCTCTCCGGGATCGCGCCGGGCGAGGCGTGCGGGCGCTGGCGCGCACTCGACGTCCGCGCGTTCGCCTCGCCGTGGCCGCTGCGCCGGGTGCTGCGCGGGCCGCCCTATCCCGCGCTCGCCAGCGCGACGGGCATGCGCGAGCGCGTCCTGCCGGCGCTCGGGGTCGAAGTGGAGCGCGTGCGGACCGCGCGCGGTATCGACGGCACGTTCAACGTCTGCGACTTCGAGGCGAAGGCCTGCGTCGCGGTGCCGCACACCGACGCGGACCTCGACGTGCTGGTCGCCGGCGTGTCGCTCCCCGTCTTCAGCCCCGCGGTCGAGCGCCGCGGGCGGGTGCTCCTCGACGCGGTCTGGGTCAAGGACGTCAACGTGACCGAGGCGCTGCGGCGGGGCGCGCAGGAGCTGTGGCTGATCTGGTGCGTGGGCGACCACGGCGTGTACCGCTACGGCGCCCTCCAGCAGTACGTCCACATGATCGAGATCGCGGCCGGCTCCGCACTGCGGGAGGAGCTGGCGCTCGTACGCGAGCGCGGCGCGACGCTGCACGTGATCCGCCCGCGCGTGCCGCTGCCGCTGGATCCCGACCTCGTCTTCGGCCGCGTGGACGCGGCGACGCTGATCGCGATGGGCTATCGGGACGCCGCGGCGTACCTCGACGAGCCGCATTCAGCCGGCGTGGCCCCCGACGCGTCCGCCACGCGGATGATCGATCCGGTCCCGGGAGTGGCGTTCCGCGAGCGCCTGTCCGGCGGCGGGTACGAGCTGCGTCTGAGCTGGGAGGTCGACGACCTCGACGCGTTTCTCGCCGACCCCCGCGGCACGCTGGTCGGCGACGTCACGCACCCCTCGCTCGGCACGCGCCGGCCGGTCCGCTCGGGCGCCTTCTCCGTGCGGTCGGGCGGCGTCGTGGCAGAGCTCGACTTCGGCGGCCCCCGTCTCACCCTGAGCCGCCGACTGGATGACTGGCGGCAAGCCGAACTGCAACCTGGCCGGGCGCGGTTGAGGGTCACCGCGGGCGGCTGGCGGACGCTGCATGCGCGCGGGGTCGGCTCGGCGCGCGAGGGGGCGCGCACGCAGGCGCGCTTCCGGCGCTGGTTCGCGAGGATGTCGAGGATCAGGCCAGTCAGTTGAGCCGCACCCGACCGACCCTGCACATAAGCACACTATGGGTGCTTATGTGCAGGGTGCTGGTGCAGGGGGCGCTGCCTCAGAGCGGCACGATGACCTCGTCCTCCACGGGCGGGTCCGCGCTCGCACGGGCGCAGCCGCTCACGCCGAAGCAGCGCAGGCGCAGGCGGCCCGGCTCGGCGTCGAGGCGCAGGAACTGCTTGAAGAACGGCGGGTCGTTCCAGTCGAAGTACTCCGAGGCCAGGCGATGGAAGCCGCGCGCCGCCGGCAGCGGAGCCAGGAAGCGCGCGGCGCGGCGGGCGCGCGGTGAGAGCGGCTGGCGGGGCCCGCCGCGCGTCGGCGTCATTCCGAGCAGCTCGCCCAAATAGCTGCCCGCCTCCTCAGGCGAGAGCGCGAGCCACCCCTTCCCGCCCGCGAGCTTGCGGTCGTAGAGCTGGGAGAAGCGCGCGAGCGAGTCGCCGCGCAGCGGATAGCAGCGGAAGTCGGCTTCCGTCGTGCCCTCGAGCCCCTCGATCCGGGGGATCTGGTGCGTCGCGTGCGTGTAGGCGCCGCCGCCGCCGCTGACGACGTACTGCAGCACCCGCCCGTCCGGCAGCGTCACCGGATAGCGCTGGTAGTTGTGCGTGTCGCCGCCGATCGCCATCACGTAGCCCGCCACCGGATCGCGCACGATGTCGTCTACCGTTCCGGGCTCGCCGTGGATGCCGCCGGGGTTCCGGTGGCCGTTGACGTAGAGCGGCTTGCCGGTCAGCAGCACCTTGGGCCGGTCCGAGCCGAACGAGACGCGCCGCAGCCACGCCGCCTGATCGGCGTCGATCGATCCGGTGATCCCCGTGTCGATGCCGACGATCCGCAGGGGGCCGGCATCGACCACCCAGTACGGGCCGGGCTGCGGCGGGTCGCAGCGCTGCCGGTCGCCGCCGCGGTCACGGCGCATGTCGGCGATGTCCGTTTCGTCGGGACGCGCCGAGCGGCGCCACAGGAGCCGCGTCAACGCGCCGCGCCAGCCCGGGCCCGGCTGCAGCGGCGCCTCCGGAGCGTCGATCCCGCAGAGGTGCGACATGAAGCCGTGCAGCCCGTCGTACCAGTCGTGGTTGCCCGGTATGGCGAGGATCGGCATGTCGAGCCGGCGGAACGGGCGAAAGAACTTCGACCGGTAGTCGCCCAGCTCGCCGGTGGGGTAGATGACGTCCGAGCAGACGACGGTGAAGTCGGCACCGTCGGCCTGGGAGAGCAGCGCGGGCACGACCGCGTACTGGCTGTCGTCGCCCTCGCCGGGATCTCCGAGCAGGAGGAAGGACGTCGTCGCGACGGCGGCCCCGCGCCGCACGACGAAGTCGGCGTCATGGCCCTGCGCCGCGGCGCGCTCGCGGGCCAGCCGGACCCATGCCGCCCGCGACCGGTCGACCGGGTCGGAAAGGTGCTTGGCCAGCACGTCGTTGCGCGAGATCCACAGCGTCTTGGGCCGCATCCAGGAGAGCGGCTTGGCGTCGGCCGGCACGTCCGCCTTCCACCCGCCCGGACCGCCACAGTCCTGCCAACCGGCGCCGGCGGGCGTGTCGCGCGAGGAGGGCTGTCCGGCGTCGACGACCACGGAGCGGGCATCATCCCCGTAATGGCACCGTTCGTCTACCGCCCCAGGGCACGCTAGCCGTGCACCACGTCCGCATGGGAGCCGGGAAGCCGCTGCTCCTGCTCCACGGTCTCGGCAGCAGCCGGCGATCATGGGACCTGATCGCGAACGACCTCGCCGCCGAGCGCGAGATCATCGCCGTCGACCTGCCCGGCTTCGGCGAGTCGCCGCCGCTGGACGGGGAGGTGTCGATCGCCACGCTCGCCGATGCGGTCGCCGCCTTCCTGTCCGAGCACGAGCTCACGGGGGTGGACGTCGTCGGCAGCTCGATGGGCGCGCGCCTGGCGCTGGAGCTGGCGCGTCGCCGCGAGGTCGGTGGAACCGTGGCGCTGGACCCCGGCGGCTTCTGGACGCCTCGGGAGCAGCGCCTCTTCGGCGCGTCGGTCGCCGTCTCGGCTCGCCTCGTGCGGCTGCTGCAGCCGATCCTGCCGCTGCTCATGGGCAACCCGGTGACCCGCACGCTGCTGCTCGCGCAGTTCTCCGCGCGGCCGTGGCGGCTGCCGCCCGATCTCGCGCTGCGCGAGCTGCGCAGCCTCGCCGCGTCGCCATCGTTCGACGAGGCGCTGCGCGATCTCGCGCACGGCGCGCCGCAGCCGGGCGCGCCGGCTGGCTCCGCGCGAGGCCCGATGGTGATCGGCTGGGGGCGCCGCGACTGGGTGTGCCTTCCCCGTCAGGCGAAGCGCGCCGCCGCGCGCTTCCCCGACGCCCGCCTGGTCTGGTTCGACCGCTGCGGGCACTTCCCCCAATGGGACGCGCCCGAGCAGACGACCCAGCTGATCCGTGAGAGCCTGTGAGGCCGGCTACGCCGTTCCGACCGGCGTGGTCCCGAACATCAGCGTGCGGCGCCCGATGTCGTAGTGCACGACGGACGCCGTCGAGAGCATGTCCTGCAGGTTGTCCGCGTCGTCGGGGTCGACGGTCAGCACCTCTTCCCACGCTCCCTGGTCGAGCACGAGCTGCAGCGTCCACGTCCCGGGGGCGTTGGCCTTGCCGGCCACCCAACTGAACTGGTAGTGGCTGAGCTGACGGACCTGGATGGAGTCGTCGGTGACGGGCTGCTTGGGCTGCGGCATGGTCCTCCTCTGGAGTCGGGTGCAAGCAGCGTTGCCGCCCGAGGCGCAACTGACGCCTCTGATCGAGCGCGGTCGTCACACCCCTGACGAAAAGCGGGTCAGCCTCAGTCCGGGTCGCCCGCGTCGTAGACCTCACCGGCCGGTCGTGCCATCACGCGGTCGGCCATCGCCAGCTTGAGCGCGTCGAGGCGCCGCTCCTGCTCGGCGGTGCGCCCCGCCGTGCGCGCGAGCTCGATGAACTCGTCGGGAACGAACCCTTCGCGGAGCGCAAGCGTCGTGCTGCGATTCCGGTATCCAAGCCGGAAGACGAAGCGCTCGAGCGCCCGGCCGCGTTCGGGACGTGCGAGCGCAGGATCGACGCGAAACCGGTCACCGGTGACCGCGCGGGTGACCAGCTCGAAGGCGTCGCGTGCGCCGGGCCCTCCGAACGCGGTCTCCACCGCGATCTCGCGGCGCTCGCACGGGCCGTCCGGGTCGAGCAGGGGGAGGGCACGCTCGAGGACCTTGAACGCGTGCGCCGCTCCGCCGGGCGAGCTCGGGCCGTGGTACTTCAGGATGTCCGCGAACGAGAAGGCGATCCGCCGTCCCCGATCCTGGACCTCAATCGTGCTGTTCATGCCGCGGTCGCGCGTCGCGTCACCAAGGTCGCCGCCGTGGCCGCCACCCGGGGACTGCCCGTCGATACGCGTCGTAGTCGGGGCCGGACTGCCGTGCGACGGCGAGGAAGAGGAGGCTGCCGAGGGCGGCCTTCATCCGGCTCTCGCGCGCAACCTTCCGGTCCCGTTCAGGCGCTGATCGCGTCAAGGCGTCGCTGGAGCGGCTCGTGGGCCGCGAGCTCGATCTCCTTGTGGCGCCATTCGGCCGCCCGATACCGGCACGCGATCAAGCCCATCCGGTGGACACGGCGAAAGTCCCCGTAGACGAACCCGTGCCTGGACTTGGTCTCGTCCGAAGCTCCATCGGTGGAAGCTACACCGGCCGCGACCTGCTGCGGGCCGTGGCCAGGCGCGCCGAGCACCCGACGCAGTAGCGGCGCCGGGCTCGATCACCTAGCATCGGACCATGCAACTTGCCGCGGGCACCTACCGGATCGGGCCCGAGTCGGGATCCCTCCTGGTGAAGACGTATCGCGAGGGCATGGCCGCGAGGGTGGGCCACGACCTCGTCTTCGAGGTCACCCGGTGGGAGGCGGTGCTGGAGCTCGCCGGCGATTCCGCGAGCTCGACGATCGAGCTGAGCGCCGATCCACACTCGCTGCGGGTGCGTGACGCCCTGCGCGGGCTCAAGCCGCTCACCGACAGCGACCGCGGCGAGATCGCGAAGAACATCGACAGCAAGGTCCTGCAAGGCCGGCCGATCGCGTTCAGCTCCACCACCGTGCGTCCGGCGGACGACGACGACGCCTTGGCCGTCGAGGGCGAGCTCACGCTCGCCGGAACGACGCGCCCGGTGGCGATGCGGCTCGACATCCGCGGCGGCGGCCACGTCACCGGGACAATCCCGCTGACGCAGAGCACATGGGGAATCAAGCCCTATCGCGGCCTGATGGGCGCGCTCAAGGTGCGCGACGAGCTGGAGATCGTGTTCGACTCGACACTCGGGGGCGTCGGGCCGGGTTAGCTTGGTGAGATGCCACAGACCGTCTTTCCATGCATCACGTTCAGGGACGCCAAAGCCTCCTTCGACTGGCTCGAGCGCGCCTTGGGCGCCGAGCGAATCGCCGTCCACGAGGACGACGAGGGACGTGTCGTCCATGCCGAGCTCCGCATCGGCGCCAGCAGCATCATGGCCGGCGACGAGCGCGCCGGGTCGAAGGCCACGCCATCCGGAGCCAGCGTGATCTACGTCGTCGTCGACGATACCGACGCCGCGTACGAGCGCGCGAAGGCCGCCGGCGCGAACGTGACGGAGCCCGTCGACCAGGACTACGGTTCGCGCGACATCACCGTCACCGATCCCGACGGTAACCGGTGGTCGCTCGGAACCTACCCCGGCGCCGCGGCAGCAGGCTGAGCGGCTCAGCCCCGGCCTGTGCAAGAGCGGAGCACAGGCATGCGCATCGATGTACGTTTGACGCACCATGCCGGCCGTCGAGGTGCTCGAGCGGGCCCGTGCGTTCTGCGCGCGAGGCGCGTGGAGGGATGGGCACGAAGCCCTCCGGAGCGCCGATCGGTCAGCGCCGCTGAGGGCGGAGGACCTGGAGCTGCTGGCGACGACGGCATACATGCTCGGACACGACGACGAGCACGTCACCGAGCTCGAGCGCGCGCATCAGCTCTACCTCGACACGGGGGAGCCGTTGCGCGCCGCGCGCACCGCGTTCTGGGTCGGCATGCATCTGATGGTCGGTGGAGAGCCGGGGCGCGGGAGCGGCTGGCTCGGCCGCGCGCAGCGCTTGGTCGACCACGAGGCAAACGACTGCGTGGAGCAGGGATACCTGCTGTTGCCGCTGGCGTTCCAGCGCGAGTCGGCGGGTGAACATGAAGCCGCCGCCGCGATCGCGGGCGACGCGGCGGCCATCGCGGACCGCTTCGGCGACCGGGACCTCTTCGCCCTCGCCATGCACATGCAGGGCCATCTACTGGTCTCGAGCGGCCGGGTCGTCGACGGTCTCGGACTGCTCGACGAGGCGATGGTCGCAGTGACGACGGGCCAGCTGTCGCCGATTGTCAGCGGCCTCGTCTACTGCGGAGTGATCATGGGTTGCCAGGCCGCCTACGAGCCGCGCCGCGCCCAGGAGTGGACAGCGGCGCTGACGCGGTGGTGCGCCCGCCAGCCGGACATGGTGGCCTTCAGCGGTCGCTGCCACGTGCACCGGGCCGAGATCATGCAGCTCACGGGTGCCTGGTCCGACGCGCTCGCGGAGGCACGGTGCGCATCCCGTCGCGCCGCCCAGGGCAACCACCGCACGGCGCTGGCGGAGGCCGCGTACGTGCAGGGCGAGGTTCACCGTCTGCGCGGGGCGTTCCCCGCGGCCGAAGCGGCCTACCGCGAGGCGAGCCGATACGGGCGCGAGCCGCATCCGGGTCTGGCGCTCCTCCGATTGGCTCAAGGGAACGTGGGCGCCGCCGTCGCCGCGATCCGCCGGGTGGTCGGCGAGACGACCGACGCGGCCCAGCGTGCGAAGCTGCTGCAAGCGAGCGTCGAGATCATGCTCGCCGCCGGCGACGTCGAAGCGGCGCGGGGCGCGTGCGACGAGCTGACGGAGATTGCGACCGGCCACGAGATCGGCGTTCTGAGTGCGATCGTGGCGCACAGCCGGGGCGCAGTCGACCTCGCGGCGGGCGATGCGGCCGGGGCGCTGGCCCCGCTTCGCAGCGCGTGGCGCGTCTGGGAGGAGATCACAGCTCCCTACGAGGCGGCCCGCGTGCGCGCGCTCATGAGCACGGCCTGCCGCGCGCTCGGGGACCACGATGCCGCCGCGCTCGAGCTCGAGGCGGCGCGTCGCACGTTCGTGGAGCTGGGAGCGGCGCCGGACATCGCGCGTTTGGACGCGCTCGCTCGAGGCGCCGGCGTGGACGAGTCCCACGGGCTGACGGCGCGCGAGCTGCAGGTGCTGGGCCTCCTCGCCGCCGGGCGGACCAACAAGGCGATCGCCGCGGAGCTCGTCCTCAGCGACCGAACGGTCGACCGGCACGCGAGCAACATCTTCGCGAAGCTGGGCGTGGCCTCACGGGCTGCGGCCACGGCGTACGCATACGAGCACCAGCTCGTCTGAGCCCCCTCATGGGTGAGATCACCCAGCGAGCCACGTCGGAAAGTTGGGTGATACATCCGATGCGCGAGCGACCACACGGCGCCTAGTGTCGCCGTCGTGAGCTATTCGAGGAAGGACGCCATGAGCGAGGACTTCGAGACGGTGATCATCGGCGGTGGCCAGGCGGGCTTGTCGGTCGGGTACCACCTCGCGCAACGGAATCGGTCGTTCGTGATCCTCGAAGCCAACGGGCGGATCGGCGACAACTGGCGCAACCGCTTCGACTCCCTGCGCCTTTACACGCCGGCACGCTACGACGGACTCCCGGGCTGGGCGGTGCCGCTGGACGAGTGGGCCTGCCCGACCAAGGACGAGATCGCCGACTACCTCGAGGACTACGCCAAGCGCTTCGAGCTTCCCGTCGTCACCGGTGTCAACGTGGACAGCCTCCGTGCGGACGGCGATCGCTACCTCGTGCGGGCGGGCGCTCACCGCTTCGCGGCCGACAACGTGGTCGTGGCGTCGGGCACGTTCCAGGAGCCGATCGTGCCGGAGTTCGCCTGCGAGCTCGACCCGGCGATCAGGCAGATGCACTCCAACGACTACCGCAACCCCTCGCAGCTACAGGACGGGCCGGTGCTCGTCGTCGGTTGCAGCCACTCGGGCGCCGACATCGCGCTGGAGCTCGCGCAGAGCCATCCGACGGTGCTGTCGGGCAGGGTGCACGCCGAGGTGCCGTTCGACATCGAGGGCCGGGTGGCGCGAGGGATCATCCCCGTGCTGTGGTTCATGGCGAACCGGGTGCTCACGATGAGGACGCCGATGGGCCGCAAGATGCGCCCGGAGGTCCGGTCGGGAGGCGGGCCCCTGCTCCGGGTGAAGCGCGCGCATCTGCTTGCCGCCGGGGTGGAGCGCACGGACGCGCGGGTCGCGGGCGGGCGCGACGGCAAGCCGCTGCTCGACGACGGGCGCGTGCTCGATGTCGCGAACGTGATCTGGTGCACCGGATTCGGCAAGGACCTCTCCTGGATCGAGATCCCCGTCGCCGGCGAGGACGGATGGCCGGAGCAGACGTACGGCGTCGTCGAGTCCTCCCCCGGCCTCTACTTCGTCGGTCTGCCCTTCCTCCACGCGTTCGCCTCGATGCTGATCGGCGGCGTGGGCCGCGACGCGGAGCGCGTCGCCGACCACATCGCCGCGCGCGGGGGCGCCGCCCGCGCCGGGTCTCACGCGGTTCTCGTGGGGGCGGGGTGAGAGCCCCCGCAACCTGCCGTGTCACCGGCCGGATCAGGTGGTCTTGACGACGAGCACCGAACAGCCGGCCTTGTGCGTGACGGTGTTCGGGACGCTCCCGAGGAGCCGGCGCTCCATGCCCTTGTTCCCGACGACGAGAACGTCGGCGCCCGACTGGTGGGCGAGTTGCACCAGCACGTCCGCCGGGTCTCCTTCGCCGATCATCGTGCTGCAGTCGATCCCCTCTTGACGCAGGCGCTTCTCGGTCCTCGCCACGATCTCCCGGACCCGCGCTGCGGAGCTCGTCGTCCACTGAAGCTCGACAACGTCGCTCGCCGGGTTGGGAGGAGTCTTTCCCAACTCGCGAAACGCGCTGAGGAGCACCAGCTTGCCCTGGAACCGCCGCGCGAGCTCCGCGGCCATCTTCACCGCTTCGGCGGCCGTGGCGGAGCCGTCCAGGCCCACGGCGACGGTGGAGATCGTCATCGAAACGAGTATCTCCGGTCGGGAGCGCGATGTCCATGCAACTCCGGGAACTCCGCTCTCAAGCGGGCTCGTCGGCTGCTCGTGCGGGTCGGTCAGGCGCGTAGATTAGTGGCGTCGAAGAGGTCATGGAGTCGCTCCTTCTCGTGGTTGTCACCTTCTACCAGGCGTCGCCGTCGCGCCAGTCGCAGGTGAGCGCGCCGGCCAGATCGAGCGGGACCGCGACGGGAAGCACGTGGATTCCTCCGTCCTCCGCCTCGGTCCGCTCGACGCCGGCCGGCGTCAGCGCGTAGGTCGGCCCCTTCCACCGCCGCCATCCCCGAGCCGCGTAGAACCGCGCGGCCTCGTCGGTGGCGCCCAGCGCCCCCAGGTCATAGGCGCCGCGTATGACCCGCTCCAACGCCGCCATCATGGCTCCTCCGTGTCCGCGCCGGCGCCGGCGCGCGCTCACTCCGACGCCCTCGACGTAGCCGGCGCGCAGCGCGCGCCCGCCGTGCAGGAGTCGCCGCTGGACCACGGACGCATGCCCGATCAGCTCGTCCTCCTCCCACGCGAGCGCATGCACTCCACCCAGCGCGTGCTCCCAGTCGTCCTCGGTCATGTCTCCCTCGAAGACGGCGTCCAGGAGCGCACGTGCCGCCCGGAGCGTCCCCGCGTCGAGGTCGGCGGTGTGAGCGGTGCGCACGTCCGTCATGAACGCGACCGTCTCAGCCGCAGGTTCGGCGGCGAGTCGGGAGTCATCGCCTCACTCGTCCTCAGCCCGACGACCAAGCGCCGCGTGGATTCCCGCCTCGACGGCGTCCGCGTCCTGCACGCCGTCGACGCGCCGCAGCAGCCCCCGCTCGTTGTAGTAGGCGACGAGTGGCTCCGTCTCGTGGTGGTAGACGCGCAGGCGCTCCCGAGCCGTCTCCGGCCTGTCGTCCGCGCGGCCCTGGTGGCGGCCGCTGATCCGCTTCATCACCACGGCGTCGGGCACGTCGATCAGGATCGCGGCGGTCAGCTGCCGTGCGCGCGCGTCCAGCGCCCCGGCGAGCGCGTCCGCCTGCACCACGGTGCGCGGGAAGCCGTCGAGCAGGATCGGCGTGCGGTCGAGGCCCGCGATCGCCTCGCGCATCATCGCGACGATCACCTCGTCCGGCACGAGGTCCCCGCGATCCATGTACCTGGAGGCGAAGCGCCCGAGATCAGTGCCCGCCACGCGCGCCTCCCGCAGCAGGTCGCCCGTGGACAGCGCCGCGAAACCGAGCTCGTCCCGTAGGCGCGACGCCTGAGTCCCCTTGCCGCAGCCCGGCGGCCCCAGCAGTGCGATCGTCAGTTCCATCGGCGAATGATGCCGTCTACGCGATGAGCGGTGTGCCGCGCCGGCCGCCGTCCCGCATCCGCGGGTTGTCGTGCCGGGTTGCAGAC
>Ga0136624_1000033_pt1 | contig 37232 bp, 37 predicted proteins | sample AntDrymUQ4692206_2_FD_104802 | JGI IMG/M metagenome (GOLD analysis project Ga0136624, IMG submission 104802) | Polar desert sand microbial communities from Dry Valleys, Antarctica - metaG UQ469 (22.06) | ecosystem: Environmental > Terrestrial > Soil > Desert | place: Antarctica: Dry Valley... | reverse complement strand
GCGCTGGTGCCCCGCGCCGAGATCGAGGGTGAGATGGGCGACAGCCACGTCGGCCTGCAGGCCCGGCTGATGAGCCAGGCCTTGCGCAAGATGGCCGGCGCGCTGCACGGGTCGAACACGACCTGCATCTTCATCAACCAGTTGCGGGAAAAGATAGGTGTAATGTTTGGCTGCCTTGCCGGAGACACGCTGGTGTCTCTCGCTGATGGCACCAAGCAGCGGATCCGGACTATCGTCGACCAGAAGTTGCCTGTCGAGGTGCTCTCGTACGATCCGGGAGCCGGCAAGGTCGTCGCCGGCCGCGTGACCAATTGGTTCAACAACGGGCCTACAAAGGATTTCCTTCACTTCAGGGTCGCACGACCCACAGGAAGTGGTGGCCAAACTGGTTTCTCCGTGACGCCGAACCACCTCGTCCGGACGCCTGGTGGTTGGCGAGAGGCCCAGGAGTTGATTCCCGGAGACCGGGTCATGCACGCGGTGAGGCATCACCTGTCCGACATGCAATGGCAACTCGCGCTTGGCGGTCTGATGGGCGACTCCGCCCTATCGGCAACGAGGAGTGGGCTCGCAGCGAGGCTGCGTTGGGGCCATGGGCAGAAGCAAGATGAGTATGGGGCCTGGAAGCACTCCATGTTCTCGAACGTTGGCGTTACGAGCTGGCGGAACTCGCGCGCGGGTCGTAGTTACGACATGACCCCCCTGGCGGAGCTCGCGGAGTTGCGTGGCGTCATGTATATGGGCGACGGGCGCAAGACCATCACCGATGAGTACCTCAAGGCATTGACCCCGCTCGCGCTCGCCGTCTGGTACATGGACGACGGTGGGTTCACGGTGCGGTCGAAGGGTCTCCAGGAGCGCACCCGGGGAGGCAGCGGCCGGGTGGAGATCTGCGTCGAGTCGATGAGCGATGGTTCACGGTCCAGACTGCGCGACTACCTGCGTGACTCCCACGGCCTCGACGTCAAGGTGACTTCGCCCGGTGCTGCTGGCAAGGCGCGACTGACCTTCACGACCGCAGCGAGCAAGCAGTTTCTCGAACTCGTCGCCCCCTACGTGCATCCTTCGATGGACTATAAGTTGCTACCGGGTCAGCGCGGCCGTTTCTGCGTCGAGGCAGAGTTCGCGGAACCGCGTGATGCGCTGATGCCTGTGCCTGTTCGGTCGATCGAGCCGAAGGTCATGACAGCTACACAACCGCGAGGCCGCTACGACATCGAGGTCGAGGGCCATCACAACTACTTCGCCGACGGCGTCATGGTGCACAACTCGCCGGAGACGACCACCGGTGGCAAGGCGCTGAAGTTCTACGCGTCGGTGCGGCTGGACGTGCGCCGCATCGAAACGCTCAAGGACGGCACCGACGCGGTGGGCAACCGCACCCGCATCAAGGTCGTGAAGAACAAATGTGCCCCACCGTTCAAACAAGCGGAATTTGACATAATGTACGGCCTGGGCATCAGCCGGGAAGGTGGCTTGATCGATGTCGGCGTCGACGCGGGCCTCGTGCGCAAGGCCGGTGCCTGGTACACCTACGAGGGCGACCAGCTCGGTCAGGGCAAGGAGAACGCGCGCAGCTTCCTGCGTGACAACCCCGACCTGGCCAACGAGCTGGAGAAGAAGATCCTCGAGAAGCTCGGGATCGGGCCCAGCGTGGACGCGCCGGTCGAGCTTGCGGTCGTGGAACCGAAGGACGTCAACTTCTAGAGCCGGCACCCCGACGGACAGATCGTGCATGAGCCGACCGATCCCGCCACCGACCCGGACGCCGATCCGGAGTCGGTGGCGCGGACGATCCTGCTCCGCCAGCTCACCGACCGCTCCCGCAGCCGTGCGGAGCTGGCCACGGCGCTGCGCAAGAAGCAGGTGCCCGATGATGTCGCCACCCGGCTGCTCGACCGGTTCACCGAGGTCGGTTTGATCGACGACGAGGCATTCGCACGCTCGTGGGTGGAGTCCCGTCAGCGGAGCAAGGGGCTGGCGCAGCGGGCGCTGGCGATGGAGCTACGGCACAAGGGCGTCGACGACGACATCACACGTTCGGTGCTTGCCGAGATCGAGCCCGACGACGAACGACAGGCGGCGGCTCGGCTGGTCCGGCGCAAGCTGCACTCCGTGCGCTCCGCACCCGAGCCGGCCCGCACCCGCCGGTTGATGGGCATGCTGGCCCGCAAGGGCTATTCGTCCGGACTGGCGCTGTCGGTCGTCCGCGAGGAGCTCGGAGCCGACGAGGCCTGGCAGATTGAGAACGATTCCACCCCGTGAGGCACCCTGGGGCATGGGTGTCGCGCAGCGCTGGGTCCGGGTCGTGATCGCCGGCGTGTTGCTGGTGATGGTCGGGTGTACCCAGGAGTCCACGTCATCGCCCACCGACGAGCCTGCTCCGTCCACCGAGCGGTCGACGGAGCCGTCCCCGTCACCGACGACCCCCGCATCGCCCGACCCCACGCAGGATGCCACGGAGCCGCCTGCCGAGGAGCCGCCCGCCGACGGGCCTCCCGCCGAACGCGCCGCCTTCGACCGGGACCGCGCGATGAAGGTCGTGCGGTTCCTCGCCGGCGAGATCGGCCCGCGCGAGGGCTCCTCGGCAGCCTTCCGCCGGGCAGCGCATTACGTCGGCCGCCGGTTCACTGCGCTCGGCTACGACGTGGCCCGGCAGCCGGTGCCAGTGCCGGCCGGCAACTCTTGGGGCATCGACGTCCCGGCCGGCACGTCGTACAACGTGATCGCCGACCCGGAAGGCTTCGAGCCGCGCGAGCCGCACATCATCGTCGGTGCCCATCTCGACACCGTGCCGCAGGCGCCCGGTGCGGAGGACAACGCCTCCGGGGTCGGCTCCGTGCTGGAGCTCGCCCGGCTCGCCAGTCTGGAGCAGCCCGAGGTGCCGGTCCGGTTCATCGCCTTCGGCGCCGAGGAGCCGCGCGGTGAAGGCGACGCCCTGCACCACTTCGGCTCGCAGCTCTACGTACGCGAGATGGGCCGGGCCCAGCAGCAGGTGCTGGTCGCGATGGTGTCCCTGGACCGGGTCGGCATCCGCGGTCCCGACGTGCCGCTGTGCTCAGCCCCGGGAGGAGCAACTGACACCCGCGACGCAGTTGCCCGAACCGCCCGGCAGCTCGACATCGAGGTGGACCTGTGCGACGACAACACGACCAGCGACCACTGGTCGTTCACCAAGGCTGGCCTGCCGTCGGCGCGGTTCGGGAGCATCCCGTACGACGGCTACCACTCCGCCGGTGACGTGCCATCGGTGATCGACGAGACCCAGATCCAGCGGGTGGGCCGCATCATGTGGCGCTGGCTGAGCACCCGGCGCAGTTGAGGGGCAGTCAGGGGACGGCTGGGAACATCTCCTCCACCAGGAAGCGCACCTTCGGTAGCAGGTGTGCCCGGGATCCCATGACCTGTTCGGTGACGTCGAGGACCTCACCGGCCGTCACGAGGCCGCAGATCCCTGCACGTGCTCGAATGTCGTCGGCATCTCGGTCCACGCGTGCGGCCGCGACCTTCAGTGCCAGCAGGTACTCCGGAGAGGGAACGCTGACCGAGATACCCACGGACTGGACGCACTCGCGGGCATTCGAGTCACTGCGGGGTAGCAACGCCTTGACGGCATCGTTCGGCCAGTCCTCCGGCAGAGCGTGGTCCGTGGCAACGCGGCGCGGGTGAACGACAATCCCTTCCTCACACCGACTCCAACGAAGCGGCCTCGATCAGCAGCCCATGGAACGAGAACGACAGCGGTGTGTGCACCAGGGCGTCGGGCATCAACGCGTCCGGGCCTGGGTACCACAACGTGTCGGTCCGCCGCGCAGGTTCTGGCGTCCAGATCGGCACCGGAAGGCCCCGGGTGAAACAGGCGTGTGCGCTGGCAGCGGCCACGAGCGCATCCACGACCCTGACCTCGGTCAGCCCTGGAGGCGTCGTCAGGTCCGGGTTGGCGTCCGTGGCGACGCGGTGCAGCCAGTCGGCGACGAGGCGCACGTAGTCCGACGCTGAGGACCGTTCCAATGCGTCGGCCAGGGACTGGGCGGTGGTCACGAGACCCAGCGTGCCAGATCAGGGCACGACGTACGGTCCGGTGCTGGTCGACCACATGTCGTCCAGCACGGACTGACCCGACGGCCCGGGAGCCAAGCGCGGAGTGAAGTCGTCGTCCATCAGGTAGGGCATCGGCTCGACGGCCTTGACCTCGCCGTCCCAGGTCACGATCTCCACGAAGACCCCCTCCATCGTCTGCGTGGAGAAGTCCATGTCGAAGACGAAGTTGCCCAGCGAGTGCACGACCGTGGTGTCGTCCATCTGCTCCCACCCCTGCACCCAGTGCGGATGCCCCCCGAGCACCAGGTCTGCCCCTGCCCGCGCGAAGACGCGGGCAACCCGTCGCTGGATCGGCTCGGGAACGTGCGTGTACTGGGTGCCCCAGTGCGGGACCACGACGACCGTGTCGACCTGGGTGGCGAGCCGCCGCAGATCCTTGGCCATGCGGCGCAGGGTCGCCCGGTCCAGCGGTCCGGTACGCGGCGGCATGTTCAGCCGATTGGTCCCGCCGGTCGTGGCGGTGGCAGCGGGGGTCTCGCCGATCGACTCGGTGCCGTAGAAGCCGGTAGACACGCCGTCGATCTCGATGACCAGCGGCCGGCGAGCCCGGTCCAGGTTGCGACCGCCGCCGAACCACTCGAAGCGGCCGTCGCGCAGCAGGTCGAGGGTCTCGTCGAGGGCGACAGGGCCGAAGTCGCCGAGGTGGTTGTTGGCCAGCGACAGCGCGTCGAAGCCGGCGAGTCGAAGCCCCCGGCGTACGGCCGGGTCGGCGGCGAAGGAGTCGGTGCCCTGCGTGGGCGAACCGTTGTCGGACAGGGTGGACTCCAGGTTGCCGACCGTGATGTCGGCCGAGGCGAGGCGTTCAGCGAGCGGCCGCAGTGCCGCCGCCGGGTCGCCGGCCTCGTCGAGCACGTCGCCGACTCCACGGCCGAGCATGATGTCACCGACCACTGTCATCGTGACCACGGTGCCGGGCTCGCCCCCGGTGGCCACCTGCACCGGGTAGTCGTCGGGGGAGCGCAGCGGGTGCACGCCGCCGACGGTCAGCACCCGGACAGTGGCGTCGACCTCGCTGGCGGGTACGACGGCGACCGCGTCCGAGCTGGTACGGACCCGATCGAGGGCGATCGACGCGTGGTCCAGTGCTGTGGCACCCGGGGCAACACCCGTGGGCAGCCCGCCGGACACCACCCGCATCGCCTCCCCTTCCTGCCCGATAGCGGTCCAGCTGCGCGCGCCGCGCGCCAGCATGCGTCGTGCGGCAGCCACGGGGACGTCGGACACGCTGCGCGTGGCGTGCACGGCGAGGACCAGCGGCTCCTCGACGACCGGCTCGGGGGCTGGTTCGTCCGGCGGTTCCGGGGTCGGCGCCCGGGTGGTCTCGCTGCTCGGCGCCGGCGGGTCCGGCTCGGTCGTCGCCGTGCAGGATGCCAGCACGAGACAGGCTGCAAGCGGCCCGAGGAAGCGCATGCCGCTCACGTGCGCCCGCCACCGCTTCTCAGGCCTGCACCTGACCGTCGATGATCTTGACCTGGGTGCCGCTGGTGATGCGGCGCTGTGCCTTCGTGGCGAGCCAGGACAGGATCAAGTTGAGGACGATGTAGATGGCGGCGAGCACGACGGCGGTCGCGAAGTTGTTCTGGAACTCCCCGTAGATCCGCCTGCCGACGGTCGTCAACGCCGGCGCCAGGATGACGAAGCCCAGGCTGGTGTCCTTGAGGGCGACGATGCACTGGCTGATGATTGCCGGGAGCATGATCTTCACGGCCTGGGGCAACAGGATGATGCTCATGACCTGCGTCTTGCGCATGCCGATGCCGTACGCCGCCTCCGACTGCCCGCGCGGAAGGGCGTTGATACCGGCCCTGAAGATCTCGGCCAGCACGGACCCGTTGTACAGCGTCAGTCCGATTACCAGGCACCAGTACGACCCGAGGGAGCGGTTGAAACTGGCGAAGAGAAAGATGATCAAGAGCAGCAGCGGCACCGCACGGAAGAACTCCACGACCAGCCAGGCCGGCCAACGGATGATCCAGTGCTCGGACATCTTGGCCACCCCGAAGAACAGACCGAAGACGACGGCCGCCGCGATCGCGATCCCTGCGGCGCTCAGGGTGTCGAGCACTCCTTGCAGAAGGGCCTGGACGATGCGGGGGGTCACGAAGGGTTCCCACTGACGGGCCGTCAGCTGGTTCTCCGTGTACAGCTTGTAGATCACGGCTGCAGACATGGCCAACAGCCCGATGACCGTGGCGACGGCGATCATCCGGTGCCGACGCAGTGCTTTCGGTCCCGGGACGTCGAACAGGACACTGCTCATCGCTCGACCCTCCAACGGCGCTCCAGCAGGGCAGCCGCCCCGGAGATCACCTCGACGATGATGATGTAGCCGAGCGCGATGCCCAGGAAGACCTCGAGACGGGCACTGGCGTTGTTGTTGAGCAGGCCGTCCATCCGAGCGGTCGCTTCGGCGATGCCGAACGAGCTGGCGAGGGAGGTGTTCTTGGCCAGCGCGATGAAGACGCTGGCCATGGGCGGCACCACGGCACGAAACGACTGGGGCAGCACGACTTGGGTCATGGTCTGGCCGAACGGGAGCCCGATGGCGCGTGCCGCCTCGGCCTGGCCGACCGGAACGGCATTGACGCCGGAGCGCAGCGCCTCGGCGACGAACGAGGCGGTGTACAACGCCATGGCCATCGTCACCATGGTGAAGAAGCTGAACCGTATGTCGAGCTGCGGGAGACCGAAGTAGGTCAGGATGAGGAGGACGAACAGTGGGGTGTTGCGGAACACCGTGACGTAGACGGCTCCGACTGTTCGCAGGATGGACACCGGGCTCACCCGAGCGGCGGCGACAAGCGTGCCGATCAGCATGGCAAAGACCGCCGAGACGACGAGCAGCTTCAGCGTCTGGACGAAGCCGTCGAGTATCAGGGCGAAGTTGTCGGTCAGCACGCCCAGCTCCACCGGCGCTCACCTCCTCACGAAGTGATGGGTCGGCCGAGGGTTCGCCGCAGCGACCCTCGGCCAACCGTTGGGTCAAACCGTCATTCGCACTCGTCCATCTTCGGCGGCTCCGGGGTCTCCACGTCGGACACGCCGAGGGTGGCCACGAACGCTTCCTCCCACGTGCCGTCCTCCTGTGCGGCGGCGATCGTCTCCTGGATGTACTCGCAGAACTCCGTGTCACCCTTCTCGTAGCCGATGCCGTACCGCTCCTCGGAGAACTCCTCGCCCACGACCTGGAGCTCGTCGGGGTTCTCCGCGGCGTAGCCGAGCAGGATCGCACCGTCGGTCGTCACCGCGTCGACCTGGCCTTGCAACAGCTGGTCCCGGCACTCGGAGTAGGTGTCGAACCCTCGAGGCGTGGCGCCGTACTCCTTCTCGACCGTCTCGATCGATGTCGAGCCGGTCACCGAGCAGACCTCCTTGCCCTCGAGGTCGTCAGGTCCGCTGATGCTGTCGTCGTCCGAGGCCACGAGCAGCTGTTGGCCGGTCACGTAGTAGGGACCCGCCTGGCCGACGACCTCACGTCGATCGTCGGTGATCGAGTAGGAGGCGATCACGATGTCGACCTCGCCGTTCTGCAGGAACGGCTCCCGGTTGTCCGAGATGGTCTCCTTCCACTCGATGTCCTCGGCGGCGATGCCGAGGCCGGCGGCGAGCACTTTGCCCATCTCGATGTCGAACCCGGTCGGGACGTCCTCGCCAGCGCGCAGGAAGCCGATGCCGGGCTGGTCGTACTTCACGCCGATGGTGATGGACCCCGCCTCCTGGAGCTCGGCCATCGTGGTCCCTTCCTCGAACTCTGCCTCCTCCTCCACCTCGACGTCCAACGTCTCGCCGGTCTCCTCGCCGGCGTCGCCGCAGGCGGCCAGACCGAGTGCGAGCACGGCTGCTGCGGCCAGTGACTTCGTGCGTACGAACTTCATGGATCTTGCTCCTTGCGTCGACGACAAAACTGCCATGTGTCAGTGCTTGAGGATCTTGCCGAGGAAGTCCTTGGCCCGATCCGACTGCGGGTTGGTGAAGAACTCCTCGGGCGTGTTCTCCTCGACGACTGCTCCGTCGGACATGAAGAGCACGCGGTCGGCGGCGGTCCGGGCGAAACCCATCTCGTGGCTGACGACGACCATCGTCATACCCTGTTCGGCCAGGTCCACCATCGTGTCGAGGACCTCCTTGATCATCTCGGGGTCCAGCGCGGAGGTGGGCTCGTCGAAGAGCATCACCTTGGGTTCCATCGCCAACGCACGGGCGATCGCCACGCGCTGCTGCTGCCCGCCCGACAGCTGGGCGGGGTACTTGTCGGCCTGGTTGCCGACGCCGACCCGGTCGAGCAGCTCGCGGCCCTTGGCATCCGCGTCGGCCTTCGACTTCTTCAGCACCTTGATCGGCCCGAGCGTGACGTTCTCGAGGACCGTCTTGTGGGCGAACAGGTTGAAGGCCTGGAACACCATCCCGACCTCGGCGCGCAGCTTGGCCAGCTCCTTGCCCTCGTCCGGAAGCTGCACGCCGTCGAGAGTGATCTCGCCGTCGTTGATCGGCTCGAGCCGGTTGATGGCGCGGCACAGGGTGGACTTGCCCGACCCCGAGGGGCCGATGACCACGACGACCTCGCCGCGTGCGACGTCCACGTTGATGTCCTGAAGCACGTGCAGGTCACCGAACCACTTGTTGACGCCCTTCAGCGACACCAGAGGCGCTCCTGCGGGGTCATTCATGGCGATGAACCTAGCGAAAGTAGGCGTGATGCCGTGTGTACGTCACGTAACGATCGGGCCACGCCTGCCGAGCCCTACCCTGGTGGGACCATGACTGCACCCTCCACAGCGCCTACTACTGGGCCTACCACCGGCGCGCGCCGCACCTACCAGGTCCGGACGTACGGCTGCCAGATGAACGTGCACGACTCCGAGCGCCTGAGCGGCCTGCTCGAGGACGCCGGCTACGCCGCGGCACCCGCCGACCAGGTCGCCGACCTCGTCGTGTTCAACACCTGTGCGGTACGCGAGAACGCCGACAACCGGCTCTACGGCAACCTCGGCCACCTCGCCTCGGTCAAGGCCAAGCGCCCCGGGATGCAGATCGCCGTCGGCGGCTGCCTCGCCCAGAAGGACCGCGGCACGATCCTGCGCAAGGCCCCGTGGGTGGACGTGGTGTTCGGCACCCACAACATGGGGTCGCTGCCGACGCTGCTGGAGCGCTCCCGGGTCGCCGACGAGGCGCAGCTGGAGATCCTCGAGTCGCTCGAGGTGTTCCCGTCCACGCTGCCGACCCGCCGCGACTCCGCGTACTCGGCCTGGGTCTCGATCAGCGTCGGCTGCAACAACACCTGCACGTTCTGCATCGTGCCGTCGCTGCGCGGCACCGAGAAGGACCGCCGCCCCGGTGACGTGCTGACCGAGATCGAGGCGCTGGTCGCCGACGGCGTGGTCGAGGTGACGCTGCTCGGGCAGAACGTCAACTCCTACGGCGTGGAGTTCGGCGACCGGCAGGCGTTCTCCGCGCTGCTGCGCGCGTGCGGCCAGGTCGACGGGCTCGAGCGGGTGCGGTTCACCTCGCCGCACCCCAAGGACTTCACCTCTGACGTCATCGAGGCGATGGCGGCCACACCGAACGTGATGCCGCAGCTGCACATGCCGCTGCAGTCCGGCTCGGACGCGATGCTCAAGGCGATGCGCCGCTCGTACCGGCAGTCGAACTTTCTGCGGATCCTCGACGACGTGCGCGCCGCGATGCCGCATGCGGCGATCAGCACCGACATCATTGTCGGCTTCCCGGGCGAGACCGACGCCGACTTCGAGGCCACGATGGACGTCGTACGTCAGGCACGGTTCTCGCAGGCGTTCACCTTCCAGTACTCCAAGCGCCCGGGCACACCGGCGGCCACCATGGCCGACCAGCTGCCCAAGGCGGTGGTGCAGGAGCGCTACGAGCGCCTCGTCGAGCTCGTCAACGAGGTGGCCTGGCAGGAGAACAAGCAGCTCGTGGGCACCACCATGGAGCTGCTGGTCGCCACCGGCGAGGGCCGCAAGGACGCCGCGACGCACCGGTTGAGCGGCCGGGGTCCGGACAACCGGCTGGTGCACTTTGCTCCGGGCCCGTTGAGCATCCGGCCCGGTGACTTCGCGACCATCGACATCACGTACGCCGCGCCGCACCACCTGGTCTCCGACGCACCGGTGCGTGACGTACGCCGGACCCGTGCCGGTGACATCGCCGAGGCTGCGGCCGCCCCGGCGCCGACCGGGGTGTCCCTGGGCATGCCCACCCTCCTGCGCCGAGATCCGACCTGATGGGCACGCAGCGCGGCCGCCCTGACTAGCAATCCGGATCTCGGCGGTCGGGCCGGGCGGGCAAGGACCACCTAGGCTCGGGAGCATGGACTTTCGATACCTCGGCAACTCAGGCCTCAAGATCTCCGAGATCACGTACGGCAACTGGCTCACCCACGGCTCCCAGGTCGAGAACGACGTGGCCACGAAGTGCGTACGTGCCGCGCTCGACGCCGGCATCTCCACGTTCGACACCGCCGACGTGTACGCGAACACCGCGGCGGAGACCGTGCTGGGCGACGCGTTGAAGGGCGAGCGGCGCGAGTCGCTGGAGATCTTCACCAAGGTCTACTGGCCGACCGGCCCGGGCGGCAAGAACGACTCCGGGCTCTCGCGCAAGCACGTCATGGAGTCGATCCACGGGTCGCTGACCCGGCTGCAGACCGACTACGTCGACCTCTACCAGGCGCACCGGTACGACACCGAGACACCGCTGGAGGAGACGATGCAGGCCTTCGCCGACATCGTCCGCCAGGGCAAGGCGTTGTACATCGGCGTCAGCGAGTGGAGCGCCGACCAGATCCGTACCGGTGCCGAGATGGCCCGGCAGCTCGGCTTCCAGCTGATCTCCAGCCAGCCGCAGTACTCCATGCTGTGGCGGGTCATCGAGGACGAGGTCGTGCCCGCGTCACGGGAGGCCGGTGTTTCGCAGATCGTGTGGTCGCCGATCGCCCAGGGCGTGCTCACCGGCAAGTACGAGCCGGGCGAGCCGCTGCCGGAGGGGTCACGCGCCACCGACGAGAAGGGCGGCGCGGACATGATCAAGAGGTTCATGAACGACGACGTCCTCACCCGGGTGCAGGGGCTGAAGCCGGTCGCCGACGAGATGGGTCTGTCCATGGCCGCGCTCGCTGTCGCCTGGGTGCTGCAGAACGACAACGTGGCCGCCGCACTCATCGGCGCCTCGCGTCCGGAGCAGGTGGCCCAGAACGTCGAGGCCGCGGGCGTACGGATCCCTGATGACCTGATGGCACGCATCGACGACGTGCTAAGCGACGTCGTCGTGCGCGACCCGGCCAAGACGCTGGAGAACGCCCCGAAGACCCGCCCCACCTGACCATCTGATGCGCCGAGATCCGACCTGATGGTCACGTTCTCCGTCGCGCACGACCAGCAACTCGGATGTCGGCGCGGGTGCGAAAGTACGGTCGCCAGTTCGGTGCTGGAAGGCGGGGCGCTCGGTCGTGCCCGCGACGAATGCAGGGCGTCGAGGACTCGCACGATCGTCTCGTACGGGTGGTCGGTCAGCTGGCGGTGCGTGACCACGATGACGATCCACCCCTCACGGACCATGCGTTCGACTCGGCGGATATCCCGGTCCCACCGGTCGTGATCCTCGACATGGTGCCGCCCGTCGTACTCGATGGCGATCCGCAGACTCGGGTAGGACAGGTCCGGCCGGGCTAGCCAGAGGCCCCGGTCGCTCACGATGTCGAGGTTGACGCACGGCTCGGGCAGCCCGGCCAGGCACAACAGCATCCGCGTACGGCTCTCCGGCGTGGAGTCCACCCGAAGCCGCACGTACGAGGCAGCGCCGCGGGCCTTGCGGATGTTGCGGCGCCCCTTCTCCCGGGCGGCGTGCATGAGCTGCTCTGGATCGGTTCGACCCGCGCGCACGAGCGAATCGCCCACGGCGACCAGCTGCACGAGGTCCAGCACCGTGGCTAGGTCGATGAACGTGTTCGCGCCGTTGGTCACCCGCAAGCCGTCGACCTCGACACTGGCAGGCTCGATGTCGTACCGGTGCAGGTGGATCCCGGTGATGTCACGCCCGGTGAAGGTCTGCGGCAGCCAGAAGTGCGGCGGCGGCGACCATGGCACCTGCGCGCCGAGCAGCTCGGCCGCGGTGAGGTGCGACGCCACGGCGGTGGTCGGCAGGACCAAGGCCGCGCCGGCGGCCAGCACCGTAGGTGTCAGCGGTAGCGCGGTGGAGGTAGACGTCTCGCCACAGCCGCGTGAACCGGGCACCCTGCAGCACGGTGAGGCTCAGCCCATGCTCCCTGGCCGTTGCGGTGGTGAACGGTGCCTTCAGCAGCTCGGTCGGGACGTCGACGGGTGCGATCACACCTCATCTGTAGGCGCGCGACACCCCCGCCGGGAGATGTCCACAGCACCATCTGCGCCGAAATCCGGGTTGCTGGTCGCGACGGAGCAGACGCGTGACCAGGAAGTCGGATCTCGGCGAGGGGAGCGGAGGAAAGTGGGCGGGTCAGAAGCCGTGGGACAGCACCGGCGGCACCCGGCCGTACGACAGCGCCCGCAGCACCCGCAGCTCGTGCGGTACGACCGGGTCAGGCAGCCCCGACAGCGCGAACCAGCGGAGGTCGGCCGCCTTGTCGGGCTCCCTCAGCCGGGGCTCGCCACGCCAGCGCCGACAGGCGAAAAAGTAGTCGACCCGCTGGTCGATCGGCCGCTCGGAGTTGCGCCGGTGCATGCCGCACAGCGGCTCCAGCGCCTCTGGGTCGACATCGACGCCGACCTCCTCGCGTACCTCGCGGACCGCGCCCGCCTCGACGCTCTCGGCGTCCTCGAGGTGTCCGGCGACCAGGGCCCAGTGCTCGTCCATGTAGCCGGTCCCGCGGCGCAGCATCATGAGCACCTCGAGCCCGGAGCCGCCGGGGCGGATGAGGGCGACGTAAGCGGCGGGCACGACGACGAAGGACACGTCGGACATGATGGCCGACCTGTCGGGTCCAGCACTGGCTCGGGCCCAGCTGACTACCGCCCGGCGGTGCCGTCGGTCGGACCGCCGTCCTTGCGGTGGCGCTTGTCCAGGCTCTCCTTGGCCTTGCCGACGCCCTTGCCGATCCTGTCGTCGTACTTGCCGTTGGTGGCCTTGCTGACCGCACCACTGGCCCTGTCGAGCCCCTGGGTGATCCTGTCGCCGTGCTGGTCGACGGCCTCGCCGGCCTTCTTCTTGAACGTGTCGAAAAGGGACATGGTGCTCCTGGATGCTTGAGGATGCGTGGCCTGGTGATCCTGACAAACTTACCCGCATGCCGCCTGCAGTCGTCGCCGTGGTCGGCCCGACCGCGTCGGGCAAGTCCGACCTGGCGGTGTCCCTGGCTGCCGAGCTGGGCGGCGAGGTGGTCAACGCCGACTCGATGCAGCTCTACCGCGGCATGGACATCGGGACGGCGAAGCTCTCGCCGGCACAGCGTCGTGGGGTGCCGCACCACCTGCTCGACGTCCTCGACGTCACCGCCTCGGCGAGCGTCGCGCAGTATCAGGCCTGGGGCCGCGAGGCCGTCGGTGACTGTCACCGGCGCGGGGTGGTTCCAGTGCTGGTGGGCGGGTCGGCGCTGTACATGCGTGCCGTCCTGGACCGGTTCGTGTTCCCCGGTACCGATCCTGACCTGCGCCGGCGGCTCGAGCGCGAGATGGATGTACGTGGTTCGAGCGCCCTGCACGGCCGCCTCGCGCAGCAGGACCCGATGGCCGCCTCGCAGATCCTGGCCGGCAACGCGCGACGCATCGTGCGCGCCTTGGAGGTCATCGCCCTGACCGGCAAGCCGTTCGTGGCGTCGCTGCCGGCGTACCAGTACGTGTACGACCCGGTCGTGCAGCTGGGGCTGGACGTACCCCGCCCCGTGCTGGACGAGCGGATCACCGACCGGGTGGAACGGATGTGGGCTGCCGGACTGGTGCAGGAGGTGCGTGCGCTGGTGGCGCGAGGGCTGCGCGACGGGCGCACGGCGCGCCGTGCCCTGGGGTATGCGCAGGTGCTGGCGTTCCTGGACGGGGAGTGCACCCAGGACGAGGCACGTGCGCAGACCGTCCAGCGCACCCACCGGTTCGCCCGCCGGCAGGACTCGTGGTTTCGCAAGGACTGGCGGATCAGCTGGCTGCCGCACGACGCGCCGGACCTGGTGCCGTGCGCCTGCGACGCCCTGCGGGCCGTCGGAGTGCTGTCCTGACGGGTGTCGCATCGCTACGAAACAGTGCATGATGTCGAATCGACGAGGAGGTCGCCATGTCCCATCGCACGTCTGTGCCCCGTACGACCGTGGTGCTTGCCGCGCTGGTCACCGCACTGGCCCCAGCGGCCGTCCTGACCGGTGCTGCCACAGCGACCGGGGTGTCCCCGGCGGCCGGACCCACCCAGGCCGCCGCAGCAGTGCCAGCCGCTCCGTCCGACGCGCAGCGCAAGCAGCCGGTGGCGCGCGGACGCGGGGGAGCGGTCTCCTCGGTCGACCTGAACGCCTCCCGGATCGGGCTGCGGATCCTGCGGCGCGGAGGCACCGCTGCCGACGCCGCCATCGCCACCGCAGCGGCCCTGGGGGTCACCGAGCCGTACAGCGCCGGCCTCGGTGGCGGCGGCTACTTCGTCTACTACGACGCGCATGCCAAGAAGGTCTTCACGATCGACGGTCGGGAGAAGGCACCGGAGTCGATGCGCCGCAACGCGTTCATCGACCCGCAGACCAGCGACCCGTACCCGTTCACCCCTGACCTGGTCACCAGCGGGGTCGCGGTCGGGGTACCCGGCACGCCGCTGCTGATGGACCGTGCGATCAACCGGTTCGGCAACCGCAGCTGGGCTCAGGTGCTACGGCCGGCGGCCCGACTGGCCCAGCGTGGCTTCCGGGTCGACGCGACCTTCAACCTGCAGACCCGGGAGAACGCCGAGCGCTTCCGGGAGATCCGACCCACCCGCAAGCTGTTCCTTCAGGGTGGCAGGGCGCCGGCCGTGGGCTCGACCTTCCGCAACCCGGACCTGGCGCGCACGTACCGCTTCCTCGCCCGGCAAGGTGTCGAGGCGTTCTACGGCGGTCCGCTGGCGCGGGCGATCGTGCAGACCGTGCGCAGACCACCGAAGGTGCCCGACACTGATCTGCCGGTCAAGCGCGGCACGATGACGCAGGGCGACCTGCGGCGCTACACGGCCCCGTACCGGGCTCCGACCAAGGTCCGCTACCGCGGCCTGGACGTGTACGGGATGCCGCCGTCGAGCTCCGGAGGCACCACCGTTGGCGAGTCGCTGAAGATCCTGCGCGGCTTCAAGCTGGACCGGCTGCCACGCGCCCAGGCGCTGCACGCGTACCTCGAGAGCACCGCCCTGGCCTTCGCCGACCGGGCCGCCTACGTCGGCGATCCCGCGTTCGTGGACGTGCCGGTCAAGGAGCTGTTGTCCCGCGGCTTCGCCGGGGAGCGCCGCTGCGAGATCGATCTGGAACAGGCGGCGCCCAAGCCGGTCGCCGCTGGTCGCGCGGACGGCAGCTACGCCCGGCCGTGCTTCCCGCGGCCGTCCTCGTCGGTCGGCGCCCGCGACACCACCGGCCCGGAGACGACCCATCTGGTGGCCGCGGACCGCTTCGGCAACGTCGCGTCGTTCACGCTGACCATCGAGCAGACCGGCGGCTCGGGCATCACCGTGCCCGGCCGCGGCTTCCTGCTCAACAACGAGCTGACCGACTTCAGCCTCGAGTACGTCTCCGGCGATCCCAATCGAATCGCCGGCGGCAAGCGTCCACGCAGCTCGATGTCACCGACGATGGTGCTCGACGGCAGGCGTCCGGTGCTGGCGCTGGGCTCGCCGGGTGGGTCGACGATCATCACCACCGTCCTACAGACCCTGGTGAACCGGCTCGACTTCGACATGCCCCTGCCGCGTGCGGTGGCTGCGCCCCGGGCCAGCCAGCGCAACGCTCCGACGATCGCCGAGCAGGACTTCATCGACCGCTGGGGCGCCCGCTTGAAGCGGTACGGCCAGGAGCTGACCCTGTCCGGCGAACCGGGCACCAGCACGGCGGACATCGGTGCCGTGGCCGCAGTGCAGATCGGGCCGCGCGGACGCATGCTGGCGGTGGCCGAGCCGGAACGTCGTGGCGGTGGTTCGGCACTGGTCCTGGACTCGAGACCGTGAGCGGGGCCGCGCCGTAGGCTGGCGGCGATGAGCGACCACGTCAGCTGGGTCAAGGGGCACGGGACCGAGAACGACTTCGTGCTGCTGCCGGACCCCGACGGGCACGTGCACGGGCGGCTCGAGCCGGGCCTGGTGGCGGCGCTGTGCCACCGTCGCCGCGGGATCGGGGCCGACGGGGTGCTGCGGGTCATCCGGTCGCAGGCCTACGACGACCCCTCGGCGCGTCAGGCCGCAGCCGCCGGCGCAGAATGGTTCATGGACTACCGCAACGCCGACGGGTCGGTGAGCGAGATGTGCGGCAACGGGGTGCGCGTGTTCGCCCGCTACCTCGTGCATGCCGGGCTCGTCGACGGCGTGGCACCGGTCGCCATCGGCAGCCGGGACGGGGTCAAGACCGCCCGCTTCCAGGCCGACGGCGCGATCAGCGTCGACATGGGTTCCGCCCGGGTGCTTGACCCGGTTACCGTCGGCGTCGCCGCTCGGCAGCTGCCTGCGATCGAGGTTGATGTCGGCAACCCGCATGCGGTGGCTGTGGTGGGCTCGCTCGCCGAGGCGGGGCCGCTGCTGGAGGCGCCGTGGCACGACCCGGACGCCTTTCCCGACGGCGTCAACGTCGAGTTCGTCGTACGCACCGGTGCCCGGTCGGTGGCGATGCGGGTGCACGAACGCGGTGCGGGGGAGACCCGCTCCTGCGGCACGGGCGCGTGCGCGGTGGGAGCGGCCGTGGCGGTCGGTGACGGCCTCGACCTGCCGGTCGACCTCGACGTACAGGTGACGGGCGGTGACCTGGTGGTGAGCGTCCGTGCCGGCGACGAGGCCGGCACGGTCGGTGTCGCCCTGACCGGTCCGGCGGAGCTGGTCGCGCAGGGCACCTGGCCGCTGACCTGACCGAGGGGCGTGCGGGAGACGAGCCGATGGCTGTGACGCCCACACACCAGCGACGACCGCTGTGACTACGGCCAGCGATGCCGCGACCGTACGACGCTGCGACCGCCGCAGGCGGGCATGGACGGTCTCGAAGGGCGGGGTCGAGCCAGGTGTCCGTCCCCGCACGTAGTCGGTCAGCAGGATCTTCAGGTCAGGCATGGTGGGCGCGTACAACGCGGCAACCTCCGCGTCGGTGTCCCCAGGAGTCGGTCCCACATCCTTGACACGCAGCAGACTCGTGGTCGGTTCCCTCGCAACCTGTCTGCCCAGGGGGCTGTCGGAACCGCCATCCGGCATCGTGACGGGCCAAGATGAGTCGTGGGTCACACGCCAATTGCTAGTCGAGGGAGATCTCGTGACTGACACCGAACCTGCACTCGGGACCGCGCCCCTGCTGCTGATCGCCGCCGGAGCGGTGGCCGTCCTGCTGTTCCTGATCATCCAGCTGAAGCTGCACGCCTTCATCGCGCTGGTGCTGATCAGCTTCGCGACCGCCATCGCGACCCGCATCCCACTGGCCGACGTCATCGACACCGCACTGGACGGCTTCGGGGGAACCCTGGCCAGTGTCGCCCTGCTCGTCGGCATCGGTGTGATGATCGGACGCCTGCTCGAGGTCACCGGGGGAGCCCAGGTGCTCGCCGACACGATCGTGGGTGCGCTGGGTGAGAAGCGGGCCCCGCTCGCGCTGGGTATGGCCTCGTTGCTGTTCGGCTTCCCGATCTTCTTCGACGCCGGTCTCGTCGTGTTCATCCCGATCATCTTCAGCGTCGCCCGCCGCTTCGGCGGCTCGCTGCTGACGTACGCCCTGCCCTCTGCCGGTGCCTTCGCGGTGATGCACGCGTTCGTGCCCCCGCACCCGGGACCGGTCGCCTCCGCGGACCTGCTCGGTGCCGACGTGGGGCTGCTCGTGCTGATCGGGCTCCTGATCGGGCTGCCCACCTGGTACGTCGCGTCGTACCTGTTCGGGATCTGGGCAGGCAAGCGGTTCGCGCTGCCGGTGCCGGACGCGCTCGAGGGAGCCGACGACAACGGCCACCCGCGCCCGAGCTTCGGTGCGGTGCTCGGCATCCTGCTGCTGCCGCTGCTGCTGATCTCGCTGAACACCGTGCTCAACACCCTCGCCGTCGCCGGCGTAGTCGACGCCGAGGCCGGCTGGGTCCAGGGACTGCAACTGATCGGTGAGACACCGGTGGCGCTGCTCATCACGGTCCTGGTCGCGATGGTCGTCCTCGGCAGGGGCCGCTCCAAGGACGAGATCGAGCGCCTGTGCAACGACTCGCTCGGTCCGGTCTGCGCGATCATCCTCATCACCGGAGCCGGCGGCATGTTCGGCGGGGTGCTGGGGGCGAGCGGCATCGGCACCGCGCTGGCCGAGTCGCTGGACTCCACCGGCCTGCCGCTGATCGTCGCCGCGTTCGTGATCGCGACCGCTTTGCGCGTAGCCCAGGGCTCGGCGACTGTGGCGCTGACCACGACGGCCGGCCTGCTGTCCGCGACGGTCGCCGCGTCGCCCGGTCTGTCCGCGATCGAGCTGTGCTTCATCGTGATCGCCATCGCCTGCGGCGCCACGGTGCTCTCGCACGTCAACGACTCCGGTTTCTGGCTGGTCAGCCGGTTCTTCGGCATGGACGAGCAGACGACGCTGAAGACCTGGACGGTGATGGAGACCCTGATCGGTGGCGTCGGCTTCGCGATCGCCGGCACCGCCTACGCGCTGTCCGTCGCGCTGCTGTGAGCGCCGCTCGGCAGTCGGGGACGGGGTTACGACTCCTCGAGCGCCTCTGGGGCACCCAGGTCGGCCAGGCCCGGGGCGATGTGCGGTACGACGATGACCGGGATCTGAGCGTGCCGGACGCAGTAGCGACTGACCGATCCGTCGACGATGCGCTTGAGTATCCCCTTGTGCTCGGTGCCCACGACCAGTCGATCAGCCCTCCTGGAACGCCGGACGAGCTCCTCGCGTGCGGATCCGAGGACGACCGCACGCTCGATCCGCGGCGGGTCGCTCACCCCTTCGAGCACCCGCTCGATCGCGGTGTCCTGGATCTTCGTCGCCGTCTGACGGTGCACGATCGCCTCGGCATCGGCGGTACCCGGCAGCGCGTCCGGCGAGGACCAGGCGGTCAGCACGAGCACCTCCCCGCCGTGCAGCGCAGCATCCTCCACCGCGAGTCGCAACGCCGCCTCCGCAGCGGCCGTGCCGTCCACGCCGACACACACCTGGTAGGTCATCTGTCCGAGCCTCTCGTCGTGGGTGGGTCTTAGTGGACGCTAGCGCGAAGAGACCCCAGACTGAAACCTCTGCCGGGGTCGTCATCGGCGTCGATATCGGTACGACCAGCACGAAGTCCGTCGCGTTCACCGAGGACGGGACGGCGGGGGAGTCCTACAGCGTCGGCTACGCGCTGGACGAGCCGTCGCCCGGCCATGCGGTGCAGGATCCCGACGCGATCTTGGACGCAGTCGTGGAGTCATTACGCGAGACGGTCGCCCAGGTCGGGAGCGACCGCGTGCAGGGTCTGTCGTTCAGCTCGGCGATGCACGGTCTGATCGGTCTGGACGCCGACGGCCGCCCGCTGACCGCACTCGTCACCTGGGCCGACACGCGGTCGCGTCCCCAGGCCGAGCGGCTGCGCGCGGCCTCCGGCGGCCTGTCGCTGCACCGTCGCACCGGTACGCCGCTGCACCCGATGTCGCCGCTGCCCAAGCTGGTCTGGTTCCTCGAGCAGGAGCCCGCCCTGTGCGAGCGCGTCCGGCACTGGGTCGGGATCAAGGAGTACGTCCTGTCCCGGCTGTGCGGCGTCCTGGTGACCGACCACTCGCTGGCCAGCGCCACCGGGCTGCTGGACCTCGAGCGGCTCGACTGGGACGAGGAGGCGCTGGCCATCGGCGGCGTTCTGCCCGAGCAGATGGCCGACCTGGTCCCGACCACCACGGTGCTGGACGGCCTGCTGCCCGAGGTCGCCCGGGAGACCGGCCTGCGGCCCAACGTACCGGTGGTCGTCGGTGCCGGTGACGGACCGCTGGCCAACCTGGGTCTCGGAGCGGTGCACCCCGGGGTCGCGGCGTGCTCGATCGGCACCAGCGGTGCGCTGCGCGTCATGGTCGACCGCCCGGCCGTCGACCCGCTCGGCAGGGTGTTCTGCTACGCGCTCACCGAGCGGCGCTGGGTGGTCGGCGGCGCGATCAACAACGGCGGCCTGGTGCTCGACTGGGCCGGGGACTCGCTCGCACCGGACCTCGGTGAGGAGCCCGAGGACGCGTTGCTCGAGCTCGCCGGCCGGGTGCCCGTGGGCTCCGGCGGCCTGATCATGCTGCCGTACCTGCTCTCCGAGCGCGCACCGCACTGGAGCGCCCTGCCGCGTGGGGCCTACATCGGCCTGACCCGCGGACACCGTCGCGAGCACCTCGTACGCGCCGCGCTGGAAGGCGTCGGGCAACAGCTCGCGCTCGTGCTGGCGTCGATGCGCTCCGCCGGGATGCAGGTGGACGAGATGCGCGCCACCGGCGGCTTCACGCGCAGCGACCTGACCCGCCAGCTGCTCGCCGACGTGCTCGGCCTGGACATCGGGTTCCCGGCCGGGCACGAGGGGTCCAGCTTCGGCGCCGCGCTGCTCGGCATGGAGGCACTGGGCATCGTGGAGTCGATCGACGTGGCCGCAGACCTCGTGGAGCTGGCCGACGTGGTGCGTCCCGACCCGGCCGCCGCGGCGACGTACGCCTCGCTGCTGCCGGTGTACTCCGAGGTCTACGACGCGCTCGTGCCGACCTTCAGTGCGCTGCGCCGGCTGGCGCCGAGCCTCCCACTGGGCTGAGTACTTTTCGCGGGCCTGGTTCGTCACGGGGTGGCCCCGCTACGAACCTAACGTCACGGAGCCACCCCGTGACGAAAAGAACGGCGACAAACCGGGTGAGGCCGCCGGCCGATCGTGCGAGGCTGTCGACCAGGCCGGAGCGGAACACCGGGGGCTCCACCAGCGTTGAGACGGACATCTATGACTGCCTTTCATGACGAGTACGACGACACGACCGCTGCAGTGCCGGGCGCGGAGTCCGATGGCGACATCCACCTCGATGACGACGACTTCGTCTCCGGGTATGCCGACGCCGAGCCTTCGGGCACCGACGGGATGGACCTGGAGGACCGCAACCGACTGCGCCGCGTCGCCGGTCTGCGTACCGAGCTGGAGGACATCAGCGAGGTCGAGTACCGCCGGCTGCGCCTGGAGCGGGTCGTGCTGGTGGGCGTGTCCAGCGGCGGCACCGTCGAGGACGCCGAGAACTCGCTGGCCGAGCTGAAGCTGCTCGCCGAGACCGCCGGCTCGCAGGTGCTCGAGGCGCTGATGCAGCGGCGCAAGAACCCCGACCCTGCCACCTACATCGGCAGCGGCAAGGTCGACGACCTCCGTCTCGCCGTGGAGTCCAGCGGCGCCGACACCGTCATCTGCGACGGTGAGCTCGCACCTTCGCAGCTCAGGAACCTGGAGGACCGCGTCAAGGTCAAGGTGGTCGACCGTACGGCGCTGATCCTGGACATCTTCGCCCAGCACGCCAAGTCCAAGGAGGGCAAGGCGCAGGTAGAGCTGGCCCAGCTGCAGTACATGACTCAACGGCTGCGCGGCTGGGGTGGCAACCTGTCCCGGCAGGCCGGTGGCCGGGTCGGCGTCCAGGGCGGTGGCATCGGTGGCCGCGGTCCCGGTGAGACCAAGCTGGAGACCGACCGCCGGCGCATCAACACCAAGATGGCCAAGCTTCGCCGCGAGCTCGCTCGGATAGTCACCACCCGCGACACCAAGCGCGCGGATCGCCGCCGCCACGAGGTGCCGTCGGTGTCCATCGCCGGCTACACCAACGCCGGCAAGTCCAGCCTGCTCAACCGCATCACCGGCGCCGGGGTGCTGGTCGAGGACGCACTGTTCGCCACCCTCGACCCGACCGTGCGCAGGGCGACCACCCGCGACGGTCGGATCTACACGCTGTCCGACACCGTCGGGTTCGTACGCCAGCTGCCGCACCAGCTCGTCGAGGCGTTCCGCTCCACGCTGGAGGAGGTCGCCGACGCCGACCTGGTCCTGCACGTCGTGGACGGGTCACACCTCGACCCGGAGGGCCAGCTGGCCGCCGTACGCGAGGTGTTCGCCGAGATCGGTGCCGACCGGGTGCCTGAGCTCGTCGTGATCAACAAGTCCGACGTCGCCGACCCGATGGTCCTGGCCCGGCTGCTGGCCCGCGAGCCGCATGCCGTCGTGTGCTCGGCCCGTACCGGTGAGGGGATCGAGGCGCTCGTCGCCGCGGTGGAGGCCGAGCTGCCGCACCCGTCGGTGAGCGTCGAGGTGCTGCTGCCCTACGAGCGTGGTGACCTGGTCAGCCAGATCCATGAGGGCGGCGAGATCGTGTCCACCGAGCACACGCCGCAGGGCACCCATGTGGTGGCCCGGGTGCATCGGGGGCTGGCCGGTGCGCTGGAGGAGTACGCCACCGCGAGCGGGCTGATGCACTGGGGCTGAGCCGGGTGAGATGCCTCGCTGGGGCCGTTCATTTCGTCACTGGGTGGCCCCGTGACGATAGGTTCGTAGCGGGGCCACCCCGTGACGTTGCACAGGGCCGCCGCCGGTCACGACGTACGCGACGAACGCCGGATGTAGGTGGCCACCGCCTTGCGGGCCCATCGGTTGCGATCGGCCAGCCGGAGGACCCCCATCTGGGCGCGGTAGCCGTGCGCACGAGCCTGGCTGGCCCGGCCACCGTCACCGCTCGGCTCGACCGCGCCATCGACACGGCGTGCCCGCCCCGACAGCTCGGCGTACTTCTCGGTCACGGCCACCAGTGCTGCGATCGCGGCGTCCGCCAGCTCCGAGTCGTCCACCTCGTCTGGTCGGCTGCCATCGGTGGCATCGGTGGCATCGGGTGCCGGGATCAGGTCGCGCAGGTCCCCGGCAACCTGGTAGCCGCGTGCGCGCACCTCGGCGACCATGGCGGTGGCCCGATCGGTGAGCCAGCCGAGCTCTTCTGCCGGCACCTGGATCCGGGCAGAGGACCTCCGGTCCCGCAGCGCAGGCTTGACCCCGTGCTGCACGGCCGCGGCGTATTGCCGTTCGTTCAGCCGGCCACCCAGCCCCTGGTTCAGCCGGCGCAGCACCTCCGCCTCCGCGACCCCGACTGACACGTTGGCCCCCGCAAGGTCGCTCACCAGTGCGGCGGTGTCGAGGCGGGTCGCGGCCGCGAACCGTTCCAGCAGCAGGTGCCTCGACGAGCTGGCCGGAGGCACCGTGACCAGGTGGATCCGCTCGCGCGGGACGACGGTCTCCCACGTGTCGAGCACCCGTACCAGGTCCTGGTGGAGCCAGAAGGCTCCGCCGGCGGTGGCCGGACCGCTGGCGGGGTCACGCACGGCGGCGATGAACTCCTCCCAGGACCAGGTGTGGCCCTTGGCCAGACCCTGCTGCCAGACCGAGCCGACGACCTGGCCCAGGTCACGCACGGTCAGCACCACGTGCACCCGAGCCGGCGCGAACGCATCCACCGCACGCCGCGCCTGCCGTGGCCGGGCGTTGGTCAAGAACTCCTCGGAGACCACGACGTGCGAGCCGGACCAGCCCGACGCGGCGTCGACCAGTGCCTGCCAGGATCCGGCCACCTCCGGTTGGGCGGCGCCGCGGGGGCGACGTCCCATCAGGTCCCACACCGCCAGCCGCTGCGCCTGCCGGGTCGCTCCCGGCACCAGCACCCCGTCAGCGGACAGCCGCTCCCGGCTGAGCCAGAGCACCTGCTGCAGGTGCGAGGTCCCCGTCTTCGGCAGCCCGATGTGCAGGTAGACGTCCGCCTGCCCGGGCACTGTGCCGTCAGGTCCGCCAGCCACCGTCACTCCGTTTCCGCCAGTCGATCGGCCGTCCCGCACTGGACGTCGCAGTCCGTGCCGACAGTAGGCCATCCACCCCGTCCCCGACGCGGATCATGTCGTACGCCGCTGCTCGAGGCGGCTGTGGACGCGTACTCACGTCGTCGGATGTGGCGGGTAGCCTCCTGCCGGTGACCGCCTCCCCGACGCGAGACATGGCGAAGCCGACGGTGCGCGACGTGCTGACGGCGGCCGTCGAGGCGATCGGCGGCGACGAGCGAGCCGGTCAGATCGAGATGGCCGAGGCCGTCGCCGGAGCGCTGAGCCGCGGCGAGCACCTGCTCGTGCAGGCCGGCACGGGCACGGGCAAGTCACTCGGCTACCTGGCCCCCGCACTGCTGCACCACCGGCGCGTCGTCGTCGCGACCGCCACGCTGAACCTGCAGCACCAGCTGGTCGAACGCGACATTCCCGCACTGCTGGATGCCGCGGACTCCGTGCTCGGCAAGCGGCCCACCGCGGCGGTGCTGAAGGGCCGGTCCAACTACGCCTGCCTGCACCGTGTCCGCGACGGTGCCCCCGACGACCAGGGCACGCTGGTGGAGGTGCCGGTCGGACCACTGGGCACGGAGGTCCTCCAGCTGCGCAGCTGGGCCGATGATCAGCTGGAGGCCGGCGGACCCGGCGACCGGGACTCGGCGCCGGCGCACACCGACCGGGCATGGCAGCAGGTGTCGGTGCACGCCCGCGAGTGCTTGGGCGCCCAGCGCTGCCCGTACGCGGCAGAGTGCTTCGCCGAGACCGCCCGCGAGGCCGCGATGGGTGCCTCGCTGGTGGTCACCAACCACGCACTGCTCGCGATCGACGCGATCGACGGCGTACCGATGATCCCCGCGTACGACGCCGTGGTGGTCGACGAGGCACACGAGCTCACCGCACGGGTCACCCAGGCATCCACCGACGAGCTGAGCCCGGTCCTCGTCGAACGTGCCGCCCGCCGGGCCCGCACCCTGCTGCACGAGGGTGAGGCCGAGGAGCTGGAGGATGCCGCCGGCGCACTGCGGGACGCGATCGAGGTGCTTCCGGGCGGACGCGTCGACACCCTGCCCGAGCAGCTGGCCGACGCGCTGTCAGCCGTCCGTGACACCGCCCGCGCCGCCTGGTCGGCACTGCCCAAGGACGCCGACGGCTCCGCCGACCCGGTCCGTCAGCAGGTCAAGGGCCAGCTCGACGAGGTACGCAAGATCGCCGAGCGGATGGCCGCCTGCGGCGAGCAGGACGTCCTGTGGGTGGGGGAGCGCGATGCCTCGCGCGGGGGCAACGAGCTGCGGATCGCACCCCTGGACGTGTCGTTGCCGCTGCGTACCAAGCTGTTCGGCACCAAGACCGTCGTGCTCACCAGCGCCACCCTCAAGCTAGGCGGCGACTTCGGGTCGCTCGCTCACGGCATGGGCCTGCGGGCCGACGAGCGCGTCGAGGGCGACCCGGTCGAGGCCGACCGGGTCGTGGAGCACGAGGACGTCGTCGAGACCGAGCACGACGAGACCGGCTGGCCGGCTGAGCGCGTCCAGCCGGACGTGGACCCGTCGGCACCGGTGCCCTGGCGGGGGATCGACGTCGGCTCGCCGTTCGACTACGCGCGCCAGGCGATCCTGTACGTCGCCCAGCACCTGCCACCGCCTGGGCGTGACGGTCTCGGCGATGCGCAGGTCACCGAGATCGCGCAGCTGGTCACGGCAGCCGGCGGCCGAACGCTGGGGCTGTTCAGCTCCCGGCGCGCCGCCGAGGCGGCCACCGCGGCGCTGCGCGAGCGGGAGCCCGACGTGAGCGTGTGGTGCCAGGGCGAGGCGCAGCTGCCCGAGCTCGCCCGCCGGTTCGTGGAGGACCCGGCCACCTGCCTGTTCGGCACGCTGAGCCTGTGGCAGGGCATCGACCTGCCCGGTGCCACCTGCCAGCTGGTCATCATCGACCGGATCCCGTTCCCGCGGCCCGACGACCCGCTGATGAGCGCCCGCACCCGGGCAGTCGCCAGGAGCGGTGGCAACGGCTTCATGCAGGTCTCGGCCACGCATGCCGCGCTGCTGCTGGCCCAGGGCAGCGGGCGGTTGATCCGGCGCAGCACCGACAAGGGTGTGGTCGCCGTGCTGGACCCGCGGCTAGTGACCGCACGGTACGGCTGGTTCCTGGCGGCCTCGCTGCCACCGATGTGGCGTACCACCGACCCGGCCGTCGCCCGTGCCGCACTGGTCCGGCTGCACGAGGCCGCCAGCTGAAGCGCCCATCCGTGAGATAGGTCGCGCCGGTCCGTGAGTTTGGTGGCGCCGGTCCGTGAGTTTCGCCCAACCCGTCCGTGTCGCAGGATGGTGACATGACCTCACCCCAGACCTTCCGCATCGCCGCGATCCCCGCCGACGGTGTCGGCTGCGAGGTGGTGTCCTCCGGACGATCCGTCCTCGAAGCGGTGGCAGCACGGTCCCAGGGCCGCCTCGCCTTCGCCTGGCAGGAGTTCGGCTGGGGCGCGGAGCACTACGCGCGCACCGGCGCGATGATGGACCCCGACGGGCTCGAGCAACTCGCGGACTTCGACGCGCTGTACTTCGGCGCCGTCGGGTGGCCCAGCGTGCCCGACCACATCAGCCTGTGGGGGTTACGGCTGGCGATCTGCCAGGGCTTCGACCAGTGGGCCAACATCCGCCCGGTCACCTTTCTGCCCGGCATCGTCAGTCCGCTGCGGGCCGCGGATGACACCGAGCTGGACTGGGTGGTGGTCCGCGAGAACACCGAGGGGGAGTACGCCGGCTTCGGCGGTCGCAACTTCGGTGCCCGTGCCGACAGGGGTGAGGTCGCCGTGCAGTCGGCGGTGTTCACCGAGGTCGGCTGCGAGCGCATCATCCGGTTCGCCTTCGAGCTGGCGCGCACCCGTACCCGGCGGTTTGTCTCCAGCGTCACCAAGAGCAACGCCCAGCAGTACGGCATGGTGCTGTGGGACGACGTGTTCACCCGCGTCGCCGCGGACTACCCCGACGTGCAGACCGAGAGCGTGCTGGTGGACGCGATGGCGGCGAAGTTCGTGCTCCGGCCGCAGGACCTGTCAGTGGTGGTCGCGTCGAACCTGCACGCCGACATCCTGTCCGATCTGGGCAGCGCCCTGGCCGGCAGTCTCGGACTCGCGGCCAGCGCGAACCTCAATCCTGAGCGCCGGTTCCCCTGCATGTTCGAGCCCGTGCACGGCTCGGCCCCCGACATCGCGGGTCAGGGGATCGCCAACCCGGTCGGCGCCATCGGCAGCGCCGCCCTCATGCTCGAGCATCTCGGTCTGCCCGACGAAATGAAGGCAGTGCAGGCGGCCATCGCCGCTACCACGGCGGCCGGCGTACGTACCCGCGACGTCGGGGGGAACGCGAGCACCGACGAGGTCACCCAGGCGATCATCGACCACCTCGGACTCGCCCGTCCGTGAGTTCTGTACTGCCCGTCCGTGAGTTCTGTACTGCCCGTCCGTGAGTTCTGTACTGCCCATCCGTGAGTGCCGATAGTCAGCAGGCCGGCTGTGGTGTCGCTCGTCAAACATCTCCGGGCGGATCAGCGTGGGCAGCAGGTAGCCGCCGATGGTGAGGGCCAGGAGCAGCTGGACGGCCGATTCATCACTCATCGCTCCTCACCGCCGGTGTCAGCGTTGCGGGCGAGGGCAGCGGCGAGCAGCGTGAGCAGGGCGAAGCTCGCCAGCACCACGAGCAGGTAGACGAGGTCGTTCATGCCCTCATGCTCAGGCGCCAGTGGCGGCCGGACCGGTCGCCCAAACTCACGGATGGGCGCACCCAAACTCACGGATCGGCGCGGGGGCGGGTCAGTGGTTGCGCAGGGCCTTGCTGAGCTCGGCCTTGCTCATCGACGAACGACCCTCGATTCCGAGCTGCTTGGCCCGGTCGTACAGGTCGGACTTCGTCCAGTCGTCGTATGACGGCGACGAGCCACCCTTGCTGCCGACCTTGCTGCGGGAGGAGCCGGCGGCCGCATTGGCGATAGCTGCCGACTTCCTCTTGCTGTTGCCCTCGTCGCGGAGCTTCTCGTAGAGCTCCTTGTCCTTGACGCTGGGCCCCGGGTCCTTCCCCTTCTTGTCCTTCTTCTTCTTTTTCTTCCTCTTGTCTTTGTCCTTGTTCTTGGCCATCCGATGAGTGTGGCCCGAGCGGACGTCGCGTGCAATGCAGCGCCGGTCTCTCAGACGCGACGCAGCACCGTGGTGACCTTGCCCAGGATCGTCGCGTGCGCCCCGTCGATCGGCTCGTAGGCGTCGTTGTGCGGCATCAGCCAGACCTTGCCGTCCCTGCGGACAAACGTTTTGACCGTCGCCTCGTCGTCGATCATGGCCGCCACGATCTCGCCGTTCTCCGCCGTCGGCTGCTGGCGGACGACCACGTAGTCGCCGTCGCAGATCGCGACGCCCAGCATCGACTCGCCCTTGACCTCGAGCAGGAAGAGCGTCCCCTCGCCCACCAGGGTCCGCGGCAGCGGAAAGACCTCCTCGACACGTTCCTCGGCCATGATCGGACCGCCGGCCGCGATCCGTCCGACCACCGGGACGTACGCCGCCGCGGGCCGGACGTCACCGGAGTCGGTCTCGTCGTAGCCGAAGTCGACGGCGTTGCCGATCGAACGGCGCGCGGCCATGACGTCGGGGAGGAACACCTCGAGCGCACGCGGACGGTTGGGGTCACGGCGGATGAAGCCCTTGGTCTCCAACGCCTTGAGCTGGTGGGCCACCGAGGACGAGCTGGCCAGGCCGACCGACTGGCCGATCTCGCGGATGCTCGGCGGGTAGCCGCGCTGCTCGATGCTCGCCCGGATGAATTCCAGCACCCGGCGTTGGCGTGGGGTCAGGCCAGCCGCGTCGGCCGGCCCGTCCGGCAGCTCGCGCACCGCCGAACCGGTCTTCGCCTCGTCCTGTCGCAGGTCCTTCTTCTTGGCCATCGCGTGCCCTCCCACGGGGGTCGTTCCCGGAGCAGGTGCGCTTGGGTGCCCGCCTGCCGAGACCGGATGGACTGACCGTACCCACGATGTCCGTGCGGATCAAACACCTGTTCGAACGGCGTGTCGCGGGTCGCGGTGTCCGTGGGGCGGTTGCGCGGCTCGAACACGTGTGCGATCCTCGTACACGTGTTCGATCGAACGTGTGTACGAGCCGCCCGGGGCGGAACGTGTGTACGAGCCGCCCGGGGCTGTCAGTGGCTGTCGGTAGAACTCAGGGCAGTACGCAAGCACCGACTGGATGGAGAGGCTGATGAGCACGATCACCGTGTACGCACCGACCGCGACCCGCCGTGCGCCCCGACCGGCGCCGACGTCGACCGGCACGCGTCTGACCCGGCGAGGCCGGCTTGCGGTCTTCCTGACCGCCCTGCTGCTCATCATGCTGGCGCTGGTCGCCATCGCCGGAGCTGTCACCGCCACCTCGCAGGCCGGTGACCCGACCCCGGCGCGCAACGTGCAGGTGACGAGCGGCGACACCCTGTGGGACATCGCCGCCGCTGCCAACTCAGGCGGCAACGTCGGCGCCACCATGCACGACATCGCCGAGCTCAACGGGCTCTCGCAGACCGGCGCCCTGCAGGTCGGCCAGCAGATCGCGGTCCCGCTCTACTGAGCCAGGCACCCACCGGTCCCGGTTTGCCTGCACCGCTTGCGGCCGCCCCGCTGGCGGTAGAGAACGTGTGCGACACGCCGGGCGTGTCGCGCAACATCTCTACCCTCACGGGCGCGCGCCGTTGGAACTCACAGATCGGCCAGACCGAACTCACGGATGAGCGGGACGGAACTCACGGATGAGCGGGACGGAACTCACGGACGGGCGGGGCGGTCACAACCGCGAGCGCCCGTCGTACCCGCCCCGCGGGGTGCCCAGGCCGAGCAGCGCGCCGACCGTCGGCGCCACGTCCACCGTCGTCGCCAGAGCTGTGGACACGCCTGGTCGTACGCGTGCCGAAGATGCCGTACAGGTAGTCCTTGTTGAGCACCGTGACGGTGGTCAGCCCGATCCGGCGCAGCCGCTCCAGCACGGTCGGGAAGCGCAGGTCGTCCGGCCGGTCCAGGGTGCGGACGGCCCCGGCCGCACGGTCGTAGATGCGTTGGCCGGCACCTGGGTGCGGTCCGGGCGCACCCCGGTCATCATCATCGTGTGGTTCGGAATGGTCTCCATCACCGGCAGCGCGCGCGCCTGCGGGTACCAGCGCCCGTGGCGGCGCAGCGCGTGCAGCCGCGGGGTCAGGTCCGGCGTGATCTCGTCTGGCCGGCACCCGTCGATGACCAGCACGTAGACCCGGGCGCGTGCCAACGAGGCGCCGCCTGCCCAGGGCGCCCCCGCAGCCCCGGACAGGACGACCCCAGCCCCCGCCGCACCGGCCCGCAGGACCGTACGCCGACCAGCAGCTCCGGCAGCAGCGGGCCCGTTCATCCGACCGGCCCCTGCACCGGGCGTACCCGCTGGGTCCCGCTGGTGACCGCCCAGGACGCCGAGTGGCGCGACGGTGTCCGTGGGTCCGCGCGGTCGGCGATGACGTACCAGTCCATCTGCACCCGCGCGGGTGTCACGTCGAGCACCGAGTAACCGTGGCTGTCGAGCTCCAGGTAGCGCACGTGCCGGTTCGCGGTCTGGATCGCCGCCTCGATGCTCAGCGAGGCCGTGCGAGGTGGCACGCCGAGGATGTCGTCCAGGTTGTTGCTGGTGACCGAGGAGCAGACCAGCTCGGTGGCCACGGTGCGCCGGTCCAGCGGGTACGACCCGGCGTCGCGCGGCAGGTCGCACGCCCAGGCGGAGTGGATGTCACCGGTGAGAAACACCGTGTCGGTGATCCCGCGGTCGGCGAGGAAGTCGAACATCCGGCGCCGGTCGGCTGGGTAGCCGTCCCACTGGTCGACGTTGTACGGCACCCCCTCCGACGGCAGCAGCCCGGTCGTGTCACGGAGCGCGTCCCTGGTCGGCTGCGGCAGTGGCGGGATCAGCACCGGGGCGATCATCACTGGGTTGCCGATCAGCTTCCACTGCGCGGAGGTGGTGGCCAGGCCGCGTTGCAGCCAGCCCAGCTGCTCGGTGCCGGCGATGCTGCGCTGCGGGTCGTCGACGGCGCCGAGGTCGGTGTCCACCTGCTCGTCGCGGTAGGTCCGCAGGTCGAGCATGGACAGCTCCGCGAGCCGCCCGAAGCGCAGCCGCCGGTAGATCTGGCGCCGTCGCCCACCACGGCGGTGCCGCCCAGGCGTGCCGGCATCCACTCGTCGTACGCCCGGTAGGCGGCCGCCCGGCGGGCATGCCACCGGCCCTCGACGCCGGGGGTGTGGTTCTCCGCCCCGCCGCACCAGGCGTCGTTGGCGCTCTCGTGGTCGTCCCAGGTGACGATGAACGGGAAGCGTGCGGGCAGGTTGGCCAGGTCGGCGTCGCGCTTGTACTGCGCGTGCCGGCGCCGGTAGTCGGAGAGGCCGACGATCTCCCGGGCGGGTACGTGCCGGCGTACGTCGACGTTGCCCTGGCCCAGGCCGTACTCACCGGGCGCGTACTCGTACAGGTAGTCGCCGAGGTGCAGCACCGCGTCCAGGTCGTCGCGGGCGGCGAGGTGCCGGTAGGCGCTGAACCAACCGGCCTGCAGGTTGGCGCAGGACACCACGCCCAGCCGCAACCGCGCGACGTCGGCCGCGTGCGCCGGCGCGGTACGGGTGCGCCCGACGCGGGACACGTGCCCGTCGAGCAGGAACCGGTAGTAGTACGACGTGGCCGGACGAGTCCGGTCGCGTCCACCTTGACCGTGTGGTCCTTACGGCGGCCGGTGCTGACTGTGCCGCTGGCCACGGTGCGCCGGAAGCCCGGGTCGCCGGAGACCTGCCAGCTGACCCGGACCGCCGGCCCGACGCCGGAGCCGGGAGTCGCGGCCGGGACGGGGGTGACCCGCGTCCACAGCACGACCCGGTCCGGAGCGGGTCACCGGAGGCGACGCCGTGCGCGAAGACCCGGTCGGCGGGGGCGGCGTCGGCGGCGGGCAGCAGGGCACCGGTCACCCCGACGGCAGCGGTGGTGGACAGGAACCTGCGACGGTTCAACCGGCTCATGGCCACATCCAATGCCGTTGCGAGCCGTCCGTGCCGCCCCGGGCGAGGAGTTCACCCAGCGTTCAGGCGCAGTCCAGTGCAGCCCGTCAGTGCTTGCGGGACCGAGACGATGCCTGCGCAGCGGCCCGTACCTCGGTGCCGGCACCCTCGGTCGACAGGTCGCCGGCCGTCGTCTCCAGGTGGGCGCGGACGAACCACTGGAACAGCTCGAGCTGGCGCAGGTGCCCGATCAGCATGTCCTCGGTGACGGCGTCGAGTTCGCCGACCTCGTCCTGGGCCTCGCGGTGGTCACCGATGATGCCGTCGTACACCAGGTCCAGGGCACCGAGGTGCTGGTCGGTGGTGGCCCGACCGAGGCTGTAGTCGTTCCAGGAGCGGTTCTTGACGATCTCGCCGGGCGTGCCGTTGGGGGAGATGCCCAGCGTCGCCATCCGCTCCGCGGTCTCGTCGACCATCGCGCGCACCTCGACCACGTGCGGGTCGATCATCTCGTGCACGGCGATGAAGTGCGGACCGACGACGTTCCAGTGCGCGTGCTTGAGGGTCAGCTGCAGGTCGTTCAGGGCGTTGAGCCGGTCCTGCAGGATCTCTCCGACCCGGTGCCCGTCCTCGAGGGTCATGCCCGGGACTGTGTAGCTGCCGATGTTGGCTGCCGCGATCGTGGACGTGCGCTTGCTCTTCTTGGTGGCCATGCCTTGAACGTACGGCGGCCGGTGCCGCGGTGCACGCCGAGACCGGCGCCCTGAATGAGCGAGGGGGTCCCCTGTGCCAATAGGTTTGGCACACAGGGGACCCGTCGCCAATTCAGCGGCGGTGCTGACCCACCACCTGAGCAGAAGGGCTCCCCGATGGCGTCGATCGGCTACACCCTCATGACCGAGCAGGCCGGCCCCAGCAGCTGGTGGCCGATGCCGCGGCTGCCGAACGGGCCGGCTTCGACTTCGAGGTGATGAGCGACCACTACTCGCCGTGGCTCGCCGAGCAGGGCCACGCCCCGTACGCCTGGAGCGTGCTCGGGGCGGTCGCACACGTGACCGAGCGGGTCGAGCTGATGACGTACGTGACGTGCCCGATCGTGCGCTACCACCCGGCAGTCGTGGCGCAGCAGGCGGCGACGATCGGGATGCTGTCGGACAACCGGTTCACCCTCGGCCTCGGCGCGGGGGAGAATCTCAACGAGCACATCGTGACCCACGGCTGGCCCCCGGTGAACGTGCGCCACGAGATGCTCGACGAGGCGATCACGATCATCAACAAGCTCTTCGACGGCGGCTACGTCAACTACGCCGGCACGCACTTCCGGGTCGACTCCGCGAAGCTGTGGGACCTGCCAGGGGTACGGGTGCCGCTGGCAGCGGCGGTGTCGGGTCCGCAGTCGATCCGCCGGTACGCAGGCGTGGTCGACCACCTGATCGCCGTGGAGCCCGACGCCGACGTGGTCACCGGCTGGGACGAGGTCAAGCAGGCCTCGAGCCGCAAGATCGGGCAGCTGCCGATCAGCTGGGGCCGGGACCGGGGCGCTGCGATCACCCGGGCGCACGAGCAGTTCCGCTGGTTCGCCGGCGGCTGGAAGGTCAACGCCGAGCTGCCCGGACCCTCAGCCTTCGCCGCGGCAACCCAGTTCGTGCGCGAGAGCGACGTCGCCGAGTCCATCCCGTGCGGTCCCGACATCGAGCCGATCACCGACGCGTTCGCAGCATTCTGGGACGCCGGCTTCACCGACGTGTGCCTGGTGCAGATCGGTGGCGACGAGCAGGGGGAGTTCCTGCGCTTCGCTAAGTCCGAGCTGCTGCCGGCCCTGCGCGCGGCCGCACCGGCAGGATCCGGGCCGGCCTGACCCCGTCAGGACCCGCTCCCAGAGCTCAGCGGCGGCGTACCAGCACCACGGTGACCACCAGGCCGACGGCCGCTGCTGCGGCCCCGACGACGGCCTGTGGCTGACGCTGCCAGAGGTCCTGCGCCTGCAGCTGCCAGTTGTGCAGGTTGGCCTGCGCGTTCTGCTGCCAGACCTGCGCGCTGTGCTGGGCCTGGTTCTGCCAGTCCTTCGCCTTGCCCTTGGCCTGCGCCTTGACGTCCAGCTTGTGGTGCAGCGCGTCGACTGTGTCGGCGAGGTGCTCGCGGGTCTGGTCGATGTCGCGGCGCAAGGCGTCCGGGTCGGACGCGTTCGGCTCGCTCGGTGAGGTGGTCACGGCTGGTGTCCCTTCGCTGCCTGGATGTCCTTCTTGGTGCTCTCGACGGCCTCGGTCGGCACCGGCGGTGTGGCCTGCTGCAGCTGGGACTTGCCCATCAGAGCGACGCCGCCGGCGATCGCGAGCAGCACGACCCCGATGATCAGCGCGGCCAACCAGGCGTCCACAGCCAGCGCGAGCGCCAGCACGGCGGCGGTGACCAGGCAGGCCCCACCGTACAGGCCGACGACCCCGGCTCCGCCGAACAGCCCGGCGCCGATGCCGGCGCGCTTGCCCTTCTCCTTCAGCTCGATCTGCGCCAGGGCCAGCTCGTCGCGGATCAGCCGGCTGACCTGCTCGCCGAGCTGGCTGGTCAGCTCACCGACGCTCGGTTCGGGCGGCGGTTGCGGGGTGTGGCTCACCATGTCTCCTCGTTCAACGGATGCGGACGTACGTTCAGCAGTTCCCCTCGAGGCCCTACCCAAACAGAGCAACGGTGTGACATTCAATGGCCTGGGTACGGAGCAACGCGAGCGCGAGGCTCGCGCACTCACCGGAGGAGCCCCATGGCCGAGCGTGCCACCGATACCCGTACCGACGACCGCGGGCACGACGACGTCCCCGGCGCGCAGGCGGACAAGCCGAGCCAGATCCCGGCCAAGGGCTGGTTCCAGGTGGCCCGCCGCGCGTTTGCGGAGATGGGCCGGGACCATGTCACGCTGATCGCCGGCGGCGTCGCGTACACGTGGTTCCTCGCACTGTTCCCCGGTCTGATCGCCGCGGTGATGATCTACGGCCTGGTCACCGACCCCGCCCAGGTGCAGCGCCAGGTCACGTCCCTGGCCGAGGGGCTGCCGCAGAGCGCCCAGAGCCTGCTCACGGACCAGATGACCTCCATCGCCCAGGGCTCCAGCAGCAGCCTGTCGATCGGTCTGATCGTCAGCCTCGCGCTCGCGCTGTGGAGCGCGTCGGCCGGAATGGCCGGGCTCGTTGTAGGCGATCAACATCGCCTACAACGAGGAGGAGGGACGCAACTTCTTCGTCAAGCGCGGCCTGGCGCTGCTGCTGACCGTGGGCTTCATCGTGTTCCTCGCCGTGTCGGTCGCGCTGGTCGCCGTGGTGCCGATCGTGCTCAACCAGCTCGGCCTGGGCATCGTCGCCACGATCGCCGCGCAGGTGGTGCGCTGGGTGGGCCTGGTGCTGGTGATGAGCGTGGCGCTGGCCCTGCTGTACCGGGTGGGGCCCGACCGCGACGCGCCGAAGCTCAGCTGGGTCAGCCAGGGGGCCGTCACCGCGACGGTCCTGTGGGTGATCGCGTCGGTCGGTTTCTCGTTCTACGTCGACAACTTCGGTAGCTACAACGAGACGTACGGCAGCCTCGCCGGTGTCATCGTGCTGCTGCTGTGGCTGTGGATCACCGCGACCGTCGTGCTGCTCGGCGCCGAGATCAACTCCGAGGCCGAGGGCCAGACGGCGCGGGACACCACCAAGGGCGAACCGGAGCCGATGGGGCAGCGGGACGCGGTGAAGGCCGACGAGGCGCCGCCGGCGGATCGCTGAGCTGCGCGGCCACCAGGTCCGTTGCGGGGACGCCCAGCGACGAAACGGTTCGTCGTGTCGGCGTCCGAAAGCCGCCAGCGCTGCATTCCTGCCGCCGCGACACTGGACACATGGCGATCACGATCACTGCCCTGCCCGCGTCGCTGGCCACGACAGCGGTCCGTGTCTGGGTCGACGAGGAGGGTGGCGCACCGCTGCGCTGCTGCCTGCGGGTCAGCCACCGCAGCGAACGGGTCGCACTCGCCTGCGTGACACCCCCGGGGCCGGCGGGCGCCTACCAGGAGACGGGTCCGGTCCTCCTGCACGCCGACGGCTGTGACGGTCCGAGCTCGCCGGGCTACCCCGAGGACTTCCGGTCACGACCGCAGGTGTTCCGTGCGTACGACGCTGGAGGCTCGATCGTCGGTGGTGAGCTGGTGGCCGCCGGCAGCGACCAGGAGGCGGTCGCCGAGCGGCTGCTGGCCGACCCGGGCGTGGAGTTCCTGCACACCCGCAACGTCGTGCACGGCTGCTACATGCTGATGATCCGGCGGGCATGACGACTGCTCCCCGGGTCGACCAAGGAGGGCTGATGGCCACCACCTGGCAGCTGACGATCGACTGCGAGGCCCCCACGGAGCTCGCCGCGTTCTGGGCCGCGGCGCTCGGCTACGTGCCGTCCCCGGTGCCGAGGGCTGGGCTCCAGCTCGTACGGGTGACGGCGTCTCGCCGGTCGGCCACCTGGGGCTCCTGAAAGTCCGATACGGCGCGGTGCCTGAGCGCTGCCGCCGCAACCTCGTGTACGCCGGCACTCCGATGGGTGAGCGCTGAGCTGAGCAGCGACCTCGCACCGTGCCGTTCGAGGAGTGGCCGGCCGTTCACGGACGCGTTTCCTCGACCGCGCCGCGCATCTGGCAGCGCTCGACCGCGGCGGTCCAGGCTCAAGCGGCGTCTGATCGCTGGTCGGTGTCGGGTGGGTGGCCGCGGGATCGGGGTCGGCCTCCCTGCTGCTTGAGCAGGATCGCGGAGACATGGTCGCGCAGCTGTTCGGCGTAATCGACGAGCGAATGTCGTCGGATGTCGCTGATCGGCTGTCCATCAGCGCGGGTGAACCTCGCGCCGCCGTGCCCGTCGCTGGTGCACACGAGCAGTCGACGGTGCAGCAACGTGTGACAGGCGCTGCACAGGCCGATCAAGTTGTCCATGTCCGTTGGTCCGCCGTCCAGCCAGCTGATGATGTGGTGGATCTCGAGGTGCTGGTTGTTGCACCCGGGGGTGGCGCACCGGAAGCCCTGGGCGGTGAGCACCGCCAGGCGCTGCTGGCGGGTGGCGATGCGTTCGGTGCGTCCCACGTCGAGCACATGGACGTACGGCGGCACCGGGCATCCGCACCGGTGCCGCACATCGTCGCCGTAGTG
>Ga0136624_1000032_pt1 | contig 37679 bp, 37 predicted proteins | sample AntDrymUQ4692206_2_FD_104802 | JGI IMG/M metagenome (GOLD analysis project Ga0136624, IMG submission 104802) | Polar desert sand microbial communities from Dry Valleys, Antarctica - metaG UQ469 (22.06) | ecosystem: Environmental > Terrestrial > Soil > Desert | place: Antarctica: Dry Valley... | reverse complement strand
GCGATGACGGCGGTCAGTGCGGCAGGTATGCCGACGAAGATCGCGATGGCGTACAGCGTGGACATCGGCTCGGGCTCGGGCCAGCTGGCAGGGGTGGCCGACGCGGGGGAGGCGGCCAGCGCCACGAGGACCGGGAGGGCGACCAGGGCGCAGAGCCGAGCGGCGATGCGGGGAGACCATGCCATGGGGCTACGGTAGCGATATCTGGCGGGTCCGCAGCACGGGCACCGCTCTAGTCTTCGCTGCATGACTGCCCCCGACGATGTGTGCCTGCGCAGCGCCCTGGACCTTGCCGCGGCCTACCGCTCCGGCGAAACGACTCCCAGCGACGTCGTGGACCACCTGCTGGCCCGGATCCGGACCCACGCCGACACGGTCGGTGCCTTCGTCACCGTGACCGCTGACCGGGCGCGGGCACGAGCCGGTGCTGCCACCCAGCGCTTCAGGGACGGCGACGGTGCCCGGCTGCCCGCGCTGTACGGCGTGCCGACCGCGATCAAGGACCTCACGATGACGGCAGGGGTACGCACCATGTTCGGCTCCGCGGCCATGCGCGAGCACGTGCCGACGGTCAGCGACGAGGTGGGCGTGCGGCTCGAGGCAGCCGGCCTGATCAGTCTCGGCAAGACGAACACGCCAGAATTCGGCTCACCCTGCTACACCGAGCCCGACGTGGCCCCACCGGCGCGCACACCACACGATCTGACCCGATCGGCCGGCGGTTCCTCCGGCGGCGCGGCCGCGGCTGTGGCGGCCGGCCTCGTGCCGGTGGCGCACGGGTCCGACGGTGGCGGCTCCATCCGTATCCCTGCAAGCGTCTGCGGGCTGGTGGGCTTCAAACCGACACGTGGCCGGATCAGCGCCTCCCCCGTGCATGGTGACATCAGCGGGCTCTCGACCCACGGCTCGCTCGCGACGACGGTCCGCGACGCCGCCGCCCTGCTCGACGTCATGTCCGGTCACCATCCCGGTGACCCCACCTGGGCACCTCCGCTGCCCGAAGGCGAGACCTACCTCGGCTGGTGCGACCGTACGCCGGGACTTCTGCGCGTCGCGTGCTTCAGCGAGCCGCTGATCAGTGACCGCGAGCTCGACCCGCAGGTACGCGGCGCGTACGAGGAGGCCCGGCTTCTGCTGGCGGACCTCGGTCACGAGGTCATCGAGATCGAGCCGCCACCGCTGCGCGACGCGGTCCCGGACTTCGAGGTCGTGTGGGCGGTCGGCACCACCGGGATCCCGGTGCCCGCCGAGGCGGAGCACCTGCTGCGCCCCCTCACCCGCTGGTTGCGGGAACGCGGCGCGGGCACCTCGGCCGCGCAGTTCCAGGCCGCCCTCGTCGGCATGCGGCAGGCAGCCGCTGCTGCACTCGCCACCATGCACCCGTACGACGCGGTGCTGACCCCGACTCTCGGGCAGCTCCCGGCGATGGTCGGCGCTCTGCGCAACGACGAGGACCCGGCGGCCGACTTCGAGGCACAGAAGCGCTTCACCCCGTTCACTGCTGCCTGGAACGTCACCGGCATGCCAGCGGTCTCCATGCCGACCGGTTGGTCCGACGAAGGACTCCCGATCGGCACCATGCTGGCCGGGCGCCCGGGCGAGGACCACCTGCTGCTGTCGCTCGCCGCCCAGGTCGAGGCAGCGCTGCCCCCGTTGCGCCGGGCTGTGGTGGGTTGAGCGATGAGGCTGGCATCCCGCACACCGCACCGGGCACTCGCGCCGTATATCGAGCGGATCTGGTACGCCTGCGATGCCATGGCACCCGAGCGACGGGAGCGACGGCTGCCGACCGGAACCGTGCAGCTGCTGGTCAACCTCGCCGATGACCAGCTCAGCTGGTTCGACGGGCAGGGGCGCCACAGTGCGGCGGGGGCCGGATTCGCGGCCGCTCTACCCCGGGCCATGGACATCGACGTCGCCGAGCAGCGCGCCGTCCTCGGCGTCAGCTTCCGACCGGGTGGGGCTGCGGCGTTCGTCGGCGACCCCACCCTCGACGCACCCGTGGTCGACCTCGGTGCGGTGTGGCCGAGGGCTGCTGACCTGCGCGACCGACTGCTCAGGGCACCCGACCCACTCGAGACCCTGGAAACCTTCCTGCTGGACGCCACCCGGGACGCGCTACCGCTGCAGCCGTACGTCGGCCCGGCCGCTCGCGCCCTGGCCTCCGGTCGCAGGGTCGCCGACGTCGCGGACATGCTCGGCACCACGACCGGCTCGCTGCACCGACGCTTCCGCGGTGCCGTCGGTCTGGCGCCGAAGCAGTATGCACGAGTCGCCCGGCTCCAGCGCCTGCTGGGATCGCTCGTCCACGGCGCGGGCCATGACTGGTCCGGCCTCGCCGCGACCCACGGCTGGTACGACCAGTCGCACCTCGTCCACGACTTCGCCGACCTCACCGGCATGACACCGTCCGCCTACCGACCCCGGCACAGCGCCTGGAGCAACCACGTCGATCCACCCGCATGAGCGATTTCTCCAATCGGCTGGCAGTCGAAAGACGGCAGGATGGGGCCATGTCCGTGACAGTGATTCCCCTCCTGGTGGTGCGCGAGTCCGACGCCGCGATCGACTTCTACGTGCGCGCCCTGGGCGCTGTGAAGGTCACCCGTTACACCGCGCCCGACGGCGCAGTCGTGCACGCAGACATTCGCGTCGGCGACGCACTTGTCGCCCTCAAGGACGAGGACCACGTCGATCGGTCCCCACTGACCCTCGGGGGCACCTCCGTCGTACTGACGCTCGACGTCCCCGACGCCGACGCCGCAGGCGAGGCGCTGCGCTCCGCCGGCGCCACCACCGTGTTCGAGATCAACGACATGCCGTACGGCTACCGCCAGGGAAGATTCACCGACCCGTTCGGTCACCAGTGGATCGTCAACCAGGCCATTGCCGACCTGAGCCACGAGGAGGCCCAGCGACGCTTGGACGACATGTCAGCGCGAAATGGCAGGATTCGGACCACCTGAGCGCGCCGGCGTGGTCGAAATCCCGCCAATCCGGCCCCGACGGCATGTCCGGCCGCGCGGTGGCACAGCTTGGGTACGTCACCCGCCCAGCTGTGCGTGCTCTAGCCTCGCCGGGTGAACCGGCACCCCTACCCGTACGCCCGGCGCGACGACGTGGTCGACCAGCTGCATGGCGAGCACATTGCCGACCCGTACCGCTGGCTGGAGGACCCCGAGAGCGAAGCCACGACCACCTGGTCGAAGGCGCAGGACGAGCTGTTCGAGCGGCACCGGTCGTCGTGGCCGCTGCGCGAGCACTTCGCCGAGCGGGTCGCCGAGCTGCTGCGCACCGGGCACGTCGGAGCGCCGGTCTGGCGTGCGGAGCGCTTCTTCTTCTCCCGGCGGATGCCCGACCAGGACCACGCCGTGCTGGTCACCGTCGACCCTGACGGCACCGAACGCGTGCTGGTCGACCCGATGCAGCTCGACCCGGACGTGCTGTACGTGCTCGACGCGGCCTTCGGGGAACAGGTCGACGGACCGATCGACCGCTGCCGCTACTCCCCCGTCGCCTGGCTGCCGGACTCCAGCGGCTTCTACGTCAGCCGGCAGCTGCCCGCCGTCGATCTGCCGGCGGACGAGGTGCAGTACCACCGGCGGGTGTGGTGGCACCGCCTGGGCGACGACCCAGGGAACGACACCGTGGTGTTCGGCGCCGACCTGGCCAAGACGAGCTTCTTCGGCGTGCGCGTGAGCCTGGACGGCCGCTGGCTGGTGGTCAGCGCGAGCCGCGGCACCGCACCACGCAACGACGTGTGGCTCGCCGATCTGGACGCCGGCGACTCCAGTGCACCCGACCTGCGTCCGGTCGTCACCGGTCTGGACGCGCGCACCGACCTGTGGGTCGGCCACGACGGGGTGCTCTACGTGCACACCGATCACGAGGCGCCCCGCGGGCGGCTGCTGGTCGGCGACCCACAAGACCCTGACCCTGCGGCGTGGCGTGAGGTCATCGCCCCGGACGACGAGGCGGTGCTCGAGGCCGTCGCGGTGCTCGAGCTGGCCGACGGCCCGCAGCTGCTGTGCTCGTGGACCCGTCACGCGGTGAGCGAGCTCAGCCTGCACGACCCCGTGACCGGCGCGCGGCTCGGCGCCATCGACCTACCCGGTCTTGGCACCGTCGGTGTCCTGGTCGCCCGTCCCGAGGGCGGCTCACAGGCATGGTTCAGCTGGACCGACCACGTCACGCCACCGCGGGTGCTGCAGCTGGACGGTGACACCGGCACGACACGGGTGCACGCCACACCGCCGGGCACGGTGCCCGACACGTCCCGGGTACGGGTCGAGCAGGTCAGCTACGACTCGTACGACGGCCAGCAGGTCCGGATGTTCGTGCTGCAGCATGCCGACGCGCCCGCCGGCCCACGTCCCACGATCCTTTACGGGTACGGCGGCTTCGGGATCTCGATGCGCCCGTCGTACTCGGCTGGCACCCTCGCCTGGGTGGAGGCGGGCGGCGCCTACGCGATGGCCAACCTGCGTGGCGGCGGCGAGGAGGGCGAGGCATGGCACCGGGCCGGAATGCTCCAGCACAAGCAGCGGGTGTTCGACGACCTGCACGCCGCCGCCGAGCGGTTGGTCGACGACGGCGTGACCCGACCGGACATGCTCGCAATCCACGGCGGCTCCAACGGTGGCCTGCTGGTCGGCGCCGCACTGACCCAGCGACCCGACCTGTACGTCGCGGTGGTCTGCTCGGCGCCGCTGCTGGACATGGTGCGCTACGAGCTGCACGGACTGGGCCGGTTGTGGAGCGAGGAGTTCGGCAGTGCCGCCGACCCCGAGCCACTGCGCTGGCTGCTGACGTACTCGCCCTACCACCGGGTTCGTCCCGGCACCGCGTACCCGGCCGTGCTGTTCACCGTGTTCGATGCGGACAGCCGGGTGGACCCGTTGCACGCCCGCAAGATGGCTGCCGCCCTCCAGCATGCGACGTCGGCGGACCCGGCTGTGCGGCCGGTGCTGATGCGCCTCGAGCGCCACGTCGGTCACGGCGCCCGCTCGGTGTCGCGCGCCGCCGGGAGATCGGCCGACACGCTGGCGTTCAGCGCCTGGGCGACCGCGCTCACCACGGATGCGGTTGAGTGAGCACATGACCTCGCAGCAGATTCTGAGCGTCCCGACCGGGCTGCTGGACGAGCTCCGGCAGAGCCGGTTCGCCGAGAACTGGGCAGACTACTTCGTCGTGCGCCCGATCACGATCCTGGGGCTGCTGATCCTGGGCTGGGCGTTGCGGTGGGCCGCATTCCGGGCGATCGACCGGATCACGGTGCAGGCCGCCGAGGGCTCGGTGCCGGGCGTGCTGTCACGCAACAAGGCGAGCAAGGAGCCCGAGGCCAGCGCGATAGCCACGGCCCGTCGAGAGCAACGCGCCGGGGCGATGAGCTCGCTGCTCAAGAGCATCGTGACGATCATGATCGCCACGATCGTCGGCTTCATGGTGATCTCCCAGCTGGGGTACGACATCGCCCCACTGATCGCCTCGGCCGGCATCATCGGGGTGGCTCTCGGGTTCGGGGCGCAGAGCCTGGTCAAGGACTTCCTGCTCGGCATCTTCATGATCCTGGAGGACCAGTACGGCGTCGGTGACTCCATCGACCTCGGCGAGGCCAGCGGCACCGTGGAGGCGGTCGGGCTGCGGGTGACCCGGCTGCGGGACGTCAACGGCACCGTCTGGTACGTCCGCAACGGGGAGGTGCTGCGGGTGGGCAACATGAGCCAGAACTGGGCTCGTACCGTGCTGGACATCCCGGTCGCTTACACCGCCGACCTCGACCAGGTCCGCACCGTGCTCCGCGACATCGCGCACGACGTGTGGGAGGACCCAGACTTCCGCAACGACGTGATCGAGGAGCCGGAGGTGTGGGGGGTGGAGCGTCTGGATCCCGACGGCGTGGTCATGCGCGTGGTGCTGAAGACCGCGCCGCTGGAGCAGTGGACCATCGCACGGGAGATGCGCGAGCGGATCAAGGAACGCTTCGACGTGCTCGGGATCGAGATCCCACTTCCCCAGCGGGTCGTCTGGCACCGCGACCCACCGGGCACGGATGCGCCCGACTCGTCGACTGGGAGCAACAGCAGCGACGTGCGCGGCACCTCCTCCTGACCCAGACTGAACCCATGCCCACGACCCTGAAGGCCCTGGTGACCGGTGCCACCGGCTACCTCGGCGGTCGCCTGGTCCCCGAGCTGATCCGGGCCGGGCACGATGTACGCGTCATGGTGCGCGACCCGCTGCGGATCGAGGCCCAGGCCTGGTCCGGTGACGTCGAGGTCGCCAAGGCCGATGCGACCGATGCACCATCCGTGCGTGTGGCACTCGAGGGGGTCGACGTTGCGTACTACCTGCTGCACTCGATCGCCACCGGCGACGACTTCGCCCGGACCGAGCTCGACATGGCGACCACCTTTGTCTGTGCCTGCGAGGACGCCGGGGTCTCCCGCGTCGTCTACCTCGGTGGCCTGACCCCAGCGGACGAGTCGCTGTCCCCGCACCTGGGGTCCCGGCACGCCGTGGGCCGGCTGTTCGTCGACTCGGATGTGCCGGCGGCGTACCTGCGTGCGGCCATGGTGATCGGCTCCGGATCGGCGTCCTTTGAGATGCTGCGCTACCTGACCGAGCGGCTACCCGTCATGGTGACACCACGGTGGGTCGACAACCTGATTCAGCCGATCGCCGTGCGCGACGTGCTCGGCTACCTCGTCGGCTGCGCCGCGCTGGCACCGGAGGTGAACCGGTCCTTCGACATCGGCGGCCCCGACACCCTCACCTACCGCGACATGATGCAGCAGTACGCCACCATCAGCGGCCTGCCCAGGCGTCGGATCATCCCCGTCCCGGTGCTGAGCCCCACGCTGTCCAGCCACTGGGTCGGGCTCATCACGCCCGTGCCGGGCGCGCTGGCCAGGCCGCTGGTGGAGTCCCTCAAGCACAAGGTGGTGTGCGAGGAGGACGACATCAAGCAGCACCTGCCGGACCCGGCCGAGGGGCTGCTCGGCTTCACCGACGCGGTCCGGCTCGCGCTCAGCAAGGTCCAGAACCTGCAGGTGCCCACGCGCTGGTCGTCGGCCTCCACGGCGGGCGCGCCGAGCGAGCCGATGCCCAGCGACCCGGACTGGGCCGGTGGCGACGTCTACCTGGACGAGCGAGAGCGCGAGGTCGACGCCTCCCCGCATGCCCTGTGGCGCATCATCGAGGAGATCGGGGGCGAGAACGGCTGGTACTCCTTCCCCCTCGCCTGGCGCATCCGCGGCTGGCTCGATCGGCTCAGCGGCGGTCCAGGACTGCGCCGCGGGCGTCGCAACCCGCGCGACCTGGTCGTGGGCGACGTCCTGGACTGGTGGCGGGTAGAAGCCGCGGAGGACGGGCGGTTCCTGCGATTGCGGGCCGAGATGCGGCTGCCGGGCCTCGCCTGGCTCGAGCTGGAGGTCGGGTCCGACGAGGGCGGCACGACCACCTTCCGTCAGCGCGCACTGTTCCACCCCCGCGGTTTGCTGGGCCATGCCTACTGGTGGGCGGTGTGGCCGTTCCACGGCATCGTGTTCGGCAGCATGCAGCGAAACATCGCGAATGCGGCCGAGGCGCTGGCCACGGATCCCGAGGCCGACCTCCGCGTGTGAGCTGCGGGAGGTGTCACCGTCCTGCACGACGGGCAGCACGGTTCGGGGACGCCGCCACCGGCGTACCGACCCGAGGCCTCGAGCCCTTGCGCTGGCAGGGATGATGGGGACGTGTCCGAGCAGCCCAAAGCCTCCGTCGAGCAGACCTTCTACGACGTCATCGGCGGTCACGAGACGATCGCCTTCATCGTGCGCCGCTTCTACGAGGGCGTCGCCACAGACGACGTGCTGCTCGCGATCTACCCCGACGAGGACCTCGAGCCGGCCGAGCGCCGATTCCGCATGTTCCTCGAGCAGTACTGGGGCGGTCCTACGACGTACTCCGAGGAGCGCGGTCACCCGCGGCTGCGCATGCGGCACGGCCCCTTCGCCGTGACGCACCTCGCGCGCGAGCGCTGGCTGCACCACTTCCGGGTCGCCCTCGACGAGGCAGAGCTGGCTCCCGAGCACGAGGCCCAGTTCTGGGCGTACGTCGAGCGCGCTGCTCTGCACATGGTCAACAGCCCGGACTGAGGTCGCTCGGCCTGCGACCCCCGCGCCGAGATCCGACCTGATGGTCGTGCGCGGGCCCCGGACTGACTCGCAACTCGGATCTCGGCGAGAACCACGGGCGATCGTCAGGCCGTCCGACACGTCAGGAGTACGACGCCGGAGCGGAACGGCTCGGCCTCGACAAGGGCGAGCTTGGGCACGGCGGTCGCGTCCTCCAACAGGCGCCGACCGCGCCCGAGCACCACCGGGTACACGAACAGCCGGTACTCCTCGACGAGCCCAGCAGCGATCAGGGCGTGCACGAGCGTGATGCTGCCGGTGACACCGATCTCGCCACCCGGCTGGTCCTTCAGCGACCCGATCTCGTCGACCAGCGGACCCCGCAGCACCGTGGTGTTCTCCCACTCCGGATCCTGCATCGTGCTGGACACGATGTACTTGGACACCTGGTTGAGGTGCGCGGTGATGCCCGTCGTGTCGTCGATCTGGGCAGGCCAGTACCCGCGGAACTCCTCGAACGTCGAACGTCCGAGCAGCAATGCCCCCTCCGACTCCATCTGCTTGCGCAACGTCTCCTCGACGTCGGAGTTGTCGACGTCGGCCTCGTCTCCTGCCGGGGCGAACCATCCTCCGGTCTCCTCGATGACGCCGTCGACTGTGATGTTCTGGTCACGACGAGCTTCCGTGTGCTTGACATGCACGCTTCCCTTTCGCTAGCTGGGACTGTTGTGCCGGATACCCAGTGCAGACCTGATCAGGCACCGGAACTCATCGGTCTCTGCGGTGAGGCGGGGCAGTCGCCCTCGTCGAGCAGGCCTGTGGATACGGCCTGTGGATACGCTCCCGCGGGAGTGCTTCCACAGGCGACCTCCGGAACCTTGCGTCCTGGCGCCAGTGGCGCCAGAATGGCGCCATGCCGAGCGTGCAGATCAAGGATGTTCCGGAGGACGTGCATGCGGTCCTGCGACGGCGCGCTGCCGCCGCTGGTCAGTCGTTGCAGGAGTACCTTCTGACTCAGGTGAGTGAGCAGGCCCGAACGCCCACGCTGGACGAGGTGCTGGACCGCGCGGGTGGTCGCGCGGGTGGTCGGCTGCGGGCAGGAGACGCCGTTCGCACGATACGGCGCGAACGCGACGGTCGATGATCGTCGTCGACGCCAGCGTCCTGGCCACAGCGCTGGGTGACGACGACGTGGATGGTGACCGGTTCCGCGCGCGACTGCGAGGCGAGTCACTGAGCGCCCCGGAGCTGATCGACCTCGAGGTGGCTTCGGCGCTGAGGCGTCAATCGGCGTCAGGACTGCTGAATGACCGGCGTGCAGCGCAGGCACTGAGTGACCTCATCGAGTTGCCGATGCGACGCGTACCGCACCGCCACCTGCTTGCCCGCTCTTGGGAGCTGCGCGACAACCTGACTGTCTACGACGCCTCGTACGTCGCGCTCGCCGAAGCGCTGGACCTCCCCCTGGTGACGGCTGATCGCCGACTTGCCAGGGCGGCCGGCATCGGATGTGCGGTCGAGGTGCTTGTGTGACCGACCGGCAGGACGTCAGTTGTCAGCCGACGGGTCACGGGTCGGGCTGGGGGGTCGCAGCCGTGCGTAGATCGCGGCAGCAGGCGCCAGGATGCCTGCGGACACGATCAGCGCGACGGGGATCGAGGTGCGGGTCGCCAGGGCTCCGAGCGGTGGCCCTCCGACCACCTGGCCCAGGGCATCGGTCTGGCTGTTCATCGACAGGACGGTCGCTCGGGATCGGGAGTCGACGTTGCGATTGAGCCACGCGGCCTGGATCGGGTACGCCACCACCCGGGCGGCGTCGCGGACCCAGATGGCTGCGAGTGCGAGCCAGAGGTTGCCGAGCAGCGCCAGGCCGAGCACGCCGGCCACCTGGATCAGCACGAGCACAGCGAGCAGGGCGTTGGGATGCAGGTCGTTGACCGTCTTCGTCCCGACCCGGTTGACGACGAGGCTGACGAGCAGCGAGACCAGTGTGCCGATCAGGACGATGAGAGCGAACCAGACGGCGGAGCTGTCGGTTCCGAACACGGAGGGGAACGTGAACTCCTCGATGAGGCGGGCCGCCCAGAGCCGGTCGAACACCTCACTGGACAACCCGACGAGCAAGCTGATCAGGAAGAAGGAGCGCACCACGGGGCGGCGGTGCACCTGGGCAAGGCCGTCGGTGAAGGACCGCCGCATGTGCGCGAAGGTCTCCCGCTCGTCGCGAGGGGTGCGATGAAAGTTGCCCTCGGGCATGACGAGGACCAGAACGCCGGCAAGGACCACGTAGCCGATTCCGGGCAAGGACGATCGGCAGCCGTAGGTCGACGATTCCGAGTCCTCCGGCGGCGATGGTGCCGGTGAAGGTCATGGCGAGGCCCAGCTGTTCCGCACGGGTGAAGACGGGCTGAACGTTGCCCTCACCGATCTCGTCGGTGATCCAGGCTTCGGTGGCCGGAGGTGAAGGTGTACCCGATGCCCCAGACGATCTGGGCGAGGAGGACCGCCCAGAAGACCGGCAGGGCTCCCTGCAGCACGATCCCGGTTCCGATCAGTACGAGGCCGATCAAGACGGAGAGCCGGCGTGAGTACAGGTCCGCCACGATGCCGGTGGGGATCTCACCGAGGAAGCAGGTGACCTCCAGGAGGGTGCCGACGAGGACGAGCTGCAACGGTGTCAGGCCCACAACCTGCACCTGGTAGAGCAGGGTCAGGGCAAAGGCGAGGGAGTGGAACAGCGACCAGCTCCCCTGCAGGCAGTAGTACGTACGAGTCGGATCGGCAGACCTGCGTGGCCCGCGCAACAGCATGGTGAGCATGGACGAGTTCTCCTGAGAGACCAGACGGCGTCAACGGGAGACGGCCGGGCGAAGCCGTCGCGGGGCCAGTGGTCGGCCCGGGTTTCCGTTAGCTGTGACGTGCACCCGACACCAGCGCGGAGGAGCCGCGCCTGATCACTCGAGGGATGCAGCCTCTCAGGACTGTGAACGCATGGCAGACACGCTTTCGGACGACGGGACGGTTCGCGGCCGCCCCGTGGTGCACCCACGCAGCCAGGTCCGGCGCCATCAAGGCTGCGACTCGCGCCTCGTGCGCACTGGCGTCCTCCGGGGTGAGCCACGAGCGCCAGCCGCCGGACGTACCGCTGCGGAAGAACCGGCGGTTGTCCGTGATCAGGCCCTGCCGTTCGTCGGGCACCCTCATCAGCGCGATCACGCATCCGGTCGAACGTGGCCGCCTCGACCAGCTCCGACCACGACGCACCTGGCACCTCGATCCCCAACCGGTCGGCTAGGCGCCGCATCTCGCCCTCCAGATCACGCTCGAGGTCGGCGAAGTGCACGAACACGACGGACGGGTCGTCTCGCCGTGCCCAGGCGACCTGCTGCTGCCAGGCCCACCCGCGCAGCGTGCACAGGTCCTCGGCCGGCGGGTCGTCGGCGTTCATCCAGCGCAGCAGGCTGGACCGCTCGTCCAGTGGCTCGGGTGCCGGACCTGCTGGCTCCGGGGCGCCGGTCAGCCGGCGGATCGCGGCCCGGTCGAGGTTGGCGGCCTGGTGGTGCAGCGACACCGCGACGTCGCGCGGGTCACGACCGACCACCAGGTACGTCACGCCGTCCGCCCGTGGCAGGCCATCCAGCGGGGTGTGCGTCTTGACGAAGCGGCGGTGCTGCTGTGCGTCGAGCTGCCCGTACACCTCGGCTGCGGGCCGGACCAGCATGTCCAGCCACGGCGACAGCGTGGTCAGCGGTGCGGGCAGCCGGGCGGTGCCGAAGAGCAGCAGCGCGCAGATCATCTGGGTCCAGGTCGTACCCGCCTTGGACGGGGCGCTGATGACGATGTCGCCCTCGCGGAAGGCGAAGCCCTCCCATCGCGCGCTGTCCTCGATCGACGAAGTAACGCGTCGATGGCATCTGGAGACCGTAGCGCTCCCGCCCAGTGCCGTGGCATACGTCCGTGTGGTGGAGTTCCTGCGAGCACACACTCGTCACGGGGTGGCCCCGTGACGAACCTATGGTCACGGGGCCACCCCGTGACGATCACCGGCGTCAGACGCTGACGAGCACCGACTCGAAGCTCTTCCGTTCCGAGTCGCCCAACGGGCGCGATCGACCCGCGGCCGGATCGAAGCCGACCAGGACCGCGCGCGCCGTCGCGAACACGGTCTCCTCGTCGTGCACCGCCGCCTGCAGCTCGAACGACGAGCGCCCGATGCGGGTGAGCCAGGTGCTGACCTGTACCGGCTCGAGGCGGAACTCGATCGGGCGCTGGTAGCTGATGTCGAAACGGGCCACGACAAAGCCGCCGACGGTGCCCACGCCTGGCTCCGCCGCGGCCAGCGAGGAGATGAACGCGATCCTGGCCTCCTGGCAGTACTCGACGTACTTCACGTTGTTCACATGGCCGTAGGAGTCGATGTCGCTCCACCGGACCCGGCACGAGTACGTGTGCGCCGGCGAGGAACCCCGCAGATCGGGCACGCTGCTGCGCGGACCGCGCTCGACCACGGGCTCCCCCGTGTACACGCCCAGGGCCGTGCGTTCGTCGTCGCGGATGCGTCGGGGCCGGTCGTCGGTGAACGAGAACGGCGCGAGCAGCGAGCTGGCCCGCAAGTACACCCGGCGGTCCGGACCGGCATCGACCACCTCGTAACCGAGGCGGAAGGAGGCAGCGCGCACCTGCTCCACCCAGGACTCGATGCGCACCGGCTCGGGGGCGAAGACCAGCGGTCTGGCGTACTCGAGCTCGTGACTCACCACGACGACACCTTCGGCGAGCTCGGCCGCTTCGGGACCGGGTGCATGGATGCGCATCATGTCCACCCGCGCTTCCTGCAGGTAGTCGACGTACACGACGTTGTTCACGTGACCGAGGGAGTCCATGTCGGCCCAGCGCAGGGGGCAGTCGTAGAGGTGGCGCACCCGGAGAGTGTGGCAGAGCACCGGTGGCGGTACTGCGGTCATCGGTGGCAGACTGACTCGCGCTGGGCTAAGCAAGCGCTTACCCTTCATCGACATGATTCCCAAGCCACTGAGGAGCACGTGTATGCCTGAGCCGACGCAGCGCACCGCGATCGTGACGGGCGCCGCCCGGGGGATCGGCGCCGCCGTGGCCCTACGCCTCGCAGCCGACGGCATGCAGGTGGGCGTGATCGACCTCGACGAGGCGGCCTGCGCCGGTACCGTGGACGCCATCGCAAGGGCCGGCGGGCGGGCGCTGGCCGTCGGTGCCGACGTGGCGGACGAGGCGGCTGCGGAGGCCGCCGTCGAGCGGATCGCCACGCAACTCGGCGAGCCCGCCGTGCTGGTCAACAACGCCGGAGTGCTGCGCGACAACCTGTTGTTCAAGATGAGCGTCGACGACTGGGACACCGTCCTGGCCGTGCATCTGCGAGGCTCGTTCTTGATGAGCCGGGCCGTGCAGGCGTACATGACCAAGGCCGGGTACGGACGCATCGTCAATCTGTCCAGCACGTCGGCGCTCGGCAACCGGGGGCAGGCCAACTACGCAGCTGCCAAGGCCGGGCTGCAGGGGTTCACCAAGACACTGGCGATCGAGCTCGGCAAGTTCGGGATCACCTGCAACGCGATAGCGCCGGGCTTCATCGTGACCGACATGACAGCTGCCACCGCGGCCCGCATCGGCGTGGACTTCGAGCAGTTCACGCAGGCCACTGCCAAGACCATCCCGGTGCAGCGGCCCGGCTACCCCGAGGACATCGCGCACACGGCGTCGTTCCTGGTGAGCGAAGGGGCGGGCTTCGTGTCCGGCCAGGTGTTGTACGTCGCCGGCGGACCGAGGGACTGAGCGGCATGCGTACCTTCAACGGACTCGACGACGTCGCCGCGGCGGTGGGCGAGCACCTCGGCCACACCGAGTGGCAGACCATCACCCAGGAACAGGTCAACCTGTTCGCCGATGCGACCGACGACCACCAGTGGATCCACGTCGACGCCGAGCGGGCGGCGACCGGTCCCTTCGGCAGCACGATCGCGCACGGCTTCCTGACGCTCGCACTGATCCCGAGCCTGGGCGGGAAGCTGTTCCAGCTCGAGGGCATCACGATGGGCATCAACTACGGCACGAACAAGGTCCGCTTCCCCCAGCCGGTCCCGGTCGGTGCGCGCATCCGGGCCGGTGTCGAGGTGCTCGAGGCGACACCCGGCCGGCAGGGCATGCAGGTGGTGTGGAAGTACGTCATCGAGATCGAGGGTCTTGACAAGCCGGCCTGCGTCGCCGAAACCGTCACCGTCCTGGTCGCCTGACCCGCCTCCACCCCGCCCATCCGTGACTTTGGTGCCGCCCATCCGTGAGTTGCTGCGCCCGTACGCCGGGTCTCGCCCCACGCGGTCGCTTCAACGGCGAGCAGCTGCATGCGGAGTGGCATGCACGAGCACCGTTGGTGGGGCCTTGACGAGATCAGTGCCTACGACGGGCGTTGCAGCCACCCGAACTCACGGATCGGTGCACCCGAACTCACGGATCGGCGCACCCAAACTCACGGATCGGCGCACCTGAACTCACGGATGGTCAGGACAGGCGCTCGAGGACCATCGCCATGCCCTGACCACCACCCACGCACATGGTCTCCAGCCCGTACTGCTTGTCGTGGTGCTGCAGCGAATTGATCAACGTCGAGGTGATCCGCGCCCCGGTCATGCCGAACGGGTGGCCGACGGCGATCGCGCCACCGTTGACGTTGAGCCGATCGATGTCGATATCGAGGTCGCGGTAGGACGGGATCACCTGCGCGGCGAACGCCTCGTTGATCTCGACCAGGTCGATGTCCTCGATGCTCATGCCGGCGCGAGCCAGGGCCTGACGCGACGCCGCCACCGGTCCGTAGCCCATGATCTCCGGCGACAGACCGGTCACTCCCGTGGAGACGACGCGGGCGAGTGGCGTGACCCCCAGTTCAGCCGCCTTCGTGTCGCTCATGACGACAAGCGCCGCGGCACCGTCGTTGAGCGAGCAGCAGTTGCCGGCAGTGATGGTGCCGTCAGGCCGGAAGACCGGCTTGAGGCCGGACACGCCCTCCATCGTCACACCTGGCCGCGGGCCGTCGTCGGTCGAGACGACCGTGCCGTCGGGTAGCGTCACGGGGGTGATGTCCTTCGCCCAGAAGCCGTCGACGATGGCCTTCTCCGCGAGGTTCTGCGACCGCACGCCGAACTCGTCCTGCTCGGCCCGGCTCACCCCCTTGACGGAGGCAAGGTTCTCCGCGGTTTGTCCCATGGCGATGTAGGCATCGGGGACGTCGCCGGACTCGCGCGGATCGCTCCACACCGACGTGCCTGCACCCGTACGTGCCTGCGTACGTACCTGGGCGTCAGCGAAGCAGGGATTACGGGTGTCCGGATGCGAGTCCGAACTGCCCCTGGCGAACCGGGACACCATCTCGACCCCCGCCGAGATGAACACATCCCCTTCACCGGCCTTGATCGCGTGCAGCGCCATCCGGGTGGTCTGCAACGACGACGAGCAGTAGCGCGTGACGGTCGTGGCCGGCAGGTGGTCCATGCCGAGCTTCACCGCGACGATGCGTCCCATGTTGAAACCCTGTTCACCGCCCGGCAGGCCGCAGCCGAGCATCAGGTCGTCGATGTCGGTCGGGTCCAGCGAAGGCACCTGGTCCAGCGCGGCCTGCACCATCACGGCGGCGAGGTCGTCGGGGCGCAGATCCTTCAGCGACCCCTTGCCGGCCCGTCCGATCGGCGATCGGGCAGCGGAGACGATGACGGCTTCGGGCATGGGCCCACCTTTCACAGAGGAAACGTACGGGAGCGGTCACAGACCGAGATCGCGGCCGATGAGCTCCTTCATGATTTCGTTGGAACCGGCCCAGATCTTGGTGACGCGGGCGTCACGCCAAGCCCGGGCGACGCGGTACTCGTTCATGTAACCGTAGCCGCCGTACAGCTGCACGCAGTGGTCGAGCACGTCGTTCTGGACCTGTGCGCTCCACCACTTCGCCTTGGCTGCGTCGACGGCGCTCAGCGTGCCCGCGTTGTGCGCGAGGACTCCCTGGTCGACGTACGCCTGGGTCACCTCGATGCGGGTGACGAGGTCGGCGAGCAGGAACTTGTTGTGCTGGAAGGAACCGATCTGCTGGCCGAAGGCCTTGCGCTCCTTGGCGTACTGGATCGTCTCGGTGAGGATCGCGGCGGCGTGGGAGAGGTTGGAGATCGCGGAGCCGAGCCGCTCCTGCGGTAACCGCTCCATCATGTGGATGAACCCGCGGTCCACGTCGCCGATGACCTGCTCGGTGGGCAGCCGGACGTCGGTGAAAAACAGCTCCGCGGTGTCGGACTCGCTCTGGCCGACCTTGTCGAGCTTGCGACCGCGTTCGAAGCCCTGCATACCCGCCTCGACCGCGAACAGCGTGATGCCCTTGGCCCTCTTCTCCGGGCTCGTACGCGCCGCGACGATGACCAGATCGGCGGAGTAGCCGTTGGTGATGAACGTCTTGGCTCCGTTCAGGATCCAGTCGTCACCATCACGAACGGCCGTGGATGTCAAGGCTGCGAGGTCCGAGCCACCGGAGGGCTCAGTCATGCCGATCGCCGTCACGATCTCACCGGAGCAGAAGCCGGGCAGCCAGCGCTGCTTCTGCTCCTGGGTCGTGAGCTCGACCAGGTACGGCGCGCATACGTCGTAGTGGATGCCGAAGCAGGACGCGAAGGCCGCGCTCACAGCGGACAGCTCCTCGCCCAGCACAGCGTTGAACCGGTAGTCGCCGGCACCGACGCCACCGAACTCCTCGGGTACCTTCAGCCCAAGCAGATCCTGTTTGCCCGCCTCGATCCAGATGTCGCGCGGAATCGCCCTGTCCTCGATGAACTGTTCGACGTGAGCGCGAGCATGCCGGTCCAGGAACTCGCGGACGGAGGACCGGTAGGCCTCGTGGTCATCGCCGTAGAGGGTGCGCTGCACGGGGAACCAATCGTGTGGGTGGCGGGACGCGAAACGCTGCTGACCAAGCGCTTGCTCAGGATGTCTCGCATGCGGCACGCTGTCAACGTGACAACCACCGCGAGCAGGGATTCCGGGGCTGCTGCACGCCGTCGCCTGCTCGAGGCCGCGGTCGAGGCTTTCGGGGTACGCGGCTACCACGCAACGACGACTCGCGACATCGCGGCGCGGGCCCGGATGAGCCCGGCCGCGGTGTACGTGCACCATGCGTCCAAAGAGGAACTGCTCTACGCGATCAGTCGCGAGGGGCACGAGGTCACCCTGCGGCTGATCCGCGAGGCGTACCAGGAGACGGACCCGGTGCTGCGGCTGCGGGCCGTCGTGCGCGACTTCACCGTCTGGCACGCCCGCCGCCACGCGGTCGCCCGGATCGTGCAGTACGAGCTGAGCGCGCTGACCCCGGAGCACTTTGCTGTCGTCGCCGCGGTACGCCACGAGATCGAGCTGGTCATGCGCAGGACCCTGCAGGACGGTGTGGACGCCGACGTGTTCGAGGTCCGCGACCTCCCTGGCAGCGCACTGGCCCTGCTGTCCCTGGGGATCGACGTGGCACGGTGGTTTCGTGCGGGCGGGGCGACCACGGCGGACGACCTGGGCGAGCTCTACGCCGACCTGGCCGTCCGCATGGTCACCCCGCGGTCACGCTGACGTCAAATTCGATGCGCCCTGCGACTGCAGGACGGCCTCGACGTTGAGGGTCACGGTGATCTTGTCGCCGATCATGACCTTGTCACCCTCGAGCGGGATGTTGAAGTCGATCCCGTACTCCCTGCGACTGATCGTCGTGGCGGCCTCGAGGCCCACGCGGGTGCCGCCCCACGGGTCGCCGCCGGTGCCGAGGTAGTCGACCTCGAGCTCGATCGGCTTGGTCACGCCCTTGATGGTCAGCTCACCGGTTGCAGTGATGCGGTCGCCGTTGACCGCCACGCCGGTCGTCTCGAACATCATCACCGGGTTCGCCTCGACGTCGAAGAAGTCGCTGGAGCGCAGGTGGTCGTCACGCTGCGGGTTGCTGGTCGTGATCGAGGACAGCTGCACGGTGGCGGTGGCTCGCGACTCGAGGGGGTTCTCCGCGATGACGAGCTGGCCCTCGAACTGCTCGAACTTGCCGCGCACCTTGCTCATCAGGTGGCGTACCGAGAAGCCGATCTCGGTGTGCGTGGGGTCGATGACCCAGGTACCGGCGGTCGGGCCGTCGAGCTGCGACATGGTAGGTGCCTCGCCTCCTGCGGTAGGTTATTGAACGGTCAACTTTCAGACACATTACCCCCTCGTCATTGAACTTTCAACTACCCTGGTCTACGCTCCCCTTATGAACGTCGAGACGACCGCACCTGCGGACAGCGCCGACGCTGGCACGCCGGCCCATCTGGATCCCACAGCAGTGACGCGGTGGCTCGAGCCTGCCGAGCAGCACGCGTGGCGCACGTTCATCACGGGTGTGACCGCGCTGTTCGAACGGCTCGACCGCGAGCTGCGTGAGCAGCACGACGTCTCACTGGCGGAGTACGAGATCATGGTGCGGCTGTCTGAGGCGCCCAGGCGCAGCGTCCGCATGGCCGAGCTCGCCGCGTCGGTGTCGCACTCCCGTAGCCGGACCACGCACACGGTCGCCCGGATGGAGCGGGACGGCATCGTCGCGCGTGTGGCCTGTCCGAGCGACGGCCGCGGCGTCATGGCGGTGCTCACCGACGCCGGCTGGGAACGCCTGGTCAGCGCGTCCCACACCCATGTGCGCGGCGTCCGAGCCCATCTCGTCGACGTGTGTGACCCCGCTGACCTCCTGGCCCTGGGGCGCGTGTTCGACGCCGTGCACGAGGCGAACACCGTGCCCGGTCACTTGGACTAGCGCGGTGAGGGCGTCGCGCGAGCAGAGCGAGCGGGAAAGCCCGAGTGCGACATTCCAGAACTGACGCCGTGCCTCAGCCGCGGACCAGCAGCTCGTCGACGGCGGCCGGGCTCAGCACCTGCGCCAGCACCAGGTTCGCCGCACCCACGACCCCGGTCAGCTCACCGTGCGACGTGGGCAGGATCCGTAGGTCCCGCGAGGCCAGCGTCACCGCGCCGGCGTACACGCTCTCCCGGATCCCGGCCAGCAGCGGCTCGAAGGCCCTCGCGAGATCCCCGCCGACGACGATGGCCTGCGGGTTGAGCAGGTTGACCACCCCGACCAGCAGGTCGCCGACCATCCGTCCGGACTCCCGAATCAGCGACACCGCCTCGCCGTCACCCTCCAGTGCCCGGCCGACCACGTCGCGGACGTGGCCGACGTCGCGTCCGCGTCCGCGCATCTCCTCGACCAGCGCCCAGCCCGAGGCGTGCGACTCCAGGCAGTCGATGCTCCCGCAGCGGCACGTGCGGCCGTCCGTACGCACGACCTTGGTGTGCCCGAGCTCCCCCGCGACGCCACGAAATCCCCGGTGCAGCCGCCGGTCGAGCACGAGGCCCACCCCGATGCCCGTCGACACCTTGACGAAGACGATGTCGTGGTGTGTGGTCATGAGGCCGTCGCGCTCGGCCAGGGCCATCGCGTTGCAGTCCCGCTCCAGGATCACCGGCACGTCGAGGTCGCGCGTCAGGAACGGCACCACGGAAACGCCCTCCCACCCCGGCAGCGCCGGAGCCGACAGCGCCGTCGCCCGGTCGGGCCCGACGACGCCGGGGATGCTGACTCCGATCCCGCGGACCGAGGCGGACGACAGTCCCGCCTCCGCGAGCAGCTCGTCGAACATCTCCCGGACGCGGGTGAGTACCACCGCCGGGCCGTCGGCCACATCCTGATCGTGGGTGGCCAGCGCAAGGGTCTGGCCGGACAGGTCGCACAAGCCGACCTGGATTCGACTGCGCCCAACGGCCGCAGCGAACACCGCACCGGCCGAGGGAGCGAACGACAGGCGCATCGGTGGGCGCCCGCCGGTGCTGGCGCCCTCCCCGCTCTCGGCGACCAGGCCGGCCTCGACCAGCCCAGCCAGCCGGGCGGCGACCGCCGTACGTGACAGCCCGGTCAGCCTGGCCAGGTCGCTGCGCGAGGTCGCCGTACCCGCCCGGATCAGCTGCAGCACCGCACCCGGCCCGGGGACCTGGTGGGCGTACGGGCGGGTCGGCATGCAGGCATTCAACCAAAGCCGGTGTCAGTTCCCCGTGACGCCGCTGCTGCGAGTGATACATGTAGGTCGGATCGAGGCTGCGGTTCTCCAGCCATCGGGTCAGCGAGACCGGCCCGTCGGCGGGTACGGGTGTGGGACCAGGCGTCGGATCACGGGTCGGGTCCGGCGACTGCACCACGGGAGTCGATCTGGGCAACGAGCGCGACCAGCGTCGTGTTCGTGACGGCGACCAGGGCGATGGCCGAGAACACCATCGCCGGAACAGCGATGGGACCGGCCTTGACGACCACGAGCAGCCCGCTGGTGGATCCGGCGAGGTCGTCGAGGGGTGCCACCATCGATGCGATGAAGGCCACCAGCAGGTACATGAGGCCGGCCAGCGCCATGCCACCCAGCAGCGCGCGGGGAAAGACCTTGCTGGGGTTCTGCGTCTCCCCGGCCACGTTCGCTGCGTTCTCGAAGCCTGTCATGGCGAAGAACGCGATGGCAGCGCCTCCCAGGATCACCAACGCTGTGTTGCCCTCGTTGAACTCGAACGGCTGACTGAGATTCGCCTCTGCGGAACCGAGGACGACGGCGCCGATCAGCAGGATGAGCAGGAGTCCGGAAGTACGGCCCGCCGAACACCAGTGCGAGAGCGCCTGCAGCGGCGATGCTGGCGGCCAGCTTGCAGAACGTCACGATGAACGTCAGGATGCGGTTGCCGAACGCCTTGTGCACATACAAGGCGGCCCCGGCCGCCTGGGGGTACTTGGTGATGAGCTCGGCGTAGGCGAAGCCGGTCAGCATCGCAACGGTGACCCCGACGACGAAGGCCATCCAGAAGGCACCACCCACTTCGAGAGCAATGACTCCGATCAGCGCGTAGATGCCTGATCCGAGCACGTCTCCCAGCACGTAGAAGAAGAGCAGCTTGCCGGTGATGGAGCGTTCGAGCTTCTCCTCCTGCTGTGGCCGGCCAGATCCTGCGTCGGAGTGGTCACGTGGAGACTGGCTGCCTGCCCGATCGGAGCTCGTGCCTGACATGGCACCACGACCTTCCTGAGCACCATCCCGACAGTCGGGACTTTGCCGGACCACCGTATGGACAGCGGCCGCCTCCGCTCCCCAGAAGACCTGACCGCAAGATGACGCGGTCGCTCGGCAGCCGGGTGCTGGGGAGCCGGCCGCCCTAGTCGCGGGTGAGCTTGCGGTGGGTCACCCGGTGCGGCCGAGCCGCCTCGGCGCCGAGGCGGGACACCTTGTTGGCCTCGTAGTCGGCGAAGTTGCCCTCGAACCAGAACCACTGAGCCGGATCCTCGTCGGTGCCCTCCCAGGACAGGATGTGTGTCGCGACGCGGTCCAGGAACCACCGGTCGTGGGAGACGACCACGGCACAGCCCGGGAACTCGAGCAGGGCGTCCTCCAGGGACTGCAGGGTCTCGACGTCGAGGTCGTTCGTCGGCTCGTCGAGCAGCAGCAGGTTGCCGCCCATCTTGAGTGTCAGCGCGAGGTTGAGCCGGTTGCGCTCACCGCCGGAGAGCACGCCGGACCTCTTCTGCTGGTCGGGACCCTTGAACCCGAAGGAGGCGACGTACGCCCGGCTGGGTACCTCGTAGTTGGCGACCTTGACGAAGTCGAGGCCGTCGGAGACGAGCTCCCAGACGTTCTTGTCGGGATCGAGGCCGCCACGGCTCTGGTCGACGTAAGAGATCTTGACCGTCTTGCCGACATCGAGTGAGCCGTTGTCGGCCGTCTCCTGGTCGATGATCATCCGGAACAACGTGGACTTGCCGACACCGTTGGGGCCGATGACACCGACGATGCCGGCCCGCGGCAGGTCGAAGGTCAGCCCGTCGAACAGCTCACGGTCACCGAAGCTCTTGTGCAGGTCGGTCGCCTTGAGGACGACGTCACCCAGCCGTGGCCCGACCGGGATGTTGATCTCGTCGAAGTCGAGCTTGCGGGTGCGTTCGGCCTCGGCGGCCATCTCCTCGTAGCGGTTCAGCCGTGCTTGGCTCTTGGCCTGCCGAGCCTTGGGATTGGAACGCACCCAGGCCAGCTCACGTTCGAGCAGCTTGGCCCGTTTGACGTCCTTGCGTCCCTCGACGACCAAGCGTTGCTTCTTGGTCTCCAGGTAGGTGGTGTAGTTGCCCTCGTACGGGTGGGTCCGACCGCGGTCGAGCTCGAGGATCCACTCGGCGACGTTGTCCAGGAAGTACCGGTCATGGGTGACCGCGAGGACGGCACCGGGGTAGTTGGCGAGATGCTGCTCCAGCCACTGCACGCTCTCGGCGTCGAGGTGGTTGGTGGGCTCGTCGAGCAGCAGCAGCGCCGGTTGCTGCAGCAGCAGCTTGCACAGCGCCACGCGCCGTCGTTCCCCTCCGGAGAGGTGGTCGACCAGTTCGTCGGGCGGCGGACAGCGCAGCGCGTCCATGGCCTGGTCCAGCCGGGACTCCAGGGTCCACGCGTCGGCGTGCTCGAGGTCGGTCTGCAGCTCGCCCATCTCGGTCATGAGCTTGTCGAAGTCGGCGTCCGGGTCACCCATCTCCTCGCCGATCGCCTCGTACCGGCGCAGCTTGCCCATGATCTCGGCAACGGCCTCCTGGACGTTTTCCAGGACGGTCCTGCCCTCGCTCAACGGCGGCTCCTGCTGGAGCATGCCCACCGTGCCCCCGGGGTCCAGGAATGCGTCACCGTTGGAGGGTCGGTCGAGTCCGGCCATGATCTTGAGCAGGCTGGACTTGCCGGTGCCGTTGGGCCCGACGACACCGATCTTGGCCCCGTGCAGGAACGACAGGGTGACGTTGTCCAGGACGACCTTGTCGCCGTGAGCCTTGCGGACGTTGCGCAGCGTGAAGATGTACTCGGCCATGTCAATGGAGCCTAGGCTCCGTGGACGCTCCGCTCACAATCGCGGGGAGTTCACCGCTGGCACTCACCGCTTCAGAAGGCGGGCGCCGGCTCAGGCGACCGAGAACCGTTGCCCGAGATGACCTCGCCGGTGGCTGCGTCCACCCGGCCACCGGCCTGCAGATCCAGGACGGCGAAGACCTCGCTGTCCTCGGGCACGGGCGCCGGCTTGTCGTGCGCCGGCCGCTCCGTACGCTGGAAGGCGCTGGTCCCCCGGCTGAGGTCGTGGCCGATCGTGACGGCCTCGAGGACGTCACGACTGTGCACCTCGCCGTCGCCGTCTTTCCACACGCTGGTGCGTAGCTTGCCGATGACCACCACCGGCTGCCCGACGCTCAGCGAGGAGGCGACGTTGTGCGCCAGCTGACGCCATGCCTTCACCGTGAGCCACACCGTCTCGCCGTCACGCCAGCCGCCGGCCAGCTTGTCATAGAACCGGGGTGTGGACCCGAGGCGGAAGAAGGCACGGTCCAGCTGCGGGTTGTTGTCCCCTTGCTTGAACTCGACCTCACCACCGACGTAGCCGAACATCGTCACGTGCACATCGCTCATCGCTGCCTCCTGGCGTCTCGTCGTGCTGACACCCTCACTGTTGCGACGCACGAACCCCTCTGGGGGGCCGAAGGACCGATCTGTGGATAGGCCGGCGGCAGGGAGCAGGCACCGTCGCTGGACCACCGCTGGTCACAGCCGGGGCTGGTCAGACGGGGTCCGCTGGTGTCCGTTCTGGCCGGAGTGCCAGCCCGACGGGTGGCCATCCGGTGTCCCGGGTGGGTACTGCCCCTGGGGTGGCCACCCGTACGGCGCACCGCCGCGCTGGGCGATGCCGCGTGGGCGTACCCGGATGGGCGGTGGCAGCACGACGCCGGGCCGGACGGAGCGCATGATCTGCAGCTGCTGCGCGACGGTCGCGACCCCTTGAGGCCCGCCGCGCCCCCGCATGACCCGATCGTGGGCGAAGCCCATCCGGCTCACGGCGCGCTGGTACGTGGCGACCGCGTCCTTGGCCGGCTTGCCGCCGACGTCCGACGCGAAGGTCCTGGCCCGCCGCTTGAACCCGAAGCGCGTCATCCACGGGATCTCGTCGGGGTGCAGCCAGCCACGCCGGACTGCGTCCTCCAGGGACATGATCAGCACTCGACCCTGCCGTGTGCGCAGGACCGCGGCGAACGCGATGCCGCCGACGAACGCCGGGAGGAACATCAGGCCGTACACCAGCAGGAACGCCACCGGACCGCCGAAGGTGACCGAGCCGTTCCAGGCGGCGTGCAACCCGATGGAGACCAGCAAGCCGACCGGTGGGGCGACCCAACGAAGCCACCGCCGGTGCGTCGAGGCGGCGATGCCGATCCCGATGCCGAAGGCGATGCAGAACAGCGAGTGTGTGAAGGGCGAGAACACACCGCGGACGATGAAGATGCCGACGGTGGCCTCGGGACCGTCGAACTCCGGCGTCAAGGCACCGGAGTACGCCCCGGAGTAGTAGAGGACGTTCTCGCTGAACGCGAAGCCGACGCCGACCAGCCCGGCGTAGATGACGCCGTCAAGGACTCCGTCGACCCGGCTGCGGAACCACACGAACAACAGCACGAGGAACGAGCCCTTGGTGATCTCCTCGTTGACCGGCGCGACCGCTGTGGCCAGCCAGTTGAACTCCAGGTCGGTGAGCTCCGCCACGGCTGTGTTGATGACCAACGACACACCGGCAGCGATCACGGCTCCCCACGCGAACGCCGCAGCCAGCCAGCTGCTGGGCTCGGGCTCGTACCGGTCGATCCACAGGAACGAGCCGACCACCACCGGGATCGGCAGCAGGGCGCAGAACAGCACCAGGACGGCACCGCCGAGGCTGTCAGTCTGCCGGTACGCGAACCAGGCGACTGCCGTCGCGGCCAGCAGGGACAGCAGACCGAAGGCGCCGAGCAGCCACCCGCGGTTTCGGCGCCCGGGCAGGGCAGATGGTGCGTCCGGAAAAGGAGGAGGTGCCCCTGCAGGGGTGGCTGTCACCCCACGAGCGTAGGCGAGCCGCTGCGCGACGGCGCGGCCTTCCCCAGACCGGGGACGGCCTGCGTAGGATTCTCAACGCGAAGGCGCCAGCGCCCGTAGCTCAGCGGACAGAGCAGTGGCCTTCTAATCCACCGGTCGCAGGTTCGAATCCTGCCGGGCGCACTCAGCAGGCCGACTGACCGCGCGGCCGCACCTGCTCCCCCGGCTCCGAGGGCTCCTCAGGTACAGCGGAAGACCGAGCGGCCTTGCGAGCTGCCGGCTGCCTGGACGGCGAGCACGTCGCGCATGACGTCGAGCACCTGCTCCAACGGCAGCGGCGTGTCGGCCACCTTCAGGTGTGGGTTCGTCACCGCCACCGGGTGCCACCATGCTCCGTCGACGGTCAAGGTGGGCTCCGGCTCGACTGTGTCGAGGCTGATGTGAACGCCCTCGCCCGCGAATCCCTCCTCCGCCACCGGACGGATCACCCGGTCTTCACGTTCGATCCCGATGGCATCGAGGGCGCCGTGCAGGGCGTCCGCGTTCGCGGCGTCTTCGGGGCACAGTGTTGCGGCGACCCGCACCCGGAACCCCAGGTCGCGGGCGAGGCTGATCCCAGCCATAGCCTTGGCGTGCGACCCGGCCCCCCGCTGCTTGTCGTGCAGATCCGGTTCTGCGGAGTCGAGGCTCACCTGCAGGGTCACGGCTTCCCGATCGAGCGCCTCGAGAGTCTGGCGCCGAGGACCCCGCCCGAAGACCATCGCGTTCGTGAGCACCGTGACGGGAACCTGAGACGCGGTTTGGGCCAGTAAAGTGCCGAGTTGCGGGTGAAGGAACGGCTCACCGCCGGTGACGAGGAGCTCTCGGCCACCCTGGGCGACGAACTCGCGAGTCGCGGCCGCCGCGACCTCGACGGGCATCAGGCGGGCCGTGGCCTTCGGTGAGGATTCCGCACAGCAGTAGCTGCACGCGAGGTTGCAGTGGAAGTTGGTGTACAACCACAGCCGGCTACCGAGCGGGACGGTATGACCTTCGGTGAACGTGGGCCGGGGTGCTGGCGGCGTCGGGCTGCCTCGCCGGATCGGCAGCTGCCACGGGCCCCGGCCGTCACCGCCGTCCAGGACGTCGAGGAGCTCATGTCCCGCCAGTCGTGCCCACGCAGGCAGGTCGGCCAGTACCGAGGGTTCGCGGGTATGCAGCAGCAGGACTTCGCCTTCTCTGATGCGGCGCATGGCCGAGGTGATCGAGAGCAGCAGCCCGCTGCCGCAGTCCATGTCGCCACCGTCGAAATCGGCCGCTGGAGTCCAACGTCTGGTGACGTGCTGCTCCCCGGTGATGGGCTGGGCCATCAGAACGACAGTGACGCTGCGCCGTCGGCGAGCAAGGCGACGAGGGTGGCGCCTCCGACGATCGTGGCTCCCTTGATGAGGTCATCGGGGCCGATGTCGCGCTTCTTGGCACACGGACTGCACACCAGGAAAGTCCCGCCAGCCTCGATGAACGAGGACACCAGGTCGCTCAGCGGTGCAAAGCCCTCCTCGTGCAGCTCGTCAGCGACCCCCTGCTTGGCCAGCCGGGTGCCCTCGGAGGAGAGAAAGACCGTCGTGGTCTGATCGGATGCGACGGAGGCGCCCGCGACGACCATCGCCACGCTGGTGCGGTCGGGGTCGTCGACGGAATGGGTGAGATTGATGACGAGACCGTTCATGAGTTTGGATCCCTTTCGCGTGCGGACGTCGACGAAGTGGTGTCATGCAATCGCCAGGGCTCATGCGACCGGGTCGCACGAGGAGTGGTGGAGGCTTGAAGATCGTAGTGCGCGCGGCCGTCGGCCTGGTGACCCGACCCAAGATAGCGGTGGCCGGTCAGGTGGCACCAGGCCGGCAGGTCCAGGACTGCGGCGGGGTCCGTGGCCACGAGCCGGACGGTCGCGCCCGGAGCCGTGCTCTGCATCCGGTGTGCGAGGATCAGCAGCAGCTCGCCGCAGGCCCGGTCCCCTCCGTCGACGAGCACGGGCGACTCCACGCTGACGTGGTCATCCATGCGCGGCTCTGCGCGTGTCCGGGTCGGGTTGCTGCCTGGCCAGCACCGCTGCGCCGGCGCCGCTGACCAGCGCGGCGCAGAGCAGGTAAGCGGCAGAGGTGTTGGATCCCCCGAGCCACACCTCGGTGCGGCTCAGCTGCGCATACACCGACGCAGCCGCCAGTACGGCGATGACCGTCGCCGCCCACGCCAGCGCACGGCGACGCAGCAACGCCGCCGAAAGCATCAGCCCGGCGACCACGAGGAGTGCGGCAGCGCCCAGGAGGTTGTAGCTGCCGAGCGACACCGACAGACCCGAGCCACCCAGTTGCGTGCCGGCTGAAGCCATGGGGTCCTCGCCGAGAGCGAGCACGACGGCGAGGACGCCCGTCAGCAACACGACGATTCCCCATCCCCGCAGCAGCGGCACCGCAGCGTCCGGGCCGTGACCCGCGGCAGCGTCGGCGCGCATGCGGTCAACTGCCACGGCTTTCCCGGACGCGGTGAGCAGCAGCACGACGTGGATGCCGATCATCATCCAGTACGCCCACGGCCACTCCCCGGGGGTCTGGGCCACTGACAAACCGATGGCCAGTGACTGCCCGACGCCTACGAGCGCCGCGAACCGGACGAACGTGCCGGTCAGCAGCAGTACCGCAAGCAGCGACTCGACGACCAGGACCATCCATCCGAACGCGGTGAAGTTGGGCAGCACGACGTGTTCTACCACCCAGCTGTACGGCGGGAACACCGGATGCTCGACCGCGTCCGCTGTGAAGCCGTACACCCCACTGCCACTGCTCTCGCCGAAGTCGGGCGGTCGCTTCCACGCCACGTTGTACAGCCACATCAGTCCGACCAGGACGCGGAGGCCAGCAAGGGCAGCAGCACTTGCCCTCGGCGATGCGTCGACTGCCGGACCGAACGAGCCGGCAGACGTCATGGTCTGGGTCTCACGAGCCATCGGTTGTACCACCTCGGAGGACATCTGACGGGGTGACCGCTGCGAGCGAGCCTACAGTCCGTGTCGTCATGAAGCCTGCGCGGGAGTCACGTGCCGGTGCCAGTGTGGACTCACGAGCCGCAGCGCCAAGGGCATCGGGGATTAGGGTGACCGACGTGAATGACCGTTTGGTGTGGATCGACTGTGAGATGACCGGCCTCGACGTCGTCGCGGATGCCCTCGTCGAGGTGGCGGCGCTCGTCACCGACTTCGACCTCAACGTCCTCGGCGACGGCGTGGACATCCTGATAAAGCCGCCGGCTGCGGCGCTCGAGCAGATGAACGAGTTCGTCACCGCGATGCACACCGGTTCCGGTTTGCTCGAGCAGCTCGACGACGGTACCACGCTCGAGGACGCCGAGCAGCAGGTCCTGGCCTACGTCCGTGAGCACATCCCCGAGGCGCGTAAGGCACCACTGGCCGGCAACACGGTCGGCACCGACCGGTTGTTCCTGGCGCGCGACATGGCCGAGCTCGAGGCGTGGCTGCACTACCGCGTCGTCGACGTGTCGTCGATCAAGGAGCTGTCCCGTCGCTGGTTCCCGCGGGCGTACTACAACGCCCCACCGAAGTCCGGCAACCATCGCGCCCTTGCCGATATCCGCGAGAGCATCGAGGAGCTGCGCTACTACCGCTCGGCGGTGTTCGTGCCATCACCGGGACCGGACTCCGCGACGTCCAAGGCGCTCGCCACGGAGCACGGCGGCTCGTTGTCCGGGTGAGCGTTGGGGCCCGCTCCGGTACGTGGCCTCGAAGACCGACCAGGGCTTCGAGCACCCGTGCGGCAGTCGCTACACTGTGCGAGGCCTCGGGCACTGCCGGGGTCCGTGGTGGGTGTAGCTCAGCTGGTAGAGCATCGGCTTGTGGTGCCGAGGGTCGCGGGTTCAAGCCCCGTCACTCACCCCAAAGTGCCTGGTCACCGCGCGATGACCGGCGGCTTCGCCTTGTCCGCTGTCGAAGCTCCGTCCCATCCACCAGCGGTCGTGACCGTCAGACCAGGGCTGAGCTGTCACGCGCGTGCCGGCAGATTCTGCAGCCGTACCTGCCCGCGTGCCACCAGCCGGTCCCGCGCGTCGCGGGTCTCCACCAGCCAGAGCTGCTGCGAGCGGCCGCGATGCACGGGTGTCGCCGTCGCTGTGAGCTCGTCGCCCGGCCGGGCCGCGCGCAGGAAGTCGGTGCTGTTGTTGACGCCGACACAACGGCCGTCGGCACCGAGCCACGACCCGCCGGCGATGCTGGCCGCACTCTCGTTCACCAGGCTGTGCATACCGCCGTGCGCGAGGCCGTGCGGCTGCAGGTGCTGCTCAGCGACCGTCCAGATGATCACCACCCGGTCCGGGTCGATCTCGGTCACCGACAGGCCGAGCACGTCGTGCAGCAGCAGGGACGGGGACATCGGGTCGTCAGCCATGCCGATATCCTCGTGCTTGGACCGACGAGCCCGTGCGCGGGGGCGCCCGCGCCGACGGACCTGATGCACGGCCCCCGTGACGCTTCACCCGACGGTGACGACGTCAGCAGCCCGGTCCGATAGCGAGACTGCGGAACCGCCACGGCTGGGGAGGCAAGTCCCCCGCCCGTACCCGTTGCGCTCAGCTGAGGCCTACCACGTCGGGGGCGCCGAGACGTGCCGAGTCGGCGGTCTCGTCGTCGGGCATCTGCTGGCTCTCGCGCTCAGCCTCGACCCGCTTGACGTAGTGCTCGACCTCCACCGTGCGCTGCTCGTCGCTCCACCCGAGCACAGCGCCCATCAGCGTCGCCACCTCCTCCACCACACCGACGCCACGATCGAAGGACTCGATCGAGAGCCGGGTCCGCCGGGTGAGCACGTCATCGAGGTGCCGGGCACCCTCGTGCGAGGCCGCGTACACGACCTCGACGCGCAGGTAGTCGGAGTCTCCGCCCAGGTCACGGCCCAGGGGCTCCCCCAGCGCCGGGTCATCGTCGACGAGCTCGAGCAGCTCGTGCACGAGCGAGCCGTAACGGCCGAGCAGGTGCTCGATCCAGACCTCGTGCAGACCGGAGCGCTGTGCGAGCACGTGCCGGGAGTTCCACAGGGCGGTGTAGCCCTCGGCGCCGAGCAACGGCACCTGCTTGGTGGCCGAGGGCGGGACCACCCGGCCGAACCGGGAGGCGAGCCCGTGCACCGCCTCGTCGACTGCATCCTGCGCCATCACCCGGTACGTGGTGTACTTCCCGCCGGCGACCACGACCAAGCCTGGTGCAGGGTGCGACACGGCGTGCTCGCGGGACAGCTTGGAGACCGCATCGGACTCCCCCGCCAGCAGCGGGCGCAACCCTGCGTACACACCCTCGACGTCGGCATGGGTCAACGGGACCTCGAGCACCACATTGACGTGCTCGAGCAGGTAGTCGATGTCCTTGGCGCTGGCCGCCGGGTGCGCCTTGTCGAGGTCCCAGTCGGTGTCGGTGGTGCCGATGACCCAGTGCCGGCCCCACGGGATGACGAACAGCACGGACGTCTCGGTACGCAGGATCATGCCGACCTCGGAGCGGATCCGGTCCTTGGGCACCACCAGGTGGATGCCCTTGCTGGCCCGGACGTGGAACTCGCTGCGCTGGCCGGCCAGCGACTGGGTGTCGTCGGTCCAGACCCCGGTCGCGTTGACGACCTGGCGGGCACGAATCTCGATCGTGTTCCCGGACTCCAGGTCGTTCACCAGCGCGCCGGTGACCCGCTCCCCCTCCCGGACGAAGTCCACGACCCGGGCACGGGTCGCGACGTGGGCGCCGTACGCGGCGGCGGTACGGGCGATGAACATGGTGTGCCGGGCGTCATCGACCTGCGCGTCGTAGTACTGGAGAGCGCCCACCAGGGCGTCCTTGCGCAGCGCAGGCGCAAGCTTTCGGGCGCGCCTGCGGGTGAGGTGCCGGTGGCGGGGCACCCCAGAACGGCCCGACAGCATGCTCATCGCGTCGTAGAGCGCCACGCCGGACCCGGCGTACAGCCGCTCCCAACCGCGGTGCTGCAACGGGTAGAGGAACGGCACCGGCCGCACCAGGTGCGGGGCGAGCCGCTGCAGCATCAGACCCCGCTCTCGCAGAGCCTCGGCGACCAGCCGGAAGTCCAGCATCTCCAGGTAGCGAAGGCCGCCGTGGATGAGCTTGCTGGAACGGCTCGACGTGCCCGAGGCCAGGTCACGGGACTCCACCAGACCCACCCGCAACCCGCGGGTGGCGGCATCGAGGGCGCTCCCGGCGCCGACGACACCGCCCCCGACCACCAGGATGTCGAGCTCCTCAGCCGCCATCTGCTGCAGTGACTGTTCGCGGAACTGTGGCGACAGCGCGATCGACCTCATGGAGTGCCCCCGTCACGTGTCAGCACAGTCTCAGCTCACGTCGACCCAGTCCAGAGTGCGCTGCACAGCCTTCTTCCACTGCGCATAGCCCTCCTCGCGCTGGCTGTCGTCCCACTGCGGCGACCAGCGCTTCGCCTCGTTCCAGTTCTCGCGCAGCTCGTCGGTGTTGTTCCAGAACCCGACGGCCAGGCCCGCGGCGTAGGCAGCGCCCAAGGCCGTGGTCTCAGCCACGACGGGGCGGCTGACCTCGACACCGAGCACGTCGGCCTGGATCTGCATGCACAGCTCGTTGGCGGTGACACCACCGTCCACCTTGAGCACCTCGAGCCGCACGCCGGAGTCCTTCTCCATCGCCTCGGCGACGTCGCGGCTCTGGTAGCAGATGGACTCCAGCGTCGCCCGCGCCAGGTGCGCGTTGGTGTTGAAGCGCGACAGGCCGACGATCGCGCCCCGCGCGTCGGAACGCCAGTACGGGGCGAACAGCCCGGAGAACGCGGGTACGAAGTACACCCCTCCGTTGTCGTCGACCTGGCGGGCCAGCGACTCGCTCTGAGCGGCGCCGCTGATGATGCCGAGCTGGTCGCGCAGCCACTGCACTGCAGAGCCGGTCACCGCGATCGAGCCCTCGAGGGCGTACACGACGTCCTGGTCGCCGAACTTGTAGCAGACAGTCGTCAGCAGCCCCGCGTTGGAACGGACCAGCTCGGTGCCGGTGTTGAGCAGCATGAAGTTGCCGGTGCCGTACGTGTTCTTGGCCTCACCGGTCGCAAAGCACACCTGGCCCACGGTGGCCGCCTGCTGGTCACCGAGGATGCCGGTCAACTTCACCTCCCCGCCGAGGGGTCCGTTGCTGCGGGTGAGGCCGTACGGTTCCGGTGAGCTCGACGGCTTGATCTCAGGCAGCATCGACCGGGGGATGTCGAACAGCGCCAGCAGCTCGTCGTCCCACTCGAGGCTCTCCAGATCCATCAGCATGGTCCGGCTCGCGTTTGTCACGTCGGTGATGTGCACGCCGCCGTCGGTTCCGCCGGTGAGGTTCCAGATCAGCCAGGAGTCGGTGTTGCCGAAGATGGCGTCACCGGCTTCGGCGGCCTCGCGGACTCCGTCGACGTTCTCCAGGATCCACTGGATCTTGCCGCCGGAGAAGTACGTCGCCGGAGGCAGGCCGGCCTTGTGCCGGATGGTGTCGCCGTGCCCGTCGCGCTCCAGCTTGGAAGCGATCCGGTCGGTGCGGGTGTCCTGCCAGACGATCGCGTTGTAGTAGGGGCGGCCGGTCGTGCGGTCCCACACGACGGCTGTCTCGCGTTGGTTGGTGATGCCGAGCGCCACGAGGTCGTCAGCGCTCAGTCCTGCCTTGTCCATCGCGGTCTTGATCACCGAACCGGTACGTTCCCAGATCTCCACCGGGTTGTGCTCGACCCAGCCGGACTGCGGCAGGATCTGCTCGTGCTCGAGCTGGTGACGCGCGACCTCGTCACCGGAGTGGTCGAAGATCATGAACCGGGTGCTGGTGGTGCCCTGATCGACGGCGCCTACGTAGTCAGCCATGTGTTTCCTCCAGTGGTGCGACGTGATGAGACATGCGGATGCTCAGAAGGTGACCTGCGAGAGCAGGCCGGCGATCACACCGCCCACCATGGGGCCCACGATCGGCACCCATGAGTAGCCCCAGTCGCTGCCGCCCTTGCCCTTGATCGGCAGCAGGAAGTGTGCGATTCGGGGGCCGAGGTCGCGAGCGGGGTTGATGGCGTAGCCGGTGGGCCCGCCCAGCGAGGCGCCGATGCCGACCACGAGCAGCGCGACGGCTAGCGGACCAAGCCCGCTCGGGGTGAGTCCGATACTCAGGACGACGAACACGAGGACGAACGTGGCGATGATCTCGGTGACCAGGTTCCAGACAGGGTTGTGAATCTCCGGAGCGGTGGAGAAGGTTCCCAGCTTGGCGGCCGGCGAGGCCTCCGGATCGTCGAAGTGCTGCTTGTAGGCCGCCCATGCCACGACGGCGCCGGCGAAGGCTCCCACCATCTCACCGGCGAGGTAGACCAGTGTGGAGCCGACGTCGATGTCGACGTCCGCGGTTCCGCCGTAGGTGTCGGCCCCTGACGACAGGATCCCGAAGGTCACCGCAGGGTTGATGTGCGCACCCGACTTGTAGGCGACGAAGACCCCCGCCATCACAGCGAGACCCCACCCGATGTTGATCAGCAGCCAGTCGCTGCCAACACCTCTGCCTTTCGTCTTGCCCAGCAAGACGTTTGCGACGACACCGACACCGAGCAATGTCAGCATCGCCGTCCCGATAACTTCGCTCACGAACACTTCGCCAAGCGACATGGGTCCCTCCCTGCGACGCACCCGGCGGTGCGTGTCCAGGAACAGAGTCGAGACGCCGGAGACTTTGGTCAACACCACAGAGTCGACATTGTCGAACGTCAGCGCCTAGCCTGACGGCCGTGCCGGGATCCATCCAGTCGATCGAGCGTGCGGCCGCGGTGCTGCACCTGCTCGGCGCGTCCTCGGGGCCGATGAGCATCGGCGAGATCGCCGTGGCGCTCGGACTCGCCAAGCCAACGACGCACGGCATAGTGAAGACGCTGCGCCGGGTGGGCTTCGTGACCCAGGACCGCACCTCCGGCCGCTATGCACTCGGCCGGGAGCTGGACCAGCTCGGGTCGGGGGGCATCGATCCGCACGAGCTGCGCTCGCGGGCGATGAACTGGACCGACCGGCTGGCCGCACGCACCGGGCTCACCGTCCACGTCGGGGTGCTCGACGCCGCCACCGTTCGCCTGGTGCACCACGTGTTCCGACCCGACGGCACCGCACAGCGCCTGCGTACCGGCGAACGGCAGCCGCTGCACGCCACGGCCCTCGGCAAGGTGCTGCTGGCCTTCGCCCCCGGTGCCGGACCGTTGACGGCGCTCGCGCTGGACGGGTACACGACCCGCACCCATGCCGACCTGGGCTCGATGACCGACGAGATCGACGCCGTACGACGGCAGGGCCACTCCGTCGACGTCGGCGAGCACGAGCCGGACGTCGCCGGCGTCGCGGCGCCGGTTCGACGCCTCGGCGGCCTGACTGTCGGGGCCGTCGGGGTGCTGGGACGGCGTGACCAGGTGCTGTCGACCTCGGGAACTCCCCGACGCGGGGTGCTCGAGCACACGGTCGCCGCTGCCCGTGCGGTGTCGGTCCACCTCGAGGAGGCCCGGTGAGCGTCGTCGCGGCGATCGACCAGGGGACGACGTCCACCCGGTGCCTGCTCTTCGACCACGCCGGCGCCATGGTCTCGGTGGCCCAGCACGAGCACCGGCAGCACTTCCCCATGCCCGGCTGGGTGGAGCACGACGCTGCCGAGATCTGGCGCAACACCGCCCGGGTGGTGCCCGAGGCTCTGCGCAGCGCTGGTCTGACCACGTCCGACGTCGCGGCCATCGGCATCGCCAACCAGCGCGAGACCACCGTGGTGTGGGAGCGCCGAACGGGCCGACCGGTCGCCCCGGCGATCACCTGGCAGGACACCCGGACCTCGGACATCGTCGAGCAGATGCACCGGCACGGGCTCGACGACCTGTTCCGTGACGTGTGCGGTCTGGCACCAGGCGGGTACTTCGCCGGTCCACGGCTGCGTTGGCTGCTCGACCGGGTGCCGGGGTTGCAGGCACGCGCGGCCACCGGCGAGGTGCTGTTCGGCACCATGGAGTCCTGGTTGGTCTGGAACCTGACCGGCGGGCCACACGGTGGCGTCCACGTGAGTGACGTGACCAACGCCAGCCGCACCATGTTGATGGACATCCGCAGCCTGCAGTGGGACCAGCGCCTGCTCGACGCGCTCGACATCCCGCTCGCGATGCTGCCCGAGATCCGCCCCAACGCGCAGGTGTACGGCAACTGCTCGACGGTGGCACCCGGCGTGGCGATCGGCGGCGCCTTCGGCGATCAGCAGGCCGCACTCTTCGGGCAGGTGTGCTTCGCGGCCGGTGACGCGAAATGTACGTACGGAACGGGTGCATTCCTGCTGATGAACACAGGGTCACAAGTCAGCCAGTCGACGCACGGACTGCTCCCGACCGTCGCCTACGCGCTCGAGGGTGAAGCACCCGTCTACGCGACCGAGGGGTCGATCGCCATGACCGGCTCCTTGGTGCAGTGGTTCCGCGACGGGCTGGAGATGATCGGCTCGGCGCCGGAGATCGAGACGCTTGCCTTGCGCGTGACGGACAACGGCGGGTGCTACATCGTGCCGGCCTTCTCCGGGCTTTACGCCCCGCGCTGGCAGTCCGATGCCCGGGGCGTCATCGTCGGTCTGACGTCCTACGTCACCAAGGGCCACCTCGCCCGTGCGGTGCTCGAGGCGACCGGCTGGCAGACCCGGGAGGTCGTGGATGCGATCAACGCCGACTCCGGGGTGGCCCTGCACCGGCTGAAGGTGGACGGCGGCATGACCGCGAATCACCTTCTCATGCAGTTCGTCGCCGACGTGCTGGACGTACCCGTGGAGCGTCCGCTGGTGTCGGAGTCGGTGTCACTCGGCGCCGCCTACGCGGCCGGCCTCGCGGTCGGCTACTGGTCGGACCTGCAGGGACTGCGGGGCAACTGGCACCGTGCCGCGGTCTGGGAGCCGGCGATGAGCCAGGCGCACCGACGCCGGGAGCAGGAGAACTGGAACCGCGCCGTCGAGCGGACGTACCAGTGGGTGCGTCACTAGGAACGGAGGACCGCGGCTCCCGCCCTGCCCCTGAGCACCTGCCGCGCCTGCCGCGGCCTACCCGTGGTCACGGGGTGGCACCGTGACCATAGGTTCGTAGCAGGGCCACCCCGTGACCGAACGGGATCGTAGCAACGCCACCCAGCAGCCATACTCATCGTGAACTCCCGCCACAGGCGTCACATCAGCCACAGAGACCGAGGACACACCTTCGCCGACTCCCCGGTCCGGTGCACACCGTCCGGAGCTCGACGTTCCCGGTGTCGAGTCAGCGATCCGCAGGCGTCCGCGATCGGATCAGGTCGGCGACGACGCCGAGCAGCTCGTCGAGGTCGACCCGCGCAGGGTCGGTGACCGACGTGCCGGTGTCGCCGGTGACGTCGTGGATCCAGTCGCCGTTGAGTGCCGCGTTGTAGTAGAGACCGTCGCCGAGCAGCATCACCGCACGGGCCACGGCGGCGTCCTCGACCGACTCCACGATCACCTCGAACCAGCGCTGCCGCATCGAGCGCAGCACCCGGACAGCACTCCGGTACGAGCCCTGGGCCAGTCGTGACGTCGCGATGATCGTGCGGTCCAGCGGGCTCCCGGTGTACAGCGACGTGCGGACGTAGAACGCCGCCGGACCCTCGGGGGCGGCACGCATCGTCTGCACGTCGGAGCCGATCCGTGCCGTCAACCGCTCACACAGACCCTCGACCAGCGCCTGCTTGGACCCGAAGTGGTAGAGCAACCCGCCCTTGGAGACCCCGGCCGACTCGGCCACCGCGTCCAGCGTGGCGGTGCGCTCTCCATGCTCGACCAGGATCGACTCGAACGCGTCGAGCACCTTCTCCCGGGCAGCTGGTGCGGGTGGCATCAGGTCAGCGTAGCGAGCAGGTGTGATGCGGCTCGCAGCAACGGACCCCCTTTGCGCTTGTATACCGTCCAGACTGTTTAGTACAGTCCAGACGGTATAGTAACGGCACCGCTGCGGATGGAGGTGAACACGGTGTCCACCTCGTTGCACCATCCCCTCGTCCGAGGACCCGAGCCGACACCGCGCGCCGGCGCTCGGCAGTGGGCAGCCCTCGCGGTCCTCATGCTTCCGGTCCTGCTGGTGTCGGTGGACAACACCGTGCTGAGCTTCGCGTTGCCTGCGATCTCGGCCGCGCTCAACCCATCTGGAACCGGGCTGCTGTGGATCGTCGACATCTACCCGCTGGTGCTCGCCGGGTTGCTGGTCGCCATGGGCAGCTTCGCGGACCGGGTCGGTCGCCGGCGCCTGCTGCTGATCGGCTCCGCGGGGTTCGCCACTGCCTCGGCGTTGGCCGCCTACTCTCCGGACGCCGGGCTGCTCATCGCCGCACGCGCCATGCTCGGCTTCTTCGGCGCCATGCTGATGCCATCCACGTTGTCACTGCTGCGCAACATCTTCCCCGACCGTGCGCAGCGCCGGCTGGCGATCGCCGTCTGGGCGTCCGGCTTCGCCAGTGGTGCGGCGCTGGGACCGATCGTCGGGGGACTGCTGCTGGAGCACTTCTGGTGGGGCTCGGTCTTCTTGATGGC
>Ga0136624_1000031_pt1 | contig 37725 bp, 34 predicted proteins | sample AntDrymUQ4692206_2_FD_104802 | JGI IMG/M metagenome (GOLD analysis project Ga0136624, IMG submission 104802) | Polar desert sand microbial communities from Dry Valleys, Antarctica - metaG UQ469 (22.06) | ecosystem: Environmental > Terrestrial > Soil > Desert | place: Antarctica: Dry Valley... | reverse complement strand
GCTCGGCCGACGTCGGCTGGGTCACCGGACACTCCTACATCGTCTACGGGCCGCTGGCCAACGGCGCGACGTCCGTGATGTACGAGGGGGCGCCCGACTACCCGGACAAGGACATCTGGTGGGAGCTGTGCGCGCGCTACGGCGTCACGAAGTTCTACACGGCGCCGACCGCGATCCGCGCGTGCATGAAGTGGGGGAGAGAGTACCCGGAGCGCCACGACCTGTCCAAGCTCCGCCTGCTCGGCACGGTCGGGGAGCCGATCAACCCCAAGGCGTGGCTGTGGTACCACAAGGTCATCGGCGGCGAGCGCTGCCCGGTCGTGGACACCTGGTGGCAGACCGAGACCGGCGGCATCATGATCACGACGCTGCCGGGGCTGCAGGACGCCAAGCCGGGTTCGGCCGGCAAGCCGCTGCCGGGCGTGAAGGCGGCGGTCGTGACCGACGAGAACGAGGACGCCGGCACCGGGCAGGGGTTCCTGACCCTGACCCGCCCCTGGCCCGGGATGCTGCGCACGCTCTACAAGGAGGAGGACCGCTTCATCGAGACGTACTGGTCGAAGTTCGGCTCGGACGTATACGCGGTGGGCGATGCCGCCCGCGTCGACGAGGACGGCTACTTCTGGATCATCGGGCGCACCGACGACGTGCTCAACGTCTCCGGGCACCGCATGTCCACCGCCGAGATCGAGTCGGCGATCGTCTCCTACTCCCAGGTCGCCGAGGCGGCGGTGATCGGCCAGGCCGACGAGGACACCGGCCAGTCCGTCACCGCGTTCGTCACGCTCGAGGGCGGCCGCGACGGCGACGAGGCGCTAGTCGGCGACATCCGCGAGCACGTGGCCAAGCGGATCGGCAAGCTGGCGCGGCCCAAGCGCATCATCTGGGCCGACGACCTGCCCAAGACGCGGTCGGGCAAGATCATGCGGCGCCTGCTGCGCGACATCGCCGAGGGCCGCGAGCTGGGCGACGTGACGACCCTGCGCGACCCCGACGTGATGGCCCAGCTCGGAGACAAGGTCAAGGAGCGTCAGACCGACGAGGAATAGCGGCGCGCCGGGACCACGCGTGACGCGCATCGGCTTCCTCGGCGTGGGCCGGATGGGGTTGCCGATGTGCGCGAAGCTGGCCGGCGCCGGCTACGCGGTTACGGCCGGCGACCTGCGCGCTGAGCTCGAGGCGGCGGTGACGGAGTGCGGCGCGCGCTGGGAAAGCACGTCAGCGGAGGTCGCCGGGGCGGCGGACGTCCTGATCACGATGCTGCCGGGGCCGCAGGAGGTCCAGGACGCGATGCTCGAACCCGGTGCGGCGCTGGACGCGCTGACCCCCGGGGCGACCTGGATCGACATGAGCTCGAGCTCGCCTGCCGTCGGACGCAGGATCGCCGAGCGGGCGCGCGCGCGGGGAGTGGGCGTGCTCGACGCGCCGGTGGGCGGCGGCGTGGCGGCCGCCGTGGCGGGGAAGCTGGCGCTGTTCGTCGGAGGGGACGCCATGCTCGTCGAGCGCCATCGGGCGCTGCTGGGAGTCGTGGGCGACCCAGAGCGCATCCTGCACGTCGGCGGCCACGGCGCCGGGTACACGACCAAGCTACTCGTCAACCTCCTGTGGTTCGGCCAGGCGGTGGCAACGGCCGAGGCGCTCCTGCTCGGCCGCCGCGCCGGCATCGATCTCGACGTGCTGCGCGAGGCGCTCGCGTCGAGCGCGGCGTCGAGCGAGTTCATCCGCCACGATCTCGAGGCGCTGTTCAACGGCGACTACCTGGAGTCCTTCGGACTGGACCGCTGCGTCGAGGAGCTCGCGACGGTGACCGCCCTCGCCCGCGAGTCCGGCGTGCCGTTCGAGCTGTCGAAGCTCGTCGAGCGCATCCACCGGCGTGCGCTGGCCCGCTACGGGGCGGTCGACGGCGAGCTGCTCGCCGTCGCGCTGCTCGAAGAAGAGGCGGGCGTGCCGCTCCGCCGCCGCCGGTAGGCTCGCGCCCATGCTGCCGTTCGCCGATTGCGTCGTTCGCGGCCGTGTCGCACGACCCCGGTGCGAGGCGGAGCCGGGCGCCGTCGCCGTGCGCGACGGGCGCATCGTCGGACTCGCCGCGCGCGACGCCGCCTGCGACGCGGAGCATGAGCTCGACGTCGGCGACGCGCTCGTGCTTCCCGGCGTCGTCGACGTGCACGTGCACACCCGCAGCGCGCCCGAGGAGGGGATCGCCGCGGCCACTTCCGCAGCCGCCGCCGGGGGCGTGACGACGGTCTGCGACATGCCCTACGACGCGGCTGGACCGATCGCCGACGCCGGCGCGTTCGCGGCCAAGGTCGCCGACGTCGAGCGCGAGGCGCTGGTCGACGTCGCCCTGTGGGCCACGGTCCCGCCCGCCGGGGCGCTGGACCAGGTCGCCGACCTCGTCGGCGCCGGTGCCTGTGCATTCAAGCTCTCGACGTTCGAGACCCATCCGCGCCGCTTCCCGCGCATCCCGGACGATCAGCTGCTGCGTGCGTTCACGGCGATCGCGGCGGCCGGCGGCCTGGCCGGCGTCCACGCGGAGAACGACGAGATCGTGCGCGCGGGCATCGCCACCGAGCGCGCAGCGGGCCGCCACGAGCCGCTTGCCCATGCGCGCTCGCGGCCCCCGGTCGCCGAGACAGAGGCGGTCGGCCGCTGCGTGGAGCTCGCCGCGGCGACCGGCGTGCGGCTGCACGTCTGCCACGCCACCCTGGGGCGCAGCGTCGCGCTCGCCACCGGGCCGGGCATCGACGTGACCGTCGAGACCTGCCCGCACTACCTCACGCTCGACGAGCGCGACCTCGAGCGCCTCGGCGGCGAGGCCAAGATCAACCCGCCGCTGCGCCCGCGCCACCAAGTCGAGGCCCTGTGGGCGGCGATCGAGGCGCAGACGATCGGGATCGTGTCCTCCGACCACGTGGGCTGGCCGGCGGAGCGCAAGCACGGCGAGGACATCTTCGCGCTCGCCTCGGGCGCCCCCGGACTCGAGGTCATGCTGGCGCTCGTGCACGATGCGCTGCGGGCGCGCGGGCTCGGTCTGGCGCTCCTCACGCGGCTCCTCGCCGAGGCGCCCGCGCGGCGCTTCGGGCTGTGGCCGCGCAAGGGCGCGCTGGCCGAGGGCGCCGACGCCGACATCGCGATCCTCGATCCCGACGTGCGGTGGTCGCTGGATCCCGCCCGCATGGTCACGCCGGCCGGCTGGAGCCCCTACGCCGGCAGGAGCGTGCGGGGGCGCGTCACCCACGTCATGTCGCGCGGCGAGCTCGTCTACGCGGGCGGCGCGCTGTGCGCCCGCCCCGGCCGCGGCCGCTTCGTCGCCCCGGCGACGGCGGCCGTCGGGACTCCGGCGTGACCGCGCCCGCGCGGCAGTCCTTGCGCGCCTTCCTGGCAGCGCTCGAGGCCGACGGTCAGCTCACGCGCGTGTCGGCGCCGGTCGACCGCCGGTTCGAGCTCTCCGCCTGCCTCGCCGTGAACGGGCGCGGGCCCGTGCTGCGCTTCGAGGCGGTGCGGGGTCACGCGATGGCCGTCGTCGGGAACGTGCTCGGGACGCGCGAGCGCATGGCGCAGGCCGTCGGCGTAGAGCTCGCGGACCTGCAGGATCGCCTCGCCGGCGCGATCGAGCGCCCGCTGGCGCCGCGGCAGGTCGCGACCGGTCCGTGCCAGGAGAGGGTTCAGGATGCGCCCGACCTGGACGAGCTGCCGCTGCCCTGGTTCTTCGAGCACGAGACCGGGCCGTACGTGACGGCGGGCGCGATCGTCGCGCGCGAGCCGGCCACCGGCAAGCGCAACCTCTCGATCGCGCGGCTCAAGCCGCTCGGCGGCAATCGCGCGCTGATCGGCATCGCCCCCAATCACCACCTGGCGCGGATGGCGCGCGACGCCGGCGCGCAGGGCGAGCAGCTGCCGATCGCCGTGACGCTCGGCAACCATCCGGCGGTGATGCTCGCCGCCTGCCTGTACCTCGGCTACGGCGACGACGAGCTCGAGCAGGCGGGCGCCTTGCTCGGCGAGCGGCTCGACGTAGTGGCCGCACAGCGGGACCTGCTCGTGCCGGCGCACTGCGAACTGGTGCTCGAGGGCACGTTGGACCCGGCGGAGACCGTGTACGAGGGGCCCGTCTCGGAGTTCCACGGCATGTACGAGGACTACGGTCCCGGCCACGTGGTGACCTTCGACCGCATGACGAGCCGGCACGACGCCTTCCTGCACGTGATCGAGCCGGGGCTGCACCCGGAGCACCTGCTGCTCGGCGGGGTCGCGATCGCCGCCGGCCTCGCGCCGGCGTTGCGGCGGATCGAGCCGGCGGTGAGCGCCATCGCCCTGCCCGAGGGGGGCTGCGGGCGCCTCACCGCGGTGATCGCGCTCGACGGTGAGCGCGCGCGGGCCGGCGTCGCGCGGCGGCTGATGTTCGCCACGTGGGCACAGGTGAGCCTGGTGCGGACCGTCACCGTCGTCGACGCCGACATCGACCCGTGGGACGGCGAGCAGGTCGAGTGGGCCCGGACCTCGTTCGCGCGGCCCGACCGCGACCTGCTGATCGCGCCCGACACGAGCGCCGACCGGTCCGAGCCGCTGCAGCGCCGCGGCACGGTCGCGAAGCTCGGCATCGACGCGACCCGCAAGAGCGTGGATCGCGCCGATCACCGCGTCGCCGCGCCGCCGGCCGCGGCGATGGCGGCGGCGCGGCGGCTGATGCGGCCATGAGCCGGCCGCGGCTGATCGTCGGCGTCAGCGGAGCGAGCGGGCCGCGACTCGCGTGGGTCCTGCTCGGGGCGCTGCGCGAGCTCGGCGGCATCGAGACGCACCTCGTGCTGTCGCCCGGCGCGCGCCGCACGATCGAGCTCGAGCTCGAGGAGCCGCAGGCGGCGCTCGAGGCTCTGGCCGACGTCGTCCACGCATCTGGCGACCTGGCGGCTCCCCTGGCCTCCGGCTCGTTCGTGACCACCGGCATGGTCGTGATCCCGTGCTCGATGCGCACGCTGGCCGCCGTGGCCGCCGGCATCAGCACCGACCTGCTCACCCGCGCCGCCGACGTGTGCCTGAAGGAGCGCCGCCGGCTGGTGCTCGTGCCGCGGGAGACGCCGCTCAGCCTGGTCCACCTGCGCAACATGGAGACGGTCACGCTCGCGGGCGCGACGGTGCTGCCCCCCGTCCCGGCGTTCTACCACCGGCCGCGCACGATCGACGACCTGCTCGCGCACACGGCCGGAAAGGTGCTGGATCAATTCGGCATCGCGCACGACCTGTACCGGCGCTGGGCCGGGGATCCGGCAGAGGACCGAGGCTGAGCCGCCTTGTCGTGCCGGGTCCCGAGGAGTACAAGACCGTGATGGTCGCCAGCTACGAAGAGGCCTGTGCCCAGCACGCCTGGGTCGTTCCCGAGCGCTACAACATCGCCGCGGACGTGTGCGACAAGCACCCGCCGGACAAGCTCGCGATGCTCCACGAGCACTTCGACGGGACTGTGCGGGAGGTCCGCTGGGGCGAGCTGCAGGAGGCGTCGGACCGCTTCGCCCGGCAGTTGCGCGATCACGGCGTCAAGCAGGGCGACCGCGTCGCGATGCTGCTCCCGCCGACGCCCGAGACCGCGGCCGCCTTCTTTGGCACGTGGAAGTGCGGCGCCATACTCCTCTCCATGTCGGTGCTCTACGGCGACGAGGGCATCCGTCACCGGGTGTCGGACTCGGGCGCCAAGGTGCTGCTCACGAACGCCGCCAACGCGGGCCGCGTCGACCCGTCGCTGGTCGAGCACCTGCTGCTCGAGGACATGCCGGCCGACGGCGACGAGTCGTTCACGCCCGAGGACACGCTGGCCGACGACCCGGCCCAGCTCTACTACTCGTCCGGCACCACCGGCCTGGCGAAGGGGATCCTGCACGCCCATCGCTATCTGCTCGCGCACGAGGAGTTCACCTACTGCCACGACGTCCGCGACGGGGAGCTGTTCCACGGCATGGGCGAGTGGGCGTGGGCGGCGGGGATCGCGCCGCTGCTCGGCCCGTGGCGGCTCGGCGCGGTGCAGCTCGTACTGCAACGGGAGGGCGGCTTCGATCCCCACCGCCAGCTCGACGTGCTCTCACGCCACGGCGCGACGAACGTGTTCACGACGCCGACCGCGATGCGATCGATGATGTCGATTCCCGACGCCGGCACCCGCTACCCGCAGAAGTTCCGGGTCGTGTGCAGCGCCGGCGAGCCGCTCAACCCGGAGGCGATCCGCTGGTTCCGCGAGCAGTACGGCGTCACCGTGCTCGACTACTACGGGCTCACGGAGTCCTATCCGCTGGTTGCCAACTACCCGTTCCTGGAGGTCCGCGAGGGCTCGATGGGCAAGCCGATGCCCGGCTGGGACGTGCAGGTCCTCGACGAGGACGAGCGCCCCGTGCCGGCCGGCGAGCGCGGCGAGATCTGCCTGCGGGCGCGCTCCAACCCGCACTACCCGCTCGGATACTGGGGCAACGAGGCGGCCGGCCGGGAGACGTTCGGCGGCGAGTGGTTCCACACGCAGGATGCCGCCAAGGTCGACGACGACGGCTACGTCTGGTACGAGGGCCGCGCCGACGACGTGATCATCGCCGCCGGCTACCGCATCGGGCCGTTCGAGGTCGAGTCAGCGTGCCTGGAGCATCCCGCCGTGGCGGAGGCGGCTGCCGTGGCCGCGCCCGACGAGCGCCGCGGCAACGTGGTGAAGGCGTTCATCGTCGCGGCCGCCGGCGTGGAGCCATCGGATGCGGTGGCGGAGGAGATCAAGGCGTTCGTCCGCGGCCGGCTCGGTGCCCATGCGTATCCGCGCCGAATCGAGTTCATCGACGCGCTGCCCAAGACGCTCACCGGCAAGATCCGGCGGATCGAGCTGCGCGACCGCGACCGCGACCGAGCCTGACTCCGGCCGGCAGCGGTCCTGCCATCCTAGGCGGCGTGGAGGAGACGGCCACCGCACCGCCCGCGCAGCGCCGGCCGCCGGCGCTGCTGCCGGCGTCCATCGCCCGGCTGGGCGGCTTCGCCGCGCTGGCGCTGCTCGGGGCGCTGCAATGGCAGCGCATGGTGGGTGGCCTGCCCGCGGCGCGCGCGTTGCTGTGGGTGCTCGTTGCGGTCGGCGCCGCAGGCGCCGTGCTGTGGGCTGACGGCCGGCGTCGCCGGCGCGCTGGAGCCACGCTCGGCGTCGCCGGGCTCGCGCTGCTGGCCGCGTACGCCGTCTCCGGCCTAGAGCTGGGCCTGCTCAAGCCGCGCCGCCTGGACGAGCTGGCCAGCGGGCTGTCGCACGGCATCGAGGCGCTGGCGAGCGTGCAGATGCCCTACGTCGGCGCCGATCCGTGGCCCGGGCTGACGCTGCAACTGCTTGGCGCGCTGCTGTGCGTGCTCGCGGCGCTGCTGGCGTTCTGGCCCCGTACCCAGCGGACTCCACCGAGCCTTGGCCGGCCGGCACAGGCGCCGGCGGGCACAGCCACCCAGCGGACTGCGTCCGCGGACACAGGCGGCTACCCGTTCCTCTCGCTCGCGCTGCTGCTGGTGCTGGTCGCCGCTCCGGTCGTCTCCCTCGGCGGCACCCAACCCGTGGCGCTCGGCCTGGTCCTCACTGCTCTCACGGTCTGCTTCCTGTGGCTCGAGCGGCTTCCGCTCCGCCCCGGGCTGGGCATCGCCGCCATGCTGGCACTGGCCGTGGCAGGGGCGCTGCCGCTCGCGTCGGTCGCCGACGGGGAGGATCCCTGGTTCGACTACAAGGCGTTCGCCGAGGGGCTCGGGCCCGACGAGCCGCTGCGCTTCGACTGGGGTCACAGCTACGGGCCGATCACCTGGTCGCGCGACGGCGCCGAGGTGCTGCGCGTCGCCGCGCGGGATCCGTCTTACTGGAAGGTGCGTGACCTCGAGGACTTCGACGGCGCGACGTGGATCGACAGCGGGGCGAATCGGCCGGGCGTCGCGTCGTCCCCCGCGCTCGACCTCGCACTCGACTGGAGGTCGCAGCTCGCGTGGCGCGAGACCCTGAAGGTGACACTGCGCCGAATCCAGACGCGCGACGTGATCGGCGCCGGGACGACACTGGGCGTCGAGGACACCGCGCGGGACGTCGCCCCGTCGGTGGAACCCGGGTTGTGGCGGTCCCAGACCGAGTTCCGCGGCGGCGACTCCTACACCGTGGAGGCCTACGTGCCGCGCCCGAGCGCGGCCGACCTGGGCGAGTCGACCTCCGGCGCGGACAGCCGGCGCCTCGACGACCTCGACCTCGTCATCCCGACCGAGCGAGAGTCCGCGCCGCGCGGAGACTCGGCGGCGGCCGGGGACCCGTCGCGGCTGCGATCGCAAGCCGAGCTGCGCTTCGCGCCGTTCGCGGCCTTCGGGCGCGGGCCGGCACCGGACGCGGCCTACCCGACACCGGTCCGCTCCCACGACGGGGACAAGGCGCTGCGCTCCTCGCCCTACGCCCGGACCTGGCAACTGGCCAAGCAGCTCGGCCGCCAGTCCGAGACGCCGTACGACTACGTGCTCGCGGTCAACCGCTACCTGCAGGACGGCTTCACCTACGACGAGGTGCCGCGGCCCGTCCCGGCCGGCACCGCGACGCTGGAGGGGTTCCTGTTCGACACCAGGAGCGGCTACTGCCAGCAGTACTCGGCCGCGATGGCGCTGCTGCTGCGGATGGGCGGCATCCCCGCCCGCGTCGCCACCGGATTCTCGCCGGGCGGCTACTCCGAGCGCAAGCAGGCCTGGATCGTGCGCGACACCGACGCGCACTCCTGGGTGGAGGCGTGGTTCGACGAGTGGGGTTGGGTCACGTTCGACCCGACGCCCGCCGGCACGCCCGCCCGCTCGCAGATAGCGGCGCTGGAGCGTCCGCCGGAGACCAGCTCGGACCGGGGTGACGCGGCCTCGTCGTCCGAGGGCGGCTCGGCCGCCCGCACCGGCGGCGTGCGCCCCGACTTGCTCGGCCGCCCCGGCGGTCCCGGCGGAGCGGCGTCGGGGGGAGGGGAGGAGGGAGGACCGGCGTGGTGGTGGTTCGCGCTCGCCGGTCTGCTGCTCTTGAGCCTGGCGGCGTGGGCGCTGCTGCGCCGGCGTCGGCGCAGCGAGGGCCCGGTCGCGGAGCTCGATCGCGCGGTCCGAGAGCTCGAGGCCGCGCTGCGGCGCAGCGGCCGTCCGTGGACCGTTGGCACCACGCTGCAGCAGCTCGAGCAGCGCCTCGGTCGCACGCCCGAGGCCGCGGCCTACTTGCGCGCGCTGCGCGCGGGCCGCTTCGCGCCTACCGCCACCGCCCCGACGGCCGGCGGTCGCCGGGCGCTGCGGCGGGAGCTCGCGAGCGGCAGAGGCCCCCGCGGGCGTCTGCGGGCGCTCTGGGCGCTGCCGCCGTGGCGGGCGTGAAGCCGCCGACGCTGGGCACCCTCGCTCAACCGGCCAGCGCGGCGCGGCGCGACTGCTGGCGCATCTCGGAGAGGATGCGCTCGAGGCGCGGCTCCCGTGACTCGTCCACGTGCGTCATCGCCGCCGCGACCGCCGGGTGGCGCTCGGCGATCAGCGCGTGCATCTGGTGGGCGACGGCCCGATAGGCCGGGTGCCCCTCGCGGCCGGACCGCAGCTCGACGAGATGCATCGCCTCGCGCGCGTTGAGGTCGAGCACGTAGCGGATGCGGTAGCCGAGGCAGAGCGAGTAGGGCGCTGCGCTGCTCAAGCCGGCGCCCTCGAGGCGGTGGAACTCGGCGGCCGAGCGGTCGAGCGCGGCGCGGTAGGCGTCGCCCTGGCCCGCGGCGGTCACCTCGTCCGGGACGCCGGCGCCGAGATGGGGCGTGAGGCCCTGCCACTGGACGGTCAGCATCCGATGGCGCTGCAGGTCCCGGAAGGCGCCGTAGTCCGAGACGATCTCGAATCGGTAGCGCAGAGCCTCGAAGCCCCGCCCCGGCCGGTGCCGGCGGTTCGCGCGCTGTCCGACGAGATCGGCCAGGACGGCGCCGCGGTCGGCGGCGGACAAGCCGCCCACGGCGGCGCGCGTGCGCGCCTCGCTCGCCCCGGCGGCCTCGAACAGCAGTGCCGCCAGCAGCTGCTCCTCGTCGCCGTCCACATGCGTGAGCGCGACCGACGGCCGCGCCTCGGCGGGATCGGGGGCCGCGAGTCCCAGTCGGGCCGCCCAGCGGTCGCCGGCGGCCCGGCGCTCGGTTAGGTAGCCGGCCCACGCGCCCCCGCGGTCCGAACGCTCGACGCGTGACACGAAGCTGGGCATGACCGCCTGGATCGCGGCGAGGATCATCTCGCCGTAGCGCCGCGCCTCGGGCAGTGGGTGTCCGATCAGGTGCAGGATGAGCTGCTCGTAGGCCTGGCCGCTGGCATAGATGCCCAAGTGCGAGAGCGATGCGGCGGGCAGCAGGCCGCGCAGCAGGTCCAGCGCCTTGGCGTTCACCGCACGGGCACGAGCGGCCGCCGGCTCCCCGTCGGTCCGCGGGTAGGACTCGTCCACCCACGCTCGCACGCGCGGAAGCGCGGCGGCGTAGGTGTCGAACAGGGCGTCCATCGCGACCTCGTAGGGATGGCCCAGCTCCGGGTCGCGGTAGTAGCGATAGCCGCCGCCCGGCATCGGTGCGTCATAGGCGATGTAGCGCGTGGACTGCTCGAGGTAGGCCGCGAGGCGGGGGCGCTGAAGGACCTTGGTGAGCACGTTGGACACCCATTCGTAGGCGACGTGCGCGCCGCCGAGCTGGGCGACGGAGTCATCGCCGTAGCCGACGAAGATGCGCTCGTAGAGCTGCGCCGCCCGCTCGCCCTCGCTTCCGTCCCACGCGCCGGCCGGGGGCAGCGAGTCGGCGAACTCCTCGAGGAACAGCCGCCGCAGTGTCCCCGGATAGCGGGAGTACCGAGCGAACAGCGCTCCCTTGACCGTCTCGGGCAAGTTGACGAGCGCGAAGACGGGACCGTCGAGGTCGGTCACGTGCGGGCCGATCCGCGCACGCTCGGCGGGGGAGAGGTCGTCCGACGGATAGCGCACCGACGGCTGAGGGTACCGGCCGGACCGGCCGCGACGGGGATGAGCAGAGTCGCCGCCGGCGGGGTGGCGACGTCAGGCGTCGAGGCAGTCGAACCGGCGCCGCGCGGGCCCGCCGCGGACCCACGCCACCGCGTCGACGAGCCGGCGCTCGGCGGTGATCCGTTGATGCTCGAGGCCGAGGCCGAGTCCGAGGCGGCCGCCCACGCTGAAGCCGCGGCGGCGCTCGGAGATTGCGTAGCCGGTCCGCTCGACGATTCCGTGGCGCGCGGCGTGACGGGCGAGCGCATGCAGGTCGCCGGACGTCGAGCCGGGCGCCAGGAGTTGCTCCGCGAGCCGGCGGCTCTCGGGCTCGCGCAGATCCAGGCGCGCGCTGAGCTCGTCCGTCCGCTCGCCGTTCGCAAAGGCCGACCGCAGCGCGAGCTCGCGCAATTGGCCGCCCTCCCAGCTCACGTCGGCGACTACACCGCGTCGCGGTCCGGGTGCGGGCGGGAAGCCGGGCAGGGCCGCGGCGAGGTGCGGGTCGGTCGTGCCGACGTCGAGCGTGAGCGTCCTGCGGGCGCCTTCGCTTCGCAACCCGATCGCGCCATCGGCCGTCGTCTTGAGCCCGGCACGGGCGAGCTCGGCCACGGAGACGCCCGCGTCCAAGCCGGCCTTGCCGCCGACGGCGTGCCAGCGCACGGCGGGCTCCCGGGACTTCCGCACGGCGTCGTCGCGCATGGCGCCGGTGAGGAACGCACTCGCGGCGGGCGCATCGGGAAAGCGCCACGCGCGACCGCCGCGATACCCGGCGACCAGCGCGCCGGAGACGGACGCGTCGACGCCCACCGGGCTGAACTCGACGCCCACGCCGACCGTGGCGCCGAGCTCGTTCTCCTCGAGCCGCGTGACGACCGCCTGGCCATCGGACTGCAGCGCGAGCTGCCACTCACCGTGGCCGCCGAGCCGCAGGACCGCGATGTCGAGCGTCGTGTCCTGGCGACGCGAACGTTCCGCCGTGAGGCACGGCGCCAGGCCGGCGGCGGCTGCGTCGGCGGTGCGGCAGACGTCGCCGCCGACGATGCACAGGCCCGTGCGGACCGTCGCGATCAGGCGATCGCCGACCCCGGGGACGGCCAACGCCAGCGCGGCCGCGCCGGCCAGCAGGACCCCCACGACGAGCAGGATCGCGACGTATTCGGCCGACGCCTGGCCCGGTGGTTGCTGCTTGGCGCGCGCCACCGCATAGGTAGGTGTTGAGGACCGGAGGTTCGCCCCCGGCGTGGCGTCTAAGTCGACAACGGATCGAGGGGGAGCGAGTGATTGTCGACTTGATCTCGATGGTTGGGGTCAACTCGACAATCAGACCTCGGCTGGCGAGCTGATTGTCGACTTGGTCCCGACAATCGCCGTCAACTCGACAAGCCCGCCTCGGCTGTCTCCGAACTCGCTCCTTCAAGGGCGCAGTTGACGGAAACGCCTCGCGAACTCAGAACAGGTTCGTCAGCACAGCGCCCGCGTCGACCGCCAGGTCGAGCAGCGGTCCCGGATAGACCCCGAAGAGGATCGTGGCCGCTGCGCACACGACCGCCAGCCCGACGACCTCCGGCTGGGCGAGGCGTTGTGCCGACGGCTCGTCGTCCTCGAACACGACTGACCCGGCGACGACATCGGCGCCCGGATCGGCGTCGGACGATCCGCCGGCGATCGCCGGGCGCGGCGTTCCCGCGGCCACGGCGGCCGCGACCGGGCGCTCGTCGGGCGCGCGCATCCACACCGCCGCCACCACTCGCAGGTAGTAGGCGAGCGAGATCGCCGAGCCGATGACGATCGCCACGCCGAGCCAGGCGTAGCCGTTGTCGACCGCCGCGCCGATCAGGTAGACCTTGCCGAAGAACCCCGCGGTGGCCGGGAAGCCCGCCAGCGCGAGCATCGCGATCGTCATCGGCCACGCCAGGAGCGGCCGCTCGCGTCCCAGGCCGTAGAGCGAGGAGATGTCGTCGCCGAGACCGGCCTCCCGCTCCCGTGCCACGATCACCGCGAACGCCGCCATGTTCATGAACAGGTAGACGGCGAGATAGAAGACCACGGCGCGCGCGCCGAGCTGCGTGGTGACGACCACACCCGCGAGCATGTAGCCCGCCTGGGCGACCGAGGAGTACGCGAGCAGGCGCTTGAGCGAGGACTGCCCGATCGCGCCCACGTTGCCGACCACAATCGTCACGACCGCCAGCGTCGCCAGCGCCGGCGCCCAGCTCCTCGACTCGCCGATGACCGCGACGTCGAAGAATCGGATGACGACACCGAAGGCGGCCGCCTTGGTGGCCACCGCCATGAACGCGGTGATGGCGGTCGGGGCGCCCTCGTAGACGTCGGGCGTCCACTGGTGGAACGGCGCCACCGACGCCTTGAACGCGAAGCCGGCCACCACGAGGGCGAGGCCGGTGAGCAGCAGCACGTCGCCGCTGACGTCGTCGACTCCCGCGGCGACGCCGTCGAACGAGGTGGCTCCGGTCGCGCCGTAGACGAGCGCGAGCCCGTAGAGCAGGGTGGCCGACCCGACGGAGCCGATGACCAGGTACTTCAGTCCCGACTCGAGTGAGGTGGCGCGCCGCATCTCTGTCGCGCACAGCACGTACAGCGGGATCGAGAGCAGCTCGTACCCGATGAAGATCGTCAGCAGGTTCGTGGCGCCCGCGAGCACGACCATGCCGAGCACGGCGCTCAACAGCAGCGCGTAGTACTCGCCGTGACCCGCCTCCCGCGGCGCGAGTGCCCGCCACGAGAGCAGCACCGTCCCGGCCGCGGCGGCGACGAAGATGAGCGTGAGGAACAGAGTCAGGTCGTCCATCGCCATGGCGTCGGAGATGACGCTGACGTCGTCGCCCCACGTCACGATGCTCAGCCCGGCAGCCACGCCCAGTGCGAGCAGCGTGAGCATCGGAACGAGCGTTCGGCGCACGAACGGGGCGCGCATCAGCCCGGTCATCAGCACCACGACCACCCCCGCCACGAGGGCGATCAAGGGCGAGATCGCCATCCAGTCGATCGTCGGTCCGCTCACCTTCATGGCGTGGCTCCCTCCTGCGCGACCGCGTCGTCGCCCGCCGGCGCCGCGACGACCCGCTCCACCGTCGCCTCGGAATGGCGCAGCGCCTGCTGCGGATACACGCCGAACGCGATGATCGCGACGACCAGCGGCACCAGGATCAGCCCGTCGCGCACGCTGAGGTCGAACGACCGCACGCCGGCGCCGGCGCGGTTGTGCATCGCACGGATGAACGCGCGCAGCATGTAGACCGACGCCATCGCGACACCCGTGAACGCGACGATCGCGATCACCGTCTCGGCGTTGAAGAGGCCGAGCAGGATGAGGAACTCGCCCGCGAAGTTCGCCGAGCCGGGGATCGCGAGCGTGGCCAGCGCGACGACGAGGAACAGCGTTCCCAGCACGGGCGCGCGGAACGCCACCCCGCCCATGTCGCGGATGTCGTCCGAGCCGGTGCGTTCGTGCAGCAGCGCGACGATGAAGAACAGCGCTGCGACCACGAGGCCGTGGTTGAGCATCTGCAACAGCGCGCCCTGCGTGCCGGCTGCCTCACCCAGGGCGAAGATCCCGAGCACGATGAAGCCGAGCTGGGCGATCGACGAGTAGCCGAGGATCAGCCGCGCGTTGGTCTGCGTGAACGCCTGTGCCGAGCCGTACAGGATCGACACCAGCGCGATCAGCAGGATCACCATCTGGAAGTCCTCGCTGGCGTCCGGGAAGACCGGCAGCACGACGCGTAGGAAGCCGTAGGCGGCGACCTTCGAGAGCACCCCGGAGAACACCGCGAGCACGGGCAGCGGCATGTTGCCGTAGCCGTCCGGCATCCAGCCGTGGAACGGGAAGGCCGGCATCTTGATCAGGAACGCCAGCGCGAACGCGACGAAGATCCAGCGCTGCGGGCCCGTCTCGAGCTGCGCGTTCGCCAGCCGCTCGATCGAGAAGCTCACGCCGCCGTCGCTTCCCGCCGCCGCCGTGATCCCGGTTGCCACCGCGGCGGCCAGCATGAGCAGCGAGCCGACGAGCGTGTAGACGACGAGCTTGAACGTCGCCCCGACCCGGTCGGGCCCGCCCCACTGCCCGATGAGGAAGTAGAACGGCACCAGCATCAGGTCGAAGAAGAGGACGAACAGCAGCAGGTCCTGCGCCAGGAACGCGCCGAGCACGGCCGTCTCGGCGAGCCCGAGGTGGAACGCGTAGAGCTGCGGCCGCTCGGGCGGCGGGCGCAGCATGATCCACAGCGCCGACGCCGCGAACAGCAGCGTCGTCAGCGCGATCAGCCACAGGTTCAACCCGTCGACGCCGAGCATGTAGCGCACGCCGAGCTCGTCGATCCACGCGTCGTCGGTCACGTACTGCAGGCCGTCGGTGCCCGTCTCGAAGTCGAACAAGAGCAGCACCGCGTACGCGAGGGCCACGAGCGTGCCCACCAACAGCGCGACGGGCGCCACCCCGCGCGGGAGCAGCGCGCCGAGCACCGCCATCACCAGCGGGAAGAAGAGGAGAATGGACAGGTGGATGGTCATGACGCGGAGAGCAGGAAGTAGAGGCTCAGAGCGGTGACGCCGAGGAGCAGCAGCGCGGCGTAGTAGCGCAGGAAGCCCGACTGCACGGCGCGCACGGCGGCCGAGCCGGCGCGCACCGCCACCGACGGCCCGCCGACGAAGACGCCGTTGACCACCGCACGCTCGAACACGTCGCGAGCGAAGCGCCCGAACCAGGCGAACGGCCGCACGACGACCGCGTCGATCAACTCGTCGAAGTACCACTTGCGCGCGAAGAACGCGTGCACGCCCGCGAGCCGCGCCCGCAGCGTGGAGACACGCCGGCGGTCGGCGTCCTTCACCCAGAGCGCGTACGCGAGCGCGATGCCGCCGACCGCCAGCAGCGCGCCGATCGCGAGGCCCGCGTAGGTCAGCCCGTCCGACGGGTGCAGCTCCTCGAAGTAGCGCGACTCGGCGAAGCTCGGCTCGAGGAAGCTCTCGAGCACGTGGCTGACCTTGGGGATCTGCAGGAAGCCGCCGACGACCGCCCCCACGGCGAGCAGCCCCATCGCGACCTTCATGCTCCATGAGCGCTCGGCGATGTGATGGTCCGGGCCGGGGAAGCCGACGTCGGTGTCCTCGACCTCGCCCGAAGCGGGGTTGGTGTGCTCGGGCGCGTGGTGGAGATGCCCGTGCTCGAGCTCGCGGGCCGGCTCCACGGGCGGGCCGAAGAACGCCCGGAAGATCATCCGCCACGTGTACACGGCGGTCAGGAACGAGCCGGCGAAGCCGAGCACGGCCAGCACGACGTGCCAGTCCTCGCGCGCGGCGACGTAGGCCAGGATCTCGTCCTTGGAGAAGAACCCCGCGAACGGCGGCACGCCGGCCAGCGCGAGCCCGCCGATGGCCATGCAGCCGAACGTGAACGGCATCGCCTTGCGGAAGCCGCCCATCCGGTCGAGGTTCTGGTTTCCCGCCATCGCCGCGATCACCGACCCGGCGGCCATGAACAGCAGCGCCTTGAAGAACGCATGCGTCATCAGGTGAAAGAGCCCGGCGACGTAGGCGCCGGACGACACGCCCATGACCATGTAGCCGATCTGCGACATCGTCGAGTAGGCGATGACCCGCTTGAGGTCGGTCACCACCAGGGCGATCGTGGCGGCGACCACGAGCGTCAGGCAGCCGATGATCGCGCCCACGTCGGCCGCGATCGGCGCCTGCTCGAAGAAGGGGTGCATGCGCGCGATCAGGTAGACGCCCGCGGTGACCATGGTGGCGGCGTGGATCAGCGCGGAGACCGGGGTCGGGCCCTCCATCGCGTCCGGCAGCCAGGTGTGCAGCGGCACCTGCGCGGACTTGGCGAACGCGCCGACGAGCAGCAGCAGGCAGCCGGCCACCAGGTCGCCGTCGTTGCGGCCGAGCTCCCCCGCTCCCTCGAACGCGCGCAGGAAGTCCAGCGAGCCGGTGTGCTTGAACAGGAAGTACGTGCCGAGCACGAGGCCGACGTCGCCGACCACGTTGATCACGAAGGCCTTGATCCCCGCCGCGGTCGCCGTCGTGCGCCGGTACCAGAACGAGATCAGCAGGTAGGACGCCGCGCCCACGAACGCCCAGCCGACGATCAGGAAGAAGAAGTTGCCGGCCAGGACCAGGAGCAGCATCGAGAAGACGAAGAAGTTCAGATAGGCGAAGAACCGCGTGTAGCCGCGATCGGAGGCCATGTAGGCGACCGCGTACAGGTGGATCAGCGTCGAGACGCCCGAGACGACCAGGCTCATGAACACCGCCAGCGGGTCGAGCAGGAGGGAGAGCTGGGCGTCGACCCCGACCGTGCTGGCGTAGTCCCACGCCACCGTGACGACCTGGCGCTCCTCATCGCCGAGATCCTGCAAGGCGAGCAGCGCGCCGATCGCGCTCGCGAACGACAGCGCGATCGCCACCGTGCCGAGGTAGCCGTGCGCCTTGGACGGCAGCACCTGCGAGGTGAAGGCGATCAGCAGCGTGCCCGCGAGCGGGCACAGCAGCACCAGCCAGCCGAAGGTCTCGAGGCTCATCCAGCCTCGCTCCGCGGGCCGGCCGGCGGACGGCGCGGGGATGTCGAGCCGATTCTCGCGCTCATCCCTGCAGCTCCCGCAGCTCGTCGACGTCGATCGGCAGCCGGCGGCGGAAGATCGCGACGATCAGGCCGAGGCCGACGGCGACCTCACAGGCGGCGACGACCATGACGATCAGGGCGAAGATCTGGCCGTCCTGGTTGCCGTGCGCGCGCGCGAAGGCGACCAGCGCGAGGTTGCCCGCGTTGAGCATCAGCTCGATGCAGAGCAGGATCACGAGCGGGTTGCGCCGGACGAGCACCCCACCCGCTCCGATCGAGAAGAGCAGCGCGGAGAGGACGAGGTACCACTCGACGCTCATCGGCCGGGCGGTCCTTCCACCTCGATCATCGTGCCGGCCTCGCCGCCGGTCAGCGTGTCGCGGCTGCCGCTGCGCATCAGGTCCCCGACCGAGATCTCCTGCCGGTCCTCGAGCCCCGTGCGGCGGCGGGCGAGGATCACGGCGCCGACGGCCGCCACGAGCAGCAGCATCGAGGCCGTCTCGAACGCGAGCAGGAAGTCGGTCAGCAGCAGGCGGCCGATCTCGGCGGGCGTGCCGAAGCCCTCGAAGTAACCCGCGCCCTCCTCGCCCAGCGCCGTGAGGCCGGTGCCGAGGATGGCGATCGAGAGCTCCACGAACAGCGCGCCGGCGAACAGCGCGCTCGCCCAGCGCAGCCTCGGCGAGCCGGCCGCGCGCAGCGGATCGTCGGCGCCGCCGACGTAGGCGACGACGAAGAGGTAGAGCACCATGACCGCGCCGACGTAGACGATCACCTGGGCGGCCGCGAGGAACTCCGCGCGCAGCAGCAGGAAGAGCGCCGCCAGCGAGAGGAGGTGGACGACCAGCGCCAGCACGGTGTAGAACGGGTTGCGCAGCGACACCGTGCCGATGGCGCCCGCGAGCGCGCCGATCGCAGCCAGGAAGAAGAAGACCTCGGCCATGCGGGCGCTGAGGCTACTCGCCCGCGGAGCGCAGCGGCGTCCGCTCGAGCGGCTCCGCCAGCAGCATCTCCTTCGTGAAGATCAGGTCGGAGCGGTTGTAGTCGGACATCTCGTAGTCGTGGCCCATGGTGATCGCGTCGAACGGGCACGCCACCTCGCAATAGCCACAGAAGATGCAGCGCGAGAGGTTGATCTCGTAGACCGCCGCGTAGCGCTCACCGGCGCTGACGCGGTTGTCCGGCGCGTTCTCGGCCGCCACGACGCGGATGCAGTCGGCCGGGCAGGCGGCGGCGCACAGCGAGCAGCCGACGCACTTCTCCAGCCCGGTGTCCTCGAAGCGGTGCAGCTTGTGGCGCCCGCGGAAGCGCGGGTAGACCGGGGTCTTCTCCTCGGGGTACTGGTAGGTGTGCGTCCCCTCGTTCCAGCGGGCAAGCGTGGTCTTGAGGCCCCGCAGGGTCTCGCCGAACGCGCGATACGTGCCGCGCACAGGCCCGCCCTTGGGGGCGCGCACCACTTCGATGACGTCAGGTCCGAGGTCGTAAGGCACTAGAAAGCCACCACCAGGATCGCGGTCACGAGGGCATTGAGCGTCGCCAGCGGGAGGAAGACCTTCCAGCCCAGCGACATGAGCTGGTCGTAGCGCAGCCGCGGCAGCGTGGCGCGCACCCAGAAGAAGAGGAAGACGAGCGCGAGCGTCTTGAGGATGACCACGATCGGGTCCACCCAGGTCGGCGGGTCGACGAACGGGACGTTCCACCCGCCGAGGAAGAACGTCACGGTCAGCGCCGACACGACGATGATCTCCAGGTACTCGGCCGCGAAGTACGCGGCGAAGCGGCCGCCGCCGTACTCCGTGATGTAGCCCTGGACGAGCTCGGCGTCGGCTTCCGGCAGGTCGAACGGCGGCCGGTTGGTCTCGGCGAAGCCGGCGACCAGGAAGATGACGAAGCCGACGAACTGCGGGATGACGTACCAGAGATCGCCGGGACCTTCCTGCGCGTGCACGATCTCGGTCAGCGACAGCGATCCCGCCATCATCACGACACCGACGAGCGCGAGCGCCTGGGAGATCTCGTAGGAGATCAGCTGTGCGGCGGCGCGCATCGAGCCCAGGAACGCGTACTTGCCGCCCGAGGACCAGCCGCCCAGCACGACGCCGTACGTGGCCATGCCGCCGAACATGAACGCGTACAGCACGCCGATGCTGGGATCGATTCCGTACAAGCCGACCTGCGTTCCGAAGATGTCGACCGTGTCGGAGAACGGGACGAGTGCCAGCGTGGCGGACGCCGTCACCATGACGATCACCGGCGCCAGCGCGAACATCCAGCCGATCGAGCCGGTGGGCCGGAACTGCTGCTTGAACAGCAGCTTGCCGATGTCGGCCATCGGCTGCAGTGCGCCGAACGGGCCCACGCGATTGGGGCCGTAGCGGTGCTGGAAGCGTCCGAGCACCTTGCGCTCGGCCAGCAGCACGACCGGCACGAGCTGGAACACCACGGCGAAGATAACCAGCGCCTTGAGCAACTGGATCCACCAGGGCTCGTAGTAGCCCACCTCGGCGATGATCGTGATCACCGGGCGCCGTCTCCAGTCGGCGGGATGTCGAGCGGGGCGCTGGCGGGCGCCTCGGCCTGGCCCTCGCCGGCCGGCGTGAGGAGCGCCGGCGTCGCCTCGGGCTGCGGCGCGCCGCCGCGCACGCGGCGGACCCTCACCAGCGGCTCCGTGAGCACGTTGGCGGACTCCTCGTGCATGCCCTCGAGCAGGAAGACCGAGCCGCCGGGCACCGAGGCGCGCAGCCGCGCGGCGCCGCGCACGCGCGCGCCGGGTGCGCCGACCTCGACCTGGTCGCCGTCGCGGACGCCCAGCCGGTCGGCATCGACGGGCGAGAGCTCAACGAGCTGGCGCGGCTGCATGAAGCGCAGTACGGGCGAGAGGTCGACTTCGGGGGAGGTCCACAGCGAGCGCCATGTGCCCAGCCGCAGCGTGCCGTTCTCGGCCGCGGGGGTAATCGCCGGGACGCTCAGCTTCGCGAGCTTCCAGGTGCCGGCGCCCAGCGCGCTCGCCGCTTCCCCCGCCGGCCAGCGGACGCCGCGAGCGCCGATCGCGTCGAGCGTCAGGCCCGCGTAGAACGGCACGGCGTCGAAGAGCTGCCGGGAGGCCATCGGACCGGCGAGCACGCCGAGGTCGAGTCCGGTCCGCCGGCCGATCTCGGCGATCACCTGCCAGCCGGGACGCACGCCACCCGTGCCAGGCTGCGAAGCGCCACTGGTAGGCCCCAGGCGGCCCGGCCGGCCGATCGCCGGCCGCAGGCGCTGGACGCGTCCGTCCGGGTGCACAAGGGTGCCCTCCTTCTCGGCGTACGCCTCGGCGGGGAACACGACGTCGGCGTGCTCGCGCAGCGCGTCGGTGAGCGCCGAGGAGTGGGCGATGACGGTCTGGGCCTTGGCGAGCGCGGACTCCCAGCCGGCGCGGTCGGAATGCGTGCGGACCGGGTCCGCGTGCAGCAGGTAGAGCGCGCCGAGGTCGCCGGCCGACAGCGCCGCCGCGATGTCCGGCGCCACCAGCGCGCCGCGCCCGGCGTCGGCGTAGCCGGCGCCGTGAGCGGGAGCGAAGCCGGCCTCGCGGATGCCGCGGCCGTTCGTGCACGAGGGGATCTCCAGCAGGCCCGCGCCCTTGCGGCCCGCGAGCCCGAGGCGGGAGGCGAGGTTGAGCAGCGCCTGCGCGGTCTCGGTGCCGCGCGGGCCGGTCAGGAGCCGCTCGCCGTAGAGGATCACGACGTCGCCGGTGCTCCGGTGCGAGAAGTCGCTCTGGGTGGTCCCGGCGCCCGTCAGGAGATCGGCCAGCGCGCGCACCGCCGAGGCGTTCGAGCCCGCCGCGGTCGCCGCGCCGCCGAGGTTGCCGGTGTCGCCGCCCAGCGCGGCGTCGAGACCGACCAGCAGCGCCTCGCCCGCGCCCGGAGCGAAGCGCAGTACGGCCTCGGCGTTCGGATCCAGCGCGCCGGGGCGGGCACTGGCGATGGCGAGGCGCACGCCACGGCGCCGGACGCCCTTGCGGATGCGCAGGTCGAGGATCGGCGCGTCGTCGACCGGGTCGCAGTCGAGCACCAGCACGGCGTGGGCGAACTCGAGGTCGGGCACCGTCGCCTGCAGCGCGGCGTCGGCGAGCGCGCGCGACAGCTCCGGCGAGAGCTCGCGCGCCGGGCTGCCCGCCAGGTGGGGCGAGCCGAGCCCCTCGCGGAACAGCCGCGCGAGGAGGAACGCCTCCTCGTTGGTCGTGTCCCCGCCGGCCAGCGCGGCGGCCCGCCCGCCGGCCTTCTTCAGCCCGCTCGCGGCGGCGTCGAGCGCCTTCTCCCACGATGCGGGCATCAGGCGGGAGCCCTCGCGCACGAGCGGCTCGGTGATCCGCTCCTCGACGTGGGTCGACTGGTAGGCGAAGCGGCCCTTGTCGCACAGCCAGCCGTCGTCGACCTCGTCGTGGTCGCGCGCCATCACGCGCATCACGCGGTCGTCGCGCACGGTCAGCTCGACGTTGCACTGCGACGGGCAGTACGTGCAGACGGTGCCGGCGCCCTCGACGTCCCAGGGGCGTGCGCGGAAGCGGTACGCCGTCGAGGTGAGCGCGCCCACCGGGCAGAGCTCGATGATGTTGCCGCTGAACGGGCCGACGTACGGGTGCCCGTCGAAGGTGGAGACGTAGGAGTGCGCGCCGCGCTCGGACAGGATCAGCTGGTAGTCCTCGGAGATCTCCTGCGAGAAGCGCACGCAGCGGTAGCACAGAATGCAGCGCTCGCGGTCGATCGCGATCAGCGGCGACAGCTCGAGCGGCTTGCGGAAGTGGCGCTTCGGCTCGATGAAGCGCGACGTGCCGGGGCCCCAGCCGTAGGTGATGTCCTGCAGCGGGCATTCGCCGCCCTTGTCGCAGACGGGGCAGTCGAGCGGGTGGTTGATGAGCAGGAACTCGACCACCGCGCGCTGCGCTTCGTGCACCTGGGCGGTCTGGGTGTGGACCACCATGCCGTCCTTGACCGGCGTCGAGCAGCCCGTCTGCAGCTTGGGAATGCCCTCGATCTCCACGAGGCACATGCGGCACGCGCCGACCGGCTGGCCGAGCTTGGGCTCGTAGCAGAAGACCGGGATCTCGGCGTCCCCGTACTTCGCGGCGTCGACCAGCATCGAGTTCTCCGGCGCGGACACCTCGCGGCCGTCGATCGTGAACGTGACGAAGCTGACCGCCGGGCGGGGCATCAGTGCACCGTGACGCGGGCGCCGTCGCCGGACGGGTCGAGCATGTCGGTCTGGCCGGCGTGGTCGTCCCGGTTGACCTGCGGAATCCCCAAACCGAGGCCTCTTCGCTCGCGCGCGGCCTCGATGTGCGCCTCGAACTCGTCGCGGAAGTGCTTGATCATCGAGGCGATCGGCATCGCCATCGCGTCGCCCAGCACGCACAGGCAGTTGCCCATGATCTGGTCGCAGATCGAGGCCATGATGTCGAGGTCCATCGGTGTCGCCTCACCCGAGTCGATGCGCTCGAGCATCTTCACGGTCCAGTTGGTCCCCTCACGGCAGGGGGTGCACTTGCCACAGGACTCGTGGCGGTAGAACTTCGCCGTCTTGAGCGCGACGTCGACCACCGGCACGGCGTCGTCGACCACGATGATCGCGCCCGATCCGAGCATCGAGCCGGCCTTGGCCATCGACTCGAAGTCGTAGGGCAGGTCGAGGTACTCGTCCGTCCCGGGCAGCACGGGCGCGCTCGAACCGCCGGGAAACCAGAACTTGATCGTGCGGCCCTCGTCGGGGCCGCCGGCGAGGCCGTAGATGATGTCCCGCGACGGGACGCCCAGCTCGATCTCGTAGTTGCCCGGGCGCTGCACGCAGCCCGAGACGGAGACGACCTTGGTGCCCGTCGAGCGCTCCGTGCCGATCTTCGCGTACTCGTCGCCGCCCATCCGCAGGATGATCGGGGCGTTCATCAGCGTTTCGACGTTGTTTATCAGCGTCGGCCCGCGGTACAGGCCCTGGACGGCCGGAAACGGCGGCTTCAGGCGCGGGTTGCCGCGCTTGCCCTCCAGCGCGTCGAGCAGTGCCGTCTCCTCGCCGCAGATGTAGGCCCCCGCGCCACGGTGGACCCACAGATCCAGCGCGCCCAGCAGGTTCGCCGCCTTGGCCTCCTCCAGCGCCGCCTCGAGGATCGTCGCCTGCAGCTCGTACTCGCCGCGGATGAAGATGTACGCCTTGTTCGCGCCCACGGCGTGGGCGGCGATCGCCAGCCCCTCGAGCAGCAGGTGCGGGTTCTTCTGCATGAGCTCGCGGTCCTTGAAGGTCCCCGGCTCGGACTCGTCGGCGTTGCACACGACGTACTTGTCCATGTCGCCCTTGGGCAGGAACGACGCCTTCGTGCCCATCGCGAAGCCCGCGCCGCCGCGCCCGCGCAGGCCGGACGCCTGCAGTTGGGAGAGCACGTCGGCGGGCTCCATCTCGAACGCCCGGGAGAGCATCTCGTAGCCGCCGAGCTCGCGCCGGTAGACGTCGAGCGTGTTCAGGCCGGGCAGGTCGATCTTGTCGAACAGGAGCTGCATTCACTGGCCTGCCGTCTTGAGGTGCCGCAGCTGCTTGGCCGCCAGCACGGGGCGTCCCGCCTTGACGTCCTCGACGATCTGGGCGCAGTCGGCCTCCACGAGGGGCCCGACGTACTCGCCGTCGATCGACGCCATCGGTGCGATGTCGCAGGCGCCGAGGCACTCGAACGAACGCACGTTGAACGCCGGGTCGTCGCCGGCCGCTGCGACCATGGCCTCGTAGAGGCGGTCGGCGCCCCGCAGCGAGCACGAGATGTTGGTGCAGACGTAGACGTAGGTGTCGCCCTTGGGCTCCGTCTCGAACATGTCGTAGAACGTCGCCACCGACGTCAGGTAGCCGGGAGTGAGGCGCATCACGCAGGCGACCTGCTCGATCGCGGTCGGCGAGCACCAGCCGTGCAGGCGCTGGGCGGCGTGCAGCGCCGGGATCGCCGCCGAGCGGAAGTCCGGGTAGCGGCTCATGAACTGCTCGATCTCGGCGCGCAGCGCCTCGGGCACAGGCGTGGTGGCCGGATCGGGGACGACGGCCGGCGGCTTGGAGAGGTCGGCCGCCTGGTCCCAGCCGGGGACGCGGCTGCCGGCGGCGTAGCGGCGGACGCGCGTCGGGTCGATGGCCATGATCAGCGGTCGATCCCGCCCAGGACGGGGTCCAGCATGGCGAGCGTGGCGATGAAGTCGGCGATGTAGAGGCCCCTGACCATCGGGCGGAAGGCCTGGAGGTTCACGAACGACGGGTCGCGCATGTGCACCCGCGCGGGCTTGGAGGAGCCGTCGGAGCGCAGGAAGATCCCCATCTCGCCGCGCGGGGACTCGATCGGATAGTAGACCTCTCCCGGCGGCACGCGGAAGCCCTCGGTGACGAGCTTGAAGTGGTGGATCAGCGCCTCCATGCTCGTCGCCAGCTCGTGGCGCGGCGGCAGCGCATACTTGCGGTTCTCGGTGATGTACGGGCCTTCGGGCAGCCCGTCGAGCGCCTGGTCGATGATCCGCACGGACTCCTTCATCTCCAGCATGCGGACGACCATGCGGTCCCAGTTGTCGCCGGTGGTGCCGACCGGGATCTTGAACTCGAAGTGCTCGTAGGAGGAGTAGGGCTGCGCCTTGCGCAGGTCCCACGGGTGGCCGGCGGCGCGCAGCAGCGGACCCGTGACTCCGTGGTCGAGCAGCGTCTGGGCGTCGAGCGGCGCGACGTCGCGCAGGCGCTGCAGCACGATCTCGTTCTTCATCAGCAGCGCCATGAACTGGTCGACCCGCGAAGGCATGATCGACGTGAAGTCGCGGACCTTCTGCTCCCAGCCGACGGGAATGTCCTCGAACACGCCGCCGACCTGGAAGTAGCGCGTGTGCATGCGCTGCCCCGAGGACATCTCGAACAGGTCGAGGATCTGCTCGCGGTCGCGGAAGCAGTACCAGAACATGGAGATCGCACCGAGGTCCAGCGAGGTCGTGCCGAGCCACACGAGGTGCGACATGAGCCGGTTGAGCTCCATGTGGATGACCCGCAGGTACTGAGCGCGCGGGGGCACGTCGAGGTCGAGGATCGTCTCCACCGCCCCGCAAAAGCTCATCGCGTTGAAGTAGTACGCGAGGTAGTCCATCCGCTCGACGACCGGGATGGCCTTCCAGTACGCCTTGTCCTCGGCGGTCTTCTCGATGCCGGTGTGGACGTAGCCGATGATCGGCTTGATGTCGCGGACGGTCTCGCCCTCGAGCGTGGCGAGCAGCCGGAGGACCCCGTGGGTCGCGGGGTGGTGCGGCCCGAAGTTGATCGTCATCAGCTCTTCGGACTCGGGGTGCGCGATGTGGGAGAGCTCGACCGACTCCTCCATCTCCCGGTAGCCGAGCGCCGGCGTCAACCGCTCGTCGCGCGTGTCGAGATCGCTCACTTCCACCACTCCGGCGTCGTGGGCTCGTTGTGCGTGAACAGCACCGGCTCCCCGCCCATCGGGAAGTCACGGCGCTGCGGGTGTCCCTCATAGTCCTCGGGCATGAGGATGCGGCGCATGTCCGGGTGGCCGTCGAAGATCACGCCGAACATGTCGAAGACCTCGCGCTCCTGGTGATCGGCGCTCGGCCACGCCGGGGTCACGCTGGGCACGTGCGGGTCTGCGAGCGGCACCCGCGTGCGCACGGTGATGCGATCGACCTCGTGCATGTCGAGCAGCTCGTAGTGCACCCCGAAGCGCGGCTCCTCCGGGAAGTAGTCGACGCCGTGCACGGAGGAGAGGAACCGGTAGCCGGTCGCGCGAAGGTGCTCGAGCGTGGCCGGGACCGCGCCGGGGGCGACGAGCAGGGCCGCCTGCTCGCGGAAGTAGATCGCGTCGAGCACGGATCCCGCGTCGGCGTCGCGCAGCTCCTGGGCGAGCAGCTCGAGGCCGGTGGCGTCAGGCATCCTGTCTCACGTTGATCTCGTGCACCGCTCCCGGATGCTCGTGCTCGAGACGGGCGACGACCTCCTCGGTGCCGTAACCGCCGTAGCGGCTGCGCCAGCCCTCGCTGGGCTGGGAGAGGATCGCCGCGCGCAGCTTGAGGATGCCGTGGACCAGCCCTTCCGGCCGCGGCGGGCAGCCGGGAACGTGCATGTCGACGGGCAGGAACTTGTCGCCCGGTACGAGGGCGTAGTTGTTGAAGACGCCCATCGACGACGAGCACGCGCCCATCGCGATCACGTAGCGCGGCTCGAGCATCTGCTCGTAGATGCGCCGGATCACGGGCGCCATCTTGATCGAGATGCGGCCCGACAGGAAGATCGTGTCGGCCTGTCGTGGAGTGGCGCGGGCCGCCTCGAAGCCGAAGCGCGCGATGTCCAGTCGCGGGCCGATGTGCGACATCCACTCGATCGCGCAGCACGCGAGCCCGAACGAGAGCGGGAAGTTGGCGTTGCCGACCGCCCACCGGCCGGCCTTCTCGAGCGTGGTCGTGAGCACGGACTGCTCGACGTGCTCCTCGAGCTCCGGCCCGTCCAGAGCGCCCTTGAGCATGTCGCGGGCGCGCAGCTGCCGCGCGCGGAACTCCGCCTTGTCGCCCGCGCCGAGCGGCCGGCGGGTCACCTCCATTCGAGGGCCCCTCTCCGCCACACGTACACGTAGGCGACGAGCAGCAGGAAGATGAAGACGATCGTCTCCACCAGGGCGAACACCCCGAACGCGTCGAGTTGCAGCGCGACGGGATACAGCAGGATCGTCTCGATGTCGAAGAGGATGAACAGCATCGCGACGAGATAGAAGGAGATCCCGAAGCGGAAGTTCTTCTTCACGTCCGAAGGCAGGCCGCACTCGTAGGGATCGCCCTGCGAGCGTGGTGCGCGGTTGCGGCCGACGACGTTGCCGAGCAGCGAGTTGACCGTCGTGAAGATCAGCCCGAGCAGTGCGCCGAGGCCCAGGAAGACGAGAGCCGGAAGGTAGGAGCGGATCATCCGAACGGGATTTGTAGCACTGCTTGTGCGGCGATGTTACTTAGTGACATTGCGCACTGGATTGGCGACGGTTCAAAGCCATTCGGACGCGCGTACCCCCAGAAACGCGACGACGATCGCGGAAGCGGCCATGACGCCCGTCTCCCGGCGCAAGATCGCTCGTACCAGCGCCCGCTGCTCGGCTTCCGGCAGGGCCGCCACGGCTTCCCTCCCTGCCAGCTCTCGATGGTCGAGCTCGGTCTGCGCGGCGACCAGTCGCAGTTGCTCGGCGAGCAGTGCGACGACCAGCGGCGTCAACCCGTAGACGAGGTGCAGCGGCGGCAAGTCCTTCCCGGCCAGGAGCAGGGCGCCGCCGAGCGCCGCCTGGATGGCCACGAGCGCCTGGCCCGTGCGCAGCAGCGGCCAGAAGCCGCGGGCCTCGCGGGCCTGCCACCAGGCCCAGCCGCCCCACACGCCCGCCGCGAGGTTGACCGTGACGACCGCGAGGCCGAGCGCGATGTGGACGGCGGTCACGCGCAGTCGCGGGCGAGGTGCATCGGCATGGGCGGGGGAATTGTTTCGTATGCTTGCCGCCGGCCATGCACCGCCCCGGACGTTCTCGCCTCCTCGCTCTCGCCGCCGTGGTCGTCGCCGCCGGCGCCGGCGCGTGCGGGACGCAGGGCATCGAGCTCGCCGAGTCCGAGCCCGATCGATCGGGGGCGGAGATCTTCGTCCAGAACTGCTCGGGCTGCCATACGCTCAGCTACGCCGGCACGCAGGGGTCCGCCGAGCAGGCCAACGGGCGCGAGTACAGGGACGGCCCGAACTTCGACCAGCGCTCGGCGAAGGAGGACCAGGTCCTCTACGCGATCCGCAACGGCGGCTACTCCTCGGGCCCGATGCCGCAAAACATCGTGGTGGGCGAGGAGGCTCGGCAGGTCGCGGAGTTCGTCGCGAAGTACTCCGGTCGGGAGACGGTCGGGTTCGAAGAGCCCGGCAGCCCTCCGCCGACCGGCGAATAGCGCTCGGTGCCCGCGGCCCGTGCTCGACCTCAAAGCCATTCGCGACGACCCGGAGCCCGTCCGCGCGGCGCTCGCCCGGCGGCGTGACGGCTCGGATGCGCGGCTGGAGCGGGTGCTCGTGCTCGATGTGCGCCGGCGCGAGCTGCTGCCGGCGGTCGAGGGGTTGAAGGCAACCCAGAACGCCGCGTCGGCGGCGATAGCGGCGGCCAGGAAGGCCGGAAAGGACGCGGTCGCGCAGATCGCCGAGATGCAGGCAGTCGCACACCGCGGCAAGGCGCTGCGCGAGGAGCTCGACGGGGTGCAGGCCGAGCTCGACGAGGTGCTCGCCTCCCTGCCCAACCCGCCCGACCCGTCCGCCGCGGAGGCGGACGAGGTTCTCTACGAGCGCGGCGAGGTCGGGACACCGTCCCATCCACCCAAGGACCACCTGGATCTCGCCGCCGCCTGGATCGACATGGAGGCGGGCGCCCGCGTGGCCGGCTCCCGCTTCGCCTACATCAAGGGCGACCTCGTGCTGCTCGAGCTGGCGCTCGTGCGCTGGACGCTCGAGCTGCTGCGCGCCAAGGGGTTCGAGCCTGTCATCCCCCCGGTGCTGGTCCGCGAGGAGGCGCTCTACGGCACCGGCTTCCTGCCCGACACGGAGCAGCAGATCTACCGGCTCGCGGACGACGCGCTCTACCTGACCGGGACGAGCGAGGTCCCGCTCGCCTCCCTCCACGCGGGTGAGATCGTCGACTCGGAGGAACTGCCGTTGCGCTACGCCGGCTTCTCGCCGTGCTTCCGGCGCGAGGCCGGTGCGGCCGGGCGCGACACCCGCGGCCTGTTCCGCGTGCACCAGTTCGACAAGGTCGAGATGTTCTCGTTCGTCGCGCCGGAGACTGCGGCGGACGAGCACGAGCGCCTGCTCGCCCACGAGGAGGAGATCCTGACGTCGCTCACCATCCCCTACCGCGTGGTCAACATCGCCGTGGCCGACCTGGGCTCCTCCGCCGTCAAGAAGTACGACTGCGAGGCGTGGCTGCCGGGCCAGCAGCGCTACCGGGAGCTGACCTCCACCTCGAACACGACCGACTTCCAGTCGCGTCGGCTCGGCATCCGCTTCCGGCCCGCCGGGGGCGGCGCCCCGCGTCACGTCGCCACGCTCAACGGCACCGCGGTGGCGGTCGGGCGCACCCTGATCGCCCTCGTCGAGAACGGCCAGCGCGTCGACGGCTCGATCGCGGTGCCCGAGGTGCTGCATGCGTGGGGTGCGCCGCACGAGCTGCGGGTACCAGAACGCCAATGAGCGAGACCCCGATCACGCCCGAGGACGCCGACGTCCCCGACGGCGCCCCGCCGGCGGATGCGGGCGAGCCGGAGATCCACGACCAGCCGCTCGGCGTGCCCGAGGACGCGGATGCGGACGAGGCGCCGCTGCCCGGCTTCCCGGAGTCCGAGCCGCCGCAGGGCGGCTGAAGCGCGCGGCCGCCCGCAGGGGGCGAGCCGGCTGAGCGAGCGGGCCGGCCGAGGACGCCGGCGGCGGCCACCCGCGGCGCTGCGCCGTCCGCGAGTTGTGCTTTGGTGGGGGTCGTGACGCCGAGCAGACGACGCTCCGGCCGGCGACGCGGGGTGTTCGCCGCCCTGCGCCACGTCGGCGACATGGCCATCGACCTGGGGACCGCCAACACGGTGGTCTACGTGCGCGGGCGCGGGATCGTCCTGTCCGAGCCGTCGGTGGTAGCGATCGACGAGCGCACGGGGGAGGTGCATGCGGTCGGCGCCGAGGCGCAGCTGATGATCGGCCGCACCCCGGCCAGCATCTCCGCCGACCGCCCGCTGCGCCACGGCGTGATCGCCGACTTCGAGGTCTGCGAGGCGATGCTGCGCCGCTTCATGGAGAAGGTCCTCTCCAGCCGCTTCAGCCGTCCGCGGCTGGTCATGTGCGCGCCCTCGGGGGTCACCGAGGTCGAGCGCCGGGCGGTCGAGGAGGCGTCGCTGTCGGCCGGGGCCCGCGAGGTGCACCTGATCGAGGAGTCGCTGGCCGCGGCCATCGGCGCGGGCCTGCCGATCGCCGAGCCGGTGGGCCGCATGGTGGTCGACATCGGCGGCGGCACGAGCGAGGTGGCGGTGATCTCGCTCGGCGGCCTCGTGGTGAGCCGCTCGGTGCGGGTCGGCGGCTACGACCTCGACGAGGCGATCACCAACCACATTCGCAACGAGCACCGCATGGCGATCGGCTCCCAGAGCGCGGAGGGGATCAAGCTCGCGGTGGCGGCTGCCACCCGGCAGCCGGACAGCCTGGTCACCGAGGTGCGCGGGCGCGATTTGATGTCCGGGTTGCCGCGCGAGGTCCAGCTGACCGCCGAGGAGGTCCGCGGCGCGATCGCCGGGCCGCTGGCCGACATCCTCGCCGCCGTCCACGCGACGCTCGAGGAGACGCCGCCGGAACTGGCCGCCGACATCACCAAGGAGGGCATCCTGCTGGCCGGCGGGGGTGCGCTCCTGCGCGGGCTCGACGAGCGGCTGGAGGCGGAGACGGGCATGCCGGTGCGGGTGGCCGAGCACCCGCTGGAGTGCGTCGCGCTCGGCGCCGGCCAGTCGCTCGAGGAGCTCGACCACATGGGGCGCGGGCGGCGGTAGCTCGGGAGGCGCCAGCGAGACGACCAAGATGCTTGGGCGCGGTGGGCGCGAACGGCCAACTGCGCATCGAGGAGGAGGTCAGAGGGCCGGCGGTGATGATTGTCGACTTGACCTCCCATCTTGGCGTGAAGCCGACAATCGCATCCCACGGGCCTTCCTGTTGTCGACTTGACACCACATGTCGGGGTGAAGCCGACAGTCGCCTCGCACGGGCCTCCCGACTGTCGACTTGAACCGTCGTTGCGGGAGCTTGGGATCCGGTCCACTACACCGCATCGGTATCTGGCTCTACCGGGCCATCCGGCGAGTTCGGCTAGAGCCTCCTAGCCCTCGACCGCTTCGGCCGCGACGGCGGCCGGTCCGCCTTCCTCCTCGCGCATCCGCCGATGCGCGAGCCAGTCCAGCAACAGGATCTGCAGCGTGCCGGCCACGGGGATCGCGCCGAGCGCGCCGAGCACGCCGGCCACCTCCGCGCCGACGAGGATGGCGATCAGCACGACCAGCGGCGAGAGCTGGACGGTGCGGCCGTAGACGAGCGGCTGCAGGACGTGGTTCTCGACCTGCTGGTAGAGCACGAAGAAGACCAGCATCACGAGCCCCGCGGTCACGGAGGTGAGCAGCCCGACCGTCGTGAGCAGGATGCCCGCCAGCGTCGCGCCCGCGAGCGGGATCAAATCGAGGATCGCCACCAGCAGGCCGAGCGCGAGGGCGAACGGGACGCCCATGATCACCAGCACGACGGTGGACGAGACTCCGGCCACGATCGAGATCAGCAGGTTTCCGGTGACGTAGCCCGAGACGGTCTGGGCGATCCGGTGGCCGACGTTGCGCCAGCGCGGGCGCGACTGCGGCGGCAGCAGGCCGACGCCGCGCTCCATCCACGCGGGCCCCTCGAGGATCATGAACAGCGTCAGGAACACGATCGTGATGACGCCGACGATTCCCGTGACCACGCCGCGGCCGACCTCCAGCGCGGTGCCGGCGTTTCCGAGCAGCGAGCCGCCGCTGCTCTCCGTCGCCTCCCGCACCTTGTCGACGATCTGGTAGTCGCGCTGCAGGAAGCCGAGCGGCCCACGCCCTGCCGTGATGTCCTCGACATAGCCCGGCGCGGCGTCCGCGAGACCGTCCGCCTCGTCGACGAGCGGCGGCACGAGCAGCGCAGCGAGCAGGCCGAGCGCGGCGATCGCGCTGACGTAGATGACCGCCGCCGCGGCGCCGCGACGGCGCACGCCGTGATCCTGCAAGAACTGGACGGCCGGATTCAGCGCGAGGGCGAGGAACAGCGCGACGAACACCCACGTGAGCACCCGCATCGAGATCCACACCACCCACAGCGCCACGGCGACCCCGAGCAGCACACCGGCCACCTGCAGGACGGTGCGCGAGCGGAACAGGATGACGCGCTCAGATCGCACTCGGAAACGCGGATGCCCAGGCGAGGAGGGCCGCGAAACCCCAGAGCGGCGCCGTGCCGCCGGCGCGCGTGAGCTCTACAGACCTACGGAGCGGTGCCGAACGCCGCGCCCGTGACTTTCAGGGACTGCTGGAAGCGGTTTCGCCGAAGCTCGACAACGCGCGCCGTCTGCTGCGTGGGAAGACCGACCGGGTCGCCGTGCAGCAGCCACGTGCCGCCGCTCCGGCGCTCGATCGCCCCCTGCTCGACGAGGCGCGCGATGGCGGTCGAGACGGTCGGCCGGCGAGCTCCCACGAGCTGCGCGATGATGCGGTGCGGCAGCGCGAGCGGCACCATGACGCCTTTGCTCGTCATCCGGCCCCAGCGCTCCGCAAGGTGCCAGAAGAGGGCGAGCACGCGCCCGTCGACGCCGTTGAGCTGGGAGATCGCCTGCCCCAGCGCGACCCGGTTCGCACGCTCCGTGACGCGGTCGATCAAAGCGCTGTTGACTTCGGGGAACTGTGCGAGCGCACGCGCGAAGCTCGGCCCGAACACGGCGAGCCGCGCCGTCTGCAAGACGGTCCAGCGCACTTCCGCCTGCAGCAGGCGCGACGGCGCGGGCGTCTGCCACGGGCGGATCAGGTCGCCCTGCCCCAGCAGCTCGCTCGAGATGTTGTCGTCCATCAGCAACTCTCGCGACACCACGCCGTCGAGGACGAGCAGTCCGAGATGACCCGGTCGGGTGGCCTGCGTCCGCGCATCGATCCACGGGCCCTGGGACACGACCTGGACGCGGGCGACTAGCCGGGAGCGAGCCTCCGGAAGCTGAGCCGCGGGCAGCGACGCGCCCAGGTCCGGATCGGCGTCGAGCACGTGCACGGCCTTGAAAGCCCGCCCGCCCTGATCGGGCGGCAGGGCGCGCACGCTGTCGGACCCGGCGGCTTCGGCCGGCCAGGCGCTGACGTCTGATCGCAAAGCGGCGCTCCTCGGGGAAGGCGTGGACATGAGCTGCCGCCTTGCGCCGAGCCCGCGTCCGAGCCCTCGCCTTGCCGCGTCCTGAAACGAGGGAGGCCGACTGTCGCAAGCCGATGTCCCTCGCGACATCGTAGCTCCGATCCGCGGCGCGACAACCGCGGGTTCGCGTCAGGCTCCGCCCGGAGCGATCGGCGCCGCCCTCAGCGGCGCTTCCGCGGCACGTGCCTCCCCGATGGCGCCGTCGATCAGCATCGCGTGGGCCGTCTCGCGCAACTGGCGCTCGTCGGCGGCGCGATTGAAGAAGAACAGCTCGACGACGATGTGCGGATCGAAGAGGATCTGGCTCTGATAGGTGACCACCTTGCGCCCGGTCAGCTCCTCGATCGTGCCGACCAGCCTTCCCGTCATCCGGTTCTCGAACGTCTGGCGGAACTCGCGCACCAGGTCGGCTTCGCCGAAGTCGAGCATCGTCTGCTCGGCCACGGTCACGCCTCCGCGCATCACGACGATGAGGAAGTCGTCGAGCATGTAGGACTTCGCCGAGGTCGGCCCCTTGCCGAAGCACTCCTTCGTGGCCCGCACGATCTCCGTCGAGATCCGCGAGAGCAGGCCGTCGCCGGGATTGTGCTCCTCCTCGCTCATGGTGGCATCGTAACCCCGGTGCAGGTGCGGAAGCCAGGTGCTCGAGCTGTCCGCGACGCCGAAGCGGCCCTGCTGGGACGGTGGAACCCTCACATCGCTTGAGTCGATCCGGCGGCCGTCACGAGCGCGCCTCGGCCCGGGGGAGGACGAGCTCGCCGGCGGCGGTCGGCCTGACCGGGCGGCTGGCGCGGTCGATCAGGGTGACCCCGAGCTCGCGCTCGAGGGAGGCGATGGGCCCGGTGATCAGGGCGCGGCGGGAAGCAGACGGTGAGATGTGAACGACATCACGCGTTGAAGCTGCTCGAAGTGCCGGTCTTCGTGAAGAACCACCAAGGCATGCTCTTGGGCCACCGCGGCGATGAGCAGATCGGGCAGTGGAACGCGGTGTTGCAACGGGCCGAGCTGGGCGAGCTGCCGTTGCGCAGCCATGGCCGCCCGCTGTGCCGAGGCCGTGACGGTGACGACTCGGAGCACGGCGAGTCGCTCGTCCAGGACCGCGTACTCGGCCGCATCTCGCGTTGAGAACAAGAGCTCGTAGCGCACGGGCAGGCACGTGATGATGCGATCAGCCACAAGCGCGGCTGCCCATTCGTCACGAACACGGGGATCTGCCGCACGCTCCCACGCCGACGTGTCGGCCAGGAGGAGCCCGTCCGGAAGGGTCACGAGCCGGTCAGGTCATCGATCCGGGCCAACACGTCCCGATCCCACGGCGGCTCGGCGCGCGTCGAGAGATGCGCGAGCTCACCGAGCCTCTTCTTGCGACGCTCGGCATCCTCGCGAAGCGCTTGCGCGCCACGGACGGCCAGGGGGAGCCTGAGCCCGTTGCTCGGCCGCGGGCAGAGCGGGACACGCAAATCACCAACCCAGGGCTCGAATGACGTCCCGAACAGCGGTAGAAGCGGAGGGGGTGGGATTCGAACCCACGGATCCGGCTTGACCGGATCAACGGTTTTCAAGACCGCCGCATTCGACCACTCTGCCACCCCTCCTCTCCGGAACGCCGAGCCTAGCCGCTCGGCGTTCCGGGGCAGGCGAACGCGATGCCATGGCTACTGCGCCCGAGCCCCGAGCCCGATCGGGCACGCGACGCCCGTGCCACCGAGGCCGCAGTAGCCGTTGGGGTGCTTGTCGAGGTACTGCTGGTGGTAGGCCTCGGCGTAGTAGAACGGGCCCGCGGGTGCGATCTCCGTGGTGATCTCGCCGAGCCCGGCGGCACTCAGCGACGCCTGGTAGCGCGCACGCGACGCCTCGATCACGGCGCGCTGCGCCTCCGAGCCGTAGTAGACCCCGGAGCGGTACTGGGTACCGACATCATTGCCCTGGCGCATGCCCAGCGTCGGGTTGTGGCCCTCCCAGAACACGCGCAGGACGTCGTCGAGCGAGATCTTCCCCGGATCGAAGACCACGAGCACGGCCTCCGTGTGGCCGGTCGAGCCGCTGCAGACCTCTTCGTAGGTGGGATTCGACGTGTACCCGCCCGCGTAGCCGGCGGCGGTGGTGTAGACGCCCTCGAGCTTCCAGAACAGCCGCTCGGCGCCCCAGAAGCATCCGAGACCCACTACGAGCTGCTCCATCTGCTCGGGGAACGGCGGCGCGAGGGGCGTGCCCAGCACGTCGTGGCGCTCGGATGTGGGAATCGGGGTGTCGCGGCCCGGAAGGGCGCGCTCTTGGTCGATCATCTTCGACTTCTCTCGAAACAGGAACATGAGTCGAGAGTAGACCTCGCGGCTTGCGATCAGGTGACAGCCGCCGGTTCCATCGCGCCCACTTCGGCGAGCAGCGCTGCGACGACCCGGGGGTCGAACTGCGTCCCCGCGTGGCGGCGAAGCTCCGCGTGGGCGATCGCGGCGGGCAGCGCGCGGCGGTACGGGCGGTCCGAGGTCATGGCGTGCAGCGCGTCGCACGCGAAGATGACGCGGGCGCCGAGCGGGATCGCCTCGCCGGCCAGGCCGTCGGGCACCCGCCGCCGTCCCAGCGCTCGTGCTCGTGGCGGACGAGCCGGCAGACACCCGCCAGGAACTCCACGGGAGCGAGGATCCTCTCACCGACCAGGGTGTGGCGCTCGATCACCGCGCGCTCCTCGGGATCGAGCGGTCCCGGCTTGTTGAGGATCGCTTCCGGAACGGCGATCTTGCCGATGTCGTGAAACACCGCGCCGAGGCGCAGGTCGCGCCGCGCCGGCTCGTCCATCCCCAGGCGGCGACCGACGGCCTCGGCCTGGCCGGCGATGGAGCGCGCGTGGTCGGCCGTGTACGCGTCCTTGGCCGCGAGCGCGGCGGCGAGCGCCTCCGCGGTACCCAGGTAGGCGCGCTCGAGCCGTTCGTAGAGGACGGCGGAGCGCATCGCGGACCCGACCTGGTCGGCGGTGCCGGGCGTGCGCTCGGCGCGCTCGATCTCCGCGCGAGCCCCTCGTGCACGGCCGCGTGGTTCAGGCAGCCGGTCAACGGATCGGTGCGAGCGGCGTGCGCGAGGCCCGCATGGGCGCTGGCGTTCTGGAAGGCGACCGCCGCGAGCTCGGCGAACGCCTCGAGCCCGTCGAGGTGCTGCTGCGTGAGGCGGATGGGGCTCCAGTAGGCAACCGCGAGCACGCCGCGCAGCTCTCCGCCCCAGTGCACGGGGACGGCGACCGATGCCTTCACGCCTTTCCACGGCGACTCCGCCGAGGGTTGGCCGACCTCGCCGTAGTTCTCGGTCATCATCGGTCGGTCGGCCTTGATCACCTTGCCCGCCAGACCGGCGCCTGGCGCCAAGCGGAAGCCGATGTGCTCCGGTGGCAGGCCGTGCGCGGCCTCGACGGCGAGCGCGTCGTCGCCGGTCAGGCGGTAGACGACCGCGGAGTCGGCGCTGGTCACCGTGGCGGCCTCCTGGCAGATGCGCGCGAGCAGCGTCGAGAGGTCGAGCGACTCGTTGAGCGTCTTGGCCGCACGCGCCAGCGCGGCGTGCTGTCCGGCGGTGCGGCGGTGCGCGAGGCCGGTCGCCTGATGCGTGAAGGCGGCGCTCGCGGCCTCGGCGAACGCGAGTCCGAGTGTGAGCGTCGCAGGATCGAGAACGTCGTCCTCGCTACCGGTCAGGGCGAGGACGCGGACGGTCTCGCCGCTCAGCCGCAGGAGGATCGCGCACGGGTGGGAGGCGTCGCCGACGGGCAGGGCCGCTTCGGCACCGTGGAGGCGCGCGTGGTCCTCACCGCTCGCCACGAGTGCCGCGATCGGCCCGAGCTCCGCGGCGGGCACCGCGCGGATCGGTTCCCGGGAGCTCGCGATCCGTGCCTCTCCGTCGCAATCGGACCCCGCGATCACGGCGGCGGCGGGGACGCGCAGCAGTGCGGCGGCCTCACCGGCGATTGCGGTCGCGAGCGCGTCCTCCCCAGGCTGGGAGGCGAGCGCCATGAGCCGCGCGACGAGCGCGAGGCTGTCAGAGGCGGTGCCGAGCTGACGACGGGCGGTCACAGGAAAGAGGGTCCGAACCACCCCGACGCGGGACGGTCCACTTCAAGGGATCGGCAGCGGCCGATCAGGCTTTACACTGGCCGTCAGAACCCGGGCCGTCACCGGGGTCCCGGAGAGGTGGCCGAGTGGCTGAAGGCACTCGCCTG
>Ga0136624_1000029_pt1 | contig 38012 bp, 38 predicted proteins | sample AntDrymUQ4692206_2_FD_104802 | JGI IMG/M metagenome (GOLD analysis project Ga0136624, IMG submission 104802) | Polar desert sand microbial communities from Dry Valleys, Antarctica - metaG UQ469 (22.06) | ecosystem: Environmental > Terrestrial > Soil > Desert | place: Antarctica: Dry Valley... | reverse complement strand
GCCCATCCGTGAGTTCGGTCCCGCCCATCCGTGAGTTCGGGCGAGCCCATCCGTGAGTCCTTATCCCCAGCGAGCTCACGACAAGGGACGCAGTCGCCCGGCACGACGCAGGTGCTCAGCGCGGCACGGAGCGCGTCGTACTGCGTCGGCTCGAGCTGTCGGCGCCAGATTTCCACTGTCTCCGCGGCTGCTTCCCGGCGACTGAACTGGCGGACGGGCATGCCCGAACTCACGGATCGGCGCGACTGAACTCACGGATGGCGATGCTATGCCTGCGCGGCCAGCTGCCCGCAGGCGCCGTCGATCTCCCGCCCACGCGTGTCGCGGACGGTGGTCGGCACGCCCTTGAACTCGAGTCGACGTACGAATTCCCGCTCGTCCTGTGGCCGCGAGGCTGTCCACTTCGAACCCGGTGTGGGGTTGAGCGGGATGAGGTTGACGTGCACCCATCCCCAGTCGCCGAAGGACGTCAGCACATCACCGAGCAGGTCGGCCCGCCAGGCCTGGTCGTTGATGTCCTTGATCAGTGCGTACTCGATCGAGACACGGCGCTTGGTCTGCTGCGCGTACTCCCACGCCGCCTGGACCGTCTCGGCCACGTCCCAACGGGTGTTGATCGGCACCAGCTCATTGCGCAGCTCGTCATCGGGGGCGTGCAGCGACAACGCCAGCGTCACCGGCAGGCCCTCGGTGGCGAGCTGTCGCATCCGGGGCACCAATCCGACCGTCGAGACGGTGACCCCACGCGCCGACATGCCCAGGCCCTCCGGCGCAGGCTGGACCAGGCGCCGGACCGCGCCGATCACCGCCCGGTAGTTCGCCATCGGCTCGCCCATGCCCATGAAGACGACGTTGGAGACACGTCCCGGACCGCCTGGCACCTCGTCCCGCACGAGTGCCCGCGCGCCGTCCAGCACCTGCTCGACGATCTCTGCGGCACTCATGTTGCGCTGCAGGCCGCCCTGGCCGGTGGCACAGAAGGGGCAGGCCATGCCACAGCCGGCCTGGCTCGAGACGCACATGGTGACCCGGCCGGGGTAGCGCATGAGCACGGACTCGACCAGAGCGCCGTCGAACAGCCGCCACAACGTCTTGCGGGTCCCGCCACGGTCGGCCTCCATGACACGCAGTGGCGTCATCAGTGCCGGCATCAGGTCAGCCACGAGCCTGTCCCGGCTGAGCGCGGGCAAATCGGTCATCTGTGCCGGGTCGTCGACCAGACGGCTGAAATAGTGGGTCGAGAGCTGCTTGGCCCGAAAGCCTGGTTCACCCAGCGCCTCGACCGCCTCCACCCGCTCGGCCAGCGTCAGGTCCGCGAGGTGGCGGGGTGGCTTGCGGCGGCCGACCGGCTCGTCGAAGACCAGCGGAAGGGTACGGGCGGGTTCGGCGTCAGGCATGGCGCCCCAGTCTCCCACGCACCGCGCTGCGAGGCGGAATCGCGCGTGCCGTCGTCAGGCTCCCCAGTTCCGGAAGAGGCGGGCGGAGCCGTCCGGCGAGATGTCGAGTGCCGCGACATCCGGCATCCGCATGTGCGTCCACGACTCGAGGTCCGGCTGATTCCCGGTCACATCGGCCACCAGCAGCGTCCAGGCGGTGCCGTGACCGACCAGGACGACGTCGCCGGCCGTCTGCGCGAGCAGCCCACGCACGGCGGCCACTACCCGCTGACGAGCCATCGTCAACGGCTCCCAGCCAAGCACCGGTACGCGATCGGGATCCGCGAAGGCCCGACGGACGGCGAGATGGAACTCTGCCGGGTCCTCCATCCAGACGGCGGTGCGTTCGGCCTCGCGCAGGTCCCGGACGGTCGTGACATCGGAGCCGGTCAACAACCGCGCCGTGGCCAGCACCTTGGGCTCCGGCGAGCTGAACCAGGTGCCGACAGGTTCGACGAGGCCACGCACATCGGCCACAGCATCGGCCGCCAGCTCCCACGCTGACGCGGGCAGGTCTGGCTCGATGACGGGCCGCCCGTGCCTGATCAGCGTCAGCCGCCTCATGCCACCGGCACGAGCAGGTACAACACCAGCCAGCAGACGGGAGCGACGACGAGCAGCGAGTCCAGTCGGTCCATCATCCCGCCGTGGCCGGGCAGCAGTGTGCCCATGTCCTTGATGCCCAGGTCGCGCTTGATGACCGACTCCCCCAGGTCGCCGATGGTGGCGACGGTCGCGACCACGACACCCAGCAGCAGCCCGACCCATACCGGACCGTCCAGGGTGTACACCACGGTGAGCCAGCCGGCGAGCATGCTGCCGAGCACCGACCCGGCAAAGCCTTCCCACGACTTCTTCGGGCTGATCCTGGGTGCCATCGGATGTTTGCCGAGCAGCGCTCCGGCAAGGTAACCGCCGGTGTCCGAGGCGATCGTCGTCACGACGAACACCACGATCCGCCCAGCCCAGTCGGCATCGGCGAGCATCAGGACGACGAAGGAACCGAGCAGCGGCACGTAGGCGGTGACGAACACGCCGGCGGTGGCGTCCCGGACGAACCCGTCGGCACCCTCGACGAGGCGGAACACCATGATGGCGATCAACGTCAACGCCATCGTTGCCGACAGGGCTTCAGCACCCCCGTAGTACGAGCCGAGCAGCATCGCCAGGCCGCCGACGTACACCGGCACCAGGGGCACCCGCACGGACGCTGTCCGCAGCGCCTTGTCGAGCTCCCACGTGCCGATGCCCCCGACAGCGAGCACGACGAGGAGGAAGGCCTCCTTCGCCACGAACAGCGAGGCGATGATGACCGCGCCGAGCCCGGCGCCGACAACAATGGCCGCCGTCAGGTTGCGGCCGGCCCGGCTCGGCTTGGGCGGTGCCGCAGACGCCGCACTGTCGGAGGGCATGGTGAACGAGCTGGATCGAGGAATCAGACCTCGATCAGCTCAGCCTCCTTGTTGCCCAACAGGTCGTCGATGGCGTCGACATGCTTCTTGGTCATGCCGTCCAGCCGCTTCTCGGCGCCGGTGACGTCGTCCTTGCCGACCTCACCGTCCTTCTCCAGCTTGTCCAGCCCCTGCTTGGCGTTGCGACGTACCCCGCGTACGGAGACACGGCCCTCCTCGGCCTTGGCGCGGGCCAGCTTGATGTACTCCCTGCGGCGGTCCTCGGTGAGCTCGGGGAGCACCACCCGGATCAGGTTGCCGTCGTTGCTGGGGTTCACGCCGAGGTCGGAGTCCCGGATCGCACGTTCGATGGCCGCGGTCGCACCGCTGTCGTACGCCTGGATCACCACGACCCGGGCCTCCGGCACCTGGAAGGACGCCAGTTGCTGCAACGGGGTCGGGGTCCCGTAGTACTCGGCGTTGATCTTGGCGAACATCGCGGGGTGTGCGCGGCCGGTACGGATGGCGGCGAACTCCTCGCGAGCGTGCTCGACGGCCTTGGCCATCCGCTGGTCGGCGTCACGCAGGGTCTCATCGATCACGGCGTCATCACTCCTGGGTACGTGGGCTGGCGCTGCAGCTCGGACAGGTCATCGACAGTCACGGGGCGTGCACGAGCGTGCCGATCTTCTCACCTCGCAGCACGCGCGCGATGTTGCCGTCCCCTGCCATCCCGAAGACGATCATCGGCAGCCGGTTCTCCATGCACAGGGCGAATGCGGCCGCGTCGACGACCCGCAGACCGAGTCGCAGCGCCTCGTCGAAGGTGATGTCGTCGAACCGGGTGGCGGCGGGATCGTGTCGCGGGTCGGAGGTGTAGACGCCGTCGACGCCGCTCTTGCTCATCAGCACGACGTCGGCCCTGACCTCCAGCGCACGCTGCGCGGCGACCGTGTCGGTGGAGAAGTACGGCAGGCCGGCACCAGCGCCGAAGATCACGACGCGGCCCTTCTCGAGGTGCCGGATCGCCCGACGCGGGATGTAGGGCTCAGCGACCTGGCCCATGGTGATCGCGGACTGCACGCGGGTCTCGACGCCTTGCTTCTCGCAGAAGTCCTGCAGCGCCAGGCAGTTCATAACGGTGCCGAGCATGCCCATGTAGTCAGCGCGTCCACGGTCCATTCCGCGCTGGGACAACTCGGCACCGCGGAAGAAGTTGCCTCCACCGACGACGATCGCCACCTGCACACCCGACCGGGCGACCTGGGCGATCTGCCAAGCCATGCTGGCCACCACGTCCGGGTCGATTCCGATCCTGCCGCCGCCGAAGACCTCACCGGACAACTTGAGCAGCACCCGGTCGTACGCACGGGCCGCCTGCGGATCCGCCATGGACGACGAGGCCGGCCCGGTCTCGACTGGTGTCACATTCACAGATTCGACCTCCTCGCTAGGCCCCGGTGCAGGGGCGGTGTCACTGGTGCTGCGTGCGCACGGCGCTCAACCGGCCCCGACCTCGAAGCGGGCGAACCGGGTGACGGTCACACCGGCCGCCTCGAGCTGGTCCTTGACCGTTGACTTGCTGTCCTTGACCGAGGCCTGTTCGAGCAGCACGACGTCCTTGAAGAAGCCGTTGACCCGACCCTCGACGATCCTGGGCAGGGCGCCCTCGGGCTTGCCCTCCTCCCGAGCTGTGGCCTCAGCGATCTCGCGCTCCTTAGCGACGATCTCGTCGGGCACATCGTCACGCGTGACGTACTGTGCGCGCATCGCGGCGATCTGCAGAGCCACGTCGCGCGCCGCAGAGGCGTCGGCACCGGAGTACTCGACGACGACACCGACCGCGGGCGGCAGGTCGCTGGCACGGCGGTGCAGGTAGGTCTCGACGGTGCCATCGAAGCTGGCCACCCGACCGAGCTCGATCTTTTCCCCGATGACCATCGCGAGGGCGGCGACCGTCTGCTCGACGGTCCTGCCGTCCAGCTCGGAGGCGAGGAAGGCGTCACGGTCCGCCGGCTTGACGGTGGCCGCGTGCTCGGCGAGCCTCTGCGCGACCGCACCGAACTGCTCGTTCTTGGCGACGAAGTCGGTCTCGGAGTTGAGCTCGACGAGCGATCCTCGGTCGGCGGCGACGAGGCCGGCGGTGGCGTGCCGCTCGGCTCCACGCTTGGCAGCCTTGGCGGCTCCCTTGACGCGCAGGAACTCGATCGCCTTCTCGAAGTCGCCGTCGGCCTCGGTCAGGGCCTTCTTGGCGTCCATCATGCCAGCGCCGGTCATGTCACGGAGCGTCTTGACGTCTGTGGCGGCAATGCTCGCCATCGTCTCGCCTTTCTCTTCACACGACCTCGCGGCCGCGAATCGTCGGGGGTTCCGACCGGGCGCGTACGGATCAACCCGGCGGGCCGCGCCGGGTCGAAATGATCGACCCGGCGCGAATCGGGTGCTGCTCAGGCCTTGGCATCCACGGTGGCGGACCCGGTCTCCGCGGCGATCGCCTCGGTGGTCTCGGCGTCTGTCACCCCGGTGGCTGCGGGACCCGCAGGGACCACCTCGGGATCCACCGCCGGGACCTCGGCCTCGACATCGGCCTGCGCCTCGGCGTCGCTGCTGGGGGCGCTGGCCTCGGACGGAGCCGCGAGCGCCTCGGGGTCAGGGACCGGAGCGTCGCTGACCTCAGCGGCGGCAACGGTGACCTCAGCGGTGGTCGCTTGCTCGGCTGCCTTGTCCGCCTCACCGCTGTAGAGCTCACGTTCCCACTCGGCGAGAGGCTCCTCGGCGCCGAGCTCCGTGCCTGGCGCCTCGTCGCCGCTCTTGGCGCCACCTCGGGACATCAGCCCCTCGGCCACGGCATCGGCTAGCACGCGGGTCAGCAACGTCACCGAGCGGATGGCGTCGTCGTTGCCCGGGATGGGGAAGTCGACGTCGTCGGGATCACAGTTGGTGTCGAGGATCGCGATGATCGGGATCTTGAGCTTCTTGGCCTCCTGCACGGCCAGGTGCTCCTTCTTGGTGTCGACGATCCACACAGCCGACGGTGTCTTGCCCATCTCACGGATGCCGCCGAGGCTGCGCTCAAGCTTGTCCCGCTCGCGCTTCATCTGCAGCAATTCCTTCTTCGTGCGCGCGGAGCCGGCCACATCGTCGAAGTCGACCTCGTCGAGCTCCTTGAGACGCTTGAGCCGCTCGTGCACCGTCTGGAAGTTGGTGAGCATGCCGCCCAGCCAGCGCTGGTTGACGTACGGCTGGCCCACCCGGGTCGCCTGCTCGGAGATGGCCTCCTGGGCCTGCTTCTTGGTGCCGACGAACAGCACGTTGCCGCCGCGGCCGACGGTCTGCTTGACGAACGCGAACGCGTTGTCGATGTAGGCCAGCGACTGCTGGAGGTCGATGATGTAGATGCCGTTGCGCTCGGTGAAGATGAAGCGCTTCATCTTCGGGTTCCAGCGACGGGTCTGGTGCCCGAAGTGGACGCCGCTCTCGAGCAACTGGCGCATCGTGACGACGGCCATGGTGGTACTCCTCGCTCGTGCACGCCGGTGGGCGTGCTGTGGTTGACGCATCGACAGTTGCCGATGCCCTTGCGTCCGGACGCGGACCCATCCCGGTCGACATCACGGTGTCGCATGGGGACCACGGGTCACGCCCACCCGGAGGTGGAAACGGGCGCGTGAAGTCATCTGCGCAAGGCAGGTGCTGAGGCCAGTGTAGAGCAGCCGCATCCCGGGCCCGAATTCAGATCGCCCGCCCTTCCGCTCCTGCCCCACGTGCCCCAACCGTCCCAGGTTTCCCAGGGTCCCCTGGTAAACCGCACTGCCCACGGGACGCCACCCATAGGCAGTGGGCACTAGCCGTGGGGAGTGCGACGCCTGCGAACCCCGGCGAGGAACTGCGCCAACCGGTCAGTGCACACCGGCCCAACCGGCTGCGATCGCGGTCACCATCCACAGAACGTTGCCGTCCACCCCCACGGCACCGGCACCGCGACAACCCTGCAGGCATGAAGATCCGCCATACCGTCCTCGCGTGCCTCACCGCGGTGCTGTTGCTGCTCGGCCTCAGCCTCGATGCCTTCGCCGACTCCCCCACGGCTGGCTCCCCCACGCGTGCGGAGGGCCAACAGTGGACGTGGCCCCTGCAGCCGGAACCGGACGTGGTGGCGTACTTCGACCCACCGGCGAGCCCTTACGGCCCCGGTCACCTCGGGGTGGATCTGCTCGGTTACCCCGGACAATCCGTCCGAGCGACGGCCGCAGGAACGGTGTCCTTCGCCGGTCAGGTGGCCGGCAAGCCGGTGGTCGTCGTGGACCACGGTCGAGAGCGCTCGACGTACGAGCCGGTGGTGGCCGGTGTCCGTCGTGGCGATCAGGTGAGATCCGGTCAACCCATCGGCACGCTGGTCCTCACTGCGGGGCACTGCCTGCCCGGCGCCTGCCTGCACGTCGGGCGCAAGATCGGTGACACCTATCTGGATCCGTTGGAGCTGTTGGGCGGCGGCCCGGTGCGGCTGCTGCCTCGCCACCTGCCGATGCCAGCGCCCCGGTTCCCCGCTGCGTCGGTCCGGACCACCGAGCTGAGCCTGCCGCCGCCAGCCCTGACGCCGGGACCGGCAGCGATCTTGGCGTCGACGGTCGTCGCGGCCGTCATGAGCGGGCTCGAGGCCGCCGTCCCGACGCCGGAGTGACCTCACGGTCGGTCTGCCCCGGACAAGGATCTCAGGCGCGCGGGTGAGCCAGCGTGTACGCCTGACGCAGACGCTCGCTGCTGACGTGCGTGTAGATCTGCGTCGTCGCCAGGGAGGCATGGCCGAGGATCTCCTGCACGCTGCGCAGATCGGCTCCGCCCTCGAGCAGGTGGGTGGCTGCCGTGTGACGTAGCCCGTGCGGACCGAGGTCCGGCGCACCCGGTACGTCGGCCAGCCGGCGGTGTACCACCGTGCGGATCGCTCGCTGGTCGATGCGGCCTCCCTGCTGACCGAGGAACAGGGCCGCGCCGCTGCCTTCGCGTGCCAGGGACGGGCGTCCGACGCCGAGCCAGACGTCCAGGGCACGCGCCGCCGGGTTACCGAACGGCACCGACCGTTCGTTGCCGCCCTTGCCGTGGAGCCGCACGACGTTGCGTTCGCGATCGATATCGTCGACGTCGAGGCCGGCGACCTCGCCGACGCGGGCACCGCTGGCGTACAACAGCTCCAGCAGTGCGACGTCACGCAGACCTATCGGACCCTCACCCACCGCGGACCTGGTCGTGGCGTCGAGCAGCGCCCGAACCTCCTCCCGGGCGAGTGAGACCGGGAGGGTGTGGTGCTGCTTGGGTGAGGCGAGCATCGCTCCGGCGTCCTCGACCGCGCGTCCGGTACGTACCAACCACCGGGTGAAGACGCGCACCGCGGTGGCTCGCCGGGCAAGCGTGGTACGAGCCCGACCGCGGGTCTGCTGGTTGGCCAGCCAGCTGCGCAGCATCGGCAGCGTCAGGTCGAAGGGCCCTTGGGAGCCCATGGCCTGGGCGTGGGCGGCGAGTGATGCCAGATCGGTCAGATAGGCCCGGACGGTGTGCGCGGCCAGGTCGCGCTCACCGCACAGGTGGCGGCGATACTCAGCGAGCACGTCCGGCCACCCCTGCTGAGGGCTTGAACCTGGGTCAGCCATCCTCGCACCATGGGCCGTGCAGGTGGCGTCTTCAAGTCGGCGCGCCGTCGCGAGCACCTCGAGAGCGACGCAGCTGCTCATGCGCCGACCTGGTCAGCCGCCACCCGTCGTCGCTGCGCTCGGCGAGTCCGGACACGAGCAGGCCCGACAAGGTGCGCAGCGCCTCGTCGACGCTGAGCTCAGCCCGGGTGGCCACGGTGGCGACCCCCCAAGGGGCTCGAGGTTGGAGGACCTCCAGGACTGCCTGTGCGTCGTTGTCCAGGAGGTCAAGCATGCGCTCGGGACCGCGCCGCACCTCGGCAGTGTGTCGACCGATGGTGCCCACCGCCTCGAGCACCTCGTCGCCACGGGTGACCAACACGCTGCCACCCTCCCGCAACAGCTGGTGCACCCCCGCCGACGAGGACGACGTCACCGGTCCGGGGACTCCCATCGTCACCCGTCCGAGCCGACCCGCCCAGTTCAGTGTGTTGAGTGCGCCGCTGCGATGGGCCGCCTCCACGATCACCGCACCAGAGCTCAAGGCGGCGATGAGGCGGTTGCGGGCAAGGAAGCGCATCTTGGTCGGTGTCGAACCGGGTGCGACCTCGCTCAGGACGAGCCCGGTGTCGGCGATGCGGTCGAGCATGGCGCAGTGGGCACGTGGGTAGGCGACGTCGGCACCGGAGGCGAGCACTGCCACCGTCGGGCCGTCCATGGCCAGCGCTCCGCGGTGCGCAGCTGCGTCGATTCCGAAGGCAGCGCCCGACACGACGGTGAACCCGTGGCGCGCGCAGTGCGCGGCGAGGTCACCGGCGACCTGCGTGCCGTACGAGGTTGCGGCCCGGGCGCCTACGATTGCCACGGAGTCGGCTACGGCGGCGAGGTGCAGTGGCCCCCTGGCCCAGAGCCCGAGCGGTGAGCCGGCGAGCCGCTGCAGTGGCTCGACATGGCCGAGATCCTCTAGCTGCACGGCCCACTCCGCCGTGCCAGGGCATACCCAGCGCAGCGCGGACCGCTCGGCGCCGCTCGTCGAGATCGGGTGGCGTTCGAGCAGCTGCTCGGCGCGGCCGATGGCATGCTCGCGCAGTCGGGCCCGCCAGCGCTGCCCTGCGTCGCCGAGCGCGCAGTGCCCTTCGAGGACGACGTGACGGGTCTGCACCGCGCCGATCGCCTCCACGACGGCTGCCAGTCGCGGGTCACCCGGCTCAGTCATGAGCGACAGCTCGAGTCGTGCTCGGGCGTCCTCGAAGGTGCCGGTCGAGCGGTCCGTACCGGCGGCGGCGGCCAGTTGACCCTCCTCGCTCACGATCGACCGACAGCGTCGAGGTCGTCCGCGGGGCGCAGTGCCTGGCGTGTGTCACGTTCGCGCTGCCAAGAATCCAGCCGCAACGCCTCGGCGCCGTGCATGCCGGCCGCCATCTCGACGTCGCGGTCGTCGGGTTCGGCACGTCCGGCGAGGTCGGCCAACGTCCAGCACAACCGCAGGACTCGGTCCACACCACGGGCGCTGAGGCGTCCCTGGGCGAGCTGATCCTCCAGATCGGCCACGCGTCTGGCCCGCACCAGCCAACGGCTGCGCAGCGCCGAACCTGGGACCTCGGCGTTGCGCCGCCATCGGGTACCGCGGTAGCGGTGGGCCTGCCGTGCGCGGGCTTCTCGTACCCGGGCAGCCACGGTCGCGGTCGTCTCGGCCACGAGCAGGTCGTCGTGCAGCTCTTGGCGGCGTGCAGGATTGACCCGGCGGTGAATGTCGATGCGGTCGCGAACCGGTCCGGAGATGCGGTCCCGGTAGCGACGCTTCGCCGCGGGCGTGCACTCGCACCGGTCACTGGTGGACCAGTCGTAGCCGCACGGGCAGGGGTTGGCGGCCAGCACCAGCTGGAAGGCGGCCGGGAACACAGCCGAGCGCTCCGACCGACTGATCGTGACCTGCCGGCTCTCCAGCGGCTGCCGCACCGCCTCCAGGATCCGGGCCTGGAACTCTGGGGCCTCGTCCATGAACAGGACACCGCGGTGAGCGAGCGACAAGGCTCCCGGCCGCAGTACCTTGCCGCCACCACCCACGATCGCCGGCGAACTGGCTGTGTGATGGGGGTCGAGGAAGGGTGGTCGCACGATCAGCGGGGCGTGCCGGCTGAGCAGTCCGGCGACCGAGTGGATGCCGCTGACCTCCAGCGACTCCTCGAGCAGGAGGTCCGGGAGCAACCCCGGCAGCCGCTCGGCCAGCATGGTCTTGCCGGCCCCCGGTGGCCCTTCCAGCAGCAGGTGGTGTCCGCCGGCGGCCGCGACCTCGACGCAGTGTCGGGCCTCGACCTGGCCGAGCACGTCGACGAGGTCGAGGTCGTCGACACACCGCAGGCTCGTCCACGCCTGCCGGGCCTCGAGGAGGGTGAACGTCTCCACTTCGTCAGGGATCTCCTCACCGCACAGCACGGCAACGGCGTGCCGCAGCGATCGGACGGCCACGACCTCCATGTCCGGCACGATCTGCGCCTCCGCGGCGTTGGCCTCGGGGACCATCACCCGACTGACTCCCTGCTGCTGTGCAGCCAAGGTGGCCGGAAGGATGCCGGGCAGGGACCGGACCCGACCATCGAGCGCGAGCTCACCGAGCATCACGGTCGAGGCGATGTCACCGGCAGGCAGCGTCCCGGCGGCGGCCAGCGTCGCCAGCGCGATGCCGAGGTCGTACATGGTTCCGGTCTTGGGCAAGGAGGCGGGGAACAAGCCGACCACGAGAACCTGCTCGGGCCACTTCAAGCCGGAGTTGACGACAGCTGCGCGGCAGCGGTGGCGGGCCTCGGTGACTGCGACGTCGGGCAGCCCTGCCAGCGTGGTGCAGGGCAGGCCCGACCTAATCGTCGCCTGGACCTCGACCACCTCGCCGTGCACACCGTTGAGTGCCACCGAGAACGTCGTGGCCAGGCCGGGGCCCGCCACGTCAGGCCACACCCTCGCGATGGTCGATCTGCGGAGCACCTCGGTGCGGGATCAGGACCCCGACCACGTCGATGCGCACGTGATCGGGGTGCACCGGGTGGTCGTGCAGCCATCGGGCGGCTAGCTTGCGCAAGCGCGCCAGCTTGCTGGGGGTCACGGCTTCGACCGCTGAGCCGAAGCGCTGCGTGGTGCGGGTCTTGACCTCGACCAGCACCAGAGTCCGCTCGTGCAGCGCCACGATGTCGACCTCACCGAGGGGGCAGCGCCAGTTGCGCTCCACGATGACCATGCCGCGTCCGACGAGGTACGTCGCGACGAGGTCCTCACCCCAGCGGCCGACAGTGCTCCGAGCACGTGCGGCTGTGACCATGCCCACCACCTCCACCGGCACTGTTGCCGCCGGGGGAGGATCGCGGGGGCGACCGGCGCGGATCTGTGGAGGGCGAGCCCGCGTCAGCGTTCGAAGCCGGGCCTGGGCAGCTGGATGTCGGAGAGATTGAGCTCCTCGACGTTGACGTCCTTGAACGTCAGCACCTTGACGTTCTTGGCGAACCGCGCGGGCCGGTACATGTCCCAGACCCAGGCGTCGTTCATGGTCACCTCGAAGTATGCGTCCCCGCTGTCCGCACGCACCTTCACGTCCACGGCGTTGCACAGGTAGAACCGGCGATCGGTCTCCACGACGTACTTGAAGATGCCGACGACGTCCCGGTACTCGCGGTACATCGCGAGCTCCATCTCGGCCTCGTACTTCTCCAGGTCCTCAGCACTCACCGCTCGCGCTCCTCTCCGCGCCCACAGCGCCGTAGTCGTCGCGGAGCCGCTCACGGTCGGCCTCCCGTACGTTGACGAAGCGCTGCCGGTGTTCCTCGCACGGGCCGTGCGCAGCCAACCGCGCTTCGTGCAGCCGGGTGACGTAGCCCTTGTGCACGTCGAAGGAGTACGCCGGGTAGCGCTGATGCAGGTCGCACATCATGGCGTCCCTGGTGACCTTGGCGATGATCGACGCGGCCGCGATGGAGGCCGACACCCGGTCGCCCTTCCACACTGCGAGCCCCTGCGCGCCCAGACCGTCCACCGGGAAGCCGTCGGTGAGCACGAACGCCGGGCGCACCGACAGGCGGGCGATGGCCCGCCGCAGGGCCGCGACATTGGCCACGTGCATGCCGAGCCGGTCGCACTCGTCAGCGGAGACGACGACTACCGACCAGGCCAGCGCGCGGACGACCACGACCTCGTAGCAGGCCTCTCGCTGCCGCGCCGTCAGCAGCTTGGAGTCGGCCATCCCCGGCACCTCTCCACGACGGCCTTCGGGCAGGATCGCGGCCGCCGCGACGAGGGGACCGGCGCAGGCCCCCCGTCCCGCCTCGTCCACCCCGGCGACCGGTGTCAGCCCGGTCCTTGCCAGGGCGCGTTCGTACCCGTACAGTCCGGCGTCCCGGCGTACGGTCGCACCACGCGGGAACACGGTCACGACACCAGCACGCAGTCGCTCGGGGTCGTCACGACCCGTTCGGCGGGCACGTTGCTCGGTGTGGGGACGCCCGCGTAGGCCTGCGGTACGCCGAGCGCACCCAGCTCGTCGAGCGGCCAGACGGTGGCGACGGCGCGTCCGGTGACCAGGTCGAGGGGGACGAAGGCCGTGTCGTCGGTGATGTGGCAGCGCGAGTCACCTGAGTTGGAGCGGTGGTCCCCCATCACCCACATGGCCCCCCGGGGGACCGTCACATCGAAGGCAGTCTCGGAGGGCTCGTCGCCAGGGAAAAGGTACGACCGCTCCTCCAGAGCGTGACCGTTGACGCTCACCCGACCCCGGTTGTCGCAGCACACGACTCGATCACCCGGCATGCCCACCACTCGCTTGACGAGGTGGTCGTCGGCCGACGAGGGCAGCAGTCCGACCCACTCGAGACCGGAACGGATCGGACCGGGAGCGCTCACCGGACCGGACTGCAACGTGATCCAGTCACTGGGATCCTCGAAGACCACGACCTGCCCGCGCTCGATGTCACCAAACTTGGTCACCAGGATGCGCTCGTCGGTGCCGATGGTGTTCTCCATTGAGCCGGTGGGGACCATGAAGGCCTGCAGGACAAATGCCCGCAGCAAGGCCGACACGACGATGGCCACCACGACCACGAAGGCGGCGTCGCGCACCAGTTGCAGCACCCGGTGGCGCGGTTGCTCCTCGAAGCGGTCGAGCAGTAGTCCGTCGTCCTGCGGCTCCGCCGGCTGCGCGGGTTCGGCGGCCCCTGGGCGTCGGTTCTCCGGGCGCTCGGGTGCCGCCACTACGGGCCCTCGTCCAGTGCAGCGGCCTCATAGACCCCGGGCCGGTCGAGCAGCTGTGCGCGCGACGACGGCCAGACGACGCTCCACACCTTGCCCACGACCCCGTCGGTGGAGACGAACCCGCCACCGGGTTCGCCGGTGTGGGCGTGGGAGTCCTGAGAGTTGGAACGGTTGTCGCCCAGGACCCACAACGAGTCCGGGGGGACCGTGACGTTGTAGCGACCCTGATTGACGGTCTCTGGGAGGTACGACTCCTCGAGTGGTACCCCGTTGACGACTATCTGGTTCTCGGCGTTGCAGCAGCGCACCCGGTCACCACTCACGGCGATGACGCGCTTGACCAGGTGCCCACCGCTCGGGTACAGCCCGACGATCTCGAGCCCGCGCTGGACCGCGTTGCGAGGCGCTGACTCCTGTGCCCGGCTGAGCCACCCGCCCGGGTCGTCGAAAACGACGATGTCGCCCCGCTCGACGTCACCGGCCCAGTAGGAGACCTTCTGCACCAGAATCTTGTCGTCGACCAGCAGCGTCGGCTCCATCGACGACGACGGGATGTAGAAAGCCTGGAGGAAGAACGTCTTGACGATGAGTGCGAGCACGAAGGCCGATACCAGCAGCACGGTCAGTTCCTGCCACAAGGGCAGGGTCTTCTTCTTGGCCTGCTTCTGCTGGCGCTTCGTCTCCTGGCGTTCCTGCCTCACCGTTCGCTGCCGGGAGGCGTCATCCGGACCCGGAGCCGACCCGGTGGACCCCGGATCACGTGGCGCAGCGGATGCACCGCTCGCCCCGTTCACGGCGGTCGGTGCGGGACTCAGAGTTCCGCTCTCGTCGGCTCGGGATTCAGACGACCAAGGTGCGGCCCCGAGGCCAGCCCCGCGGTTCGCGTCGTCATCCCTGGTCACTACCCGAGCCTAGCCTGCGGTCGGTCAGCGGGTCGGGACGACGTCGCGCTTCTCCTTGATCTTGGCTGCCTTGCCGCGCAGGTTGCGCAGGTAGTACAGCTTGGCGCGCCGGACGTCACCGCGGGTGACGACCTCGATCTTCTCGATGATCGGCGTGTGCAGGGGGAACGTGCGCTCCACTCCGACCCCGAAGGAGATCTTGCGGACGGTGAAGGTGCGGCCGATGCCGGAGCCCTGGATGCGGATGCAGACGCCTTGGAAGATCTGCACCCGGGAGCGCGTACCCTCGATGACGCGTACGTGCACCTTGAGGTTGTCGCCGGCGCGGAACTCCGGGATGTCGGTCCGAGCGGTCGCACTCGCGAGCTCATCGATGATGTTGGCCATAGTGGCTGCTTGCCTTCCTCGTCGGTGCCACAGGCCACCTACGGAATCGGGTTGTGCACGTCATTGTCGGCTTTCCTGGTCGTCACGATTCGATCCCCTGTGGCAGATGGATAGGCCAGGCGCCGACCGGCAAGTCTGCCAGATCCTCGATCGCCGGCGAAATCGCCGCCTGCGCGCGACTCAGCCCAGCAGATCGGGGCGGCGCTCTCGGGTGCGGTCGAGCGACTGTTCGCGCCGCCACCGCTCGACCTTCCCGTGGTGGCCCGAGAGCAGCACGTCCGGGACACCCAGCCCACGCCACGAGGCGGGTCTGGTGTAGACGGGGCTTTCCAGCAGCCCATCCTCGGCGTGCGATTCCACTGTCAGCGATTCCGGGTTGCCCATGAACCCCGGCAGCAGTCGTACGACGGCCTCGATGACAACCAACGCCGCCACCTCTCCGCCGTTCAGGACGTAGTCACCGATCGACATCTCCTCGACCGGCATCCGGTTGGCCGCGTGCTCGACCACCCGCTGGTCGATGCCCTCGTAGCGACCGCAGGCGAACACCAGCCACGGAAGTGCGACGAGCCGTTCGGCGTCGGCCTGTCGGAAGGGGACGCCGGCCGGCGTCGGCACCAGCAGCGTGGGCAGGCTCGTACCGGCGTCGGGTACCAGCTCGTCGAGCGCCTCCCCCCAGGGCTCTGGACGCATCACCATTCCGGCACCCCCGCCGTACGGCGTGTCATCCACGGTGCGGTGCCGATCATGCGTCCACCGGCGCAGATCATGCACCCGCAGGTCGACCAGGCCAGTACTGCGCGCCTTCCCGGCCAACGCCAGGCCCAGCGGAGCGAGGTAGTCGGGGAAGATCGTCACGACGTCGATGCGCATCGGGCCCTCACTGTCCAGGATCCTCATCCGTCGTCAGCAGCCCGGGGAGGTCGAGCACGCCGATCCAGCCGCTCGAGACGTCGACGGTGGGCACCAGCTCGGCCACGAACGGCACCAGCACCTCTCGCCCGTTATCCAGCAGGCAGGCGAGCACGTCCTGAACCGGTAGATGGAGCACGCCGTGGACCCGCCCGAGCACGGCACCGGGATCACCGTCGGACTCCGCAATCGGACGCACCTCGAGCCCGATCAGCTGCCGGTCGTAGAACTCCTCGGAGTCCTGTGGGCTCTCGTCATCCGCGACGTCCACGACGAGCAGCAACCCGTGCAGCGCCTCGGCGGTCGTACGGTCCTCCACCTGTTCGAACGCGACCAGTTGCCGCTGCTGGTGGGTCCGGTTGCTGCGTACGGTCAACGCCCGTGACCCCGGTTCGGTCCGCAGCGTCGTACCGACGACGAACCTCCGCTCTGGCTCGTCGGTGCGGACCTCCACACCGACCTCGCCGCGGATGCCGTGGGCCCCGCCCACCCGTCCGACGACTACCTCCATCACTGCTCCTCGTCACACCCGCCACACGAGTGTCGACTCCCCTGGCATGTTGCCACTGCCCATGGCTTGCGTCCCATGAGCAGTGCGGTTTACCAGGGGACCCTGGTAAACCGTGGCCGTGCCGGAGGACGCGGAACCGTTAGGGACGGCGGTCCACGTCGACGAAGTCCACCCGCGCGCCTTCGCTGCCGGCCAGTGCTGACACGACTGTACGGATCGCGGTGGCCGTCCGACCGGCACGTCCGATGACCTTGCCGAGATCGTCGGGGTTCACGCGCACCTCGTACATCTGGCCGCGACCACGCGACTTCGCTCGAACGCTGACGTCGTCGGGGTTGTCGACGATGCCCCGTACCAAGTGCTCGATCGCGTCGGCCACCATGCCGGTCAGGACTCGGACTTCTCGGCCGACTCACCCTCCGCCGGCGCCTCGGCAGCCGGCGCCTCGGCAGCGGAAGGCTCAGCGGCCTCGGGCTCCCCCGCCTCGGGCTCAGCGGCCTCGGGCTCCCCCGCCTCGGGCTCAGCGGCCTCGGGCTCAGCCGCCTCGGGCTCAGCTGCCTTGGGCTGGGCGGTTCTCTTCTTGGCGCCCCGCCCAGTCACCGGCTCACTCTTCGGCTCGGCGTCGAGGCCCTTGACCGCTTCGTTGTACCGGTCTTCCTTGGTGCGCTTGGGCTCGGCCATCAGGAGCGGACCGGGAGCGGCCTCTCCCTTGTACTTCTGCCAGTCGCCCGTGAGCTTGAGCAGGGCGGCGACGGGTTCGCTCGGCTGGGCGCCGACCGACAGCCAGTGCTGGGCACGCTCGGAGTCGACCTCGATGATCGAGGGATCCTGCTTCGGGTGGTACTTGCCGATCTCCTCGATCACCCGACCGTCGCGCTTGGTGCGCGAGTCGGCGACGACGATGCGGTAGTACGGCTGACGGATCTTGCCCATCCGCTTCAAACGAATCTTGACGGCCACGGGTGTGGTGTCTCCTCTTTGATGTCCTGGGGTGGTGGGCCGAATCCGCGTCTGCGTGGGGAGCAGATGGTCAGCCCGTGGATCCGAGGGCTGCAGTTGAGAGGGACTGCCACCCACGGCTCGATGAATCAGTCTGCCAGACGTGTGCCGCGCCCAGAAATTGAGAGCCGGATGGACTCCCGGAGTTCTAGGCTCGTACGCCTGGTGAGACCCCAGGCTCACGGTCACCACCGCTACCGTCCACCCATGTGCAGTGCCTCGCCCCAACCAACGGTCCGACCCGCAACACCCGAAGACTCCGAGGCGATGCATCGGGTCGAGCAAGCCGCACGGGCGATGCTCAAGTCGCATGGAGTCGATCTTGACGGCCTGGATGTGCTGGTAGGCCTGGATGAAGTCACGTCGTGGGATCTGGCGCTCGTGGCTGAGGTCGACGGACGCGTCGTCGGGGCTGCACGGTCAGCGAGCTGAATCAGGAACTGCTCGCGCTCGACCAGGTCTCGGTCCATCCGGAACTGGCCCGACACGGCATCGGCAACGCGCCCCTGGAGGCCGTCACCGCCCTCGCCCGACAGCGCGGATACACCTCGATCTGTGGCACGACGTTTCGTGACGTCATCTTCAATGCGCCCCTCTACGCGGCCATGGGATGTGTCGAGGACCCGACCCGCATCCAATGATGGCGAGCCGGCGCCGTGCGGAGTTCGCGCTCGGCCTGGATGCTCTCGGCGCACGCATCGTCATGAAGATGCGCCTCTGACAGGCTCAGCTTCACACGCCCGAATGCTGGCACGAGTGGCGCGCAAGGGGGTGGTGGCGCGGTCGAGAACCCCGTGATTGCGCCATTGGGTGCCTTGGTCGCGGCGGCGCCGTGCCGTCAACCGCCGAGCAATCGGCGCATCTGGTCAGAACCCAGCGCCAGCAGCAGCGTCGGCAGCCGGGGACCGGTGTCGCTGCCGAGCAGAAGCCGGTAGAGCAGGACGAAGAAGCTGCGTTGGGCGGCCTTCAGCTCCGGTGTCGGGGTCACGTCCGGGGGCAGTCCGGCCTGCTGCTTGGGCACGCCGTAGAGCAACGTCGTCAGGCCCTCCAGCGACCAGTGCTCCTCGAGCCCGGCGAGCAGCAACGCCAGCGACTCGCGTTCGGTGGCCCCGAGCGAGGCGAGAAGCTCGGCGTCGGGCTCCTCGCGTACATGCGTACGCTGCTCGGCCGGGACCTGGGTCCGGACCCAGTGCGCAGCCTTGCCGAGACGGGGTTGCGTCTGTTCCAGGGAGGTCACCGGGTCGTCGACGTCGACCTGGCGCAGGATGCGCAACACCTGCTCGTCGTGGCCGGTGGTGATGTCGACGATGGAGGCAAGCATCCGGTACGGCAGCGGGCGCGGCGTGCTCGGCAACGGACCCTTCGCGGTGCGGACCGCCCGGCCGTACGCGATGCTCTCTGCCTCGCCGGCCGATCCGGTCGCGATCTTGCGTCCGAGCGCGTCCCACTCGTCGTACAGGCGCTGGATCTCCTGGTCGAACGCGATCGTGAACGACTGCGGCGGCTTGCGCCGCGCATACAGCCAGCGCAGCAGCGGCGCCTCCATGATCCGCAGTGCATCGGAAGGGATCGGCACGCCGCCCCGCGAGCTGCTCATCTTGGCCATGCCGCTGATGCCGACGAAGGCGTACATCGGCCCGATCGGCTGCTGGGCGCCGAACACCTCCTCAATGATCTGCCCACCGACCACGAAGGAGGAGCCGGGCGACGTGTGGTCGACACCCGACGGCTCGAAGTCGACGCGTTCGTAGGCCCAGCGCATCGGCCAGTCGACCTTCCACACCAGCTTGCCGCGGTCGTGCTCGGACAGCAGCACCGTCTCGGCGTGCCCACAGGCGCAGGTGTACGACAGCGCGGTGGTGTCATCGTCGTAGCCGGTGACAGTGGTCAGGTCCCGCTGGCAGAACGAGCAGTACGGCTTGTACGGGAAGTAACCGCCGGCTGCCGCGCCGTCGTCCTCGCTCGCGGCACCGGAGCCCTCGGCCGCGACCCGCGCCGCCTCGGCGTCGTCCGCGTCGGTCGGCAGCCGCTGGGTCGCGGACGGCGTCGCCCTGGTGCGGTAACGGCCCAGCACGGCGTCGATCTTCTCGCGCTCGCGCATCGCGAGCAGGATCTGCTTGCGGTAGGCCCCCGACGTGTACTGCTCGGTCTGGCTCACGCCGCGGACCTCGATGCCCAGCTCGTCGAGGGCCGACTGCATCGGCGCCTTGAAGTGCTCGGCCCAGCTGTCGTACGCGCTACCCGGTGGTGCGGGCACCAACGACAGGGGTTTGCCGACGTGCTCGGCCCAGGACGCGTCGACGCCGGTCGGGACCTTGCGGAACCGGTCGTAGTCGTCCCAGGACACCAGGTGGACGCACTCGTGGCCGCGGCGCCGGATCTCGTCGGCGACCAGGTGGGGGGTCATCACCTCGCGCAGGTTGCCGAGGTGGATCGGGCCAGACGGGCTCAGCCCGGACGCGCACACGATCGGCTCACCGGGTGGCCGCGCGGCTGCCCGCGCGATCACCTGGTCGGCGAACTGGGAGACCCAGTCGCCCGCACTTCTTCGAGCCACGACCGGCACCAACCTTTCTCGAGGACTGGGCATCCAGTCTCCCAGAGCGCGCCGAGATCCGAGCTGCTGGCCACCGGGGTGACGGTTGATGACCACCAGCTCGGAAGTCGGCGTGAGTGCGGAGTCGGACTACCCGACGACTCGCCCCCGGAGCACAACGCGACGGGGTGCGGCGAGCACACCAGGGTCGACCAGCGGGTCAGCGTCGTACACGCAGAAGTCGGCACGCGCACCCTCCGTCAGGGTCGCGTCGACCCCGAGCCACTCGCGAGCCCGCCAGGAGGCCGCCCCGACCGCATCGAAGGTGCTCAATCCGTACGTCACCAACCCGGTGACCTCCCGCGCGATCAGCCCGTGCGGGAGTGAGCCGCCTGCGTCGGTGCCGGCGTAGATCTGTACGCCCGCCTCGTACGCGGCACCGATGGTCTCGTACCGCCGGGCGAACAAGGCACGCATGTGGGTCGCGTACGCCGGGAACTTCGACTCGCCCTGCTCGGCGAACGTGGGGAAGTTCTCCAGGTTGGTGACCGTGGGGACCAGCGCCACCCGCTTCAGTGCCATCTCCTCCACCAGGCCCGCGGACAGGCCGGTGCCGTGCTCGATGCAGTCGATGCCGGCGGCGATGAGGTCGGGGAGGGCGGCCTCGCCGAAGACGTGCGAGGTGACGCGGGCACCGTGGGCGTGCGCGGCCTCGACGGCGGCTTTGACTGCGTCCGCGGGAAAGCTCGGAGTCAGGTCTCCGGCGTCGCGTTCAATCCAGTCCCCGACGAACTTCACCCAGCCGTCGCTGCGCCGCGCCTCCCGCGCGATGTAGGCCGGCAGGTCCTCCGGCTCCACTTCGTGCGCATAGTTGCGGATGTAGCGCCTGGTGCGGGCGAGGTGGCGGCCGGCACGGATGATCCGCGGCAGGTCGTCGCGGTCGTCGATCCAGCGGGTGTCGGCCGGACTGCCACAGTCGCGCAGCAACAGGGCACCCGCGTCACGGTCGGCGAGCGCCTGCTCCTGCTGGGTCGCCTCGTCGACCGCTCCGTGGGCGTCCAGGCCGACGTGGCAGTGCGCATCCACGAGGCCGGGGACGATCCAGCACGGTCCGAGGCCGGCCGTGACGTCGGTGGCACCTGGCTGCCCGCTCGTGGTGATGCGGCCATCGGCGACGTACAGGTCCTGGTGCTCACTCTCGGGCAGGACGACCCCGGTGACCCGCAGTGCTTCAGTCGTCGACGCGGTCATGGGCGCGACGTTACCTGCGCGTGTGCCCGCCGGTGGTCGGGCATGGGTCTTGGTTCCGACTGCCAGCCGCGAGCGGGAGAGGCCCGGCCGCGTACGATCCGGCTGCGGGACGTACTGAGGCCGCCAGCAGCCGTGAGCAGGACGACAGCCGTTCGCCGTTCGAGCGCTTCGTCGAAGTGACTCATCACCAGGCCAGCCAGGCGCCGTTCCTTCTTCGCGTGCCTCGGCGTCGTCGTCGTCTGGCTGGTGAGCCTGCCGCTGTGGGTGGACTTGAAGGCTTGGCAGGTGGCGATCCACACAGTTGCCAGCGTCTTCACGCTGCTGCTGGTGGTGCTGATGGAGAACGCGAACCGCCGCTCCGACGAGGCCTCGGCCGAGAAGCTCAACGTCATCGCCGAGGCGCTCGCGGCCCTGATGCGGTCGCGGGCGCGCGACGACGAGGGGCTGGTCGAGGAGGAGCGCAAGCTCCGCGAGGCTGTGGGGCTCGAAGAGCGCCACTAGCGCAACATCGAGTACGGAGCGACGAGCGTCAGAGCAGCTTCTTGAGGTCTTGAGGCAGCTCGAACGGGATGTCCTGCGGCGGAGCCTCGCCGGCCGCGCGGGCTCGGGCCGCACGTGCTTCTTCTGCCCGCTTGGCCGGGTTGCCCGACCCGCGCTTCGCCTTGCCCTTCTTCGGCTGCGGCTTGGTCTTGCCGCGCTTGCCTATGCCTGGCATCCCAGGCATCCCAGGCATGCCCCCTCCGCTGGCCATCTGACTCATCATCTTGCGGGCCTCGAAGAAGCGGTCAACCAGGTTGTTGACCTCTGACACGCTGGTGCCAGACCCCTTGGAGATCCGCTGCCGGCGGGAGCCGTCGATGATCTTCGGGTCGTCGCGCTCGGCCGGCGTCATCGACAGGATCATCGCCTGGATGCGATCGATCTCCTTGTCGTCGATCTCGGCGATCTGCTCCTTGAAGTCCCCCATGCCCGGGATCATGCCCATGATCTTGGACAGTGATCCCATCTTGCGGACGGCCTGCATCTGCTGCAGGAAGTCGTCCAGGGTGAAGCTCGACCCACCCTTCTGCAGCTTCGCCGCCGCTTCCGCCGCCTGGTCGGCGTCGAAGACCTTCTCCGCCTGCTCGATCAGCGTGAGCACGTCGCCCATACCGAGGATCCGGGAGGCCATCCGGTCGGGGTGGAAGACGTCGAAGTCGGTGAGCTTCTCGCCGTTGGAGGCGAACATCACCTGCCGACCGGTCACCTGCGCGACCGACAGGGCAGCGCCACCGCGGGCGTCCCCGTCGAGCTTGGACAGGACGACACCGGTGAAGCCGACGCCGTCGAGGAACGCCTGGGCAGTGGTCACGGCATCCTGACCGACCATCGCGTCGACCACGAACAGGATCTCGTCGGGGCTGACCGCGTCCCGGATGTCGGCGGCCTGCTTCATCAGCTCGGCGTCGATGCCGAGTCGACCGGCGGTGTCGACCACGACGACGTCGTGCAACGTGCGCTGGGCTTCCTCGATGCCTCGCCGGGCCACGGCCACCGGGTCGCCGACGCCGTTGCCGGCCTCGGGGGCGAAGACCTTGACGCCCGCCTGTTGCCCGACGATCTGCAGCTGCGTCACGGCGTTGGGTCGCTGCAGGTCTGCGGCCACCAACATCGGGGAGCTGCCCTGCTCCTTGAGCCAACGGCCCAGCTTGCCCGCCAGCGTGGTCTTGCCGGAGCCCTGCAACCCGGCGAGCATGATCACAGTCGGCGGGTGCTTGGCGAAGGTCAACCGCCGAGTCTCACCACCCAGGATCGACACCAGCTCGTCGTTGACGATCTTGATGACCTGCTGCGCGGGGTTCAGGGCCTGGCTGACCTCGGCTCCGCGGGCGCGCTCCTTGACTGCGGCGATGAACTGCTTGACCGCTGGCAGCGCGACATCGGCCTCGAGCAGGGCGATCCGGATCTCGCGCGCGCTGGCGTCGATGTCGGCCTCGGACAGCCGCCCCTTGCCGCGCAGTGTCTTGAAGGTCGCTGCGAGACGGCCTTGCAGGGTGTCGAACACAGGCGGGCTACCTCGAACGCTGGGGGAGTACGTACGGTCGGTCCCAGCCTAACCGGACCGTTGCGGAGAAATCACCGGCTGCCGGGCGGACAGCATCAGCACCAGCATGTCCACCAGCTCGGCGACACGGTCGTCGCGCAACGGCTTGCCGTCGGCGCCGAGGACGTAGAGAACGTCGACCGCGTGCATCCCGAGAGTGTCGGCGTGGGCGGAGCGGACGTCGATCCCGGTGGTCGCCAGGGAGGAAAAGATCCGCCAGAGCAGACCCGTGCGGTCCCCCGCGCGCACCTCGAGCACGGTGGCCGTGTCGGAAGCAGTGTCCAGCGCCGTGACCCGCGGTGGCGGACCGACCGCACCCCGGTCGACTTCGATCCGCTCGTCGAGGTCGACCGAATGATCCAGCACCCGGCGCAGCCGGTGTGACAGCGCGGCGAGGTCGATGCGCGGCGTGCTGAGGTCCCACTGAGACGTCAGACGGTCCGCCTCGATGCGGCCTCGACACCCGCGGATGTCGAGGCCGGCCCACGCGAGCGTCCCCGCGACGTCGGCCAGCAGCCCGACCCGGTCAGCACCGCCGACCCACACCACGGCACCGTCCGCGCGCGACGTCACGCCCACCCGTACGTCGTGACCTGGCACCGGCACCGAACGCTCGGGGACCGTCGGTGCCGGCGCCTCGACGAGCGGCCCTGCCCCCAGATGGGTGCGTACCTGGACCACCAGGCGGTTCACCAGCGCCGCCCGCCAGCTGCTCCATGCCCGAGGGGAAGCAGCTCGTGCGTCGCACTCGGCGAGCACTGCGAGCAGGTTCAACAGCCGCCGATCACCGATCCGGTCGGCTACCGATGCCGCTGTCGCCGGATCGTCGAGGTCGCGCTGGGTCGCGGTGACCGGCAGACACAGGTGCAGCGCGACCAGCTCGAAGACGGTGTGCACGTCGGCCTCCCCGAACCCCATCCGCGACATGATCGAGCGGGCAAGCTCGGCTCCGGACTCGCTGTGGTCCCTGGACCGACCCATAGCAGCCTTACCGAGGTCGTGCAGGAGCGCCGCCGTCACGAGCAGATCCGGCCGGTCCACGTCGCGGGCTCTCCTCGATACCTCGACACAGGTCTCCAGACTGTGCCGGTCGACTGTGAAGCGGTGGATGCCAGCCTCGGCCGGACGGCACACCACAGCCGACCACTCGGGCAACCAGCCGGCGACGACCCCCGCATGCTCCAGCTCCTCCCAGATGGGAACCAGGACGGGACCGGTCGACAGTAGCGCCGTGAACAGGTGGCGAGCTTCCTCCGGCCACGGGCTGGGCATCGCAGCGCCGACCTGCGACAGCCGTGTCGCGGTGCTCGGAGCGATCAGCAGACCGTGCTGCGCAGCCAACGCCGCGACCCGCAGCGCGAGCACCGGATCGGTACCCGGTTGGGCGTCGGTGGCCAGCACGACCTCGTCACCGACCCGCGCGACGCCCGGTCCCAGGGGGACCAGCCCGGGCCGGCGGGCCCCCCTGCGTGCTGCCGGTTGCTGCCGCTGGTCCAGTCGGCGCCAGGTCAGCTGGCACAAATGGGCGATGCGCCGGCCGAGCAGCCGTACGTGACGGCCCAGCGCGTCGGGAGTGGTACCCAGGAGGTCCGCCATGTCGGGCAACAGCTCGGGGGCGAGCCGGTCAGTGGCCCGGCCGGACACCTCGTGCAGCACGTCACGGACGTCGAGCAGGCCCGACCTGCAGGCCTCGGCCTCCACATGCGGCACGTCCACCAGCCAGGTGGCGACGAGCGAACGCAGCACGACGCCGTCGCGCAGTCCGCCAGTTGACTCCTTGAGATCAGGTACGCCGGCATGGGCGAGCTCACCGGCGCCTGCGGCACGCAGTGCACCTGCCACGCGCAGCTCGGGCAACCTCCTGGGCGCGTCCGCCCGCCAGTCGCTGAGCGTGGCCGAGCGCAACGTGCGGGTCAGCGTGCCGTCGCCGGCAACATGGCGAAGGTCCAGCATGCTGACGGCCGCTCGCAGGTCGACAGCTGCGGTGGCACGCATCTGGTCGGTGTCGCGTACGGCGTGGTCGAGCAGCACGCCGTCGTCCCACAGGGGGTACCAGAGGGCCTCCGCGACCTCGTGCACCAGTGCGGCAGGCGTGCCGGGCAGGTGCACGAGAACGACGTCCAGGTCACTGTGCGGGGACAGGTCGGCGCGCCCGTACCCACCGACCCCCACCACCGCGAAAGCATCCGAGCCGGCGGCCGGGGTGGCGGCGAAGAGCTCCCGTAGCCGCCGGTCAGCCGCCTTGGCCCGGGCCAGCCGCGCAGCGGCGAGGTCGCCGTCGTGGATCGTATGGTCCGCGACGGTGATCTCGGGCCGGCTCACCGTGCAGTCACAAGGCCGCCTGGTCCACCTCGCCGGTGCGGACACGGACCACGGTGTCGACCGGGACCACCCACACCTTGCCGTCACCGATCGTGCCGGTGGCGGCCGCCATGGAGATGACACCCACGACGTCCGTGGCGTCCGCGTCCTCGACCACCAGCTCGACCCGCAACTTGGGTACGAGTGCGACGTCGTACTCCGCGCCGCGGTAGACCTCGGTGTGGCCCTTCTGACGTCCGTACCCGCTGGCCTCGGTGACCGTCATGCCGGTGATCCCGAAGCTCTCCAGCGCCTGGCGGACGTCGTCCCACTTGTGCGGCTTGATCACCGCGGTCACGAGCCTCATGCCGTCACCTTCCCCTCGCTGGTCCTGGTGTCGCTGGCCCTGGTCGCAGCCACCGGCGGCGGCGACCCCATGAGCCGTGAGCCGGCGCCGGTTGCGTGCAGGTCGTAACCGCTCTCGGCGTGGACGACGGCGTCGATCCCGGCGATCTCGTCCTCCTCGTCGATGCGGAAGCCGATCGTCTTCTCCAACAGCAGCCCGATCAGGTACGTCGCCACGAACGAGACGCCCAGCACGGCGAACGCCCCCACGCACTGACGCCAGAGCTGGTCGACACCGCCGCCGTAGAACACCGCGTCGACACCGGCCGGTGCCGACGCGGTGGCGAAGAAGCCGATGGCGAGGGTGCCCCAGAGCCCACCGACGAGGTGCACCGCCACGACGTCGAGCGAGTCGTCGTAGCCGAACGTGTACTTCAGACCGACGGCCAGTGCGCACAGCACGCCGGCGATGGCACCGACGGCGATGGAGCCGATCGGGGAGAGGGCGTTGCAGGCCGGTGTGATCGCCACCAGGCCGGCGACCACACCGGAGGCGGCCCCCAGCGACGTGGCGTGCCCGTCACGGAGCTTCTCGGTGAGCAGCCATCCGAGCACGGCGGCGGACGTGGCCACGATGGTGTTGACGAACACGACCGAGGCGGTGTTGTTGGCCCCCAGAGCCGAACCGGCGTTGAACCCGAACCAGCCGAACCACAGCAGCCCGGCACCGATCATGACCAGCGGCAGGTTGTGCGGCCGCATCGCTTCGGTGCCGAAGCCCTGGCGCTTGCCCAGGACCAGCGCCAGGGCGAGCCCGGCGGCGCCGGCGTTGATGTGGACGGCGGTGCCGCCGGCGAAGTCGAGCGCCGCCAGGTTGTTGGCGATCCAGCCGCCGACGTGGGTGACGGTCCCGTCGTCGTCGGTGAGCGTGAAGTCGAAGACCCAATGGGCGATCGGGAAATAGACGACGCTGGCCCAGATGCCGACGAAGACCAGCCAGGTGCCGAATTTGGCGCGGTCCGCGATGGCACCGGAGATCAGCGCGACCGTGATGATCGCGAACACGCACTGGAAGGCGACGAAGGCCATGGCCGGCAGGCCGCCGGCCGCAGACGTGGTGTCCTCCATCAGGCCTGCCAGCCCGAGGAACTCGGTCGGGTCGCCGAGCAACCCGCCGCCGATGTCGTCGCCGAAGGCGAGGGAGTAGCCGTACAGCACCCACAGCACGGACACCAGCGCCAGCGCGCCAAAACTCATCATCATCATGTTGAGCACGCTCTTGGAGCGCACCATACCGCCGTAGAACAGAGCCAGACCAGGAGTCATGAGCAGGACGAGCGCGGCGCTCGTCAACACCCATGCGGTGTCCCCGGTGTTCACCATGGGAGGTCCCCTTTCGCGAGGACGGAGCCGCGCAGACGTACTCAGGACCGCTCTGTCCGTGGGTCGCGCGCCGCTTGGTGCTCACACCCTGACCCACCTGCGTTTCGCCGTGGGCGCAGATGTGTTTCGCGCCGGTGACGATGGGACGCATCGTGTTTCGGTCGCGTGACCTGCTGCCGGAGCGGCGCGCTACTGGCCGAGCAGCGCGTCCACGAACGTGTCCACCTCGAACGGCGCGAGGTCGTCGGCGCCCTCGCCGAGGCCGACGAGCTTGACCGGTACGCCGAGCTCACGCTGGACCGCGATGACGATGCCGCCCTTGGCGGTGCCGTCGAGCTTGGTCAGCACGATTCCGGTGACGGCGGTGACCTCGGCGAATACCCGGGCCTGCGTGAGGCCGTTCTGCCCTGTGGTCGCGTCGATGACCAGCAGCACCTCGGTGACCGGTGCCTGCTTCTCGATCACCCGCTTGACCTTGCCCAGCTCGTCCATCAGCCCGGTCTTGGTGTGCAGCCGCCCCGCGGTGTCGACCAGAACGGTGTCGACTCCCTCCTCGGTGCCCCGCTTGACCGCTTCGAAGCCGACGCTGGCCGGGTCACCGCCCTCGGGTCCCCGCACAGTGTCCACACCCACCCGCTCGCCCCAGGTCTGCAGCTGATCGGCGGCGGCGGCGCGGAAGGTGTCGGCAGCGGCGAGCAGCACCGTCTTGTCCTCGGCGACGAGCACCCGTGCGATGCGCCCGACGGTGGTGGTCTTGCCGGTGCCGTTGACGCCGACGACGAGCACCACACCCGGCGTGTCACCGACCCGGTCGACCGCGAGCGTACGGTCCATCGTGGGGTCGACGAGCGCCACCAGCTCCTCACGCAGGGCGCTACGAGCCGCCGCGGGGTCCTTGGCGCCCTCGGTGCGCAACCGTGCGCGCAGCTTGTCGACCAGCTCGGTGGTGGGACCCATGCCGACATCGGCGGCGAGCAGCGTCTCCTCCACCTCCTCCCACGTCTCCTCGTCGAGGTGGTCGCGCGACAACACGACGAGAAGGCCGCGGCCCAGCGTCGACTGCGACCGGGCCAGCCGGGCCCGTAGCCGGACGAGGCGGCCCTGAGCGGTCTCGGGCACCTCGAGCCCCGGCTCGGTGACCACCGGCTCGGGACGCAGGTCGGGCTCGGCCACGGTGGTGTCCGCGGGGGTGGTGTCTGTGGGCGGTTCGACCCGCCCACGCACCAGGGCGACACTGACGACCACGGCCACCAGGAGCAGGGCCACCGCGAGGATCACGTACAACAAGGCATCAGAAGTCACGGGACGGAAGTCTCTCAGAGGACGGCGGTGATCCCGAACCCACAGTCTTACTACACGCCGTAGTGGAGGACGTGGTCCGCGCTAGCATGGGTAGATGGCCACCCCTACCGCTCCCAAGCTCGGCGATCTCGAGCGTGATGTCATGGACCGGCTCTGGGGTGCCGCGGAGCCCCGCAGCGTCCGCGACGTCCATGCCGAGCTGTCCGCTGAGCGTGAGCTGGCCTACACGACGATCATGACCGTCCTGGACCGCCTGACCCGCAAGCAGCTGGTCTCACGCACCCGTGAGGGGCGGGCTTACCTGTACTCCGCGGTCAACAGCCGGGCTGAGCTGACCGCGGAGATGATGCACGATGCGTTGTCGGTCGACGGCCTGGATCGCACCGCTGCCCTCGTGCACTTTGCCGACCGGGTGACCCCGGAAGAGGCCGCCGCCCTCGCCCGTGCCCTCGAGCGCGTGCAACACCATGACGAGGGGCAGCCCGGGTCGTGACCCCGTTGCTGCTGGGACTCATCGGTTTGCTGCTGGCAGGCCCGGTCCCGGCCGTGCTGGGTCGGTCGAGGTGGTTGCTGCCCACTCCGCGCGCGGGCGTGGTCCTGTGGCAGTCGCTCGCGCTGGCAGCGGTCCTGGCGATCATCGGTGCCGGCTTCGCGACGACCGTGTGGATGATCAGCAACGGGCAGACCGGGCCCTTCATGGTGGCTGCGCACGTCGTCGTCATCGGGCTGACGAGCATCGTCGTCGTGCGGCTCGCCTGGGCGAGTGCTCAGGTCGCGCTCGACACGCGGGCGCGCCGGCGGCGCCATCGTGACCTGGTCGACGTGCTCGGCGACCGCGACGGCACCGAGCCGGGTCTGCGGATCCTGGCCCACGACACACCCATGGCGTACTGCCTGCCCGCTCTGGGCAAGAACCGCGTCGTGGTGTCCGCCGGTGCACTCTCCTGCCTCGCCGGTCCCGAGCTGGAGGCCGTCCTCGCCCACGAACAGGCGCACGTTCGCGCCCGCCACGACCTGGTGCTGGAGGCGTTCAGCGCCCTGCACACCGCCTTCCCCCGCGGCGTACGTAGCAAGGAACCACTGCTGCAGGCGCAGCTGATGGTCGAGATGCTGGCCGACGACGCAGCCCGTTCCCGCGCAGGAGCCGGACCACTGGCCCGCGCGCTGGTGGCTCTGGCCGGCCAGTCCACGCCCGCCGGTGCGCTCGGCGTCGCCGCCGGCTCGGTGGCATTGCGGCTGGAACGGCTCGCCGCACCGGTGCACGAGCGACGGGTCCGCTCAGCAGCGGCCTACATGCTGGCCGTGGCCGTGCTGGTCCTGCCGACCGTGTTCCTGGCGGTGCCCTGGATGATCGACGCCTGGGCCCTGCTCAGCTAGCGCTGGATATCGCGGCAGGCTGCTGGGCACCGGAGGAGGTGCCACCCCTGTTGCGGTGCGCCAAACGCCATGGACCTCACCGGGCCCGACGTCCGGCGAGCAAGCGTACAGCTGGAGCTCGATGCGCTCGCCGGGATCGGGTTGGCCCGCGACCGGGTCGTCTGCGCCTGCTACGGCGCGGGACCGTGCGTCCTCGGGCCCGGCCTGCGGGGCCTGGAAACGGTCGACGACGCCGTCGAGGTCACCCGCACGTACGGCCGGGAGCCGGTCTGGGACGGGCTCGGAGTGCTGGCGCGCGCGATCGTCCCGCACGTCGACTCGCCGGGACGTCCCGAGACGGCCGACTGTGACCGGTTGAGGGGCCGGTACCGACGCGAGGGGGTTGCCCACCGTGCCCTGCGCGACGGGCAGGCACTGGTGGTGGAGGGCGACACACAGCGCATGGTCTGAAGGGCGGTCAGCTCACGCCGACTCGGGCTCGCGCAGCCGTTGGCTGATCACCGCGGACACTCCGTCGCCGCGCATCGAGACGCCGTACAGGGCGTCGGCGACCTCCATCGTACGTTTCTGGTGGGTGATGACCACCAGCTGGCTGTTCTCGCGCAGCTCCTCGTAGATCTCCAGCAGCCGGCCGAGATTGGTGTCGTCGAGGGCTGCCTCGACCTCGTCGAGGATGTAGAAGGGGCTCGGACGTGCCTTGAACAATGCCACCAGGAACGCGACGGCGACCAGTGACCGTTCACCGCCGGACAACAGCGACAGGCGCTTGACCTTCTTGCCGGGCGGGCGGGCCTCCACCTCGATGCCCGTGTTCAGCAGGTCGGACGGGTCGGTGAGCAGCAGCCTGCCCTCGCCGCCGGGGAAAAGCCGGGAGAACACCTGCCCGAACTCGCGCTCCACGTCGAACCAGGCCGCGGTGAACACCTCCTGCACTTGGGTGTCGACGTCGGTCACGATGTCGAGCAGGTCCTTGCGGGTGCGGCGCAGGTCCTCGAGCTGCTCGGTGAGGAACGTGTGTCGCTCCTCGAGGGCAGAGAACTCCTCGAGCGCCAGCGGGTTGACCCTGCCGAGCAGGGCCAACTCCCGTTCGGCCGTCGCGAGCCGCTTGACCTGTTCGGCACGTATGTACCGAACGGGCTCAGGTTCGGGCTCGTCCTCGGTCGGCTGGACCGGGACCAGCACGTCGGGCCCGTAGTCGCCGACGAGCGTGTCCACGTCGAGGCCCAGCTCCTCGGTGGCCCGCAGCTCGAGCTGCTCGATGCGCAGCCGCTGCTCAGCCCGTACGACCTCGTCGCGGTGCACGGAGTGGGTGAGCCGTTCGAGGTCGGCGCTCAGCTCGCGTACTCTCGCCCGGAGCTCGCGGGCCAGCGTCTCTGCGCCGGAACGAGAGGCCTCGATCTGCGTACGGTGCTCGTGCGCCTGCTGCAGCGAACGGTCCAGCCGGGCCAGCACGGTGGCCGCGACCTCGGACACCCGTCGCGCGGCGGCTGCCTCGCGGCGGACCCGTTCGCGGCGGACGAGCTCTCGTCCGGCCGCCTCGCGCTCACCTCGCGCCGCTGCCAGCAGCGAGTCAGCCTGGCCGTGCAGCGCCCGTCCGCGCTCCTCCGCCGTGCGCAGCGCGAGTCGGGCCTCGGTCTCAGTGGCGCGTGCCGCCACCGCCCGCTCGGCGAGCTCATCGCGTACGTGGGCGTCCGGTTCACCGTCCTCGCGTGTCTCGGCGGCACGCGCGAGGCGTTCCTCCAGGGTCGCGAGAGCACTTCGGTGCTCGGTACGCGCGCTCGTCGCCTGCTCGATGGCGGCACCGAGCCGGTCTGCCTCGGCACGCGCGGAGCGGGCCACCGAACCCAGCTGGCCCAACTGCTCGGCGACCGCCGCCATCGTCGCGTCGGACTCGTGCAGCCTGGCCAGCGCGACGTCGACACGGTGACCGGCATCCACCCGCTGCTCCCGCAGGTGCGCGAGGCTGAACTGCAGTCGCTCCCCGTCGTGCGTGGCAGCGTCGAGACGGGCGCGGGCCTCGTCGAGCGCCGCCTGCACCTCGATCAGGCTCGGGCCCTCGGTGGATCCACCGCTGGCGAAGTGCATGCCCAGCACGTCACCGCCGCGCGAGACACCGACCAGATCCGGTTGGGATTTGACCAGGTGACGAGCCGCCTCGATGTCGTCGACGATCACGACCTTGTGCAGCAGCCGCTGTAGCGCTCCACCCAGCTCGGAGGGTGCGTCCACCGCGTCGATCGCGTACAGCGCGCCAGCCGGCAGGCTCGGCCAGTCACGGTGGTCGCCCCTGACGCCGCCGAGCACTAGGCCGGCACGTCCGAGATCCTGCACGCGCAGGTAGTCGATGGCGCCGATCGCGGTGTCCGCCGCGGTCACGGCGACGGCATCGGCCGCGTCACCGAGCGCGGCTGCGACGGCGGCTTCGTACCCGGACCGGACCGACAGCAGCGCTGCGACCGAGCCGAGCAGTCCGGAGACCGTGTCGCTGGCCGCGAGCAGGGCGCCGGCGCCGTCCTTGCGCGTGAGCCCGAGCTCGAGGGCCTCGACCCTCGCCGTGAGCGCTGCCCGTTCCCGGTCCGACGTGGCGGCCTCGTCCCGGTGCTTGGCCAGCTGCTCGTCGAGGTCGTCGAGCGCCGACTGGGCCACTTCGTACTCCGCATCCAGACCGGACTCCCCCATGTCCAGCCCGGCGACCCGCGTCTCCACCACGGTGAACTCGTGCCGAGCTCGGTCCGCCCGCTCCGAAGCCTCGCTACGTGCGTCCTGCAGCCGACCGAGCTCCTCCTCCGCGGACCCGACCCGGCTGCGCAGGGTCTCCACGTGACCGGTCAGGCGGGCGAGCCCCTCGCGCCGGTCCGCCGCCGCACGCACGAGGCCGGCGATCTGACGCTCCTCCTGCGCATGCGCCTGCTCTGCTCCCTGCCTGGCCGTGACAGCGAACTCCAGCGCTGCGCGGTGTTGCGCCACGTCAGCCTCGATCTGCCGCTCGGCCGCGCGCACCGACGCCGCCTGCGCCTCCAGGTGCTCCGGATCGCGACCGGACCGAGGCTGTTCGGGTTCGGCGGCCTCACCGCGCAGCCGCTCGGAGGCCAGCGAGGCGGTGCCGCGGATGCGTTCGCGCAGGCCCGAGAGGTGGTACCAGGTCTGCTGGGCGCGGGCCAGGCGCGGTGCGTCGGCGGCGAGCCGCTCGTCGAGCTCGGACTCAGTGCCGCGCGCCTGCTCCAGCGCTCGCTCAACAGCCGCGCGACGCTCGCGCAGTGCACTCTCGTCGGCGAGCTCGCGGGCCAGGGCCGTACGCGCGGTGACGATGTCGTCAGCCATGACACGGGCTCGACCGTCGCGTACATCGGCCTGGACCGCAGCAGCCCTGCGAGCCACCTCGGCCTGCCGGCCGAGCGGCTTGAGCTGGCGACGGATCTCGCTGAGCAGGTCGCCGAGACGGACCAGGTTGCCCTGGGTGGCGTCGAGCTTGCGCAGCGCCTTCTCCTTGCGCTTGCGGTGCTTGAGCACCCCTGCGGCCTCCTCGATGAAGCCGCGGCGCTCCTCCGGCGTCGCGTGCAACACACCGTCGAGCTGGCCCTGCCCCACGATGACGTGCATCTCACGGCCGATACCGGAGTCCGACAACAGGTCCTGCACGTCGAGCAACCGACAGCTGGAGCCGTTGACCGCGTACTCCGACCCGCCGTTGCGGAACATGGTCCGCGCGATGGTGACCTCGGCGTACTCGATCGGCAACGCACCGTCGGTGTTGTCGATCGTGAGCACGACCTCGGCGCGTCCGAGCGGTGGCCGGGTGGACGTACCGGCGAAGATGACGTCCTCCATCTTTCCGCCCCGCAGGGACTTGGCGCCCTGCTCGCCCAGCACCCACGACAGCGCGTCGACGACGTTGGACTTGCCCGAGCCGTTGGGTCCGACGACGCAGGTGATGCCGGGCTCGAGCTGGAGGGTGGTCGACGAGGCGAAGGATTTGAACCCGCGCAGCGTCACGCTCTTCAGGTACAACGCCTGCTCCTGCCTACCGCGACCTGGGGAGGATCGCCGACAGCGTAACCGCCGGGTGGCCTGCGATCAGGGACCGCCACGGCCGAGCGGGCCAGGACGTACGGCGATGTCGTCACCGTGTGTGTACGAGCTGTCACCGCCGATGATCGGAGAGGTCACCGCCCATGGCATGTTGTCACTGCCCATGGGACGCAACCCATGGGCAGTGACGTTTACCACGGTCCCCTGGTAAACCGCGGCAGGTCAGGAGAGGGCGGGCTCGAGGTCAGCGACGTGCCCCGGGACGACCGAACCGGTGTCGCGGCGGTACGCGGCGGCAAGCGCATCGTTCTCGGCCTTCAGCCGTAGGACCTCGGCTTCGAGGTCGGTGACCCGTTGACGTAGCAGGACTGTTTCGCGCACTCGCCGGGGGTCGACCGCCCCGGTGTCAAGGTGGCCCATGAGTGCCTTGGCCATGAAGATCCTCCACGTCGTGACGTCCACGTGCCTCGCTCGGGTGCCGGGCGGGCTGTGACGGTGTGCCCACAACGGCTCGTGGCCGCGCGATGCATCTTCCACGATCCCACTGCAGACCGTCGCTGGTCAATCGTCGCAGCGAGCGGAATGAGCGGGCCGGACAGTCACCAGCGCGCCCGTCGCGGACGAGGTTGACATCGCGGACAGGTGTAGGACGAGCGGTTCATGAACGGGTCCCGTCGGATGGGCGTCCGGCAACGACGGCACGGCTGACCGTCTCGGCCGTACACCTGCAGCGAGCGGTCGAAGTAGCCGCTGCGCCCGTTGATGTCGACGTAGAGCGCATCGAAGGACGTTCCGCCCTGACTCAGCGCCGATGACATGACCGCGCGGACGCCCCCCAGCACCCGGGCGACCTCGACGCGAGTGAGCGTCTCAGTCGGCCGGGCGTAGTGCAGCCGCGCCAGCCAGAGCCCCTCGTCGGCGTAGATGTTCCCTACCCCAGAGATCAGCCTCTGGTCGAGGAGTGCCCGCTTCAGACCGGTACGTCTGCGCCGGATGCGAGTCGCGAACAGGTCGTCGCCGAAGGCCGGGTCGAACGGGTCGGGCGCGATGTGGGCGATCTCCGAGGGGAGCGCGGCGCCGTCCTCGCTCATCGACAGGCCACCGAACATCCGCTGGTCGACGAAGCGCAGCTGGACACCGGAGTCGAGCACGAGCCGTACCCGCAGGTGCGTCTCGTCGGGTGCCGTTGCGGGTTGTACCAGCAGCTGTCCGGACATGCCGAGGTGCCCGAGGACAGCCGAGCCGTCGTCGAGCGCGAGCCACAGGTACTTGCCCCGTCGGCGTGCGGCGTCGACGCGCCGACGGGTCAGCCGGTCCACGAAGTCGACGGGGCCGGCGAGGTGGCGGCGTACGGAACGTGCGTTGCGCACCTCGACCGCCACGACGCTGCGGCCGACGACGTGCTCGGCGAGACCGCGCCGGACGACCTCGACCTCGGGCAGCTCAGGCACGGTACTCAGCCGGCTGCTGGCTCACCGGTGGGCAGCGTCGGCCGGATCGTCGTCGACGGACGACGCCTCGGGCGAGTGCACAACCCGGATCTCACGCCAGGCAGTCTCGGCGGCCTGCTGCTCGGCTGCCTTCTTGGAACGGCCAGTGCCGTGGCCGTAGACCTCTTCGCCCACGCGGACCCGTGCCGTGAAGGACTTCTCGTGGTCGGGACCGGTCTCGGTGATCAGGTACACCGGTACGCCCAGCCCGGTGTCTGCGCCGAGCTCCTGCAGGCTGGTCTTCCAGTCCAGGCCGGCGCCGAGCAGCGAGGCGGCCGCGATGAGCGGCTCGAACAACGCGAGCACCAGCTCCGTGGAGCGGGCGAACCCGAACTGCAGGAAGGCTGCGCCGATCAGGGCCTCGACTGTGTCGGACAGGATTGAGGACTTGTCGCGTCCGCCGGTTCCCTCCTCGCCTCGCCCTAGGCGTACGTGGGGTCCGACGTCGAGATCGCGGGCCACCTGGGCCAAGGCGTGGGCGTTGACGACGGCGGCTCGCAGCTTGGCGAGCCTGCCCTCCGACAGGTCCGGGTGTCGCAGATAGAGCCGCTCGGTCACGATCAGACCGAGCACCGAGTCACCCAGGAACTCCAGCCGCTCGTTGGTCGGCAGACCGCCGTTCTCGTAGGCGAACGAGCGGTGGGTCAGCGCGAGCACGAGCAGGGCGTCCTCGAGGTCCGGTGCGCCCAAAGCCGCGCTGAGCTCCCGGCGGCCCGCGAGCGAGGTGCCCGGCGATCGCGATTCCGCAGCCGTCACCCTTACTCCCCGCTTCGACCGACGTCACCCGGTCGCAGGTCGGCGTCAGCGGACAATGGCTGCAAGGCGGTCCACCGTGGGTCGATCGGCTCGTCGTGGCTGTGCTCAGGGTCCTCGGCGAGCCGGGCGCCGCACTCGGGGCACAGGCCGCGGCAGTCCGCGGAGCAGAGCGGGTTGAAGGGCATTGCCAGCACCACCGCGTCGCGCAGCGCCGGCTCGAGGTCGAGCAGGTCGCCGTGCAGGCGGTGCGTCTCCTCGTCCGCGTCGGGATCGGCGTCGTCGTAGACGTACAGCTCTTGCAGGTCGACGGTCTCGGACTGTTCGATAGACCCCAGGCAGCGCGTGCACTCCCCCGTGAGGACGACCGTCGCCGTGCCGGAGACCAGCACACCCTCCATGACCGCCTCCAGCCGCAGATCGAGCTCGATCGGGCTTCCGGCGGGTACGCCGAGGACGTCGATGCGCAGGTCCGGCGGAGCCGGCTCGGTCAACGCCGTGACCCGCTGCGCCCCGGGTCGACGACCCAGCTCGCGGGTGTCGAGCACCAGCGTCGCTCTGGGGTCCAGCCTCTTCACGACGTCACATCCGTTGTCGGGAGCAGCAGATCACGGTCCAGGACAGACCTCGGGACAAGATACCTGCTGGCACCACCACCCGACGTGGTGGCCGGCGCTCAGGTGTCGCTGCGACGTTCGGCGAGCCGCTGCACCAATGCCGCGTGCACGGGAGAAGGCAGCATCCCGCTGACGTCTCCACCCAGGGAGGCGACCTCCTTCACCAGGCTGGAGGACACGTGCGACCAGGCGGCGGCCGTCGGCACGAAGACGGTCTCGACGTGGCGCAGCCCGACGTTCATCCGCGCCATCGGCATCTCGTAGTCGAGGTCGGGCCCCGACCGCAAACCCTTGACGATGGCGCCGATTCCACGATCCGCACAGAAGTCCACCAGCAGGCCGTCGAAGGCGTCGACCGTGACGTTGGGCAGGTCGGCTGTCACCTCCCGCAACATCGCGAGGCGCTCCTCCAGGCCGAACAAGCTGCGCTTGCTCTCGTTGACCAGCACCGCGACGCTCACCTGGTCGAACAACGATGCGGCCCGGGACACGATGTCCAGGTGTCCGAGGGTGACGGGGTCGAAGGACCCCGGGCAACAGGCAGTGCTCATGCAGGGGTGCTCCTGGTCACGAGGTGGTCGGATCGGCGACCGTACCAAAGCGCGGTCTCGCCGTAATCGCGTCGGCGCACGGTGTCGATGCCCTCAGGCCATGTCAGCTCGGGGCTGCGCCGTGAGCGCTCCACGACGACGACCGCGTCCGCGGCCAGCCAGCCGTGCTCGTCCAGACAGCGCAGCACTTCGTCGAGGTCCGCCGCTGGCAGGGCGTACGGCGGGTCGGCCACCACCAGGTCGAAGGGCTCGGTGCGGCCGCTCCCGAGGTGGGCATGTACCGGACGCATCACCACCTGCGCACCCTCGAGCCCCAGCTCGCGGGCGTTGGATGCAATGAGCCTGGCGGGGTGCCGGTCGGACTCGACGAACACCGCGTACCCCGCTCCGCGCGAGAGTGCCTCGAGACCCAGCGCCCCCGAACCGGCGTAGAGGTCGAGCACCCGCAGCCCCTCCAAGGAGCCGAGCATCGACTCCAGGGCGGAGAACATGGCCTCGCGGACCCGGTCGGCCGTGGGCCGGGTGCTGTCTCCCGGCGGGGTGCGCAGTCGGCGACCGCCGGCGCTGCCGGACACGATGCGGGTCACGACTTCTCCAGGT
>Ga0136624_1000027_pt1 | contig 38453 bp, 42 predicted proteins | sample AntDrymUQ4692206_2_FD_104802 | JGI IMG/M metagenome (GOLD analysis project Ga0136624, IMG submission 104802) | Polar desert sand microbial communities from Dry Valleys, Antarctica - metaG UQ469 (22.06) | ecosystem: Environmental > Terrestrial > Soil > Desert | place: Antarctica: Dry Valley... | reverse complement strand
CTAGTGGCGATCAGGTGGTGGAGTTGATCATCCCGGCACCCACGGTGACGCCAGTCGCCTCGTCGATCAGGATGAACGACCCGGTGGTCTTGTTCGTGGCGTACGGGTCGCACAGCAGCGGGACGGTGGTACGCAGCTGGACCCGACCGATCTCGTTGAGCCCGAGTTCCTTGGTCTCGAGGTCGCGGTGCAGCGTGTTGACGTCGAGGCGGTACTGGATGTCCTTGACCATGGCGCGACCCGAGCGGGTGGTGTGCTTGATCGCCAGCTTCTGCCGTGGCCGCAGCGGCGCGTTGGTCATCCAACAGATCATCGCGTCGATGTCCTGGCTCGGTGTCGGTGCGTTCTGCGGGCGGCAGATCATGTCACCGCGTGACACGTCGAGGTTGTCCTCGAGCCGCACCGTGACCGACATCGGCGGGTACGCCTCGGTGAGCTCCTGGTCGAACAGGTCGATGGCTGAGATCCTGGACGTGAAGCCCGACGGCAGCACCAGCACGTCGTCGCCAGGCTTGAGCACGCCACCGGCCACCATGCCCGCGTAGCCACGGTAGTCGTGGAAGTCGTCGGACTTGGGGCGCACCACGAACTGCACGGGCAGCCGGGCGTCGACCAGGTCGCGGTCGGAGGCCACGTGCACGTGCTCGAGGTGGTGGATGAGTGACGGTCCCTCGTACCAGGACATCGGCTCGCTGCGCGTCACGACGTTGTCACCCTTGAGCGCCGAGATCGGGATGATCGTCAGGTCCGGGATCGTCAGCTTGGTGGCAAAGGCGGTGAACTCCTGCTGGATCTTCTCGAAGACGGCTTGGTCGTAGTCGACCAGGTCCATCTTGTTGACGGCGAGCACCAGGTGTGGGACCCGCAGCAGCGACAGGATGACCGCGTGCCTGCGGGACTGCTCGGTCAGGCCGTGACGGGCGTCGACGAGCACCAGGCCGAGGTCGGCTGTGGAAGCGCCGGTGACCATGTTGCGCGTGTACTGCACGTGCCCAGGTGTGTCGGCGATGATGAACTTGCGAGTCGGTGTGGCGAAGTAGCGGTACGCCACGTCGATGGTGATGCCCTGCTCGCGCTCGGAGCGCAGACCATCGGTCAGCAGCGCGAGGTCGGTGTAGTCGTAGCCCTTGGCGCTGGAGGTCGCCTCGACCGCCTCGAGCTGGTCCTCGAAGATCGCCTTGGAGTCCAGCAGCAGGCGCCCGATCAGTGTGGACTTGCCGTCGTCGACGGAGCCGGCAGTGGCGAACCGCAGGAGGTCCATCAGAAGTACCCTTCCTTCTTGCGGTCTTCCATGGCGGCCTCGGAGAACCGGTCGTCGCCTCGGGTGGCGCCGCGCTCGGTGACCCGGGCAACAGCGATCTCGTCGATGACGTCAGCGGTGGTGTTGGCGTCGCTCTCGACGCATCCGGTCAGCGTCATGTCCCCCACGGTGCGAAAGCGTACGGTGCGTACGCTCGGCGTCTCGCCGGCGCGCAACGTCAGGTGGTCGCCGTTGCTCAGCAGCATGCCGTCGCGCTCGATGACCTCACGCTGGTGGCTGAGGTAGATGTCGGGGATCTCGATCCCCTCACGTGCGATGTAGTGCCAGACGTCCAGCTCGGTCCAGTTGCTCAGCGGGAAGATCCGCATGTGCTCGCCCTCGCGGATCTTGCCGTTGTACAGGCTCCACAGCTCGGGCCGCTGCATCTTGGGGTCCCACTGCCCGAACTCGTCACGGTGGGAGTAGACGCGCTCCTTGGCGCGGGCCTTCTCCTCGTCGCGGCGACCACCGCCGAACGCCGCGGTGAACGCACCCTCCTCCAAGGCGTGCAGCAGCGTGCCGATCTGCATGCGGTTGCGACTCATCTTGCCGTCGTCGACGATGACGCCGTTCTCCAGTGCCTCGTCGACCGAGGCGATGATCATGCGCACCCCGAGGCGGCTGACCCACGAGTCACGGCACGAGAGCACCTCGGGGAAGTCGAAGCCGGTGTCGACCTGCAGCACCGGGAACGGGATCTTCGCCGGGTAGAAGGCCTTCTCGGCAAGGCGCATCATGCAGATGGAGTCCTTGCCGCCGCTGAACATCAGCACCGGCTTCTCGAACTCCGCCGCGACCTCTCGGAAGATGTGGATCGACTCCGCCTCCAGCTCGTCGAGCTGGCTGAGGCGGTAGTCCGCATGGGTGGGCATGAGGTGGTGGGCTCCCGTTGGTCGAGAAAAGCAGAGGCGAGTCTAGCCGTCGTCGCTGGGATCAGTGGTCATCGCGTGGCGGCGGGTCGGGCACCAGCAGGTCGTCGTCGTCGACGGTGTCGAAGGCCGGCAGTCCGTGTGCCTTGCGGATCAGGCCCCAGGCGACCGGTCCGAGGATGAGCAGTGCGGCTCCGGTGGCGCCCACGACGGTCGCCGGCACCGACAGCAGGGTCAGCGCCGTCAGGGTCAAGACGATGACGATGCCGCGCCGGAGGACGCCCTGCGGGACGAGGTGGGCGACCTTCGCCCCGACGAAGGTGCCAGGGGTACCGCCCAGGATCAGCGGGATGAGCACACTCCAGTCGACTCCGCTCACGATCACGTGGGAGATCGCGGCGGACAGCACCAGGGGCACCGCCTGGACCAGGTCAGTGCCCACCAGGCGGATCGCGGACAACGTGGGGTAGAGCAGCAGCAGGGCCACCATGATGAGCGACCCGGAGCCGACCGAGGTGATGCCCACCAGCAGACCACCGATCGCACCCACGACCAGCGTCGGGATCGGGCGCACGACCGGCTCGGACTCGGCACGCGGCCGCCCCGACACGTTGGCACGCAGGGTCAGGTAGATCCGCAGGGTGTAGGTCGCCGCGGTGAAGAGCAGCGCGCAGCCGATGGCGAACTTGAGGAACTCCTCCTGTTCGTCACCGGCTCCGACCGACTCGATGATGAACGCGCCGGCAAAGGCGGTTGGTACCGATCCGAGGATCAGCCACCCGGCCAGCCTGAGGTTGGGCGCCCCCTTGCGTGCGTGCACCGTCGCCCCGACCGACTTGTTGACCGCGGCGGCGACGAGGTCGTTGGCCACGGCTGCGGTCGGGTTGACACCGAGGAAGATCAGAGCCGGTGTCATCAGGGCGCCGCCGCCCATCCCGGTGAGCCCGACGACGATGCCGACGCCGAAGCTGACGACGAGGATGGACAGGGCGGCAACGGTGAGGATGTCGTCCATGGTCAAACTCCGATCGGTGGCAGCGCCGGCGTGCCGAGCCAGCCTGCAAGGGTCAGGAGGTGCACGACCTCGTCGACGCAGTCGCTGAGGTCGCGTCCGGTCGTGTCGAGCGCGAGGTCAGCGTCGGTGGGCACGTCGTACGGTGAGGTGATCCCGGTGAACTCCGGGATGAGGCCGGCCCGTGCCTTGGCATACAGACCCTTGCGGTCGCGGCGCTCGCACTCGTCCAGGGGCGTGGCGACGTGGATCAGCACGAAGCCGCCGCCGGCGTCGCGCACCATGTGACGGACCAGCCGACGGGTGGCGTCGAACGGTGCGATCGGTGAACAGATCGCCAGGCCGCCGTGGCGGCTGATCTCGGCGGCCACCCATCCGATGCGGGCGATGTTGGTCTCCCGGTCCGCACGCGAGAAGCCGAGCCCCTTCGACAGGTGGTGGCGGACCACGTCACCGTCGAGGCTGGTCACGGTGCGGTCACCGCGTTCGAGGAGCACGTCGTGAAGTGCGCGCGCGAGCGTGGACTTGCCCGAGCCGGACAGCCCGGTGAAGAACACGACCAGGCCACGTCGGTGCTGGGGCGGGCGGTCCTGCGCGACCACGGCGGCGACCCGGTCGGGCAGTGTCCCGCCCTGCGGGGGGTACAGCAACGACCGGCCGTACGCCTGAGCGACCCGCTCACGCAGCCAGCGGTCGGCGGCAGTGTCGGGTGCCTCGACATCACGGCGGGCCACGGGGATGGCGACCACCTGCGCAGCGTCGAGCTCGAGGGCGGCCGCCAGTGTCGCGCGCACGAGGCCGGGCGCCGAGACACCCTGCGGGGACCCCGCGCCGGTGCACACCACCAGCACGGGAGCACAGCCTGTGTCGGTCGCGACCTCGGCGATGCGGCGCAGCGCCTGGTCGGTCAGGGGAGCATCGACGGGCACGGCAAAGGAGTTGGCGACATTGACGTCAGCGGGTGAGCGCACGTAACGGCGGAACGGACCGAACTGAGCTGGGCTGAGGCTCGTGACCGGGCCGACCAGGCCGACGCCGTCCTCTGTGTCGTACGTGCTGGTGACACTCAGCCGCGCGAGTGGCAGGCCCTCCGGGTCAAGCAGCTCGAGTGCTCCCGTGGCTCGTGCGGACTCCGCCGTCGCTGCCGGGACGGTCAACGTGATGGCGGGGACCGGCAGCTCCCCGTCCGGACCGGTGAACCCCTCGATCGGGAGGATCCCGGCGGCGAGCAGCTCGAGGTCGTCGAGCTCCCGGGTGCTGGGGGTCCACTGGGGGACTGTGGGCTGACGTTCCTCGGGCACCGCCGCATTGTGCCAGGCCCGACGCGCTCGAAGACAACTGTGTCGCTCAAGTCGAGCAACCCGGTGCGGTTTACCAGCGGACCCTGGTGAACCGCACCACCCATGGGAGGCAACCCGTGGGGAGTGAGCACATGCCAGGGGAGTGGTCAGTCGTGTGGCGCATATGGCGACGCGTAGGGTCGCGTCCGTGGAGCACGTCGTCGTGGCAGAGGTCGTCCGGTCCGGTTTCGTGGAGGGCTACCACTGGGGCTCGGCGGTGGCGTTGGACTCCGACGGGAGCGTGCGGTGGTCAGTCGGGACAGTCGACGAGCCGATCTTCCCCCGCTCCAGCAACAAGCCGCTGCAAGCCGTCGGCATGGTGCGTGCCGGGCTCGAACTGCGCGGCCGGTTGCTCGCCCTCGCGTGCGCGAGTCACTCCGGCGAGCGCATCCACATCGACGGGGTCCGAGACATCCTCGCGGACGCCGGACTCGACGCGAGCGCCTTGCAGACCCCGCCGGGCCTGCCGGTCGAGGAGTCGGTACGCCTGGCGTACGTCCGCGACGGCGGCGAGCCTGCGCCCGTGGTCATGAACTGTTCGGGCAAGCACGCCGCGATGCTGGCAACCTGCGTGGCCAACGACTGGGAGGTCGCGACGTACCCGGATCCCACGCACCCGCTGCAGCAGGCGATCACGGCCACGTTCGAGGACCTGACGGGGGAGTTCGATCCGGCCATCGGTGTGGACGGCTGCGGGGCACCGGTGCTGGCCTGCTCCTTGATCGGCCTGGCGCGTGCGTTCGGGCGGATCAAGCAGGCGGTGCCCGGCACCGCGGAGCATGCGATCGCCGACGCCATCAGTGGCTCGCCCGAGCATGTCAGCGGGTCGCAGCGCGACGAGGCGCTGCTGCTGCGCGCGTACCCCGGTGCTATCGCCAAGGCGGGAGCCGAGGCCTGCTACGCAGTAGCCATGCCGGACGGGACCTCGGTCGCGCTCAAGATTGGCGACGGCGGCTCCCGCGCCCGTCCGGTGCTGATGGCGGCCATCCTGCGGCGCCTGGGTTACGACCACCCGGTGCTCACGGAGATCGGGTCACAGCCCGTGCTCGGGGGCGGTCAGCGGGTCGGCCACGTCCGCGCGGTTGCGCCCTAGCTGGCGAGCTCGACCTCCGGAGCCGAGTGTGGCGCAACACACGCTGCCATCTGCTTGCATCTGCTAGCTCGCAGCAAGCACAATGGGGTCATGTCCAAGTTGAACGTCGGGAAGAAGGTCGAGTCGCTGGGGGAGTCCCTCGGTGACTACCTCCACGACCAGCGACGCCAGGCACAGCTGTCCCTGCGGCAGCTCGCCGAACAGGCCGGCGTCTCGAACCCGTACCTCAGCCAGATCGAGCGAGGACTGCGCAAGCCTTCCGCCGAGGTCTTGCAACAGCTAGCCAAGGCGTTGCGCATCTCGTCGGAGACGCTGTACGTCCGGGCCGGGATCCTGGATCCCGACGAGGACGGCGTGCGTTCCGTGGAGCTTGCGGTGCTCGCCGACCACGGGCTGACCGAGCGACAGCGCGCCGTGCTGCTGGACATCTACCGAACGTTTCGCCGGGAGAACGGCGACGACCCCACGACCGGTGCCTTCGAGGGCACCCGAGAGGTATGACCACCATGGCACTCAACCGCCAGATTCCCGAGCAGATCAAGCACCCGACCCCCCTGTACGCCGTCGTGGGCGCCGGTGACCTCGTGGTCAACCGGATCCGTCGAGCCGACGTCGAGGCCTTCCCGACCCGGGCTCAGGCGCGCGCGACCGAGCGCCTCAACGCGGTCGTCTCTGATGTCATGGCCATCCCGGGCCAAGTCCGCGCGCTGCCAGACAAGGCGCAGGCCGGTGTGCAGTCCGCTGTCGGCCAGGCCAGCGAGACCTACGGTGACCTCGCCAAGCGCGGTGAGGACCTGGTCGCACGCATCCGCCGCCAGAAGTCGACCCAGGACGTCCAGAAGCAGGCCAAGGCCACGGTGAGCCAGGCCAAGGGCACTGCGACGACGGCGAAGAAGTCCGCTACGTCGACGAAGACCGGGGCAAAGTCCACGGCGGCCACCGCCCGTACGTCGGCGAGGAGGGCCGCGGAGGACACCACGTCGGCAGCCAAGGGCACCACCACCAGCGCCCGCCGGACCGCCAAGGCAACGACGGCTAGGGCCAAGGCGACTACCACGTCGGCCAAGCACACCGCCGAGACCGCCGGCAAGGCCGCCTCGGACGCCGGCGGCAAGGTCGGCGACTGATCTCCCAGGGCCGGTAGGCTCGTGCCGTGCTGGATCTCTTCGGGCTGCAGAACGACCTGCTGACGGTCATCTTCCTCGTCCTGCTGGTGGTCAAGGTGTTCGCCTTCGCCGACGCCCTCACCCAGCCGGCCACGGCCTACGTCCACGCCGACAAGCTCACCAAGAACGCCTGGCTGCTGATCCTCGGGCTGAGCCTGGCCGTGCACTTCGTCCAGGCCAACCCGATCGGCATCCTGTCCCTGCTGGGTACCGTGGCCGCCTTCGTATACCTGGCGGACGCCCGGCCGGCGCTGAAGTCGATGCGGGACGGCCGCTGAGCGTCATGCAAGCCGGGGGCGCTGAGATCCTGCGCGAGTGCTCCGAGCGGGTTCCCGCCGGGCTGCAGCACCGGGGACGCCGGCTGGACCACTGCCGGTGACCTGCCGGCGCAGTACGTCATCCACGTCGTCGGACCGGATCGGCGAGCGGGGCAGCGCGATCCCGCACTGCTCGAGTCGTGCTACCGGCGTGCTCTCGAGGTGGCCGACGAGCTCGGCGTGACTTCGGTGGCCTTCCCGCTGGTGTCGGCCGGGGTCTACGGCTGGCCGCTGGACGACGCCGCGCGGATCGCGGTCGGCACCGTCCGGGCGGACCTGGCCGCGGGCGACACGTCGGTGACGTCAGCGGTCTTCGTGGCATTCGGTACCGAGGCCTACGAGGCGCTCACCGCGCACCTCTGAGTCGAACCTCCGGCTCAGGGATCGGCCTTGACCTTCTCGACGAGCCGACCGGCCTTTCGGTCAGCCCAGTACTCGCTGAACTCCCGGCGCACCACCGGCAGCAACAGGTAGAGGCCCAAGATGTTGACCAGCGCGCACGCGAAGAGCATCGCGTCCGCGGTGGCGATCACCGAATCCAGTGTCAGCAGGCAGCCGAGCACGGTGAAGGAGAGAAAGACCAGCTGGAACGTGCGCTCGGTGCGAGGAGTGCGACCGAACACCGTGGTCCAGGCCTTCTGGGTGTAGTACGCCCACGTGATCAGCGTCGAGAACGCGAACAGTGCGACCGCGAGGGCCAGGACGTTCGGGAACCATGGCACGACGGACGCGAACGCATCCGAGGTGAGCACGACGCCGTCTCCCGGCCCCGTCTCCCCAGCAGCGACGGCTGCGCGTCCGTCCAGCCAGGACTGCGGCCGTGCGATGATGATGGTCAGCGCGGTCATCGTGCAGATGATCACGGTGTCGATGAACGGCTCCAGCAGGGCGACGAATCCCTCGGTCACCGGTCGCTTCGTCTTCACGGCCGAATGCGCGATCGGCGCCGATCCGACTCCGGCCTCGTTGGAGAACGCGGCCCGCTGGAACCCGATGATGATGACCCCGACCACGCCGCCGGCGACCCCCTCAGGGCTGAAGGCCCCGCCGATGATCTCACCGAACGCACCGGGTACCGAGCCGATGTTGAGGATGATCACGGTGAGGCATGCCAACACGTAGAAGATCGCCATCGCCGGGACCAGCCTGCTGGTGACCCGTCCGATCGACTTGATACCGCCGATGATGACGAGCCCCACCAGCGTTGCGAGCACCAGTCCGAAGATGAGGCTGGCCAGCGCGCTGCCCAAGAGCCCGTCCTCGCCGCCGGTGACGTTTCGCGCCTGGGCGAGGGTCTGGTTGGCCTGGAACATGTTGCCCCCGGCCGCACCGAAGAAGAACAGGGCGACCGCGAAGAAGCCGGTGAGCAGCTTGGCGGCGGTAGCCCCGAAGCGCTCGAAGGCGACCGGCAGGTACTTGAACGGACCGCCGGTGACCGTGCCGTCCTCGTGGACCTCGCGGTACTTCACGCCGACGGTGCACTCGACGAACTTGGTGCACATGCCGAGCAGGCCGGCGATGATCATCCAGAACGTGGCCCCCGGACCACCGAGGGTGACCGCGATGGCGACACCCGCGATGTTGCCCAGCCCGACGGTCCCGGACACGGCGGAGGTGAGCGCCTGGAAGTGCGGCACCTCACCCGGGTCGTCGTCAGAACCGTACTTGCCCCGGACCAGCTGCAGGGCGTGGCCGAAACCGCGGAACTGCACGAACCCGAAGGTGACGGTGAAGATGCTCGCCGCCAGCACCAGCCAGCCCACGATGAGCGGGAAGGCCGCCCCGGCGATCGTGACTTCGTAGAAGACCACCGAGGCGATCGCGTCGCTGATGGGGGTGAAGGCGTTGTTGATGGCCGCATCGGTATCTTCGACCCAGGAGGCGCGGTACGTGATCTCGGCTGACATGGCCCTCACCCGACCGCACCGGGACCGGCCTGGCAAGTCCAGCCACGTCGCTGTAACCTATTCGTGACCTGCGGCGCCACCGGTCACACTGCTGGGCATACGGACTATCAGCGGGTGAACCGGGACAACTGGGACGAGCGGGCCCCGCTCGTCCGTGCGTTCTTGCGTGCTCGTCCGTGCGTTCTGGGCTTCCCCGACGAGCGGACGCCGGCGCCGCACTGACGTCAGCCTCCGGTGTCCTGCGAAGGCGCCGGACATTCCCGTTGCCCGAAGGTCAGCCGGATGGCCGTGCGGACGTCGCTGAGCTCCGCGTCGGTGAGAGTAGCGCCGGCGGCCACTCGGAGCCCGAGCCGGCTCGGATCGACGTCGCGTACTGCTGCCCTCCGGACGCGACCGGTGACCTGCCGGCTGAATCCCTGCTGAGTGGGCGGAGGCGAGCCGGCGCGCTGTCCGCCGCACCGGTCCCGACGGCCGGGTTCGAGCCGTGAGCCATCCGAGTGTGCGTCAATCGAGCACGGGGTGGCCGCTGGCTGGTGCATCTGCGCACACTCGCGGCCAGGGCCTACGGTCGTCCGGTGCCCGACGTGCCATGCCTCGTCGGCCGCGTTCAGTCGATCGCGGCGGCCGCGCGGAGCCGGCCTTGAGCCGACCACGCCGAGTTCCGAGTAGATGGTGACCGTCGAGGGCGGGGGTGACCATCAACTCGGAAGTCGGCGCAGTTTGCGGAAGTCCGACGTCAGACCTTCGATCTGCGTCCCCGAGCGCGCCCCCGCGTGGTGGCATCCAGGATCACCTTGCGGATGCGTACCGCGGTGGGGGTCACCTCCACGCACTCGTCCTCGCGGCAGAACTCCAACGACTGCTCCAGCGACAGCTTGCGCGCCGGGACCAGCTTCTCGAAGCTGTCGGCATTGGAGCGGACGTTGGTCATCTTCTTCTCCTTGGTGATGTTGACGTCCATGTCGTCCTCACGGGAGTTCTCGCCCACGATCATGCCCTCGTAGACCTCGGTGGCGGGCTCGACGAACATCGTGCCGCGCTCCTGCAGGTTGGTCATCGCGTACGAGGTGGCGGCGCCGGTGCGGTCCGCGACCAGTGACCCGGAGTTGCGCGTGCGCAGCTCCCCGACCCACGGCTCGTACGAGTCGAACACGTGGTGGGCGATGCCAGTGCCCCGGGTGTCGGTGAGAAACTCGGTGCGGAAACCGATCAGGCCACGCGCGGGCACCAGGAACTCCATGCGAATCCAGCCGGTGCCGTGGTTGACCAACTGTTCCATGCGGCCCTTGCGGACGGCCAGCAGCTGGGTGATCGTGCCGAGGTACTCCTCGGGGCAGTCGATGGTCAGCCGCTCGACCGGCTCGTGCACCCTGCCGTCAATCTCGCGGGTGACGACCTGCGGCTTGCCGACGGTCAGCTCGTAGCCCTCCCGGCGCATCTGCTCCACCAGAATTGCCAACGCCAGTTCACCGCGGCCCTGCACCTCCCAGGTGTCGGGGCGCTCGGTCGGCAGCACCTTGATCGACACGTTGCCGACGAGCTCGCGATCCAGGCGGTCCTTGACCAGGCGGGCGGTGACCTTGGTCCCCTTCTCACGCCCGGCCATCGGGGAGCTGTTGGTGCCCAGCGTCATGGAGATCGCCGGCTCGTCCACCGTGATGAGCGGGAGTGGTCGTGGATCCTCGGCGTCAGCCAGCGTCTCACCGATGTTGATGTCGGGGATGCCGGCGATGGCCACGATGTCGCCGGGCCCAGCCGACTCGCCCGGCACCCGCTCCAGGCTCTCGGTGACCAGCAGCTCGGTGATCCTGACCCGCGAGATCGTGCCGTCACGCTTGCACCAGGCCACCGACGAGCCCTTGACCAGCATGCCCTGGTGGACGCGGACGAGGGCGAGCCGACCGAGGAACGGCGACGCGTCGAGGTTGGTGACATGGGCCTGCAGCGGGGCTTCGGAGTCGTACGTCGGCATCGGCACCGTCGTCAGGATGGTCTGGAACAACGGCACCAGGTTCTCGGAGTCCGGCAGCCCGCCGTCGTCCGGCTGGGTCAGCGAGGCGCGACCGGCCTTCGCCGAGGCGAAGACGACCGGGAAGTCCAGGGATGCCTGGTCGGAGTCGCTGTCCAGAAGGTCCATGAACAGCTCGTACGTCTCGTCGACGACCTCGAAGATGCGGGCGTCGGGACGGTCCACCTTGTTGACGACCAGCACCACCGGCATCCGCGCGGCGAGCGCCTTGCGCAGCACGAAGCGGGTCTGCGGCAGCGGACCCTCCGATGCGTCGACAAGAAGCACGACCGCGTCCACCATCGACAGGCCACGCTCCACCTCGCCACCGAAGTCCGCGTGCCCCGGCGTGTCGATGATGTTGATGGTGACGCCACCGTCGGGGGCACCGGGACCGACGTACCGGACCGCAGTGTTCTTGGCGAGAATCGTGATGCCCTTCTCGCGCTCGAGGTCGCCGGAGTCCATCACCCGGTCGGTCATCGCCTGGTGCGCGCGAAAGGCACCCGACTGGCGCAGCATGGCGTCGACCAGCGTGGTCTTGCCGTGGTCGACGTGCGCGACGATGGCGACGTTGCGCAGGTCCTGCCGGGTCTGCTGGGGCATACGGGTGCGCTCGTTCCTGTCGATGGATGCCGGCATCCCGGTGTGCGGGGCCGCAGATGGTCGGTCGCGCGGGGGCGTACGGACGACGCACCGGGCCGGTTCCATGGTACGGCGTCCCCGGTGGCGGCTGTGCCACGCGCCGAGTGCTGAGGGGGTCCCCCGTGCCCATAGGTTGAGCACGGGGAACCCCCTCGCCGACCGGGGATCAGGTCTCCCGATGCAGCTTGTGCTGGGCCGCCTGGGCGCGGGGACGCAGCACCATGAGGTCGACGTCGACGTGTGCGGGCCGGGTCGCGACCCAGGCCACCGCCTCGGCGACGTCGTGTGCGGTCAGCGGCTCGCGGACGCCCTCGTACACCGCCTCGGCCCGCGTGGCGTCACCGGAGTACCGGGTCAGGGCGAACTCATCGGTACGGACCATGCCCGGTGCGATCTCGGTGAAGCGCAGTGGCTCGCTGACGTGCTCCAGCCGCATCGTCTCGGTCAACGTCCGGACGCCATGCTTGGCAGCGGTGTAACCGGCGCCGCCCTCGTAGGAGACGTAGCCCGCGGTCGAGCCGATGTTGACGACCAGGCCGTCACCGCCGGCACGCAGCGCGGGTAGGAGTGCCTGGAACGCGTGCAACGTGCCCAGCACGTTGGTCTCGAACATGCGCCGCCAGTCTGCGGGATCGGCATCGGCGACGGTGTCCTGACCGAACGCCCCTCCGGCGTTGTTGACGAGCACGTGGATCCTGTCACCGGCCGTGCGTGCCAGCTCTGCGACCGAGGCGACGGAGGTGACGTCGCATTGCACGGCGGTGCCGCCGATCTCCCGGGCGAGGCTCACCAGTCGGTCCAGCCGGCGGGCCGCGCAGATGACGTGAAAGCCCTCGGCGGCCAGGCTGCGAGCCGTGGCGGCACCGATGCCGCTGCTGGCGCCGGTCACGACGGCGGTCCTGGGAGATGGGTCAGTCATGGACCGATCCTGCCCCGGATGCGGGGTCTCCCGCGACCCGGCCCGCCGGGTCCGGTCCGCCGCGGGAATGGGGCGGTGCCTCCTGCGCGTTGCGTCGTGGTGGGAGCGAGGTGGAGCATGCCGGGACCGATCCGACGGGTCGCCATGATCAGCGTGCACACGTCTCCGCTGGACCAGCCGGGCACCGGTGACGCGGGTGGGATGAACGTGTACGTGCTCGAGCTCGCCCGCGAGCTGGCCCGCCTCGACGTCGAGACCGAGATCTTCACGCGGGCCACCGGCTCCGGATCTCCGCCGACGGTTCAGGCCGCCCCGGGCGTCACGGTGCGGCACGTCGTCGCCGGGCCCTTCGAGGGCCTGTCAAAGAACGACCTGCCGGCTCAGTCCTGTGCCTTCGTACGGGACGTCCTGCGGGTCGAGGCGGCCTCGGTGCCCAACCGCTACGACGTGATCCACTCGCACTACTGGTTGTCGGGTCAGGTGGGATCGGTCGCCCGCGACCGTTGGGGCGTTCCGCTGGTGCACACCATGCACACCACTGCACGGGTCAAGAACCTGGCGCGCGGCGACGGCGACGGGCCGGAGCCGCGGTGGCGCGAGATCGGCGAGTCGCAGGTCGTGGAGGCTTCCGACCGCCTCATCACCAGCACCGGGGCCGAGGCGCGAGAGCTCATCAGTCTGTACGGTGCCGACCCGGCCCGGGTGGACGTCGTGCACCCCGGCGTCGACCTCACCCGGTTCGGGCCGCGTGACCAGGTCGCGGTACGTCGACGGTTGTCGCTGCCCGTCGACGCCCACGTCGTGATGTTCGTGGGCAGGTTGCAGTCCCTCAAGGGCCCAGACGTCGTGCTGCGGGCAGTGCGCCTCCTGCTCGAGCAGCGTCCCGAGCTGCGGTCGAGCCTCGTCGTCCCGGTGGTCGGGGGACTGTCCGGCTCCGGCCTGGATCGCCCTCGAGCCCTGCACGACCTCGTCATCGAGCTCGGCATCGACGATGTCGTCCGGTTCTGTCCGGCGGTGGCGCAGCGGGACCTGGCCGACTGGTATGCCGCGGCATCGTTGGTGTGCGTCCCGTCGCGCAGCGAGACGTTCGGCCTGGTGGCCCTGGAGGCGCAAGCGTGCGGCACTCCCGTGATCGCCTCGCGCGTCGGGGGACTGCCGACGGCTGTGCGACACGGCGCCTCCGGTGTCCTGGTCGACGGACATGACCCCGCGGCGTACGCACGCGCGATCGCAGACCTGCTGCTGGCGCCGTCCCAGCTCGCGGCGATGGGCCGTACCGCACTGGAGCATGCGGCGTCGTTCGGCTGGGCCCGGACGGCACGCGAGACGCTCGACGTCTACGGCCGCGGCGTGGAGGCGCTGTGGGCGCAACGGGTCGCGGTGCTGTGACCGCGCCCGAGGTGATGACGGTGATCGAGGAAGTGGTCGCTGACGCCGGTCTGGAGGCAGTCCGCCTCGGCGAGTGCGCGCTGGAGGTCGTGCTGCCAGGCGAGCGCAAGCTGCAGACCACCTGCCGGTTCGAGGTCGGGGACCACGCGCTGGCCGTGCACGCGTTCGTGGCCCGCAACCCCGACGAGAACCATGCCGCGGTCTACCGGTGGCTGCTCGAGCGCAACCTGAAGATGTACGCCGTGGCGTTCGCCGTGGACGCTGCCGGTGACATCCACCTCGATGGGCGGCTGCCCCTGCACGCGGTGACCGCCCCGGAGGTAGACCGCCTGCTCGGTGTCGTGCTCACGTACGCGGACGAGTCGTTCAACACGATCCTCGAGCTCGGGTTCGCCACCTCCATCCGCCGGGAGTGGGACTGGCGACGCTCGCGTGGGGAGCCCACCGGCAACCTCGAGACGTTCCGCGGCTGGCTCGAGCGCGACTGACGGGCACTATTCTCGACCGCATGACTGCTCCGTACCAGCTGGTCTTGCTCCGTCACGGCGAGAGCGAGTGGAATGCCAAGAACCTGTTCACCGGCTGGGTCGACGTCCCGCTCAACGACACGGGGCATGCGCAGGCGGTGCGGGGTGCGCAGCTGTTGCGGTCACGTGACCTGCTGCCCGACGTGTCGCACACCTCGGTGCTGCGACGGGCCATCGCCACGGCACAGCTGTGCCTCGACGGCATCGACCGGCACTGGATCCCGGTCCGCAGGTCCTGGCGGCTGAACGAGCGGCACTACGGTGCCTTGCAGGGCAAGGACAAGAAGGCGACCCTCGAGCAGTACGGCGAGGAACAGTTCATGACGTGGCGGCGCAGCTATGACGTGCCGCCGCCCCCGATCGAGGACGACGACGAGTTCAGCCAGGCCGGAGACGTACGCTATGCCGACCTGCCACCCGAGCTGCTGCCGCGCACCGAGTGCCTTGCCGACGTGCTCGACCGGATGCTGCCGTACTGGTACGACGCGGTGGTACCCGATCTGCGGGCCGGACGGACGGTACTGGTCACGGCCCACGGCAACTCGCTGCGCGCACTGGTCAAGCACCTCGACGGCATCGACGAACAGAGCATTGTGGGGCTCAACATTCCGACCGGCATCCCGTTGCTCTACGAGCTGGACGATTCCTTGCGGCCGCTGGTCCCCGGCGGCGAGTATCTCGACCCGGCCGCGGCGGCGGAGGCGATCGAGGCGGTCAAGAACCAGGGACGCTGATCAACCGCACCACACTCAGACTCAGGCGACGGTGACGGGGTGCTCGCCGGTGACCAGGTAGATCACCCGACGGCCCATGGAGACGGCGTGGTCACCGATGCGCTCGTAGTAGCGGCCCAGCAGCGCGATGTCGATCGCCGGCTCCACCCCGTAGGACCACTCGTCGGACAGCAGGGTGCGGAACAGCGAGCGTCGTAGCTGGTCCATCTGGTCGTCCTCACGCTCGAGGTCGGCGGCGGCCTCGACGTCGCGCTCGGCAAGGATGCGGGCGGCGGAGTCCACCATCGTCTCCGCCACCGATGCCATCGTGGTGATGGTCTCGCGCAGCGTGGGTGGCACCGCGACCGCGGGCATCCGCAGGCGCGCGACCTTCGCGACGTGGCCGGCGAGGTCGCCGATCCGCTCGAGGTCGGCCACCATGCGCAGCGTGGCGACCAGCATGCGCAGGTCCCCGGCGACCGGCTGCTGCGTGGCAAGCAGCTGGAAGGCCTGCTCCTCGATCAGCTCACGGGCCTCGTCCACGCTCTTGTCGCCGGAGATCACGGCCTCGGCGGCGGCCTGGTCGGCGTTGAGCAGCGCCTGGGTGGACTCGAGCACGGCTTCGCGCACGGTGGAGGCCATGGAGACGAGGTCGTCGACGATGCCGTCGAGCTGGTCGTAGTACAGATCACGCATGGGGTCCAGACTAGAGACCCACGGATGCAGGCACACCCCGTGTCGTGAACGTGGCGTGAACAGTGGCCGAAACACTGCGACCCGCATGCACAGGCTGCCCGGGACACTCCGGCGGGGAACGTACGATCAGCCCTGTGGACGACTTCACCGTGGTCACGCTCGTGGCGCTGGCGGTAGGCGCTCTGGGAGCATCGCTGGTGGCCTGGTGGCTGAGCGAGCGCGAGCGCACCACGGCGCCGGACCCGGTGACCCCGCGGGTACCGGACGGTGTCGAGTCGGTCCTCACCGTGCTGCGTTCCAGCGCCCTGCTGGTCGGTCCTGACGACGCCGTCCTCAAGGCTTCGGCGCCGGCCTATGCACTCGGTCTCGCCCAGGGCGACCGGGTCGCACCGGACGAGCTGGCGGCCATGGTGCGCGCGGTCCGCCGCGACGGGCAGATCCGGGAGACCGAGCTCGTGCTGTCCGGTGACCGTCGGCACGGGCCCAGCCACGTGCTCGCGCGCGTGGCGCCGCTGAGCAGCCAGTTGATCCTCGTGCTCGCAGAGGACCGGACCCGTGAGCGGCGGGTGGAGGTGCTGCGCCGTGACTTCGTCGGCAACGTCAGCCACGAGCTCAAGACCCCCGTCGGCGCCCTCAACCTGCTTGCCGAGGCCGTCCGGGAGGCAGCAGAGGACCCGGAGGCGGTGCGTCGGTTCTCCGGACGGATGCTGGTCGAGAGCGAGCGACTGACCCGGTTGGTGAAGCAGATCATCGAGCTGTCGCGGTTGCAGGACGACATGCTGATCGACGAGCCGGTGGAGATCAGCCTCGAGGACGTGGTCATGAAGGCGCTGGACCACAGCCGCACCGACGCCGACGCTCGGCACATCGAGCTGGTGGCCCGCTGTGACCCCGGCCTGCGGGTCCAGGGAAACCCCGAGCAGCTGCTGGTCGCGGTCAGCAACCTGGTCGAGAACGCCGTCACCTACAGCCCCGACGGGTCGCGGGTCGCGGTGATGGCCGAGCAGGTGCGAGCCGAGGAGGCCTCCGCACCCGAACACGGCCACCCGAGCCCGACCCACCCCGGTCCGCTGGCAGCGGTCACCGTCAGCGACCAGGGCATCGGCATCGCCCAGTCCGAGCTGAACCGGATCTTCGAGCGCTTTTACCGGGTCGACCCGGCCCGCGCCCGGGCAACCGGCGGGACTGGACTGGGCCTGTCGATCGTCAAGCACGTCGCAGCCAGCCACGGTGGTGATGTCAAGGTGTGGAGCATTCCCGGCCAGGGATCCTCGTTCTCGATCCGCCTACCGCTGCCGGGGCCGACGTCCGACGAGGGCTTGGACGACGTCCCCGTCGCACCGGTGCGCACCCTGCCCGAGCCGACCATCGCATCCCGACCCGGGGTCGAGGCCCCCCGGCCGGTCGACCGAGCACATAAGGAGGCACAGTCGTGACCCGCGTACTCGTGGTCGAGGACGAGGAGAGCTACAGCGACGCCTTGGCGTACATGCTGCGCAAGGAGGGTTTCGAGGTGTCGGTCGCGGCGACCGGTCCCGACGCGCTCGCCGACTTCGACCGGCACGGGGCGGACATCGTGCTGCTGGATCTGATGCTCCCCGGGCTGCCCGGCACCGAGGTGTGCCGCAAGCTGCGCTCGGTCTCCAACGTCCCGGTCATCATGGTCAGCGCCAAGGACGCCGAGATCGACAAGGTCGTGGGTCTCGAGCTCGGCGCCGACGACTACATCACCAAGCCCTACAGTCCACGGGAGCTCGTCGCCCGCATCCGCGCCGTCCTGCGCCGGGGCACCGAGCCCGAGCTCGCGCCTTCCACCCTGGAGTCCGGGCGGGTGCGGATGGATGTCGAGCGACACGTCGTGAGCGTCAACGGCGACGAGGTCCGGCTGCCGCTCAAGGAGTTCGAGCTGCTCGAGATGTTCCTGCGCAACTCCGGCCGGGTGCTGACCCGCGGCCAGCTCATCGACCGGGTGTGGGGCGCGGACTATGTCGGCGACACCAAGACCCTCGATGTGCACGTCAAGCGCCTGCGGGCCAAGATCGAGCCGGACCCGGCGGACCCGCGCTTCCTGGTGACCGTGCGCGGACTGGGTTACAAGTACGAGGTCTGAGTCTCCGACGGGGACGTGGCACTCAGGCGGATGCCTCGGCGACCTCGTCGTACGTGCCGTCCTCACCGCGCTGCACCACGGGCAGCTGGATGTTGAAGGGTTCGGCGTCGGAGAAGGTGAAGGCAACCTCGACGAAGTCCCCCGGGGCGAAGTTGTCACCGCTCAGGACGACGACAGCTGTCTCGTCGGAGTCGGCCGAGGCGTCGCCGAGTTTCTGCGGCTGCCGCGTCTGCGAGGTCACCGTGAATGATCCGTCCACCTGGACGTCGATCTCCTCGCCGTCGAGGGTTTGCGCGCTCACCTCGGTCAGCTCGTGCTCGCTGCCCGGCTCGCTGACCAGCGTCGCTGAAACGGTGCCGGTCTCGTCGCCGTTCGCGACGACCAGCGCACCCAGGATGTCGATCGTCTCGAGCCGTTCGTTGGCACCCACCCCCGGGTCGTACGGCTGGATGGTCTGGGCGTCGAATCCGCTGCCGCAACCGACCAGACCCAGCGTGGCGACCGTGGCCAGGGCCAGGCCGCGGCGACCAGGGCGGGACTCCTGTGCTCTGGACACGTGCTTCCTCTCTGGTCACGGACACGGCCGGGTGCCGGCGGCGGCTGACAGGCGCCCGTGCACCCGTGCAGGCTGCAGCCTAGCGACGGCAGCCGACCGCCACCTCGTGAGGTACGCGGCCGCAGAGTCGTGCAGTCACCTCACCGGTGCGGCCAACTCGCACCCGCACGGGATCGACTATTTGTCAAGCCCCCATAGTGCCTCTGACCTGCAAAGACACCATAGGAGCGGTCCGTCGTGCATGTTAGACTCGTCACTGTCGGAAGGGACACTTGACACCATGACTTTCAGCGTCGGAGAAACAGTCGTCTATCCCAACCACGGGGCGGCGATCATCGAGGACATCGAGACACGACAGATCAAGGGCGAGGACCGGAGCTACCTCGTGCTGCGCATCGTCGCCCAGAACGATCTTGTCGTCAGGGTGCCGGCGTGCAACCTCGATCTGGTGGGCGTCCGCGACGTCGTGGACAAGGCAGGGCTGGAACGAGTCTTCGCGGTGCTGCGGGCCGAGCACACCGAGGAGCCCACCAACTGGTCACGGCGTTACAAGGCCAATCTGGAGAAGTTGCACTCCGGTGACGTCATGAAGGTCTCGGAGGTCGTGCGTGACCTCTGGCGGCGCGAGCGTGACCGCGGGCTGTCCGCGGGCGAGAAGCGCATGCTGGCCAAGGCCCGTCAGATCCTGGTGTCGGAGCTGGCACTCGCCGAGCGAACCAATGAGGACAAGGCGGAGACGATCCTGGACGAGGTGCTCGCCTCCTGAGCACTGATGACTTCCGAACAGGCTGGCGGCGCACCTCGTGTCGTCGGCGTGGTCGTCGCCCCGGATCGCGGCGGGCCTGGCTGGTGGCGGCTGCACGGTGTCCGGTTCCTCGACCACGCCGTCAAGGCGCTGAGCGAGGTACCCGGCTGCGACGTCGTGGTGGTGGATGAAGCCCACGGCACTCGGGAACTGTCCGTGTCCAGGATGGCGTCCGGCTACGACGTCGTCCTCGTCCACGACCCGTTGTGCCCGCTGGTCCCTGCGAGCACGTTGTCGGCGTGTGCCGCGGCGGTCGGCGCCAGCGGCGTGCTGATCGGTGTCCTTCCCGTGACAGACACCGTCAAGAGTGTCGTCGGTGACGTCATCGCTTCCACGCTCGACCGCGACGCCCTGCGCCTGCTCGCGGCTCCGGTGGCGTTCGCGACGTCGTGGGTGCCGGCGCTGGAGCGGCGGTTGCCCCATGCCCGGGATCTGCATGACCTCGCCCGCCTGGTCGACGTGCTCGGCGACCTGACCACGCCCGTGCCGGTGGAGGTTCCCTCGCTCGCCCGCCGGGTCGCGGACGCCGAGGACATCACCGTGCTCGAGTGCCTCGACGAGGTTGGCCACTCGCCGCACGCAGACGTCAGCACCGGCGGGACGACCGGGCCAGGAGCGCCTCGGCCACCAGCAGGTCCCCGGCGAACGTGATCTTGATGTTCGAGGCCGCCCCCGGCAGGAACCGCACAGTCACCGCGTCGCTGAACACCTCCATGCAGGAGGCCGTGTCGCTGCTCGTGAAGCCGGCCCGGTGGGCCGCTTCGTGCGCTGCGAGGAGCGGTGCTGCGCGGAAGGCCTGCGGGGTCTGCACGGTGACGGTGTCCACCGCACTGGGCCGCAGGCGGGAGTCGAGCAGCCTGCTCTGCCGTCGTCCCGGGACGGCGCCGCCGTGGGCTCTGGCAGCGCGCACCACGTCGACGAACAGGGCTCGATCCGTCAGCGGCCGGGCTGCATCGTGGACCAGCACGACGTCGACCGCGCCGGCCGTGATCTCTGCCGCGAGTGATCGCAGGGCGTTGTACTCCGAGCCGTGCCGGGTCAGACCACCGGGTACGACGCGCACGTCCCGCTCCGGACTCTCCTGCTCCAGCACTGTGCGGGCCACCGCGACCTCGTCGTGACGCACCACCAGGACGACCGGTCCGATCTGTCCCACCGAGGCGGTCCGGTCCAGCGACCAGGTCAGGACACAGCGACCTGCCAGGCGGCGGAACACCTTGTTGGTCGCGTGCCCGGTGCGGCTTCCCGAGCCGGCGGCGAGCAGCACGAGGGCAGCGGCAGACACCCCGGAAGCGTAGCCGCGGCGGTGTCGAGGCTCAGCTGGCGCGAAACACCACGGCGGTGGCGATAGCCGCGATGCCCTCACCGCGACCGGTCAGGCCGAGGCCGTCGGTCGTGGTGGCGGAGACCCGGACCGGGGCACCACAGGCGTCGCTGAGCATGGCCTGCGCCTCGTCCCGGCGGTGTGCCAGCCGGGGACGGGCTCCGATCAGCTGCACCGCCACGTTGCCGACGTGGTAGCCGGCCGCCACCACTCGACGGGCCGTCTCGGTCACGAGGTCGACGCCGCTGGCACCGGACCACTCGGACTCGCTGGTACCGAAGGTGGAGCCGAGGTCACCGAGACCAGCCGCCGAGAGCAGGGCGTCGCACGCGGCATGGGCGACCACGTCGCCGTCGGAGTGACCGGTGAGTCCGGCCGGTTCGTCCGGCCAGTGCAACCCCGCCACCCACAGTGGGCGTCCCTCTTCCAAGGCGTGCACGTCGGTGCCGATACCGATGAAGGGGAGCGGGGTCACGGCACTCATCCTCGCAGGCCGCGTCACCGGGTCGGCAGGGTTCGCTGCCCGTGCCCAGACCGGTGGCACCATGGCAGGGTGAGTCCTCGGGTCCTGCGGTCAGCGCTGGCCGGCGTGGTCGCCGGCCTGGTCGGCCTTGCCATGGCTGAGCTGGCCGCCGCGGTCCTGCGGGCGCGGCTGTCCCCGGTCGCGGCGGTCGGGGAGGCCGTCATCGAGGTGACTCCAGGAGGTGTCGCCGAACGGGCCATCGAGGCAGTGGGCCAGTGGGACAAGCCGCTGCTGCTCTCCGGTGTCGTCCTCGGACTACTGCTCGGGTGTGCCTGCGCCGGGGTGATCGGCGTTCGCCGACCGAGGGGCGGGACGCTGCTCATGGTCGCACTGGCGGCGATCGCCTTCGCGGCCTCCGTCACCCGCCCTGACGCGGCGCCCACGTCGTTCCTCCCGTCGATCATCGGCGGTGGAGCCGGTGTCTTCACCTACCAGTGGTTGCTGCCGCGGGCGCTCGCGGTGGTCGGGAAGCGGTCGGAAGAGCCAACGGGCCGACGGAAGTTCCTCGTGGCCGCCGGTGGCCTGCTCGTGGGGGCTGCGGTCGTCGCGTGGGCGTCTCGCTGGGTCGGTCAGGCTCGGCGCGGCGTCGAACAGGCACGCTCCTCGCTCCGGCTCGCGCTCGCCTCGGTCAGCACCCCCGACGGCGCCGACCTCGGCGTACGGGGCGTCGTTCCCTGGGTGACCCCGACCACGGACTTCTACCGGATCGACACCGCGCTGGCACCGCCGCTGGTGTCTCCCGCGGACTGGGAGCTGCGGATCCACGGCCTGGTCGAGCGTGAGCTCACGATCAGCTACGACGAGCTCCTCGCTCGCGGGCTGCAGGACGCCTGGATCACGTTGTGCTGCGTCAGCAACGAGGTCGGCGGGGATCTCATCTCCAACGCCCAGTGGTCCGGGGTCCCCATCGCGGACCTGCTCGCCGAGGCAGGCGTGAGTCCGGACGCCGATGCACTGCTGTCCACGTCGCAGGACGGCTGGACCGCGGGCACACCGCTGTCGGCACTCACCGACGGTCGGGACGCACTGCTGGCCGTCGGCATGAACGGCGTGCCACTGCCGATCGAGCACGGCTTCCCCGTACGGATGGTGGTGCCGGGGCTGTACGGCTTCGTGTCGGCGACCAAGTGGGTCGTGGAGTGGGAGGTCACCCGTTTCGCCGACTTCACCGCGTACTGGACCGACCGGGGCTGGTCGCCCGACGGGCCGGTCAAGACGCAGTCGCGGATCGACACACCGCGTTCGGGGGACCGCCGCGAACCCGGTCCGACACGGGTAGGGGGCGTCGCATGGGCACAGCACACCGGCATCGAGCGGGTGGAGGTGCGCGTCGATGACGGTGAGTGGCAGGAGGCGACCTTGGCACGCGAGCCCAGCATCGACTCCTGGGTGCAGTGGGTGCACGGGTGGGACGCCGAGCCCGGTGACCACACATTGGCCGTACGCGCCACCGACCGCAGTGGCTACATCCAGACCGGCGCACAGGCCGACACGGTGCCCGACGGTGCCACCGGCTGGCACACAGTCGAGGTCTCGGTAGCCTGATCGGGGCGCTCACGGCGACGGGAGGCTCGCCCACTCCCACATCATCAGCGCACACGATCGGAGCCGGCAGCGATGAGCCGCTGGATGAACCTGCGGCAGAGATTCTGGTTCCTGCCAGCACTCTTCTGCGCCCTGGCCGTTGTCCTGGCCGAGACGTTGATCTTCATCGACCAGCGCCTCGGCGATGTCGACCTCGGGCCCCTCAGCTTCCTGATCAACCGAGTCGGGGAGTCCGGAAGCCGGGACCTGCTCGGCGCCGTGGCCGGCTCGATGCTGACGGTCGCCTCCACCACCTTCTCGATCACCATCGCGGTGCTGGCACTGTCCTCGTCGACGTACGGGCCCCGGCTGGTCCGCAACTTCATGGCCGACCGCGGCAACCAGTTCGTGCTCGGGGTCTTCGTCGCGACGTTCTTGTACAGCCTGCTGGTGTTGCGTTCGATCCGGGTCCCCGGCGACAGCGGCGACTACTTCGTCCCCCACCTGGCCGTCAATGTGGCGATGCTGCTGGCGCTGTTGGCGATCGGGGTCCTGGTCTACTTCATCCACCACATCAGTGATTCGGTGCAGGTCTGGACGCTGGCGAGGCAGGTTCGCACCGACCTACTGTCCACGGTCGATCGGCTGTACCCGGAGCAGATCGGTTGGGACTCCGGGGACGTGAACGATGCGGACGGCGCCCAGGACGTTCCCGGCAGACTCGACATCGAGGGGGTTCTCGCCGTGTCGCGGAAGACGGGGTACGTGCAGGGCGTGGACCACGAGGACCTGCTCGCGCTGGCCGTCAAGCACGACCTCGTGGTGTCCCTGCGGGTCCGACCCGGCCGGCACACCAACGACGGAGATGCGCTGGCGGTCGTGTGGCCGCCGAGCCGGGTGGGTGATGATCTGCTGGCCGAGATCGGGAAGGTCGTCCGGATGGGCCAGGCTCGTGCTCCGCACGAGGACGTGGAGTTCGCTGCCTTGCTGTTGGAGGAAATGGCCGTCCGGGCGCTGTCCCCCAGCACGAACGACCCGTACACGGCGATCAACGCACTCGACGATCTGTCAGCCGGTCTGGTGCTGCTCGCCGGCCGTCGCACGCCCTCGCCCTACCGGTACGACCAGACGGGTGACCTGCGGGTAGTGGCGCCCATGGGCGAGCTGACCGACCTGCTGGACCACGTGCTCGACGCCATGCGGCTGTACGCGATCGAGCACCCCACGGTGCTGCACCGCACCCTCGAGCTGCTGGACCAGGTCGGCGCCGCGAGCCGCCAGCCGGCGCTGCTGGCCCGGTTGGACATGCATGCCCAGCGGCTGGTCGAGGCGTACGAACTCAGCTCACCCCAGGCCTGCGATATCGAGGAGTTGACCCGGCACGCCGATCGGGTCCGTCGCGCACTCAACGGCCGAGCGCCACGGTGAAGGCTGCCGCCGCGACGAGAGCCGCCAGCCCGCGTACGTGATTCCATCTCGTCCAGCCCTGGACATAGCCGGTCCAGTGGCTCGTGGCAGCCGCGTCGGCCGGGTCGAGGTCGGCGAGCGCGTCGTTCAAGGGCACGTGGTACCCGATGGTGAGCAGGATCGTGCCGGTGACATACACCGCACTCCCGGCGATCAGGAGCGCAGCACGGTGGTCACCCCAGGTCAGGAGCCCGCCGACGCCCAGAGCAACGCAGAGGGCAGCCGTGCCGAACAGGGCCGTCATGAAGGCGGGGCGGACAGCCGTGACGTTGATCGACTGCATGGCGGCGATGCCCTGGGTCGCAGGAAGCCGCGCGAGGGCATTCATCACGATGGCGGAGAAGGCGAAGAACACCCCTGCCATCGCTGCGCAACCAAGGGCCGCCACGAGCGTCAGCGCGTGCAGCACGGGACCCATGTCCAGCCCTCCTCGCCGCACCAGATGCCGGTGGCGGCGGTGGCAGGTACGTAGTCGTGGAGATCTCGGGGCGGACGGCCGAGGGCGCGCTGGACGCCGTCAGTGAGGTGCGCGTTGCGGCCATCGAGGACCTCGGTGAACAGTATCTCAGCAGGGTCACCATCTCGGCCGGCACGTCCTGCTGCGCCAGGAGGACCGCTCCGCGGCAGTTGAGAACGCTCGGAGTCGGGCGAGCACCGCACGTTCAGTCCAGGTCGAACGCAGCCCGGATCGCCTCCGTCAGCGCGGTCTCCTGATCTGCCAGAAAGTAGCCCAGTTGACGTCCGAGCGCACTGACGGGCACGGTGACGATGTTGTCGCAGCTCACCACGCTGGCGTGATCGAGCCCGTTGGCTGGGCCGACCGGCACCTCCGTGGACAGGCCACGGATTGTGCTGGTGATTGGCGCGACGGTGACTCGACTGAGGTGGGGTCGTACGGCCTCACGAGTGAGGATCAGCACCGGCCGCGTCTTGTCCAGCTGAGCGGCATGAATCGGTCGCATCAGCCGAGGTCGTCCATCGGCGTTGTGGCCGCGAACTCCGAGAGATTGTCCAGATCGGTGTCCGTGCCTGTGCTGGCGAGGATGACTGCGTCTCGCTCCGCGACCATGCGACGACGCTCCCGTTCGAGGGCTCTAGAGATCACCGCCGCTCGGCTCGCGGCATCGCCATGACTGACGAGGTCGTCAACGAAGGCGACGAGGTCATCGGGCAGGCGGACAGCGATCTGCGTGTTCATACCAAAACGGTACCATCATGGGATGCATTCGGCGTGCGCGCGCAGCAAGAGCGTATGGTCGTGCAAGCTCGCCACATGCGCCGGCCGTATGAGAGTGCACGTGGTTGGCAGAAATCGTTGGCGCGGACTAGCGGGCGGCTGAGACTCTGCACGGCATGTACGGATTCCAGCCCAGCGAGAGCTTCGGCCCGGACGTGGCCGGGCGCTACGACGACAGCCCCCGCGGGGATGAAGGGGCGGCAGCCGATCTGCTCGCCCAACTGGCCGGGGACGGCGCAGCTCTGGAGTTCGCCATCGGCACCGGCCGGATGGCGCTTCCCCTCGCCCACCGTGGCGTGCGGGTCGAAGGCATCGAGCTGTCCCGGTCGATGGTCGACGTGCTCCGTTCTAAGCCGGGAGGTGCGGCGCTCAACGTGACGGTCGGCGACATGACCTCCGTTCACACGGGGAAGAGATACGAGGTCGTCTACCTGGTCTTCAACACCATCTTCAACCTGCTGACCCAGGACGACCAGGTCCGCTGCTTCGAGAACGCCGTCGGTCACCTGACGGACACCGGTGTCTTCCTGGTCGAGGCCGCGGTGCCGAGCGCGTGGCTACCGACCCACTCGTACGCGAGCCCCGAAAGGGTCGACCTCGACGCCGTGACCCTCGACGTGTGCACCTACGACCCGGCGACTCAGATCCTCGACGAGAACCATGTGCACATCTCGAAGGACGAAGGGATCCGGTTCGGGCCGATCTCCTGCCGACTGACATGGCCGTCCGAGCTCGACCTCATGGCACGACTCGCGGGGCTTCGGCTGGCGGACCGCTGGGGAGGTTGGCATCGTCAGCCGTACACCGGCAAGGGCATGCACGTCTCGACCTACCGCCGCGCCTGACGACCCCCAGCCCGGTGCCGATCGGCTACCAGTTCGCCTCGGCCGGTGCGGTCGGGAGCACGGCTTGCGGTGGGTGGACCACGTACACGATGCCTCCGGACGCCCCCAGCCATGCGCGTTCCAGCTGCTCGCGCGCGTACACCGTGCGCACGGCTGCGTTGTCGCGGATCGTGTGGGAGGCGGGGTCGTGCACGACGGGGTCCCCGTCGGCGCCGAAGCCGACGAGGACCAGCAGGTGACCGTCCGTGCGGTAGCCGGCACCGTTGAGCTGGTCGGCTTCGAACGCCACCGACAGCACCAGTGGCAGACCGGCGTCGATGAACCGCTCGGCCTCCGCGAACGAGCGCAGCCGGGTCACGAACGCGGTCATCCCCCGGGTCGCTGCGTAGGCCACGTTGAACGACCAGTTGCCGGCCCCGCCGTACGCATGGTCGAAGCAGCGTCGGGCGAGATGCGGGACGAACCGGTCCGGCCCCTCGGTCACCCAGGTGTAGTCCTCGGGGCTGGGCAACGCGCCGACGTGGTCGAGCACCATCGCCAGCGAGGTGGGGGAGCACCACGACCCGCCACCGCCGTCGTACTCGGAGAAACGGTCGTGGTGCAGCTGCTGGGAGTACACCGGCAGCTCGAGCACACGGTCATGGCTGGCCACGGGACCCGGTGCGGGGTGGTGGTCGGTGTCACGCCCGGGTACCCGGGACGCCAGCACACCGACACGGTGCAGGACCGGACGATCGGCACCCGTGCCGCGGCGCATCAGGTCGACGCGGATCTGTACGCGGCGCCATCCGCGGTCGGGGCAGATGCGGACCTCGTCGGTCGCCACGTGTACGCCGTCGACGTCGACGTGACCGGACATGCTGGTCGGCTCGACGACGTCATCGTGATCGGCCCACCGCGCGATAGGCACCCACGGGGTCCAGGCGTCCTCACCGCCGCGGACGAGCACCTCGATCCAGGAGCTGCCGGGGGTGGCGGCGTGCCACGAGGTGACCACCGAGGTGGCGGCGAAGTCGGGCTCGAGCGGTGCCGACGTCACCGAGCCGATCAGCTCACCGGCAGGTACGCTGGTCGTCGGTTGCTCCAGGTCCAACCACCGAAAGGCGATGCGCCGTGACGGGGCGGCGGGCCCGCTCACGGCAGCGGGGTGCCTGCCGGGCGCACCACGTACACGACCCCGCCGGACGCCGGGATCCAGGCGTTCTCGAACTGCCTGCGGTCGTACGTCCTCGGCACGCCCTTGCGGGACGCGGCGGCCGGATCGTTGGCGAGGACGTCACCGTTCTTGGTGAATCCGCGGATGACCAGCAGGTGACCGGCCGAGGAGCTGATCGGCGATCCGCTCAGCTCGCCGGGGCCGAAGGCGATCGACGCGACCAGCGGGATGCCCTTCCTGATGTACGCCTCGGCCCCGCGCAGCGAGCGCAGCCGGGTGACGTGGGCGTCCAGGCCGCGGGTGCCGGCGTACGCCGGGTTGAAGGGCCAGTTGCCCGCCCCGTCGTAGCGGTAGTCGAAGACGAACCGGGTGGCGTGCACGACCCAGGGTTGCGGGTAACCGGCCGGGACGAAGTCGTACTGCTGCTTGCTGGGCAGCCGGTCCCAGAAGCCCAGGATCATCGCGGTCGACGTGGGCGAACACCAGGCCTGGCCGCCGTTGTTCCACTGGGGGTAGTCCCCGGCATGCAGCATCTGGGAGTACCGGGGCACCCGCAGGGAGCGGGTGGCCTGCATGCTGGTGGCGCTGGTGGGCACAATGCTGCGGTCGGGGACGCGGCTGGCGACGGCACCCAGGGAGCTGACCCTGGGTGAGGCATCCGTGCCGACCCGGCGCATCAGCGCGACCCGTACCTGCCAGCCCGTCGGCCGAACGCCGTCCGCGGCTACCAAGGTGTCGACGTTGACCCGAGTCAGGTCGTCTGCCTGCGGCGTTCCGGAGTTCCGGTGGAAGCCGCGGTCGTTGTTCGCCCAGCGTCCCAGCACGTCCCAGGAGCCGACCCGGCTGCCCGCACGGGCACGCAACGAGACCTCGATCCAGGTGTTCGGCTGGGTCGTGGCGTTCCACGAGGGGATCAGCTCGGTGGGCGCGAAGCCGGGTTGGACCCAGCGCGAGGTCCAGCGGCTCACGTCGTAGCGGCGGGCTTTCCCGCTGCCGTACGGGTCGCTGTAGACGCGGGTGCCGACCGGCTTGCCGATGGACAGCGCGCCTCTGGACACCCGCACCCCGCCCGTCGCGCCGCTGCGCCACTGCTGGGTGGTGCTCCAGCGGCGCATCGAGATCTTGGTTTGAGCACGCTCGGCGGCCACCGCCGTGGACGGCTCGGTGGACGGGGCGGTGCCCGTGGCGTCCGTCGCCGCGTAGGTGGGTGAGGTGAGCAGTGGTACGGCACCGACGGCGAGGCCGATCCCGATGGTCGCGATACGTCGTAAGACAGTCACGGAACGTCACGCTATCCCGCTTTGTGCTGTGACAGTAGTGGATCGCTGTGACTGGTGTGACGAACGCAGGGCGGTGGGCCGGGCGCCGTTAGGCTGGACCGGTGAGCATTCGCCTGTACGACTCCGCCTCGAGGGAAGTCCGTGACTTCGTGCCCGTGCACGGCGGACACGTCGGGATCTACCACTGCGGGCTCACCGTGCAGGCGGCTCCGCATGTCGGCCACATCCGCAAGGAGGTCGTCTTCGACGTGCTGCGACGGTGGTTCGAGCACGCCGGGTACGACGTCACGCTGGTGGCCAACGTGACAGACATCGACGACAAGATCCTGCTGAAGTCCGCCGAGCAGGGCCAGCCGTGGTGGGCGCTTGCGTACGCGAACGAGCGTCGGCTGCACGAGGCGTACTCTGTGCTCGGCTGCCTGCCCCCGGCGTACGAGCCGCGGGCCACCGGGCACGTGCCCGAGATGATCGAGATGATCGACACGTTGATCGACAAGGGTCACGCGTACGCCGCCGCCGACGGCTCCGGCGACGTCTACTTCGACGTGCGCAGCTGGCCGAGCTACGGCGAGCTGTCCAACCAGCGCATCGACGACATGGAGGCCGCGGCCGACGCCGATCCCCGCGGCAAGCGGGACCCGCGTGACTTCGCACTCTGGAAGGGGCACAAGACCGGCGAGCCGGAGACCGCGAGCTGGTCGACTCCGTGGGGGCGGGGACGTCCGGGCTGGCACCTGGAGTGCTCGGCGATGGCTGCGAAGTACCTCGGTCACGAGTTCGACATCCACGGCGGTGGTTTGGACCTGCGCTTCCCGCACCACGAGAACGAGCTGGCCCAGTCTCGCGCTGCTGGACAGCTGTTCGCGCGCACCTGGATGCACAACGCCATGGTGACCACGGCCGGTGAGAAGATGAGCAAGTCGCTGGGCAACTCCGCACTCGTCAGCGAGGTGGTCAAGCGGGTCCGCCCGATCGAGCTGCGCCACTACCTGGTGTCGGCGCACTACCGCTCCATCATCGAGTTCAGCTTCGAGTCGCTCGACGAGGCCGCCGTCGGGTTCAAGCGGATCGAGGGGTACGTGCTACGGGCGACCGAGGTGACCGGGGGGGTCGACCCATCCGCCGGGTCGCCCGGGGGAATGATGTGTGCCGAGTTCGCGGAGGCGATGGACGCCGACCTGGGCGTACCGGCCGCACTGGCCGCTGTGCACGGTGTGATCCATGAGGGCAACAGGCTGCTGGCGCGGGGTGACTCCGCGGCGCTGCGCGGCAACCTGGCGTCGGTCCGCACCATGCTGGACGTCCTCGGACTTGACCCGTTATCGACTTCCTGGGCGAGCGGGGCCGACGACTCCGAGCTGCGTGCAGCAGTCGGCTCGCTGGTGGCCGCCCTGGTGGGACACCGCGAGGAGGCTCGTGCGGCCAAGGACTTCCACTCCGCCGACCGGATCCGCGACCAGCTCCAGACCGCCGGCATCGAGGTCGAGGACACCGCAGCGGGACCGCGCTGGAGACTGTCCGGCGAATGAGTCCCCGGTAACGAGGCCGACCCCACGACATCGACGAACAGGACTGACATGGCCGGCAACTCCAAGCGCCGGGGCGCCGTCAAGAAGAGCGGCAAGGGCAATCCGACCGCCGGTTCCGGCGGCCGGGTCCGCCGCGGGCTCGAGGGCAAGGGTCCCACCCCCAAGGCCGCCGAGCGCCCGAACCACAAGGCGTATCGCAAGGCCCAGAGCGACGAGCGCCGTGTCTCGGCGCAGCCTCGGCGCAAGACTGCCACGGATACCGAGTGGGTAGCCGGGCGCAACCCGGTGGTCGAGGCGCTACGGGCCAGGGTGCCCGTGACGACCGTCTACTTCGCCGAACACACCGAGCGCGACGACCGACTACGCGAAATCCTTCGGATCTCAGCCGATCTCAACCTGCCGATGCTCGGGGTCTCGCGGATCGAGCTGGACCGGCTCACCGACCGGGCGGTCCACCAAGGCGTCGCCCTGAAGGTGCCGACGTACGGGTACGCACATCCTGACGATCTGGTCCAGCTGGCCCGGGATCGCCAGGAGCCGCCGCTCGTCGTGGCTCTGGACTCAGTCACGGATCCGCGCAACCTCGGGGCGGTGGTGCGGTCGGCGTCGGGGTTCGGCGCCCACGGTGTGCTGATCCCGGAGCGTCGGTCGGCCGGCATGACAGCGGCGGCCTGGAAGGTGTCGGCTGGTGCCGCGGCGCGGGTACCGGTGGCTCGCACCGTGAACCTCACTCGCCAGCTAAAGGCCTACGCTGAGGCGGGACTGATGATCGCCGGGCTCTCGGCCGACGGTGACGTGTCGCTGCCCGACCTCGACCTTGCGGACGGGCCGCTGGTGCTGGTGATCGGCTCGGAGGGCAAGGGGCTCTCCCGGCTGATCAGCGAGACCTGCGACGTACGGGTGGCGATCCCGATGAGCAGCTCGCTGGAGTCGCTCAACGCGGGTGTGGCCGGCGGTATCGCGCTCTACGAGATCGCCCGGCGCCGGGGGTTCTGAGCAGTTCCTTTTCATCACGGGGTGGCCCCGTGACGATAGGTTCGTTACGGGGCCACCCCGTGACCATTCCCGCGCCGCCCTCGCCGCGCCGCCTAGGCTGATCAGCATGATCGTGGCCTTCAGCATCAGCCCTGCCGGAACCGAGCCGGATGGCGGCGTCTCGGCGGCCGTCGCCGAGGCCGTACGCGTCGTCCGTGAATCCGGATTGGCGTGTGAGACCAACGCGATGTTCACCAACGTCGAGGGGGAGTGGGACGACGTGATGGCCGTGCTGAAGCGCGCCGTGGACGTCGTGGCCGCGCGCTCGCCACGGGTCTCGTTGGTGCTCAAGGCGGACATCCGGCCGGGCCACACCGATCAGCTCACGGCCAAGGTCGCCAAGGTCGAGCGGTTGCTGGATGGGTAGCCGTCACCGGAACCGCTCGAGGCTTCGCCTCCGGGTCGTCTCCATCGTCCTGCTGGTCCTGGCCGGCGCGTGCACCGCGCCGCCGCAGGCGGCGCGGACGACACCGGGAGCGGGCGACTCCCTCGGATCGGGTGACGCCCAGGGCGCGAAGCCCGCAGGCCTCGAGGTCGTGCAGCCGACCCGGTGGGTTTGCCGACCCGGGCCAGTGGACAACCCGTGCGTGCGCGGTCTGGACGCCGAGCTGCTGCCGATCGCCGGCGGCTCGCGAGCAGAGCGCTTCGTGCCCGCCGAGTATCCGGCGGTCGACTGCTTCTACGTCTACCCGACGGTCTCCGACGCCCCCGGCGCGAACGCTCCCCGCCGGTCCACTGCCCGGATCGAGGCGACCGTACGGGCCCAGGCAGGACGCTTCGCGGAGACCTGTCGACTGTACGCACCGGTCTACCGGCAGGCGACCGCGGCTTCGCTGCGCAGCGGTGACTACTTCGCCCCCGAGGTGCTCGAGCTCGTCGACCGTGACGTCCGCTCGGCGTGGCACGACTACCTGAAGGAGGACAACGACGGCCGAGGCGTCGTGTTGATCGGCCATTCCCAAGGTTCGATGGCGTTGCAGCGGCTACTGGGCTCGGAGATCACCCAGCACCCCGAGCAACGTGCCCGCATCGTCTCCGCGCTGCTGATCGGTGGCAACGTCCCGGCCGGAACCACCGAGAACGGCCTCGTCCCCTGCGAGAGCCCCGGTCAGCTCGGTTGTGTCGTCGCGTACAGCGCGTTCGCGACGCCGCCGCCCAGCACCGCCTTCTTCGGCCGTTCCGGTGTCGGACCGGCTCTGTGCACCGACCCGACGCTCCTGACCGACGGCCCCGCCGGCGCTCTGCACCCGTACCTCCCGACCGAACAGCTCACCGGCGCGGGCGACCTGTCCGGGACAGGGCAGGCGTGGCCAGGTGTGCGCGCTGACTTCATCGGCTACCCCGGTTCGTTGACCGCCCGGTGCCGGACCGCCGACGGGTTCAGCTGGCTGGACGTCGATGCCGTCGACCGGGCGCGCACGCCGCCACTCGACCAGCCGCTCGGGCCCCAGTGGGGGCTGCACGTGGCCGACGTCAACCTGGCTCTTGGCGATCTCGTCGAGGTGGTACGCCTGCAGGGCGAGGCATGGGCAGCGGCCGGGTGATGGTCACCGCGAGCCCGCCGGTCTGCCCGGCCCGCTGCCAGCAGGGACAATCGGAGGATGCGACGAGACTTCGATCCCGACCACATGCCGGTCCGTGCGTTCTACAAGCTGATGACGGCGGTGGTGGTGCCCCGGCCCATCGCCTGGGTCTCCTCGGTGTCCGCCGCCGGCGTGGACAACCTCGCCCCGCACTCCTTCTTCACCGTGGCGTGTGTCGACCCGCCGATCGTGCAGTTCACCTCGGTGGGTCGCAAGGACTCGCTGCGCAACGTCGAGGCCACCGGCGACTTCGTGGTGAACCTGGCGCCCGAGCCACTGTTCCAGCAGGTCAACGCGACGGGGACGAACTTCCCGCCGGAGGTCAGCGAATTCGACGCGGTCGGCCTCGAGCGAGAGCCGTCGCTGAAGGTGAAGGCCTCCCGGGTGGCGGCCTCGCCGGTCGCGCTCGAGTGCGCGCTGCACTCCACGATCCGGCTCGGCAACTCGGTGCTCGTGCTCGGCCGCGTGGTTCACGCCGCGATCCGCGAGGACGCGCTCGACGGGGACCACCCCGACATCGCGAAGCTGCTGCCGCTCTCCCGGCTGGGCCGCAACCAGTGGGGTGACCCGCCCCCGGTACGTGCCATCGACCGGATCCCGTACGACCAGTGGCCCGGTCACTTCGGTTGAGCCAGTCAGCAAGCTCGGTGATGTAGCCTTACATCATGTTGCGGACCCAGATCTCGTTGACCGAGGAGGAGCGCCGCGCCCTGGATGCCGTCTCGGCTCGTACCGGTCGGTCCATCGCCGCCCTCATCAGGGACGCCGTGGACGCGGTGTACGTCGAGGAACGCTCCGCCGGGGACGACGTCACCGCCATGCGTCGCGCCTTCGGGGCTTGGACCGACCGGGACGTGGACGGGGCCGCATGGGTCGACCGGGTGCGGTCCGGACGGCGGCTGGAGGACGTCCGGTGAGCGTGCTGGTCGACACGTCCATTGTGTTCGACTACCTGCGGGGCCACCACGGCGCCGCCGACCTGTTGGAGCAGGAGCGAGGGGCCGGCGTGTTGCACGCCAGTGAGATCACCCGGCTGGAGGTGCTGGCCGGCATGCGGACCACAGAGCAGCGCCAGACTCGGTTGCTGTTGTCGACCCTGCGCTGGCACCCGGTCGACGCGGAGGTGGCCGAGACGGCCGGGGACCTGGGTCGGACGTGGCTGCCCAGCCATGGCAGCATCGACGGTGCCGACCTGGCGATCGCGGCCACCGCCGTCCTGATCCATGCGCGGCTGCTCACCGTGAACGTCCGTCACTTTCCGATGTTCTCAGGTCTCGACCGCCCGTACTGACGCCGGGCTCAGCCGGTGACCGCGTCGAGCTGGCCGGTGTCGTCACCGGACTTGTCCTCCGCCGCGGCGACCGCGCGTACCCGGGCGGGCACGATGTTCTCGACGTAGTCGCGCGCCGCGTCCCAGAAGTCGACCTCGTGCCCGGCCCGCTCGGAGAGCAGCCAGCGGTGCACGAGCACGTCGTGGTAGAGCTCGGGCGCCCCGATCAGCTCCACGCACTCCGTCGGCGCGAGTGCCTGGAGCGGCTCGTACACGTGCGTCAGCCAGCTGTGCGCAACGATCGCCGGGTCATCGGCCTGCATGCCGGCACCGGCGGCGTAGGCGTCGAGGTCGTTGAGCAGCCGGCGGGCCTGACTCTCCTCGACGTCGAGGCCGGTGAGCCCCTGGAGCCGGCGGGCGTGGTGGCCGGCCTCGACGATCTTGGGCTGGATCCGCACCGTCGCACCGCCCAGGTCGGTCACGATGTCGAGCTCGTCGACATCGAAGCCGAGCCTGTTCAGCTCTTCGATGCGCTGCTCGATGCGCCACGTCTCGTCGACGTCGAACTCCTCGGCGGCAGTGAGTGCCTGCCAGAGGACCTGGTAACGCTCTCCGACACGGTCGACAATCTCGATGGGGTCGAGGTCGGCGTCCAGGAAGCCCCCAGCCTGCACGTCCAACAGCTCGCCGAAGACGTTGGTGCGCAGCAGGTCAAGGTCGTAGTTGCGTTGCCCGTCGGACAGCTGATCGTGCAGCTCGCCGGTCTCGGCGTCCACCAGGTACGCCGCGAGGTCACCGGCGCTGCGCCGGAACAGCGTGTTCGACAGCGAACAGTCGCCCCAGAAGAACCCCTCGAGGTGCAGGCGCACGAGCAGCACCACCAGGGCGTCGATCACCTTGTCCAGCGTGCCCTCTTGGAGCCGGTGGGAGAACAGCGAGCGGTACGGCAGCGAACGCGCCAGGTGGCGGGTGAGCAGGGCCGGCTCGATCGGTTCGCCCGTCGGAGTCTCGCGGCCGGTGACGATCCCGACCGCCTCGACGGCCGGCAGCCCGAGCCGCCGCAGGTTGCGCAGCAGGCCGTATTCCCGCTCGGCCCACGATTGGCGGGTCTCCTTGACCGCGACGACGGTGCGCCCGACCCGTACGAAGCGCACGACGTGCCGGGAGATTCCGCGGACCAGTGGCACCTGCACCGAGGCGTCCCAGCTCTCCAGCGGCTTGTCCCACGGCAGCCTGAGTAGGTCAGAGGACGGGGCCGCGGCCAGGAAGCGCAGTGCCATGTGACCAGTCTCGCCCATCCGGTCCGTCCCGCGGTTACCGCTCGGCCCGCTGCGCCGCCTCGGCGACGACGCTCGCCAGGGCGAGGGCCTCGGTGTCCGCCCCGGCGTCAGCAAGCACGATGCCAGCCGTGGCCTGGTCCTGTGCGTCGTCGTCGACGGAGATCCACCGCAGGTCGACCTCACCGATCGGTTCGTCCTCGTCGATGCCCTCGGCGAGCTCGGCCTCGTACAGCGCGGTGACTGTGTGCCCGGCGCCGACCTCTCCGGCGTCGACTTCCATGTCGGTAAAGTCGTCGTCGTCGATGGCACGGTTCTCGTAGCCCAGCAGCCGGTACGACTCGACCTGCTGCTCGTCGAAGCCGACCTGTACGCGGGCGTCGGCAGCGACCACGGTCAGCGTGCTGGTGAGATCCTCGACGAAGAGCCGCTCGGCCTCGGCGAAGGTGTCGACGTAGGCGTAAAAGCCGTTGCCCTGGTCGGCCAGCTGCTCCATCAGGTCGTCGTTGTAGTTGCCCATGCCGAAGCCCATCGTGACCAGGTGGATGCCGTCGTCGCCCGCCTCGGCGATCTGGCCGGCGAGGCGTCCGGGACCGGTCACGCCGACGTTGGCGACGCCGTCGGAAGCCAGGATGACCGTGCTGATCGCGTCCGGACGAAACGCGTCGGTCGCCTGCGCGTAGCCGGTGCGCAGACCGGCCTCGAGATTGGTGCTGCCCCCGGGCCGCAGCTCGTCGATGGCGTCCAAGATCGTGTCGGTCTCCGAGACCGCCGTGGGCTCGAGGAGCGGTTCTGCCTCGTCCCCGTACGTGACGATGAACAGCGTGTCGTCGTCATCCAGAGTGTCGGCCAGCAGGGCGAGCGAGGACTTCACCAGGCCCAGCCGCTCCCGGATGTCCATGGAGCCCGAGGTGTCGACCACGAGCGTCAGGTGGGCTGAGGGGCGGTCCTCGTCGGCGACCGGTCCCTGCTCGATAGTGATGCCGAGACCCTGCCCGGGCGGTGCCTCGTCGTGGTAGTCGAAGGAGTTCACCCACTCCTCGACCCGGACCGAACCCCTTCGGCGGAGCAGGTCCTGCTCGAGGAGCGTGCGCACGACCGAGTACGAGCCGGTGTCGACGTCGAGCCCGAACGTGGAGCGTGGATCCGCTCTCAGTGCTCATGAAGCCGCCGGTCCCGGCGTCGACGAACGTGTTGTCGTCCAACAGCCCGGGTTCGAGCATCCGATCACCTGCCGAGTCGCCACCGGAGGGCTGTGACTGCGAAGCAGCGCCGGTCACCGCGTCGTACTCGGTCCCGGTCCCGCAGTCCACGACGTAGGACTCGGCGTCGATGCCGCGCTTGGAGGGGAGGCGTTCCTCTCGAGGTCGGTGCCGGATGTGCAGGCGGTGGTGGTGGCGGTCACGGCCAGAGAGCCGAGTGCGACGACGGCCAAGCGTCGGCTTCGTGCGAGCAGTGGGTTCATGCAGATGGGACGGGAGCCTTCGGTGCGCCGTTCCAGGCGTCGGTGTCACAGCTGGATCACGATGCGGGTGGAGCACCCGCTTGCAGGTCTGACGGTTGAGAACCGGCAACCTGGGTACGGGGGCTGTGGCGCTGCGGTGCCACTTGGGGACTCTGATACCGGGTTCTCACTGACTGCGAAGGAAGGACATCCGATGAGCAAGATTCTGTTGCTGGCAGCCGGCGCCGCCGGCTACGTCGCCGGTGCACGTGCCGGTCGTGACCGGTACGAGGAGATCGTTGAGCAGGCCCAGCGCGTATGGACCAACCCCAAGGTGCGTAAGGCCACCGATGACGCCAAGAGCGCGGCGACCACCCAAGCGCCGATTGTCAAGGACAAGGTGGCCGACACCGCTTCGAACATGTCCGACTCAAGCAGTTCCGGGGGCAGCGGCCAGCACAGCGCCACCGTCTAAAGTCCAGGTGCTGCGTCGCTAGGGTGGAGATGCCTCGCCGGCGTGGCGCAACTGGCAGCGCACCCGACTTGTAATCGGGCGGTTAGGGGTTCGAGTCCCCTCGTCGGCTCCACGTCTGACCTGCGGAAACGCGGTCCCAGGTCTGAGAATGATCGAGCGTTCGCGGCTGTGCGCAGTACCTGCGCAGTACTCGGTGCTCTATTCATGACAGCTGATCCCCCTCGACCTGCTGGTCGATGAGCGCCGCGATGCGGTCGGCGGTGTCCTGACCCAGCGACGGGATCACGTGCGTGTAGAGGTCGGAGGTGATCGCCGTCGAGCTGTGGCCCAGGCGGTAGCTGACCACCTTCAGCGGCACTCCCGCGGCGAGGGCGAGGCTGGCGTTCGTGTGCCGCAGGTCATGCAGGCGGATGCGCGGAACACCGGCTCTGTGCATCAGCTTGATGGCCAGGTGGCTGACGTAGTCGGGGCGCAGCGGACTGCCGTCCTCACGCGTGAAGACCAGGCCGTGATCGGTCCAGGCCTCGCCCCAGACACGCCGCTCGACGTTCTGCCGTTGGCGATGGGTCCGCAGCTCCTCTACGGTCCGGGCGTCGAGCGGGACCGCCCGGGTGCCGCTGCGAGACTTGGGTGGCCCGAGGGCAGCGCCGCCGACGGCGGCGACCAGCTGCCAGCGGACGGCGAGCACGGCGGCGTCCAGGTCGAGGTCCGTCCAGTGCAGCCCGACGGCTTCGCCACGGCGCAGGCCGGTGACCGCGAGGAGCCGGAACAGCGCCCGCAGCCGGTGCCCTGAGGTCGACGACAGGAACGCCCCGAGTTGCTCGGGCGTCCACAGCGAGGTCGTGGACGGGATGTGCTCGGGCAGCTCGACGTGCAACGCCGGGTTTCAGGCGAGCAGTCGACGCTTCGTCGCCGAGTTGAGCGCAGCGCGCAGGGTCGAGTGCAGGTGTCGGACCAGCGACGCGGTCGCAGGCTGCGGTCGCCGGCTGCGGTCGCCGGCTGAGCAATGCGTTGTACAGGTCGTCGATGTGGTGGGGACGCAGCTCCGCCAGAGGTGTCCGACCCAGAGTCGGCGTCAGGTACAGCCGGATGTCGCGCTCGTAGTTGGCGCG
>Ga0136624_1000026_pt1 | contig 38699 bp, 40 predicted proteins | sample AntDrymUQ4692206_2_FD_104802 | JGI IMG/M metagenome (GOLD analysis project Ga0136624, IMG submission 104802) | Polar desert sand microbial communities from Dry Valleys, Antarctica - metaG UQ469 (22.06) | ecosystem: Environmental > Terrestrial > Soil > Desert | place: Antarctica: Dry Valley... | reverse complement strand
CGCGGCTGCCAGTAGGGCGAGTGCCGCCCCGACCGGCCGCGGTCGACGGTCAGCGCCGACAGGGGACCCACCTCCGAGGTGAGCCGGAATGCGGAGGAGGGGACGCCCCTGAGCCCGTCGAACACCGACTCGTCGCCGACGACGCGGCCGCGCACCTTCGTGATTCCGGCGTCGACCAGCTGCTGGGCGAGGCCGTTCGAGTCGACCGCGTCGAACGTCGGATCCCCGCCGCCGCGTAGGTACAGGTCGCCCCGGACGACGCCATCGGCGGCCGGCGCGGTCCGGGTCAGCACGCTCGTGGTGAGGCGCCCGGCCGCACCCAGCCGCCGCAGGGTGGTGGCGGACGTGTAGAGCTTCTGCACCGACGCGGGCATCCGCGGCGCGTAGGCGCGCAGCGAGTAGATCCGACGGCCGGAGTCCAGATCGACGGCAAGGGCGCCGGAGCCGGCGCCGGCCCAGCGCATCTGGGCGGCCAGCGCCCGGGCCGTCGCGGTCCGCCCGGCCGCCGAGGCGGGAGGGGCGAAGACGGCCAGGAGGGTCAGCACCAGGCCGGCGAGCACACTGATCCGAGGCGGCTGCGGCACCGAGGACATTGAACCCCCTCGGTCTCGGAAAGTCGCTGTCCGTGACGGTCGAGCTCGACTCGGACCGATTTCCCGAGCTCAGCTCGCGTAGAGCGCGTCGAACAGGTCGGCGTACTTCTCGTTGACCACGTTGCGCTTGACCTTCAGCGTCGGAGTCAGCTCGCCGGTCTCCTGGGAGAGGTCGTGGTCGAGGATGCAGAACCGCTTGATCTTCTCCGCCTGCGCGTAGCGCTCGTTGACGCGGTCGAGCTCGTCCTGGATGAGCGCGATCACCCCGGGCTCCTCCGACAACGCGGCGAGCTCCTCGGGCAGCTCGTGCTCGCGCGCGAAATGGACGATCTCCTCCGGGTCGAGCGTGATGAGCGCCACGGGGAACGGCCGGCGGTCGCCGTGCATGACCGCCTGGGAGATCCAGCGCGACCGCTTGAGATCGTTCTCCAGGTTGGCCGGCGTGAGGTTCTTGCCGCCCGCGGTGATGATGATGTCCTTCTTGCGCCCCGTGATGAAGAGGAAGCCGTCCTCGTCGACCGACCCGAGGTCGCCCGTGTGCAGCCAGCCGTCGATGATCGAGCCGAAAGAGGCGTCCTCGTTCTTGTAGTAGCCCTGGAAGATGTTGGGGCCCTTGAGCAGCACCTCGCCGTCGTCGGCGATCCTGATCTCCAGTCCGGGGAGCGCGCGGCCGACAGAGCCGAAGCGGTAGGAGTCGACGGTCGAGACGGTGGCCGCGGTGGCGGTCTCCGTCATGCCGAAGCCCTCGAGCACCGGCACGCCGCAGGCGAAGAAGAACTCGAGGATCTCCTTGGCGATCGGCGCCGCCCCCGAGGTCGCCTGGCGCAAGTTGCCGCCGAACGCCGCCCGCACGTTCTTGAACAGCTTCTCCTCCGCGGCGTCGAAGTGCGCCTGCAGCTCGGCCGGGACCTCTTGGCCCCTCGCGCGCCGCTCGCGGACCGCCAGGCCCGCCTGGGTGGCGCCGTTGATCTGCGCGGCGTCGCCGTGGGCGGTGACGAGCGTGTAGAGCTTCTCGAAGATGCGCGGCACCGACGGCAGGTAGGTAGGCCTGACCTCCGAGAGCTCGCCGATGATCTGCTTGGGGTCGCCGCCGAAATAGGCCAGCGTCGCGCCCATGTCGAGGACCGCGAGCTGGATCAGCAGCGCGAAGGAGTGGGCGAGCGGCAGGAACAGGTAGGCCACGTCGCCCGCCTGGACCACGGCGACGCGCTCGCACATCGACACGACGTCGCGATAGTTGCCGTGGCTGAGCACGCAGCCCTTCGGAGGGCCGGTGGTGCCCGAGGTGTAGATGATCGTGTAGGGCTGGTCGCGCGTCACCGCCTGGACCCGCTCGGACAGCTCGGCGGTGTCGCGCCCGCGGCCGCGCTCGCGCACCTCGGAGAGCGGGATCGCGTCGCCCGTGTCATCACCCGACGGGTCGATGACGATGATCGTCTCGAGCGCGGGCAGGTCGCCGCGCACGGCGCGGATCTTGCCCATCTGCTCGGCGTCCTCGCACACGATCACCCGCGACTCGGAGTTGCCGGCCACCCACTGGCACTCCTCGGGCGAGTTCGTCGCGTAGATCGGGACCACGACCGCGCCGGCCGTGGTGATACCGAAGTCCGCGTACGTCCACTCCGGCCGCGTGGTGCACAGGATCGCCACGCGATCGCCCGGCTGGATGCCGAGGTCGATCAACCCACGCCCGACCTCCGACACTGTCTCGCCGAGCTGGGCGTAGGAGACGTCGCGCCATTCGCCGTCGTCCTTACGGCGGATCGCCGGACTGTCTCCGTGCCGAGCGGCGGCGAGCCCGATCAGGTCGGCGATCGTGGCCGAACCGGTCGCCTGTTCGTGCGCCGGTACCGCGGTGCTGCTTCCCATGGCTCCTCCTGCCTGCCTGTGCCCGGAGACGAGGTCTCCTAGGTGACTCGCGGCGTCAGGCGGGTACCGCGCTTGACGCGCGCGCAGGGCTCGCGGTCTGCTCCGACAGGTTCGCCAGGAACAGGGTCTTGTCGATGCGCCCCTGGAAGATGGGGACGCCCAGCTCCATGCACTTCTCGATAACCTCGCGACGCTCGAGCCCCGCCTCCCGCGCGAGCTCCGTGGGCGTGAGATGTATTGCCATCGGACTACGACCTCCCGTGCGGTTTGCCACGTTCCCCTGAAGGTAGCGCCTTCCCCGGACGGCCTCAACCGGTTCTGCTCAATCTGAGATAAACATCGCGCCCGGGTCCATCAGACCGGATTCGGGATGTCTGCCCACACGTGGTCGATCCCGAAGCGCCCGGCGAGCCGGTCGCCGAGCCGGCGGACGCCGAACGTCTCCGTCGCGTAGTGACCGGCCGCCACGAAGTGGATCCCGGCCTCCCGCGCGTCGGCCATCACGTTCTCCTTCGGCTCCCCCGTCAGGAAGGCGTCATACCCCTCTGCGACCGCCTCGCCGAGCCGGCTCGCGGCGCTTCCGGAGACGATCGCGAGGCGGCGGATCGCGGGCGGCCCCGTGTCGAAGACGAGCGGTTCGCGGCGGGTCACGGCGGCGACGCGGGCGAACAGCTCGGCGGCCGGCACGGGCTCCGCGAAGGTCGCGCCGCGCCCGATCCCCGTGAACGCGACGTGGTCGGAGGCGCCAAGAGCGGTCGCCAGCAGGGCGTTGTTGCCGACCTCCGGGTGGGCGTCGAGCGGCAGATGGTAGGCGGCGAGCGCGATGTCGTGCTTGAACAGGAGTCGCAGCCGCTCTGCGAGCAGCGGCGTCAACCCGGGCGGGTCGAAGCTCCAGAACAAGCCGTGATGGACCAGCACGAGCTCGGCTTCCAGCGCGATGGCGCGATCGAACAGGGCGCGCTGCGCGGTCACGCCGGTCATGACGCGGCGGATCTCGCGGCCGCCGGGCACCTGAAGGCCGTTCGGACCCAGATCCTCGAAGTCGCCCGGATCGAGCAGGTCATCGAGGTAACCGATCAACGTTTCGACGTCAGCCATCCCATGCCTCGCGTTTTGAGTTCGAGCCGTGCTGGTAGACGAACGTACATGTCGAAGGCCGCCGTCGCCGCGCGCATGTACCAGGCTGCCGAGGCGACCGACCATCAACTGGTGAGTGCCGTCCGGCGCGGCGACGATCGGGCCTTCGAGACGCTCTACTCCCGCTACGAGCGCCGTATCACCGCTTACGTCTACCGGATGGTGAACGATCACGGCCGCGCTGAGGACATCACCCAGGAGGTGTTCGTCGCCGCCTTGCGCCAGATGCGGCGGACGGAGCGGCCGATCGCCTTCAAGCCGTGGATCTACCAGATCGCCAGGAACGCCTGTATCAACGCCTACCGGCGCGGCCGGCGGGCCGAGGAGGTCTCCCTCCACGCCGCCGACCGCCTCTCGCCCGCCGACCACGGTCACCTCGTGGATTCCGGCGCAGAGCCGGACGTCGCGGCAGTCGCCAAGCAGGATCTCGATCACCTGTGCGGGGCGTTCGGCGGCCTCTCGGAGGCCTACCACCGGATCCTCGTCATGCGCGAGCTCGAGGGCCGCAGCTACGAGGACATCGGCGCGCACATGGGCCTCAGCCGCCCCGCGGTCGCGAGCACGCTCTTCCGAGCGCGCAAGCGCCTCGAGGAGGAGTACGACGAGCTCGCCTCCGGCGCACGCTGCCTGCGCATCCAGGCGATCATCGCCGACGCCGGCGGCGCGCGCCTCGGCATCGGAGACCGGCGAACGCTCGTCCGCCACATGTCGCACTGCCAGCCGTGCCGGGCACTCGCCGCGCACGCCGGCCTTGACGTGCCCGTACCTGCGCGGCGTCGCATCGGTGGAAGGATCGCGGCCTGGCTGCCGTTGCCGGCGTTCCTGCGGCTGCGGCGGGCCGGCGAGGAGTCTGCCGCGTCCACCGGCGGCGCGGGACGCTGGATGTCCCACGTGCCGGCCTTTGCCGATTCCGTGAACACCGGCTGGGGCAAGGCGGGAGCCGGACTCGTCGCGCTGCTCGCGGCGGGCGCGGGCGTCGGGGTCACGGTGACCCCCGGTGGGGAGCAGCGCGAACAGCGAGGCGCGGTCGATCGGGCTCCGCAGGTGGAACGCGCCGTATCCTCCGGTGCGCCCGATCCAAAGCCGTCGGCCGGCCGCAGTGCCACCGGCGATGGCCGCCCGGCGGGCGACGACAGCGCCGGACGCGGGGTGCGGCGCGACGGAGGCGTGCGGCGCGGCGGCGCGAGGACCAGTCCTGCCTCTGGTGGGCAGCGTGCCGGCTCGGGGCCGGAGTCGCGGCCCGGCGGCGCCGTCCCGGCCGGCGGGGACGATCACGGTGCGCCGCGCGACGGCGGCGGCGCGAACGGGGGCGGCGGTCGCGTCGACCGGCCGACGCCGCGACCGCCGGGGCCGGCGAAGGATCTCCCCAAGGTCGAGGTCCCGGGCCTCCCGGCTGTCGATGTCCCCGCCATCGGCGGCCAGCCCGTCCAGGAGGCGGCCGACGGGGTCGCCGACACGGTCGAGACCATTGGGGACACGGTCGACGAGGTCACGGACACCGTCGACGATGCCGTCCCCGAGCCAAGGGGCGCTGCGCCCGAGGTCACCGGAGCAGTCGACAACGTGGTCGGCGGCACCGGAGCGGTGGTCGGTGGGGCGGTCGACGACGCCTCGGCGACGGCCGGTGGCCTGCTCGGGCCCTGAGCGGAGCGGCTAACATGACCGTTCCTTCGGGGCGTGGCGCAGCCTGGTAGCGCGCACCGTTCGGGTCGGTGAGGTCCCGAGTTCAAATCTCGGCGCCCCGATTGCCGGAGGGGGTCTGCGACGAGAGCTGCAGGCCCCCTCCGTGCGGCCGGAGCCTACGACTGGGCCAGGGCGACTCTGTTGTCGACGTGGCGGGCGTGGTAGTCCGCCATCGTCTCCCTCAGGATCTGGTCCAGCGGCGTGTGCGCCTGCCAGCCGAGCAACTCGCGCGCCTTGTCGACCCGCGGCATGCGGCGGTCGCAGTCCGCGTAGCCGGGGCCGTAGAACTCCTCGCTCGAGACGTCCTCGATCGGATGGGAGTGAAACGACGGGTCGCCGGTGATTCCTGCGTAGGTCGCGCGCATCATCTCGGCGAGTTCACGCATCGTCACCTCGATGTCGCGGTTGCCGATGTTGAACACCTGGTTCTGAGCCTGGGCCGGACGCTGCACCATCAGCTCGATGGCGTCCACGGCGTCGTTAACGGACACGATCGTCCGCCGCGCGTGGCCCCCGTCGACGAGCTTCATCGGCTCTCGATCGAGCAGCGCGCCCATGAAGCTTGCCAGCACCCTGGGCGTGCCCTCGCCGTCGCGGCCCGCGATGTAGTCCATCCGCGGCCCGAAGAAGTTGAGCGGTCGGACGATGGTGAAGGGCAGCCCGTGCTCGGCGTGGTGGGCGAAGACGAGGCGCTCCAGGAGCTGCTTGGCCGTCGCATAGGTCCAGCGCTGCTCCGTCACCGGGCCCATGACGAACGGCGTGGTGTCCTCGTCGAGCTCGTAGAGCTCCGTCCGGCCATACGCCCCGGGCGTCGCGTAGCTGGCCAGGGTGCGGCCGTAGACCTCGCTCGTCGAGAACTGGATCAGCCAGGTCCCGTGTGCCGAGCAGCGCTCGACGATGTCGTACTGGTCGAAGAGGTTCCCGCGGATGACGTCGAGCGGGCGGGTGTTGTACTCGGCGGGGTTGCAGATCGCCGTCAGGCCGATGACGACGTCCGCGTCGCGGATGGCGGTGTCGAGCGCGACGCGCGTGTCCGGGGAGGTGACGTCGGCGACGTGGAGGTCGAGCCGCGGGTTCCCGACGTGGTGTTCGATCCGGTCGACGTCGAGGTCCCAGCCGGCGATCGTCCAGCGGTCATCCGCCAGGAAGCGGTCGACCAGGTGGCTTCCCACGTAGCCGCCACAGCCCAGGAGCACCATCCTGCTCATTGCCGACATCCTTGTCTCATCCCGACCTCCGTGTCCCGCTCGCGGTTTCGTTGGTCACAATAGTGGTTCAACCCGCGAGCACCATAGAACTATCGGCCAAGTGCCGTCTGGACGGCGCGCAGTAACGCATCCGCATAGTCGTCGGGCCGGAGCTTCTCGCGCGCGACCTGCCGCGCGGCGGCCCGGATGGCCGCCACCTGCCCGGCGTTCGCTGGATCGAGCGCCCATCGCAGCGCCTCGGCGAGCGCCTCCGGATCCCGCGGCGGCACGATCAGGCCCGTGCGCTTGTGCTCGACGTAGTCGCGCACGGCCATCGTGTCCGTCACGACCACCAGCTTGCCGAGCGCCATGGCGTTGACGTAGGTCTGGATGCCCGCGCTGCGGTCGTAGCGCTCCTCGATCGCGACCACGACGACGGACGCGGAGCGCAGCAGCGCCATGAAGCGGTCGTGGGCGACGGGCCCCACCTCCATGTGGGCCGGCAGGCCGGCGCGCTCGGCCTCGCTCACGCGATCGGTGGCGATCGTCACCCTGGCGGGCAGATCGCGCGCCGCCTGCAGCAGCGGCCCGTAGTCGCGCAGCGAGTTGCCGCCCGCGAACACGCTGCCGTCATCGCCCACGGGCTGCTCGAGATCGTCGGCGGTGAGCGTGTACGGGTACGGGGTCACGAGGATCTGGCGCTCGGCGAGGCCCCATCCGCGGGCCACCGCCGCGAGGTCGTCCCGCGAGAGCACGCAGATGAAGATGCGCCGGTGCCGGAGGGCCCTGGCGCCGGCGCGGCGGAAGGCCTGCGACACGGCGCCGGATCCCGACTTCCAGTTCACCTCGCTCAGCAGCACCACGGGCGCATTCCGCCGCCGTGCCACCAGTACGGCCGCCACGAGGTCCGAGTAACGCGCGTACCGCCCGACGACCCCGTTGAGCACCAGGGCGCGAGCGTCGCCCGACTCGCGAACGAGGCAACGCACCAGCGCGGGGGGCGACATCGTAGAGCGGTCGACGAGCCGCGTCTGCTCCCTCCACACGGGCACGCGGAGCGCCAGCGTCGTCACGATGTCTCGCGTCATCGGCACGGGCAAGCTACCCGAAGCGAGGAGCATCGACGGCGGGCGCCCGTCACAGCCGCCCCGCGTCCAGCAGGCGGCGCAGGAAGCGCTTCGTCTCCGGCTGCTCGGGCGCGGTGAAGATGCGCTCCGGATCGCCGCGCTCGACGATCAGCCCGTCGTGCAGGAAGCACACCTCGTCGGCGACCTCGCGGGCGAAGCCCATCTCGTGCGTGGCGATCAGCATCGTCATGCCCTCGCGCTTGAGTTCGCGCACGACGGTCAGGACCTCGCCGACCAGCTCCGGATCGAGCGCGCTGGTCACCTCGTCGAGCAGCAGCGCGCGCGGGCGGGTGGCGAGGGCGCGGGCGATCGCCACGCGCTGCTGCTGGCCGCCGGAGAGGCGGTCGGGGTGCTCCGCCTCGCGCCCCGCGAGCCCGAAGCGCTCGAGCAGCTTGCGCGCGTGCGCCTCGGCCTCGGCGCGGGCGACGCCCTGCGCCCGGATCGGCGCGAGCACGACGTTCTCGAGCGCGCTGAGGTGGGGAAACAGGTTGAAGGCCTGGAAGACCATGCCCAGCCGGCGGCGCACGCCGACGGGGTCGACCGCGGGATCCGTGACCACCTCGCCGTCGAGCAGCACGTCGCCGTCGTCGATCTCCTCGAGCAGGTCGACGCACCGCAGCAGCGTCGACTTGCCCGAGCCGGACGCGCCGATCAGCGCGATCGCGGCGTGCTCGGCCACGGCGAGGTCGATTCCGCGCAGCACGGCCCGCTCGCCGTAGGCCTTGGTGACTCCACGCAGCTCGAGGACGGCGCTCACCCGCGGCGCCTCCGCTCCCAGCGGTCCAGCAGCCGCGCGAGCGGCACGGTCACGCACAGGTACAGCAGTGCAGCGGCGACCAGCGGCGTGTAGACGAAGTTCGAGGACGCCTCGATCTGGGCCACCCGAAACGCCTCCAGCGGCCCGAGGATCGAGACCAGCGCGACGTCCTTCTGCAGTGAGATGAAGTCGTTGAGCAGCGGCGGCGCCACCCGGCGCACCGCCTGGGGCAGCACCACGTGACGCAGCGCCTGGTTCTCCGAGAGGCCGATCGCGAGCGCCGCGGCACGCTGCCCCGGGTGCACCGACTCGATCCCGGCACGGTAGACCTCGCCGACATAGGCGGAGTACGCGAGCGTGAGCGCGACGCCCCCCAGCACGACCGGGTCGGTGGGCAGGCCCGAGAGCATCAGCGCCGGCACGCCGAACCCGATCAGGTAGACGACGAGGATCGTCGGCACGCCGCGGAACACGTCGACGAAGATCGCCGAGAGCAGCCGCAGCGGGAACAGCGCCGGTGTGCGCGAGAGGCGGGCGAGGGCGACCAGTAGGCCGAGCACGAGGACCGCGACCTCGACGACCAGGAACAGCTTGATGTCGAGCCAGAAGCCGCTGAGCACGGCCGGGAAGGCGTCGGCGAAGTCAGACGGCGAGAAGAACGTCTCGCGCACGTTCGTCCAGCCCTCGCTCGTCACCACCACGGTCACGAGCAGGCCGAGGGCGAGCACCGTCGAGAGGGCGGAGACCAGCGTCTGCCGGCGGGACCGCCGCCGGCGCGCCGCCTCGCGGGCGAGTCGGCGCTCAGAGGGTTGGGGAAGCGGGGCGCCTATCGCAGCTCGGGCGCGCCCGCCTGGTCGCCCATCCACGCCTTGGTGATCTGCTCGAGCTCACCCGAGCTCGCAAGCGCCTCGAGCGCCTGGTTGACGCACGGGGTCAGCTCGGAGTCCTTGGCGAGCACGAGGCCCCAGTCGTCGCCGCCCGGCGCGTCGAACTGACCGGTGATCTTGGCCTCGGGGATCTCGGCCGCGGTGAGGTAGAAGGCAGTCGGCAGGTCGGTCACGATCGCGTCGACGCGCTTGGCCTTGAGCGCGCGGACGGTGTCGTTGGAGTCGTTGAAGACCTGCGGCTGGGTCGTCGGCTTGATCACCTCGGAGACCGCGTCCAGGCTCGTGGTCCCGACCTGGACGCCCAGCTTCGCGTCGGCCAGCTCGGCGATCGAGGTCGCCGACGCCGAGGGTGCCGACTTGAGCGACAGCACCGCCTGCGGCGCCGTGTAGTACGGCGAAGAGAAGTCGACCCGCTCGGCGCGCTTGGGAGTGATCGAGATCTGGTTGATGTCGAAGTCGAACCTCTTCGGTCCGGGGGCGTAGGAGGAGTTGAACGGCACGACCGCCCACTTCACCTGATCCTTGGCGAATCCGATCTGCTCGGCGACGGCGTAGGCGACTGCGCTCTCGAAGCCCTCCCCGTTGGTCGGGTCGTCGTCCTCGAAGTACGGCGGGTAGGCGGGCTTGTCGGTCCCGATCGTCAGGGTGCCGGGCGACGTGAGCGCGAGCTGGTCGGGCGCGCAGGCGTCCTCCGCGGGCTCGGCGGGCGCGGAGTCGGTGGTCGTCGCGCCCCCGCCGGCCGGCTCCTCCTCGTCGTCGGAGCCGCACGCCGCGGAGCCGAGCGCGAGCAGGGCGATCAGGAGGACGAGCAGGAAGCGGGGCAACGGGAGTCCTTTCCGAGCAAGAGGTGCGACTCCCGATCCTACGCCACGGACGTAGAGGCCGTCCTCGTCCGCTCGACCAGTCCGGGCAGGGAGCCGCCCTCGCACAGCGGGGTCACGTAGCCGTGGCGTGCACGGTCCGCACCGCGGCGACTGCAGTGGTGCCAACCCCGCCCGAGGGCACCGGTGCTGTGCCATCCTGGTTCGATGGCAGGGGTGACGCGGGTCGCGGTGGCGTGCCTGCTGGCGGCGGTCCCGGCGGGCTGCGGCGGGCAGGACGCAGACAGGGCCGTGCGCCCGAACGGCACGCCTGCGCCGACTCCGACGGCCGCTGCCGCCGAGTCGCCCGCCCCGGAGGCGGCACGCGCCGCGCGCGGGGTGCGGCTGAGACGGCTGGGCGTGTTCTCGTCGCCCGTCTACGTCACCTCACCACCGGGCGATCGCAGGCGCCAGTTCGTCGTGGAGCAGGACGGGCGCGTGATGGTCGTTCGCGACGGGCGCAAGCTCGACACCCCGTTTCTCGACATCCGCGCGAAGGTCACCGCCGGCGGCGAGCAGGGGCTGCTGTCGATCGCCTTCCCGCCCGACTACGCCGCCGGCGGCCGCTTCTACGTGTACTACACGGACACGTCGGGCGACCAGCGGATCGTCGAGTACCGCCGCCAAGACGGCGACCGCGCCGACCCCGGCTCCGCACGGCTCGTGCTGCGGATGGCCGACTCGGAGTCCAACCACAACGGCGGGCTCCTGACGTTCGGACCAGACGGCCTGCTCTACGTCGGCACGGGCGACGGCGGAGGAGCGGGCGACGAGCACGGGCGGCGCGGGAACGCGCAGGACCTCGGCTCGCTGCTGGGCAAGATCCTGCGCATCGACCCGCGGCCGGGCGACGGCCGCGCCTACCGGGTGCCCGGCGAGAACCCGTTCGCCGGGCGGGAGGATGCGCGGGGCGAGGTCTACGCCTACGGCTTGCGCAATCCGTGGCGCTTCGCGTTCGACCGCAGGACCGGCGACCTCGCCATCGGCGATGTCGGGCAGAACGCGTACGAGGAGATCTCCTTCGTCCGGGAGGGTGAGGGCCACGGCGCGAACTTCGGCTGGCGGCCGTTCGAGGGGCGCAAGCGCTTTGCGCGAGGCGAGTCCGCGCCCGGGCACGTCCCCCCGGTGATCGTGCGCTCGCACGCATCCGGCAACTGCTCGATCACCGGCGGTGTGTTCGTGCGCGACCGGCGGCTGCGCGGGCTGCGCGGGCGCTATCTCTTCGGCGACTACTGCAAGGGCCGAGTCGAGTCGGCGCGCCTGGCGGCGGGCCGTGCGAGCGGTGTCCGACGTACGTCGCTGAGGGTGAGCAGCCTGTCCTCCTTCGGCGAGGATGCCCAGGGGCGCGTGTACGTCACATCGCTGGACGGCCCGGTGTACCGGATCGTCCCGCGCTGACCGCGATGGACGCTGCAAGCGCACCTCGAGAAGCTGCGCGACGAGGGCCGGCGCCCTGAGGGGCGCCTACCGGGCGAGCCGCTCGAGTGCGAGCTCGTGGGCGGCCGCCAGCGGCGTCGTGGCGCTTCCGTGCGCCCGGTCGAAGAGCGTGCGCAGCGTGTCGCCGACGGCCAGCACGCGAACCCGGGCACGCTCGGGGGAGTAGCCCTCGGGCTCGAGCTCGACGGCGATGTTGATGATGCCGCCGGCGTTGGCGACGAAGTCCGGCGCCCACAGGATCCCGCGGGCGTGGAGGTCGCCGGCGAGCTCGTCGGAGGCCAACTGGTTGTTGGCGGCGCCGACCACCGCACGGCAGCGCAGGGCGGGAACGGTCGCGTGGTCGAGGGCACCGCCGAGCGCGCACGGCGCGACCACGTCGACTTGCGCCCGCAGGGCGGTACCGGGCTCGGCCCAGCGCGCGCCGAGCTGCCGCGCGAGCGACTGCTTGGCCGGCGCGACGTCGGCGACCGTGAGCGACGCCCCGCCCGCCGCCAGGCCCCGCGCCAGCGCTCCGCCGACCTGGCCGAGGCCGATCACCGCCACGCTCCGGCCGGCCAGGTCCGTGGTGCCCCACACGTGCTCGCAGGTGACGCGGACGGCCGTCTCGACGCCCAGCGCGGTCCACGGGCTGGGATCGCCCGAGCCGCCGCGCGCGAGCGCCAGTCCGGCCACATGCTCGGTCCGCTCCGCGATGACGGTCATGTCAGTGTCGGAGGTCCCGACGTCCTCGGCGGTGACGTAGCGACCGCCGAGCTCGGCGACGCTGTCGCCGAAGTCGAGCAGCGCGTCACGGCGTCGCTCGCGCGTCAGGGTCTCGCAGTCGGGGGGCAGCGCGATCACGCCCTTGCCGCCGCCGAGCGGCAGGCCCGCCACCGCGGACTTGAACGTCATCGCGCGTGACAGGCGCAGCGCGTCGCGCACCGCGGCGCGCGCGTCGTCGTAGCTCCACATCCGGCAGCCCCCGAGCGACGGTCCCCGCACCGTGGAGTGCACCGCGACCATCGTGTAGAGACCGGAGCGCCGGCCCCGGCGCACGAGCAGCTCCTCGTGGTCGAGCGTCTCCAGGTAGCGGTCGATGCCGCGAGACTAACGGGTCGTCATGGAGCGGACGGCGAGGGGCTCGTCCAGGCCGGCGACGCGGGCACAGTCGCCGGCGCGACCAGCTCCTCGTCCGTCGCGCCGGTGCTCGGCACGGCGGCCTCCGAAACCGGCGCGACCGCCTGGTCGGGCAGGCCGGCGGCGGGTTCGCCGGCTGAGCCGGTGCCGGCGGCCGGCTCCTCAGGGGCGGCGCCGCCGCCCGATGCGACTTGCGGCGCGTCGTCGACGAGGACCGGGGCCGCGTCCTGGGCGTAGACGGGCGCGGCGGCCGGCGGCGGCGCGGTGATCGCCCCGTCGCCGCGGCCGGCAGCGGACGGACGTTCGTCCGTCTCGGCGGGCCGCGGTGCGGCGGCCGCGAGTGGAAGCTGCGCCGAGCGGCCGCGGTCGGCGCGCAGCGGCGAGCGATAGACCGGGGGCGCGACGTCGGCCCGCGCGGCGGCGCCGGAGGCCGGAGCGGAGCGCGCTCGCTTGCCGGCCGGCTCGGCGGTGAGCTTGCGCACCTCCACCGCTCCGCCGGCGGTGATGGCCGTCGCGCACACCACGGCGGCGACCTTGCAGGCCGTGGCCGTCGCGGCCCCGCCCATCAGGGCGGCGCTCCCGCCGCCGCCCGCGGCGGCCGTGCCCCCGCCTGCGCCGATCAGCTTGGCCAGCAGCGCCGCCGGCCCGGCGCCGACGGGCGCGAGGCCGGCGAAGGAGCGCCGCACGCCGCGCAGCGCATGTCGATAGTCCCGACACCCCGAGCACTCGCGCATGTGGCGCCGCGCGCGGCCGGAGGCCTTCACGCCGCGGTCACGAGACGCCATCAGGTCGCCTCGGATCTCGCTGCAGTCGGCGTCGCGGGACTCCTGCGCCTCCACCAGGCCGACGCGCGCGCGGACGAGCAGCGACTTCACGGCGGGCACGGTGACGTCCAGCGCGCCGGCGAGCTCGGCGTAGCTCAAGCCGTCGATCTCGCGCATCAGCAGCGCCGACCGCTGCTGAGCGGGTAGGCGGCCCACGTCGGACACCAGGCGCTTGAGGTCCTCGCGCCGCTGGGCCTCCTCGACCGGATCCAGCAACGGCTTGCGCGACATCTCGAAGATCTCCGCCGGGGCCGGATGCGGCCGGCGGAGGTGATCGATGCAGCGGTTGTGTGCCACGCGGTAGAACCAGGCGCGCACGTTGACCGCCCGGCTGTCCCCGCGCAGCGCCGCGAACGCGCGGATGAACACGTCTTGGAGCACGTCCTCTGCGTCCTGGCGCGAATGGCCGGAAAGCATCTGGCGCACGTAGGCGAACAGCCGCTGGCGATAGCGGTCGTGCAGCACACCGAACGCGTCGTCGGAACCGGCCCGGAACAGCGCGACGAGCTGCTCGTCGGAGCGCAGTCGCAGCAGGGAGGAGCCGAGCGGCAGCCGGCTGAGGCCGGCCGGTGCGTGCAGCGCTGACGCTTCCACTTCTCAGAGCTCCCCGATTCGCAAACCCAGGCTGTCCTCAGCGTAGCCGCGATCGTGGCGGGAAGTCACGCCGTGATCACGGTCGGCGATGTGCTGTCGTCTCACGTTCCATGGCCGACGAGCTGCCCGTACGCCCCGGACTCGCGCTTCCGCTCGCCGAGATAGAGCTTCGCACGAGCCGCTCCTCCGGCCCGGGAGGTCAGCACGCGAACGTGACGGCGTCCCGCGTCGAGGCGGTCTTCGACGTATCCGCATCCAGTGTGCTGTCCGATGCGCAGAAGGCGCGCATCACGGCCCGCCTCGGTCCGCGTGTGACGTCGATCGCGCAGGACACCCGCTCGCAGACGCGCAACCGCGAGCTGGCGCTCGAGCGGTTGGCCATCCGCCTTGCCCACGCGCTCGAGGTTCGCCGGCCCCGCCGGGCGACCAAGCCGACGACGGGAAGCAAGCGGCGCCGGCTGGACGCCAAGAAGCGGCGGGGCGACGTCAAGCGCGATCGCCGCCGCCTCGACGAGTGACTTCAGGTGGCCAGTCCTAGCTGAGGCTGGCCATCACGTGCTTGATCTGCGTGTACTCCTCGACCGCGTACATGGAGAGGTCCTTGCCGTAGCCGGACTCCCCGTAGCCGCCGTGGGGCATCTCGGACGCGAGCGGGATGTGGTCGTTGATCCAAACGCAGCCGAACTTCAGCGCCTTGGAGACGCGCAGGGCGCGGCCGACGTCCCGCGTCCAGACCGAGGAGGCCAGGCCGTACTTGGTGCCGTTGGCCCACTTGATCGCCTCCGCCTCGTCGGCGAACGGCTGCACCGTGATGACCGGGCCGAAGATCTCGCGCTGGATCATCTCGTCGTCCTGCCGTAGGCCGCCGACCACCGTCGGCTCGTGCCAGTAGCCCGGCATGTCGGGCTGGCCGCCGCCTGCGGCGATCTCGGCGTGCTCCGGGCGCCGCTCGAGGAATCCGGCGACACGCTCGCGCTGGCGCTGCGAGTTGACCGGCCCGAGCGTGGTCTCCTCGTCGTAGAGGTCGCCCATCTTGTACCCGTCGGCCTGGTCGGCGAGGCCCTGCACGACGGTGTCGTAGATTTTGCTGGAAGCCAGCACGCGTGTCGCGGCCGTGCAGTCCTGCCCGGCGTTGTAGAAGCCGGTGCCGGCGATCGTCTCCGCCGCGGCCTCCATGTCGGCGTCGTCGAAGACCACGACGGGCGCCTTCCCGCCCAGCTCGAGGTGGACGCGCTTGAGCGAGTCGGCGGCCGCCCGGGCGATCCACTTGCCGGTCTCGACCGAGCCGGTGAGCGAGACCATGCGGATGTCGGGGTGCTGGACCAGCGCCTGCCCGGTCTCGCCGCGACCGCCGATGACGTTGAGCACGCCCTTGGGAAGGAACTCCGCGGCGATCTCGCCCAGCTTGAGGGTCGTGATCGGGGTCGTCTCGGCCGGCTTGAGGACGATCGTGTTGCCGGCCGCCAGCGCCGGGCCGATCTTCCAGATCGCCATCATGAGCGGGTAGTTCCAGGGGGTGATCTGCGCGACCGGGCCGATCGCCTCCCGGCGCACGAAGGAGGTGTAGCCCTCGACGTACTCGCCGGCGGCCTTGCCCTCCATCGTCCGCGCACAGCCGGCGAAGAAGCGCAGGTTGTCGGCCATGACGGGGAGCTCGTCCCCCTTGAAGGCGGCAGCGGGCTTGCCGGCGTTGGCGATCTCCAGCGCGGCGATCTCCTCGCCGTGCTCCTCGAGCGCGTCGGCCAAGCGGATGAGGGCGAGCGCCCGCTCGCCGGGAGTCGTGTTCGACCAGCCCTCGAACGCGTCCGACGCGGCCTTGACCGCCCGGTCGACGTCCTCGGGCGACGACACCGGCGCCTGGGCGAGCTCCTCGCCGGTCGCCGGGTTGAAGACGGTGTCTGTGCCCCCGGAGGGATCAACCCACTCGCCATCGATGAAGTTCCTCAGTGTGCCGACGTCGGTCGTCGCGGCCACGGTTCTCTCCTCTACGGTCCTCAGCGCGGATACCGTGGCGGACGCTAGCACCGGGCGGCCGGCGGGCCCGACATGGCGAGCGGAACCTTTTGCCGCCGAACGTGTTCTGATGCGAATGCGCACGACCGTGATCCTCGCCGCCATGCTCACTGCCGCCCTGTGGGCGGCTCCGGCACAGGCCAGACTCGTCTACGTCAAGCAGGCCGGCAGCACCGACTCGGTGGTGTACGTGGCGCGGAACAGCGGCAAGGATCCGCGCCGGCTCGGCGTCGGCCGCGCGCCGACGATCTCACCGGACGGACGGTGGGTCGCCTTCGTGACGGCGAGGGTCGCAGGATCCGAGTACGACACCGTCGTGCTGCAGAAGCTCCGGTCCGGCTCCCGGCGACTGGTCATGCGCTCGGCGACCGTCGACTCGCTCCGCTTCTCGCCCGACTCGGCCAAGCTCGCGGCGATCGCGGACGGGAAGCGGGTGCGGGTGTACCGGGTCTCCGACGGCACGCTGCACGTCGCCGCCAAGGGTCACATCCGCGGCTACTCGTTCTCCCCGGACTCTGAGCGCATCGTGGTCGGCAACGCGACTTCGGCGAAGTTCCAGGCGCGCAGCGACCTCTATGTCGGCCCGGCCCTCGGTGGCGCCGCCCGCGAGCGGCTAACGACCGTCGGCAACGCGATCAATCCCGTGTGGGGCCCGGAGGAGGTCCTCTTCGACCGCTTCAAGCGCCGTCGCGACGACGCCCCCGCGTTCAACCTGTGGGCCGTCGATCCGGCCGAGAAGGACGAGCTGCGCCGGCTGACCCGGCTGACCATCCCGGCGCTCGTCAGCGGGCTGGTGCCGCTCGAGGTCTCGGCGGATGGGCGACGGCTCCTCGCCGTGTTCACCGGCCAGGACAACGAGGTCGGCTTCACCGTGGCGACCGCGAACGGACGGACGCGGGCACTGTCGACCGACTTCGGAAGCGGCCTCGTCGGGTTCGACCTGTCCAGCGACGGCCGGACCATCCTCGCGCACACGGGTGGCGGGGCCCCCCAGGCGGCGCACGATGTCGTGGCCGTCCCGTACGGCCGCAAGGGCAAGCCGAAGCTGCTGGTGAAGGACGCGGCGTACCCGGACTGGACTCGGTAAGAGCGGTCGAGGTCGTATGCCTGACCAGCGCGGACCTCTGTTCCGGTCGTTCCAGGCGCGCGCAGGCCTGGGCGACGGCGACTCGCGAGTGTTCGAGCGGCTCTTCGGCCGGCAGCGCCATGCTGGACCTGCTTGACGCTGACGGGTACTTGCTAGGTTGCGCTCGGCGACATCTTCACGCTGCCGGTCGTCGGGCTGTCCTTCGCGGACGGCGACGCGCTCGCGACGGCGATCGCCGCCGGCGACGTGATTGCCACGGTGACCGCCTCGACCGAGGCCGACCCGAACGCCAAGACGACGAACGTCATTGCCACGAGCAAGCGCGGAAATGACCTCCGGCCGGTGGCCTGTTCGCGCGCGCCGAGGGGATCAAGACGGCGGAGCAGGCGGCCGTCTACGGCGGCACGGCCGGCGAGCCGTATGACCCGTGCTACCACCTGGCGTGCGACACGATCAACAACGTCAACACGAAGGCGCTCGGCGAGTTCGGCGACGCCTCGGCGCACGCCGCGCTCACCCTGGCGCGCTCGAAGTCCGGCTTCTTCGAAGACGACAGCCGCCGGCCGCGCCCTCGGCCGTCCGAGCCTTGGTCAGTAGGTGTAGTCGCGGCCGATCTCGCGCATCACGATCTCGGCGAGCAGCCGTGATCCGGCATCGCTGAGGTGCTTGCCGTCGGGGTCGCGGACGATCTCCTCGGTGCCGTCGACATCCATCGCGTCGCGGTAGCCACTGGGCGAGAAGACCGGGACGGTGTCGATCACGCGGACGTGCGCGCGCCATGGCTGCGCGGCCACCGCGATCGCCGCGTTGACGACGCGTGTGATCGGCTGGGCGTTGGAAGCGCGCGGCGTGGGCAGCGTGATCCAATAGACGCGTCCCGCGCCGTCCCGGCGGTAGGTGTTCGCCATCCTGCGCACCCTGTTGGCGTAGATCGCGGCCCAGTCCGGGCCGCAGCACTCGACCTCCCGGTCGTCGGGTCCCGGCATCGGGTAGCCCTCGTTCGCGCCGATGAACACCACGACGGCGTCCGGGCGATCGTCGCGGACCTGGCGGGAGGAGAGCTCTCCCCAGTCCACGACGAAGCTCTTGGAGATTCCGGTGCCGAGGTGCGGATCGCGGATCACGCGTACGTCCGTGTCGGCGAGCAGGCGGGCCACGTGGGTGTCGAGCGGAGTGGACATCGAGTCGCCGGTCACGAGCATCGTGCGCAGGGGGCGCCTGGGTTCCGCCGCCGCGCCGATCTCGGTGCGGTCGAACGCATCAGCCGTGACCGGCGGGACCCCGGCGGTGCGCACGGCGGCGCTGTCGCTCTCGTCCGCGGCGAAGCCGGTGCCCGCCGTCAGCTCGGGGTCGGGCGAGAGCCAGGCGGTGGCGTCGTCGGCGGCGGCGGCCAGCGGTAGCTGCTCCGCTAGCCAGCCGGTCGGCTTGCCGACGGCCAGCACGCTGTCCCGCACGACGCCGGGGTCCAGCCGCTCACCCGCCCTGCGGATCGAAGTCCCCTCGAAGAGGATGAGCAGGATCGCGGCCAGGCAGACGGCCACGATCGCATCGCGAGCTCGGAAGCGGCGCAGGCCTTGCTCGTCGAAGCGGTTCATCAGGCTGTCGTCCGGTGGGGTGCTCACGTCAGAAGCGGAAGTAGATGAACGGGGCGACGCCCTGGCTGGACACCGTGGCGCCGACGAGCGCGACGAGCACGGCGAAGCCGACGGCGAGCACGGTCGGCCGTACCTTCTCGATCCGCACCTGCATCGCCTCGATGCGCCCGGCCGGGAGGAGTTGCAGGCCGATCACGGCGACGACCGCCAGGACGACGGGCGCCGACCACAGAGTCGCGGGCCCCGGCTCCGCGAGCCGGGACAGGAAGGTTCCCGCGAGGCCCAGGCTCTCGGAGCGGAACAGGATCCAGCCGAACACGATCAGGTGGAACATCGCGAGCCACTTCAGCCAGGCAGGAGCTCGCAGGCGGCCTCCCAGGGCGTGCTCGGCGACCAGCCCGGCGCCGTGGAAGGCGCCCCACAGCACGAACGTCCAGGCCGCCCCGTGCCAAAGGCCTCCGAGGACCATTGTGATGAGCAGGTTGCGGTAGGTGAGGAGGCGCCCGCCGCGGCTGCCCCCGAGCGGGATGTACAGGAAGTCGCGCAGGAAGCGCGACAGGGTCATGTGCCAGCGCCGCCAGAAATCGCGGAAGCCGGTGGCCCGGTAGGGGCTCCGGAAGTTCTGCGGGAACACGTAGCCCATCAGCAGCGCGAGGCCGATCGCCATGTCGGTGTATCCGGAGAAGTCGCAGTAGATCTGCGCGGTGTAGGCATACGAGGCGAGGAGGACGTCCGGGGCGGAGTATGACTCCGGCACGGCGAAGACCGGATCCACCACAGAGCGCGCGAGGGTGTCGCCGATCAACACCTTCTTGACCAGGCCCAGCCCGATCAGCGCGATGCCCGAGCCGACGGCGACGCGGCTCGGATCGCGGGGCTGGGCGAGCTGCGGCAGGAACTCGCGGGCGCGCACGATCGGCCCGGCGACGAGGTGGGGGAAGAAGGACAGGTAGACGGCGAAGTCCATCGTGCTGCTCGGCTCGACTTCGCGGCGCTTCACGTCGACCACGTAGGAGATGGCCTGGAAGGTGAAGAAGCTGATGCCGACCGGCAGCGCGATGGTCAGCAGCGGCAGGGGGAGGCCGAGCCCGATTCCGGCGAGGCCGCGGTCCAGGCTCGCGACGAAGAACCCGTAGTACTTGAAGACGGCGAGGGCGCCGAGGTCCAGGGCGATCGCCACGCCGAGGATCCGGCGCCTGCGCCGGTCGCTTCCCGACCGGTGGATCAGGCGCGCTGCGGCCTGGTTTCCGAGCGTCACGGCCGCCAGCAGGAGGCAGAACCGCCAGCTCGCCGAGGCGTAGAAGGCGTAGCTCGCCGCCAGGATGAACGGCTTCCACAGCCCGGGACGCGACATCAGCGCCCACGACAGGGCGAGGACGACGGGGAAGAAGACCGCGAACTCGACGGTGGGGAACAGCACGCCTAGGTGTCAGGCGAGGCGCTGGGCCGGGGTGACCGTGATTGTGACGTTGTGGACCTTGTCCCCGACGACGTGCCGGCTGCGGTGGAGTGCTGGGACAACTCGCAGCTCGAGTCAGCTGTCGCCGACGCGCACCGCCGCTCCCGTGGACGCCGAGCTGTCCTCCGGACACGGCTGCGCCTCGTGCAGCCGGCTCGGCACGTCATCGAAGGTGAACGGCCGCAGCGACCGCTCGAGTGCGGGCACGGGCAGGCAGTTGGCGTACGCGGCGCGCAGGTTGGGGGTCAGCCACACGTGGATCATCTTGGGGCCTCCGCGGGCGTGGTTGTGCCAGACCGGGATGTTGCCCGCGAAGCGCGGAGGGCGGCCGGGGCCAACGCGGAGCATGAAGGCGAGCAGCACCGGTTCCGCCTTCGGATCGACCGGCTTGAAGTAGACGAGCGACTCGGGGCGCTCGGCGTCGAGCCTGTGATCGTCGTCGTTGTACGCCCGGCTCCAGAGATGGAACACGCCGGGAGCCGGCGTCCTCCGGTTGACCACGTAGCGGTCGAAGCCGGCCGCGCGCGCGCGCTCGATCGTCGGGAAGCGCCTGGCCGCGACCTCGCGGACGCGGCGGAGCATGCGCCTGGCCTCGGCACGGGCGGCCGGCTTGGCACCGGCCACATCCGGATAGCCGAGCTTCGTCAGGTGGCGATGCCCTCCGCCGTGATGGCCGACGAAGGTCTTGCTCGCCTCGCAGCCCGGCTCGAGGATGCGGAACGTCCCCTCCACCTGGTGGGGCGACACGAACTGGGCGTCGAGCTCCCACGTGCCGGGCTGCTCCCCGCCCTTGCCGTCAGTCGCGGTGAAGGCGCCGCTCGCGTCGAGAACCCCCTCGGGGGTCAACCGGACGCGTTCGGCCGCGATCGTCTCGCCGCACGCCTCGTCGTAGAGGACGACAATGCGCAGGACCGCCCGGTCGCGTCGCGCGACCTCCAGCTCGACGTGCCAGGCGGCGCCCTTGGCCTTGTGGTCGTGCACCTCGAAGCGCGCGCCCGCGACAGGGAGCGCCGCCGCGGCGGCGGTCGGAAGGATCAGGGACGCGCACAGGGCGGCCAGCAGCGATCGTCTCCACGCCTGCCTGTCCATGACGCTCCCTTCCGCAGCCGTCCGCTGCCCTCATCTGGTCCCGTCGGCCAAGCTTCCCGGATTCCTCGGCGTCCGTCCATCATCCAGGTTCGCTGTAGCATCGCGCGATCCTCCGAGTTGGCCTGAGACTCGCCCTCTTCGCGGCCGCGACGGCGGCGATGCTCGGCGCCGCGCCCGGCGACCCGTCCGCAGCGTCGCGTTCCCGTGACCCGAGCTGCTTCGGCGCCGCGGCGCGCGACCCGCTCCGTTCCTGCGAGAACCGCAAACTGGCGTTCTCGGTCGCTCCCAAGCCGAACGCGGCCCTGCTCGAGCCGAGCGCGCCGTGTAGGCCGATGCCGCGAGCCGGGCCGCCTGAGGTCTGCGCGTTCGGATTCGACCGGGCTCGGTCGAAGGCGACCTTCGCGCTCGTGGGCGACAGCCACGCCGTCCACTGGCGCGCCACGCTGGCGGTCATGGCCCGGACCAGGCGCTGGCGCGGCCTGACACTCGCTCGCTCGGTCTGCCCGTTCACGTTCGCGACGACGACGACCCTGCGCGAATCGGAGTGGGCGAACTGCCGCCGCTGGAAGCAGGACGTCGTGCGGTGGTTCGAGCGCCACCCGAAGGTGCATACGGTCTTCGTCTCCCAGCACTCGCGTGCGAGCGTGGAAGTCGCGGCCGGAGAGGACGGGCACGCGGCGTTGGTCGCCGGGTTCGTCCGCGCCTGGCGGGCGCTGCCCCGCTCGGTCCGGCACATCGTCGTCATCCGCGATCCGCCCTACGTCGAGACCAGGACGCTCGCATGCGTCAAGCGGGCGCTGGCCACACGCAAGCGCCCGGGGCTGGCCTGCGCGCTTCCGCGCGAGAGCTCGCTGGAGGACGATCCTGCGGTTGACGCCGCAGAGCAGTTGCGCTCGCCGCGGGTCCAGGTGGTGGACCTGACGCGGTTCATGTGCGACGGCTCGCGCTGCTTTCCCGTGGTCGGCGGGGTGCTGGTGAAGAAGGACAAGGGCCACCTCACCCGGACCTTCGCCGAGACCCTGGCGCCGTTCCTGCGGCGCCAGGTGAACCGGCTGATGGCCTCGTGGCGCTAGGCGCTGCGACCGGGGCCGCTAAGCCGGGCTAGAGGTTCTGCTGGTAGGTGTGGATGACTCGCTTCGCGCCGCGCTTGCAGCGCACGCGGGCGTTGAGCTCGGTCGGAATCGAGCTCCGTGTCTCGCTGCAGCTGAAGCCCATCACGCCACGCCGGCAGCGACCGGCCTTGCCGTTCTCCGTGCGGCAGCGGTAGTAGGCGCGCGCGAGCCTGCCGCCGGTCGCGCAGCTCGTGCGCTTGACGGACAGCGACGTGAAGTAACCCGAGCCGGGGTAGTCGGGCACGGCGCATTGCCGTGCGGCCTGGGTGGTCGGCGCGAGCGAGGCGAGTGCCACGAGCGTCAGGCACAGCGTGGTGGCGAGTAGTCCGGACCGTCCAACCATGATCGGCGCGGACCCTAGAGCGGGCCGAGGATCGGGTCAACCCCCGCGATCCGCGACGAGCCACCGATCCCGTCGTGATCCCGCCGCCGTCTAGGCTCCCCTGCCATGAGCACCGAAACCGTTCAGCAGTGGATCTGCGAGTCCTGCGGGTTCATCTACGACCCCACCGAGGGCGATCCCGACGGCGGCATCCCGCCCGGGACGGCGTTCGAGGACATCCCGAGCGACTGGTACTGCCCCGTATGCGGGGCGCGGAAATCCGACTTCGTCCCGTACGAGGACTAGTGGCCCCGGCTTCCGGCCGGAACCACTAGCAGTACCCGTTCCCGCGCAAGTCTCCACCCGTCGGAGCGATGAGTTGAGGCCGCCCCGGCGGTCTCAGGGGCGGACCCCGACCGAAAGATGATCGAAGATGCTGCTTCAAGATGAGGACTCCGCGAACGTGAACGACCGGATCATGAGACAGGCCACCGGATCCGCGATCCGGCTCCGGGCCATGATCAAGCGATTCGGCTCGCTCACCGCCGTCGACGGGCTCGACCTGGATGTCCCCTTCGGCACGTGCGTCGGCCTGCTCGGGCCGAACGGCGCCGGGAAGTCGACTACGATGAAGGCGCTCACGGCGCAGGTGATCGCGGACGAGGGCGAGATCGAGGTGCTGGGCCACCGGCTGCCGGGGGACTCCAAGCAGGCGCGCGCGGAGATGGGGGTGGTGCCCCAGCTCGACAACCTCGACGTCTCGCTCACCGTCGAGCAGAACCTGCTCGTGTTCGCGCACCTGTATCGCGTGACGGCCGGGTCGCGCAAGGGGGCGATCGAGCGCGCGCTGGCGCTCGCCAACCTCGGGGACCGCCGCGCGTCGAAGGTCGACCAGCTCAGCGGCGGCATGCGGCGCCGGCTGCTCATCGCACGCGCGCTGCTGCACGAGCCGCGGCTCGTGCTGCTCGACGAGCCGACCGTCGGCCTGGATCCGCAGGTGCGCCAGGAGCTGTGGGCGCTGATCGACCGCCTGCGCTCGGAGGGGGTCTCGATCCTGATGAGCACGCACTACATCGAGGAGGCGGAGCGCCTCTGCGACGAGGTGACCATCATGTCCCACGGCAAGGCCGTCGCCGTCGGCGCGCCGCGCGCGCTGATCGCGGAGCACGCCGGCCCGGAGGCGATCGAGGTGTACGGATCGCCCGTGCGGCTGACCGAGATCGAGAGCGTGGCGCAGGAGCGTGGCTGGCGCACGCGCCGCACCGGCACCTCCGTGTCCATCCTGCAGGCGAACGGCGCCGCCGACTTCGACGGCGAGCGCCGCGTCACCAACCTCGAAGACGTCTTCGTCCTGCTGACCGGCGAGGAGATCACCTGATGGGCCGCGGTCCCGCACAGCCCCGTCTCGGGCGCCTCGAGCGCGCCGCCCTCCAGGGCGTGATGGTCCGCGAGATCGTCAACTTCTCGTCGTTCTGGCGTTCGTCGACGTTCTCGTCGACCGTCGATCCGACGATCTACCTGCTGGCGTTCGGCTTCGGCTTCGGCTCGCTTGTCAGCACGGTCGCGGGCTACGACTACATCGACTTCGTCGGCACCGGGATCGTGGCCACGACCGTGCTGTTCTCCGGCGCGTTCCCGGCGATGTACTCCACGTTCGTCAAGTACCAGTTCCAGCACACCTACGACGCGATCCTCGCGGCGCCCGTCGACACCGAGGAGCTGGTCACCGCCGAGGCCCTGTGGATCTCGGCACGCACCGGAACGTACGGGTGCGTTCCCATGCTCGTGGCCGTCGCCTTCGGCCTCGATCCGAGCTGGGGGATGCTGCTCGTCCCCCTCATCGCGGCGCTCGCCGGCGTCGGCTGGGCTTGCTTCGGCATCTTCATCGCCGCCAGGGCCAAGTCGATCGAGAGCTTCTCGTACTGGCAGAGCGGCTTGCTCACGCCGATGTTCCTCGTCGCCGGCACCTTCTTCCCGCTCGACCAGCTGCCCACCTGGGCGCAGGTCCTGGGCAACGTCAATCCGCTGTTTCACTGCGTCGAGCTCGTCCGGCACGCCGTCTTCGGCTTGGAGGGCTGGAAGGACCTGGGGCACCTCGCTTTCCTGATCGTCTTCGCGCTCGTGTCCTGGCGCCTGGCGATCCGCTTCATGGAGCGCCGGCTCATCCTCTGAAGCGCCGCGTCAATCCGGCTCGAGGCCCCGCTGCTCCCACCACTCGGTCCCGTAGTCGATGGTCAGCTCCTCGCCGGGCTCTATGTCGCGCGCGGCGAAGAACGCGATCGCGTCCGGCTCGTCCTGGAAGTACTCGAGGTTCGGCGTCGCCGAGTGGTTGTAAAGCATGCCGAGGCCGAGGAGCAGCAGGACTTCGCCGTCCGTCCCGGACCCGAACACGTAGTCGCTGAGCTCGCCGGCGACGTCCGCGTCCGGGAGTCGGAGCGTCGGGCACACCTCGACCGGCTCCCCGGTCGCCAAGCGGCGCGTCGCGAAGACGCCGCGGCCGTGGCGACCGCGCCCGACCGTCACGCTGGAGGCCTGTCCCACTTCGCTCTGCATCGCGTCAGCCCGGCGGCGCAAACCCCGGCTGCGGCTACGCCGCGAGCGGGATGGCCGCCGCGCCGGCCGCCTCCTCGATCGCCGCAGCGGTGATCTCGACCAGGCGCGCCAGCTCCCCGTCCGTGATCGACAGCGGCGGCATCAGGACGACCACGTCGCCGAGCGGGCGCACTATCGCGCCCCGGCGGCGAGCCGCCAGGGCGACCCGGTGGCCCATGCGCGCCTCGGGCGCGAAAGGAGTGAGCTCGATGCCGGTCATGAAGCCGCGCCGGCGGACCTCCGCCACGGCCGCCAGCGGTGCGACCAGCTCGTCGAGCAGCTCGGCCAGCCGCTCGATCTTCGGCGCCAGGCGCTCGAGCGTGCGCTCGGACTCGAACACGTCGAGCGTGGCGAGCGCCGCCGCGCACGCCAGGGGGTTGCCCGTGTAGGTGTGCCCGTGGAAGAACGTCTTGTACTCGTGGTGCTCCCCGAGGAAGGCGGCGTACACCGCCTCGGTCGTGAGCGTCGCCGCGAGCGGCAGGTACCCGCCGGTGACGCCCTTGGCGACGCACATCAGGTCGGGCGCCACATCCTCCTGCTGGCACGCGAACATCGTCCCGGTCCGGCCGAAGCCGACAGCGACCTCGTCGCAGATCAGCAGCACGCCGAACTCGTCGCACAGCTCGCGCACCGCGCGCAGGTAGCCCTCGGGATGCACGATCATCCCGGCCGCGCCCTGGACGAGCGGCTCCACCACCACCGCCGCCACGTGCTCGCCGTGTGCCTCCAGCAGCCGGCGCATGTCGGCCGCGTCGCCCGGCTCGGCGTGGTGGGTCTCGAACAGCAGCTTGCGGAACGTCGCATGGAAGAGGTCGATCCCACCCACCGACACGGAGCCGATCGTATCGCCGTGGTAGGCGTCGCGCAGGCAGACGAACTCTGTCCGCTCACGGTGCCCGAGCTGCTGCCAGTGCTGGTAGGCCATCTTCACCGCCACCTCGGCCGCCGTCGAGCCGTTGTCGGAGAAGAAGACGCGCTGCAGGCCGCTCGGGGCGATCTCCACGAGCCGCGCCGCGAGCTGTGCCGCTCCGGGATGCGAGAGCCCGAGCATCGTCGAATGGGCGACACGATCGAGCTGCGCCCTCACCGCGGCGTCGATCCGCGGGTGCCGGTGCCCGTGGACGGTGCACCACAGCGAGGAGACGCCGTCGATGTAGGCGATGCCATCCGTGTCGTAGAGCGTGCAGCCCTCCGCGCGCTCGATCATCACCGGCACCTCCTGGTCCCACCCGCGCTGCTGGGTGAAGGGATGCCAGAGGTGCATGCGGTCGAGCTGGGCGAGGGCGTCGGTGTCCATGCGCCGCACGCTAGTCCGGCCTCCGGTCGGAAACGCGCTCATACTCGTCCTGCGCATGGTCGCGATGAGAAGGATGAAGCGGCTCGTGCTGCTCGCCGTCATGTCGCTCGCGGCGGTCAAACTCTTCACCGGTGCGCCGATCCTGGCCATCTGGGTCGGGTCGCACGTCCAGGGGGAGTCGGGCGGACTGTCGATGACCGCCGTCCTCGTGGTCGTGCTCGTCCTGGCGCTGCTGTGCTGGGCGCTGGTATGGGCGCTCAACCGGATGGGCGCCGCGTACGACGAGCTGGTCGGGCGCCCGCATAAGCGGCGCCAGACGACGTGGATGAAGCCGTTCAACAGCCCCGCCGGCCACTCGCAGGGCGCGAGCCTGCGCACGCTCGACAGGATCCTCGGCCTCGCCGTGGTCCTCGCCGGGCTGGCGTTCGAAGCCTGGTTCTTCCTGCTCGCGGGGTCCTCGATCGGCGCCGGCTAGGCCCCGGCGACTATCCTCGCCACGATGCCGCTCGTCGAGGGTCCCCACGCCGACCTTCTGCGCGATGCGGTCGCGGCCGAGGCCCAGGGGCAGCGGGCGCTGCTGGCCGGCGATGCGGGAACCGCGGGCGCGGCGATGCGCGCCGCGGCGGGGCTCTACCGGGCGTCGTGGGACGCGGCGCCGCCGCGCAGCTACGGGCGGCTGATCGGGATGCTCAAGGCGGCCGTGATCGCGGGTGACGCCTCCGCCGAGGCGCGCTACGTACGGGCTCAGATGGCGGACGCAGCGGACTCGCCGCCAGCGAGCTACGCGCTGGCGCTCGCCGCGCTGGTCGAGGGCGACGACGGCGCGGCCGGCGCCGCGGCCGCCGGCATGCGCGGGTCCTCGCCGGCCATGGACCGTGCCGCCGACGCGATCACCGCACTCGTGGGAAGCGATCACACCGCATACGACCGCGTTCTCCGCGCGATCGTCGCGGACTTCGAGGGTCGCGCCGAGCATCTCACGGGTGTGCCCATCGCAGACACGGCGCTGATGCTCGAGCGGCTCGCGCACGAGCGCGGCATGGCGTGCGGCGCCGCTTCGCCCATGCTGCCGGCTGAGTGACCGGCCCGGGCTCATACCCAGCGGGGGAGCGTGGCGCCGCCGGCGGCCAGCGAGGCGGGTGAGCCGTCCGGCAGCCGCCCCAGCGTCGCCACCTCGAGCGTCCCCAGCCGCGCCACCGTCTCGCGATTGGACTTGGCCATGACCGACGGTGGTTCCGGCCATGGCGTCATCACCACGCCCGCGACCGCAAGGCCCGCGCACCGCGCCGCCTCGACGGTGAGCAGCGAGTGGCTGATGGTGCCGAGGCCGGGGCGGGCGGCGACCACGAGCGGGAAGCCGAGCGCGACAGCGAGGTCGCGGACCGTGTGGTTCCGGGTGAGCGGGACGAGCAGGCCGCCTACGCCCTCGACGACCAGGACGTCTGCCTCCGCCTCGGCGGCGGCGGCGTGCGCGGCGCAGACCATCGCGTCGATGTGGAGCTCGACGCCCGCCAACTCGGCCGCGAGGTGGGGCGAGACCGGCGGGCCGAACGTGCGCGACGTGACCGCCCGTGCGCCCGCGCCCGCCGCGGCGGCGAGCAGCTCGTGGTCACGCGGCCAGCCCGGCACGACGGGCTCGTCGAGCCCCGTGACGACCGGCTTGAAGGCGGCGACGCGCTCACTCCGCGCACGCAGCGCGGCGACGATCGCCCCGGCTACGACGGTCTTGCCGACGCCCGTGTCGGTGCCGGTGACGAACAGCCCGCGGATCGGCGACGGGCTCGCGGACGACGGCGCGCTCACGCCGCCCTGGGCATCCGCTCCTGCGCGTTTCCGTCGAACACCCGCGCCGGGCCGCCGGCCGCGGACTGTGCCGCGGCGACCGGGAGGGTGGTGGAGGGGCGCAAGCCGTGGCGGAGCGCGGCTTGGGCCAATACGCGCGCGGCCTCGCGCAACTCGGCCTTGGTGTGGGAGGCCATGACGGCGAGGCGCAATCGCGACGTGCCCTGCGGCACGGTCGGCGGGCGGATCGCCTGGGCGAAGACGCCCTGTTCGAGCGCCGACTCGCAGATGCGCATCGCCAGGCCCGCGTCGCCCACGATCAGCGGCACGATCTGCGTCTCCGAGCCGGATACGTCGAAGCCCTCGCGGGCCAGCCCGTCGCGCAGCGTGTCGGAGTTCTCGGCGAGGCGCTCGACGCGGCGCGGCTGCTCTCCGATCAGCTCGAGGGCGGCCATCGCGGCGGCGACGGCCGCCGGCGGGAGCCCGGTGGAGAAGATCAGGGGCCGCGCGGTGTTGACGAGGTACCGAGCCATCACTTGGTCGCAGGCGACGTAGGCGCCGTAGGCGCCGAGCGCCTTGCCGAGCGTGCCCACCACGACATCGACCGCGCCGTCGAGGCCGGCGTCGACGACCGCGCCGCGGCCGCCCGGGCCCTGGGTGCCGGTCCCGTGGGCGTCGTCGACCATCACCCGGAGGTCGTGGCGCCGTGCGAGCCCGACGATGTCCTCGAGCGGTGCGACGTCGCCGTCCATGGAGAAGACGCCATCCGTGACGATCAGGGCGCCGCGGCCGTCCGCGTTGCGCAAGCCCCACGTGAGATGCTCCATGTCGGCATGGCGGTAGACGAAGGTCTCCGCGCCCGCCAGCCGGCAGCCGTCGATGATCGACGCGTGGTTGAGCTCATCCGAGAAGACGATCTCGCCACGGCGGGCGAGGGCCGGCACCACCCCGAGGTTGGCGAGGTAGCCGGAGCCGAACAGCAGCGCGCTCTGGGTTCCCTTGAACGCCGCCAGCCGCTCCTCCAGCCTCCGGTGCAGCGTCATGTTTCCCGACACCAGCCGCGACGCCCCGGAGCCCGCGCCCCAGCGCATCGCTGCGTCGGCCGCTGCCTCGCGCACGCGCGGGTGGTCGGCGAGCCCGAGGTAGTTGTTCGAGCACAGCAGCAGCACGGGCTTGCCGTCGAGGACCACGCGCGGCCCTTGCGGACCGCTCACCATGCGCATGCGGCGATACAGACCCAGCTCCTCGAGCTCGGCCAGTCGGTCCTGCAGATCCAGCATGAGGCTCCTGTCTACGCGGCCGACGCGAGCCCGCGATTGGGCGAACCCTGATCGGGCGAGCCGGCCGCATCTTCGGGACCTGGCCACGCGTTCTTCGCTTGGTCGGGCCTGGGGGGCACGGAGTTCTTCTTGCGATAGCGAAGCTGCGAGGATGGGTCCCACAGCGTCACGGTGATCGTCGGCGGCGGTTCCGCGACGGCTGCGACGGGCTCCGCGACGGCTGCGACGTGGTCCCCGATCGGGTCGGGCGTCGCGCCCTCCAGCCAGCCCGAGCGGTTGTCGGGGCGGGGGTTGGCGCCGTTGTCCGGCTGCGCGGCGATGTTCAGGCCGTGCTCCTCGAACATCGCATGGTCCTCCTCGGGCTGGTTGCCCAGCGTGGTGAGGAAGTTGCCGAGCATGACGCCGTTGATGCCGGCGCGCACGGCGAGGCGTTGCAGGTCGGCGAGGTTCTCCGTGCGGCCACCGCAGAGGCGGAACAGCGCCTCGGGAAGGATCAGCCGGAAGATCGCGATCCACTTCACGGCCTCCCACGGATCCATGTGCTCGCGATCGCCGAACTTGGTTCCGGGGCGTGGATTGAGCAGGTTGATCGGCACCGAGGTCGGGTTGATCGCCGCGAGCTCGAACGCCATCTCGACGCGCTGCTCGCGCGACTCGCCGAGATTGAGGATGCCGCCGACGCACGTCTCCAATCCCGCCTCGCGCACCGCCTCGATCGTCCGCAGCCGCCCCTCGTACCGGACCGTCGAGGACACTTCCGGATAGTACGAGCGCGCGGTCTCCACGTTGTGGTGCACGCGCTGGATCCCGGCGTCCTTGAGCTGCCTGGCGCGCTTGACGCTCATGTGCCCGACCGACGCGCACCGCTTCAGGTTGGTCTCCGACGCGACGAGCCGCGCCCCCTCGAGGATCGCCTCGAAGTCGCGCTTGGAGAGGCCCTGGCCCTGGGTGACCATGCAGAACCGGTGCGCGCCCGCCGCCTCGGCCGCCTTGGCGTGCTCGAGGATCTGCTCGGCCGACATCATCGCGTGCATCGGCGTCTCGGCCTCGGCGAAGCGCGACTGGGCGCAGAACCCGCAGTCCTCCGCGCAGCCGCCCGACTTGGCGTTCACGAGCGAGCACATGTCGGTGGCGTCCTCGAAGCGCTCGACGCGGGCGCGCCACGCGCGCTCGACGAGCGCCTCGATCTCCGCGTGGTCCTCCAGCCCCCCGAGCCGGAGCGCGTCTTCGCGAGTGATGAGCGGCGGCATGGCGGCACCCTATGCGGCAGTCCGGACGGACGATCGCCATGATCTGCGGCCGTGCCGAACGACCGCGCCGACATCCGCCTCCCGAGCAGCGACCGCAGCCCGCTCACCCACCTGCTGCGCCGGGTGACGATCGCCCTGGCCCTGATCACGTTCACGGCGCTCGTCGCGTACCTCGATCGCGGCGGCTACCGCGACGCGAACGGGACGCCGGTCGGCCTGCTGGACGCGTTCTACTACTCCACCGTGAGCGTCACCACGACCGGCTACGGCGATGTCATCCCGGTCACCGAACGCGCGCGGCTGCTCACGACGCTCCTCGTCACGCCGGCGCGCATCCTGTTCCTCATCATCCTGGTGGGCACGACGCTCGAGGTGCTCGCCGCGCGCACGCGCAGCTACTACAAAGAGAAGCTCTGGAGGAAGACCCTGCGAGACCACATCATCGTCTGCGGCTTCGGCGTCAAGGGCCAGGCCGCCGTGGCGACCATCATGGCCCACGGCAACGGGGCCGCCACCGTCGTCGTGATCGACGAGCGCGCCGAGGTCGTCGAGGAGGCGCAGCGCCGGGGCCACGCCGGCGTCGTGGCCAACGCGAGCGCCTCCGCCGCGCTGGAGGCGGCGGGGATCCGCGACGCCGCGGCCGTGGTGGTGGCGCCGGACCGCGACGACACCGCGGTCCTCATCACGCTGACGGCACGCGAGCTCAACCCCGACGCGCGGATCGTGGCGTCCGTGCGGCAGTCCGAGAACGCGCACCTGCTCCAGCAGGGCGGCGCCGACTCGGTGGTGGTCTCCTCCGGGGCGGCCGGGCGGCTGCTGGGCCACGCCGTGCACAGCCCGAAGGTCGTCACCGTGCTCGAGGACCTCCTGTCCGTGGGCTCGGGCCTCGACGTGATCGAGCGCGAGGTGACGGCGAACGAGGTGGGCCGTCCGCTCTCGGCGGTCCCGGCGTCCGCGCCGGTGATCGCGGTGGTGCGCGACGACGAGGTGCTGCGCTTCGACGACGCCCGCCTCGCGGAGCTGCAGGCGGGCGACCGGCTCGTGTGCCTGTGCAGCAACGCGAGCTAGCCGCGGATGCGCACGTGCATGTGGTCGTCGTGATGCGCGAGCTTCATGACGACCCTGCGCGGGCCGCGAAGGTCCAGGCTCAAGCCGGTGAACACGGTGCTCGCCCCGGCGGCGACGAAGCGGTCGACGAGGTCCTGGGAGAGCGCCTCGTCGACGGCATGCGGCGAGCCGACCTCCCGCTCCGCACCGTCGCGACGTGGGTAGAGGATGTCCGCGTCCAGGCCGTTCTGGTGCGACGCGTGGCCGAGGCCGCCGAAGTTCGCGCCGAACCGGCCGCCGTGGGTGCGCGAGAGGTCGGCGATGCCGACGCGTGGCGCCGCCGGGTGCGCTGCCCGGTACCCGGCGACGACGCTCACCAGCATGCGGACCAGCCGGTCGGTGCCCCAGCGGCGCCACGGCCGGTTCGGGGACCTGCGCAGGCCCCAGTCGTAGGTGAAGAAGTCGCGCCCTTCGGCAGGCAGCCGGACCCCGTCGACGAGCCGTCCGGCGTACGGCTGGCCGACGGCGCGCGAGTCCCGCCACGCGATCGACGGGTCCACCGCCGGAGTCGCGCCCGGTCCGTCCACCGGCATCGCGACGGCGGCCGGGACGGCGACCAGCGCGAGCAGGATGGCGACAACGGCGAGGCGACGCACGCCCACATTGTGGCGTGCGCCGGGCGGCGCGGGTCGTAGAGCCTCAGCTCGGGTGGCGCCCGCCCAGCGCCCGGGCTCGTCGAAGCCTTCGGCTTCCGCCGGCCCGGGCCGGACTCGTCGCTACTGCAGCACGACCAGCGTCTCACCCTCGGAGACCGCTTGACCCTCGGCACAGCGGATCTCGGCGACCGTGCCGTCGTCCTCCGCCTCGACCGGCATCTCCATCTTCATCGACTCGAGGATCACGACTGTGTCGCCCTCCTCGACCGTGTCGCCGACCTTGACCTCGATCTTCCACACGGTGCCCGTGATGTGGGCCTCGACGTTCGCCACGTTGGCTCCTCGGACTCGACGGATGCGGCTGCTCGGCGGGAAGATAACCGGGACGCCAGACAACGCTGACGAGGGTAGATTCTCGGCATGGCAGCGACGCCCCCCGACCTGGCCCCCATCAGGGCGCAGGTGTACAAGGACCCGCGGCCCGAGGAGCACTTCGCGCGCTTCCACCAGCGCTCGCGCACGCGGGACCCCGACTGGGTCTACGACTGCGTGCGGATGCTCACCTCGCTCTACGCATGGACGTTCCTGCGGGCACGCGGAAGCGGAGCCGAGAAGGTGCCGCACTCCGGCCCCGTGATCCTCGCTCCCAACCACTTCTCGTTCATGGACCACTTCTTCATCGGCGCGTTCGTCCGGCGGCGCGTGTCCTTCATGGCCAAGTCGCAGCTGTTCACGCCTCCGTTGCAGTGGGTCTACACCCACGGCGGAGTGTTCCCGGTCCGCCGCGGCTACCGAGACGAGGAGGCCTTCCTCACGGCGGGGGGCATCCTGCAGCGGGGCGGGGCGGTCGTCATGTACTGCGAGGGTGGCCGCTCGCGCACCGGCGTGCTCTCCGAGCAGCCCAAGCGCGGCATCGGCCGGCTGGCGCTGGAGTCCGGCGTGCCGGTCGTGCCGGTGGCCATCCACGGCTCGGCGCACGTGCGCAATTGGAAGCGGGCGCAGTTCCCGCGCGTGCGGGTTCGCTACGGGGACGCGATCCGGTGGCCGCAGACGTCGGACCCCACGCGCGACCAGCAGCAGGCGGTGGCGAACGAGATCTTCGCTCGGATCAAGACGCTCTACGCGTCGCTGGACGGTTGAGCATCCGCGCGACGCGCGCGGCGACCAGCGCGGGCTCGTGCACGACTTCTGGCCAGGTGAAGCGCAGGACGGCGTGGCCGCGCAGTTGGAGCTCGGCGTCGCGGGCGTGGTCGTTCCTGGCGGCGATGTGGTGACCGTGGAACCGGGCGCCGTCGACCTCGACGACGAGATGATGGGCCGGCCAGAGGAAGTCGACGGTGTACGGGCCGATGCGCGCGTTCACCTGCGGCCGTGGCAGCTCGAACCTCGACACCACCGTGAGGAATCGGCGTTCGAGCTCGGAACGGGTCGGGGCGATGCCGGCGCCGGCGATCCGGGCGAGGATCGCGGAACCCGCGCCGCGCTGGGTGCTCAGGGCCTCGAAAGCGATCAGCTTCAAGACCAGCGCCTCGCTCGTTGCCCGCTCCAGCTCAGCGCACGGGCGCGTGGCGGCGAGATCGAGCAGCGTCCGGATCGGCGTGGTGAGCGGGAGGCCGTCGCGGATGTAGGCGTCGAGATCGGTGGTGTGGTGAAAGACGAGGCCAGGGCGTTGGCGGGGGCTCCGGTCGGTCGTCGTGATCTCCACCGACGGCGGCATCGAAGAAGTGAGCTTCCAGAGGTGGGCGGCGGTCCGATGGCTCAGCGCGGAACCCGCGCCCGCGACGAGCAGCCCGGCGACGAGGAGACCTCGCGGCGGCAGCGCTGCGTGACCGACCGCGTAGACGCCGCGGTGCACGACGAGCAACCGGCCCACCTTCACGCGGTAGTCGATCGACCTCAACGGGATCCCGCGTGCGACGAGCTGCCGGCGGCCCACGATGCCGCTCTGCTGCCACGCGAGGCCAGCGATCACCTCATCGGGCGAGCGACTTGCACGTTGACCCCGACTATTGGGGTCAACGTGCAACTCGCTCAGGGCCATGGCCGCAAGCTTCGCTCACGTCCCGCTTCCACCCCCCGCGCGACACAGAATCGGCACACTTCCGCCGCACCACCGGCACGAACGAACCCTCCCCCCGGTGCCCGCCGTTCTCGCACCCCAGGGCGTCATGGCGACGGTCAGCGGTCGCGCGCCGCACGTCCAGTTCGCCTCACGCAGCTCGGCGCCACCCCGGCTACACCGGCTGCGCGTTCACGCTTCGCTGGCCCACGGCACCTCGACGGAGTCCTCCGTCGGCGAGTCGCGCGCCACCACGTACTCCGCCGGCTCGGTCTGCGAGCGATTCATCACGACGTGCGTCTGGCGCGGCGGGACGTAGAGCATGTCTCCCCGATCGACCGTCACCCGGTCCTCGAGGTGGTCGCCCCAGCGGATCTCGATGCTGCCCGACAGCATGTAGAGCGCGCTCTCGCAGTTCTCGTGGTAGTGGGGTCGCGACTGGGCGCCCGCCGGGACGCGGAACCGGCCCATGAACAGGTTGGTGGCGCCGGTCGTGGCCTGGGAGATCTCCGATCCCCCGACCACGCCGCGCGGCGTGGCGTGCTCTTGCGCGGACGGCTTGACGAGTCTCATCGGCTAGGTGGTCATACCCGTGAACTGGCCCCCGGTGATGTTGAGGACCTGACCGTGGACGAAGTTGGACCAGGGCGAGCAGAGGAAGAAGACCCCGCCCGCGGCCTCCACGGGGGTCCCGGTGCGTCCGAGCGGGATGAGCACGGAGGCCATGCCGCGCATCTGGTCCGGGATCCCGAGCTGGACCGTCTGCCCGTCGATCTCCATCTGGTTCTCGTCCACCTTGGAGGCCGTGAGGCGCGTCTCGATCCAGCCGAACGCGACCGCGTTGACGTTGATCTTGAACTGGCCCCACTCCTTGGCCAGCGTCTTGGTCAAGCCGACGACGGCCGCCTTGCCGGCTGAGTAGTTCGCCTGGCCCGCGTTGCCCATGGTGCCGGAGATCGAGGAGACGTTGACGATCTTGCGAAACACCTCCTGCCCGGCCTCCCGCTCGGCCTTGGCGGGCTCCCGCAGGTGCGGCGCCGCAGCACGGATCACCCGGAACGGGACGACGGTGTGGATGTCGAGCATGCGGTGAAACGCGTCGTCGCTCATCTTGTGGATGGGCGCGTCGATCGTGTAGCCGGCGTTGTTGACGATGATGTCCACCCTGCCCCAGGCGTCGATCGCCGTCTTCACCAGGTCGTCGGGAGCGCCGCTCTTGGTCAGGTCGGCCGCGTAGACCACCGTCTCGCCCGCGAGCTCGGACGCGCTCTGCTCGGCTGCGTCCCCGTCGAGGTCGTTGATCACGACCCTGGCGCCGTGCTCACCGAGCAGCTCCGCCGTCGCGCGCCCGATCCCGCGCGCCGAGCCGGTCACGATCGCGACCTTGTCGTCCAGTACGCCCATGTCTTCTCCTGTGATTCTCCTGCCTGAAAGCGCGCGCGTCCATCACTCGGGGTATGCGGCCTCCCCGAGGCCAGCTCGATCCTACGGCGGAACGACGTGGCAGTACGCCAGGCGCGTTGATGTGCACGGCTGCGGTGGTCACGAAAGTGGACAGTGGGACTTCCCACTTTCGATGCCAACCGGAGGTAGTCTGCCGCGTGGCCATGAGCTACGAGACGCTTCGCTACGAAGTCGCTGCGAGCACCGCGATCGCGACGATCGCGCTCGACCAGCCGGAGACCCGCAACGCGCTCTCAGATCTTGTGCTCGACGAGCTGCACTCGGCGTTCGCGGCCGCGCGCGCGGACGCGGCGGTGCGCTGCGTCGTGCTCACCTCCACGCACGAGACGGTGTTCTCCTCGGGCGGGAACCTGGCCGGCTTCTCCGCCGACGTGCCGCTGATCGAGAAGCACTTCGAGACGGCGGCGAAGTTCCCCCGGCTGTTCCGGGCGATCGGCGAGCTCGGCAAGCCGACCCTATGCGCCGCCAACGGGCACGTGCTCGCCGGAGCGCTCGGGCTGGCGCTCGCGTGCGATCTGATCGTCGCCCGCGACGACGCGCGGTTCGGGACGCCGGAGATCAACGTCGGGGTCTTCCCGTTCATGATCATGGCGCTCATCTACCGCAACGTGGGACGCAAGAAGACCAACGAGCTGCTGCTGCTGGGCGAGCAGATCTCCGCCGCGGAGGCGGAGCGGATCGGGATCGTCAACCGGGTCGTGCCGCGGGCGGAGTTCGACGCCGCGGTGGAGGAGTGGGCCCGGCGGCTGGCGGGGAAGTCTCCCGTGCTGATGCGGCTCGGCAAGGACGCGATGTACCGCCAGCAGGACATGGCGTTCGCCGACGCGCTGGAGTTCCTGCAGTCCCAGCTCACGCTGGCGTTCTCCACCGAGGACATCCAGGAGGGCGTGAAGGCGTTCTGGGAGAAGCGCGACCCCGTGTGGACCGGCCGGTGAGCGCCCGGGTCACGGTGCTCCGCGGCCGCACGTCGGATCGCTCTGCGACCGGCGCGGAGGGTGCGCGGGCGCTGGGGGAGGCGCTCGCCGCCCGCCTCGGTGTCTCGGCCAACCTGGTGGGGAAGCCCGGTGCACCGCTCGACGGGCGCTGGGAGGACGATCTGCGCCAGGGGCGCGAGGCGATCGCAGCGGCCGGCACGGCGCTGGAGGAGGCGCTCGACGTCGGCGCGCTGCCGATCCTGCTGGCCTCGGACTGCACCATCTCGATGGCAACGCTCCCCGCCCTTGCGCGCCGCGACCCCGAGGTGCGGGTCGTCTGGCTCGACGCCCACGGTGACTTCAACACCCCGTCGACCACAGAGTCGGGGTTCCTCGGCGGCATGTGCCTCGCGGCGGCCTGCGGCCGCTGGGACGGCGGCTTCGGGGGCACGCTGGATCCTCGCCGCGTCCTCCTCAGCGACGGCCGCGACCTCGACGCGCGCGAGCGCGAGGAGATGGCTCGCGCGGGCGTGGAGGTCGTCCCGCCGGCCGGCGTGGCGGCAGGTGTGCGCGGCGAGCGGGTGTTCCTGCACCTCGACTTCGACGTGCTCGATCCCGCCGAGATGCCGTGCGTCTTCCCGGCGGCCAACGGGCTGAGCACGGGCGCGCTGCGCGCCGTCCTGGCCGAGCTGGCCTCGGCGTCCGACGTCGTGGGCGTCGAGCTCACCTCGATCGCGGGAGCCGAGCACGCCGCGCGGCTGGTCGAGGTGCTCGATCCGGTGCTGCCCCCGTGAGCCGCATGCGCTCGCTCGTTGAGGACCTCAAGACCCGCCGGGCGCGCGCGAAGCTCGGCGGCGGGGGAGGAGCGGGTCGCGCGCCACGGGATCGTGCCGGTGTGATGCGGCGGCTGGTCGCGCCGGCGGTGGCCGCGATGGCGCTGCTCGCCGGCTGCGGCGGCGGGGAGTCAACGCCGAAGGCGGCCTACGAGCGGGAGTTCAACGCCGCGCGCGAGGCGTTCACCGCACGTGTCCAGGCGCTCGATCAGCCGCCGAACGACGCCCCGGCCGACGTGCGCGCCGTCGCGGGAGACGAGGTCGCCGCGGAGATCGCGCGCTTCGTCGACGGGCTCGAAGCGCTCGAGCCGCCGCAGGAGGTCGCGCGGGCGCACGCCGATCTCGCCGCCGCGTTCCGGGAGAGCGCCGCTCTCACGGCGCTCGCGGCCGACGAGCTGCGGGACGGCGACGAGGAGGGTGTGAGAGACATCGCCCGCAAGCTCTCGGACCGCTCGGCGGTCGACAAGCGGGCTGAGGACGCGGTGCAGGTCTTCGTCGAGAAGGACTACGTGCTCGACCTCGACTTCGAGCTCGGCGGGTAGGCGGCGGGCTCCCCAGCCCGCCGCCGTGTCCCCGCTCTTCCCCGAGAGGAGCTAGTGGGCGGTGCGCGTGCGGTCCTTGTCGCCGCGACCCGCGACCATACGGTAGATGGCGAGCACGATCATCGTGCCGATGACGGCGCCGATGATGCCGCCGAGGTCGAACTTGTCCGAATCGCCGATTCCCAGCACCTCCGTGAAGAGGAAGAAGCCGACCAGCGAGCCGATGATGCCGGCG